>Ga0315282_10005995_pt1 | contig 20484 bp, 17 predicted proteins | sample YL17G07_20_MG_FD_203693 | JGI IMG/M metagenome (GOLD analysis project Ga0315282, IMG submission 203693) | Sediment microbial communities from Yellowstone Lake, YNP, Wyoming, USA - YL17G07_20 | ecosystem: Environmental > Aquatic > Freshwater > Lake > Sediment | place: USA: Wyoming | collected... | reverse complement strand
ATTTAAACCCAAGTTCACCTTTCTTTACTTTGTCCCGTAAAAGGGGTGAGGGGTTGGGAGAAGCCTCTAAATCTTTCAAAACGGTATTGTAGATCGCTAGAATCAAATCTAGCCCGGCCATATCGGCATTCTCAAGTGGCCCCAGAACAGCAATCCGGATACCAAAACTTTGCTTAATGGCATCGTCAACAGTAGCTGCATCAGCAATACCATGTTCTACAATTGAGATAGCCTCTCGCCACAGAGCATGCTGGAGACGGTTAGCTACAAATCCTGGGACGTCCTTTAAGCATTTGATAGGGTGTTTCCCAGCTTCTTTCATGAACTGATAGGTTATTTCCATTGCCTCATCAGAAGTATCCTTCCCCTTTACCACCTCAACTAGGGGAATAAGATATGGTGGAAACCAGAAATGTGCTCCAACGATTCTATTTCTATTCTTGGCTTCAGATGCTATCTCAGTTATGCTGATTACTGAAGTATTTGTGGCCAAGATAACATCCTTAGGACATATCTGGTCTAATTCCTTAAACAAGTCCTGTTTTATCTTTAGATTCTCGGCCACCGATTCGATAATAATCGGAGCCTTCGAGATTGCCTCGTTCAGGCTCCTGGTTGTTTTTATCCTGCTTATGATTTTGTCTATTTCATCCGCTATGCCAGCTCGTCCTTGCAGTAAAGTGGGGAGATTTGACTTGATGTTTTCGATGGCTTTGTCCAGAGTTTGCTGAGTACGGGAATACAAAGAGACCTGATAACCAGCCTTGGCAAAATGCAGTGCCAGGCCATGCCCTATCATGCCCGCTCCCAGCAAAGCAACATGATTGATCTCTTCGGCTTTCATAGAATGCCTTCCCCTTTCTCTATTTTTGATCTGTACTATCTCTGGAAATCATAGCTATCCTGCTAAACCGCATAGTTCCACCCGGGGCGGCGCAGCAGCACCATCGTAGATAAACGGCTCGCCGCCCCCCATTGCGGGGTAATGAGTAACAGAGCCGCTCAGGACCACGCTGATTCATCTAATAGTTAACAACCACCAGCATAGTCACCGGCTTATTGGTCTTGTTAATGACCTCCCTTCCTTCATGGGGTGCAAGGTAAACTGATTCCCAAGGACCCAGAGTAATCTCTTCTTCTTTGGTCCTGATTGTGATTTCTCCATCTAGGACAAAGTATACCTTCTCCGTAGGTGAATCTTCATAGGCGTATTCGGCCCCACCCCCAGGGAGGAAGTGCGACATGCCTACCCAGAACTTTTGGGAGCCGGTTTCTTCTTTACCGTGCAGCCTAAGGGCAACCATGTTTAAATGCCCAGGGGCAGAATAAGGTTTTACCTGGTCTAAGCGAACTTTTTTCATAGTTCCTCCCTTGTTGATTACTAATTTAGCGGGGTGGTTAGTGAAAATTACTGATCGCCTTCATCCACTATGGCTACTAGCCTGACCATTGACCCATCGCCGCCCACCCATTTTATGGGCCAGCCAGCAATGGTAACCCTTTTACCATTAACCAAGTCAACATCGCCGCCTACATTTTCCCATCCCATAACACCATTGCCGAGGAGAATTTTATGGCAAGGCTCCCATAGCGGGAAGTCCTGGATGACATCATGACCAGTCTGCTCTTTATACTCGGCACAAACATCTGGTCTCAAGGGACCTGGACCATGAGGTCCGATAGCAGTAGCTAGAGGGTGGTCTAATGCCTGTTGGTCAACCCCGACTGCCTTGACGCCCTTCTCAACGAACCATTCCCCGGCTTCTTTATAAAGGCCTGGAGAATAACAAAAATACTCGGTATTATCTCCAAAGTTGTGATGCCAGCCCGTGTTGACGATAACGATATCACCCTTCTCAATCTTCGGTCTGGCTTTTTCCAGGTCTTCAGGCGTAATGACGCCCCATTTATCTTTGGGAATACTGACGACGACTCCGGTGCCAAAATAATTCTCCAGTGGAAGTTCAGCAGTATACTTGGGACCCTTCAGTTTGTTAGCTGGCAAAACATGTATCGGTGAGTCAGCATGAGTCGAGCAGTGCATAGGAGCGGTAATCCATTGGGTTAGTACCCCTGACTTTGAATGATAATGAAATCTCTCAATCTTCACATCCGGAAAATAAGGCCACAGGGGGGTGCCATGACCAAAAGGCTGGCTCAAATCATAAAGTTTTATTTTTCCCATAATTAAGTACCTCCTTTTGTTTTGTTTACGCAATCCTACACCTTAAACTGTACGTGGGCACATTTTAGCACATACGATACTTCTCTATACTTTCCTACCTCCTTCCTGAGAACAATAGCTCAAGCTTGGTTTATTTCACCAGGTAGTAACACCACCATCAATATAAAGAATCTGTCCGGTGACGAAATCCGACGCCTTTGAGGCAAGAAACAGTGTGGCCCCAACAATATCCTCTGGCATAGCCCAGCGGCCGAGTGGAATACGAGCCTTCATCCTCTGGGCAAATTCCGCGTCGGCCAGGGCTGGACGAGTAAGCTCAGTTTCAACTATTGTAGGCGCAACCGCATTCACCAGCACATTATACTTAGCCCATTCACAGGCGAGAGTTCGCGTCAGAGTATCAACCGCCCCTTTGCTAGGACAATAGGCTGCATAGTCTGCGGGAAGACCATACCTACCCCGCACCGACGACAGGTTAATGATCTTACCGCTTTTCTGTTTGATCATCACCCGGCCAACTGCCTGGCAGCAGAGCCACGTCCCACGAGTATTAACATCCATAACTTGTTGCCACTCGCCAATAGGGAAGGTCTCCGCTGGCTTGCGAATGGCTACGCCGGCAGCATTCACTAGAACATCAATGCGAGGAAATACCTTCAGGATGCGGTCTACCATATCCGCCACTGACCGCTCCTGTACAACGTCTACAGTAATCGCTAGCGTTTTCCTGCCTTTAGCCCGTATTTCTTCAGCTACTTTTTCCAAGGGTTCAAGCTTGCGGCTTGCAACAACAACATCAGCACCAAAATCAGCCAGACCCAAAGCCAGAGCTCGCCCGATACCACCAGCACCGCCGACCACTACAGCTACTCTGCCTGTTAAATCAAACAAATCAACCATATTACACCTCCTAGCTAAAACCAAATAAGTAACCTAATCATCGCAACACCCCACAGACCTAATAATTTATCTCCTTTACCATATTGCGTTCTTTAGTCCGCTAACGTTAATATATTGACCTCGTCTGGCACCTCCCTTAATTTACTTTTCCCAATCCTTTCGACCTAAGATACAAACGCTACATACACTTAGGGGTGGCTGGCCACCTAGGTTGTGGGTAAGTCCCAGCTTGGGGTTCTTTATCTGCCTTGGTCCAGCCTTTCCTTGTAGCTGTTTATACATCTCATATAGCATGCGCAGACCTGAGGCGCCAGTGGGATGACCAAAGCACTTTAACCCGCCATCAGGTTGGCAGGGAATCTTTCCGCTGAGTTCAAAGAATCCAGCATCGACATCTTCTTTTGCCTTACCCCTGGGAGATATCAGCAAATCTTCGTAAATAACAAGCTCAGTTATGGAGAAGCAATCGTGAACCTCCATCATGCTTATGTCTTCCCGTGGTTTTTTTATTCCTGCCTCTTGGTAAGCCTTAACAGCGGCGTGATGGGTTGTCTCCACGTGAGTATAGTCGTAACCCTGGTACATCAGGCTTTCTCCGGAGTCGGCAGCAATCTGGAGTGCTTTGATATAGACTGGGTCAGGTCTGAAGTTCCTTGCTATGTCAGCTCGCGCCACGATAGCTGCTGCCGCCCCGTCACTAACGCCGCAGCAGTCATATAAACCTAAAGGCCAGGCAATTATGGGGGCTTTGAGAACATCTTCTACAGTAATTTCCCTACGGAGGTGAGCCTTAGGGTTTAAAGTGCCGTTATGGTGGCTTTTCACAGATATCTTGGCCAGTGTTCTTTTGCCTTCTTCGATGCTGAGACCATACCGATCAAAATATCTGACAGCCATCATGGCGAACATCCCCGGATTGGGATTAAGCCAGCTTGGGAAAATGACCCTTCCTCTAGTTCCGAGGGACACTATGTCCTCGTTAGCCCTGGGGAGGCCACCCAATCCCAAATCCTTAACCTTTTCCACTCCAACTGCCAAAGCAATGTCGCAGGCACCTGAGGCAACGGCGTAAGAGGCAGCTCTAAGAGCCTCGGTACCACTAGCACACAGGTTCTCTACCCGAGTCACCGGGATGAAGGAGAGTTTCAGCGTAGTGGATAAGGGGAGGGCACTATGTCCTGTACTAATTTCAGTGAATTGGTTGCTCTGCCAGGCTGCCTGGATATCTTTCTTCTCTATCCCGGCATCTTCAAGAGCTTCTTGAAATGCGTCAACCATTAAATCCTCGGCGCTCTTATCCCATAGCTCCCCAAACTTAGTGCAACCCATCCCTATTATGGCAACCTTGTCCTTTATTCCCTCTGGCATTATTACCTCCTGTCATTCTTTAATCGGAATTGCTTTCCAGAAATAGCCAACAATGCCCCGCGACTCATCAAAGTATTTCCTTCGTAAACTCATTTCTATTGGCATACCTATCTTGAGCGAGTCAAATTCACAATCCGTGAGTTCGAATACATACCTCCCCCCGCCTTGAAAGTCTATCATGCCGTATAACAGTGGGGGCTTAATGGATGCGGTTATATGATCTGCAGTATAACTGAAAAGAGTGCCTCTTTTATCTGAGAAGCGGTAATCTTCCATCTCATCAACAGTTCCGCAGGCAGGATTGACACAAATCCTTTGGGGAGGGTAGTGAGGAGTACCACAACGTTTGCATAGTGAACCACAAAGTGCTATGATTTCTTTACGTTCTCGCCACGTCAGGGGCAACTGAGTAGTAGCAACATCTCCACCAAACCCTGTTTCCACCGGAAGTATGCCACGGAAGACAAGATATTGCTCATAGTTGGTAAGTTCTTTTTTAGAGGCGAGGCACCCCTTTAGTGACCCTTTACCTTTGGCCTTTTTTATTTCGTCGGTTATCTTGAAGAATAGGGCGTCAGCCCCATTTCCGTAGCTAGTCAGAAGAATGTTATCACCTGGTTTAGCCTCCTCTAACATAGCCGCGAGCAGCATCATAGGTGAGGCGACCCCTGATTCACCTATGGCGGTGAGCAATGGTTCCTGAATTTGGCTTGGCTGGAAGCCCAGTCTTTTCCCTATAGAAGCATGTTCTCTAACATTAAGGCAGGGGTAAGCCACTTTGGCAAAATCCTTGGCTTCCAGCTCATATCTGCGTAACAAACCCGAGATGGCTTCAGCGACAAATTTGGCATATCCCTCTTCCCGAATGAACCTATCCTCCACTGTTCGGACGAATTTATCGCCTCCTGACCTCCGGTAATCCGGAAAATCGTAGGAAACTGAGTAAGAGCCTTCTAGACTGGCAATTACTCCATCGGTACCGAAGGAAAAGGCCACAGCCCCATCCCCAAATAGGCTTTCTTGAAAACTGCCTGGCTTACCGAGGCGACAGTCAGAGGCACAGACAAGAATACTGCGTGCTCCTTCCCCTTTGAGGCAGTCGTAAGCGGAAAGGATAGCAGAAGTCCCTGCCTTGAGAGAACCGGCAAAGTCAGCTGTACGTATGTTGGTGTGGATGTCGAGAGCAGCGGCAAGTATGGCTGCGCTCTCCCTCTCTTGGTATGGTGGTGTGGTTGAGGCGAAGTACACGCTGTCTATCTTCATCTGCTCACTCCTCTCAAGGCAATCCATCCCTGCAGCCACAGCCATGGTAAGGCTATCCTCATCGTGATTAGCTACCGCCTTCTCGCCCGGTAAGGTTCCCTGGTTTAGCCAGCCCATCGCTGTGGATATGGTCTTGCGGCTTAATCGATATCTTGGTATATGAGTGCCATAAGATGTAATCCCTATGTCTACCATTTTCTCACCTTCTTCTAAATAGCGTTATACTGTGTTACACATGTTTACTGTAGTCATAAAAGCCTTTCCCTGTCTTACGCCCCAGCCATCCGGCAGTGACCATCTTCCTTACCGTAGTCGGCAGAGCATATTGGGGGTCATTAAGCTCTTCATGCAGAGAGGTAGAGACTGCGACAAGCGTATCGAGTCCAACGAGGTCAGCTAACTGAAAAGGTCCCATTGGATGGTTTAACCCTAATGTTACTGCTTTATCAATGTCCTCCACAGTAGCAACACCACCTTCTAACATGCGAATAGCATTTAGGGTAAAGGCTATTGACAGACGGTCCACAATAAAACCTGGGGAATCCTTGGCATTGATAACAGTTTTCCCCAGCGACTCAACGAAAGCCTTGGCAGTCACCATAGTCTCATCACTGGTTAATATCGTCCGTATTACCTCAACAGGTCTCATGATAGGTGCAGGATTGAAGAAATGCAGCCCTACCACTTTCTCTGGTTTGCCTGTTAGTACAGCCATATCAAGTATAGATAGAACTGAGGTATTACTAGCTAGGATAGCTTCCTTGGAAGAAACCTCACCCAATTCAGTAAAAACCCTTTTCTTTAAGTTCATATCTTCGCTGACAGCTTCGATGACTAAATCACACTTGCTAAAATCTTTAATGTTAGTTGTACCCCTGATGCGAAGTAGTGTCGCCTCTTTTTCTTCTGGAGTTACCTTACCTCTCTCTACGCCCTTGGTCAGGAATAATTTAATCGAGCTTAATCCTTTATCTAGCGCTTCGTCATTAATTTCCGATACTACAACTTGGTAGCCTGACTGGGCACAAACCTGGGCGATACCACCGCCCATCAACCCGCAACCTACTACACCGACTTTCTTTATTTCCATAGACCTTCTCCCTTCCAATAAAGCTTGGCAAATTAATCAATGTTAGTAAAAGCTTGAGCTGCAGATATCTCTGGAATGCCCAGAGCAGCGAGAAGCCCTTCGTGGTAAAACTTAAGCCACGATCTTTCTAAATATACTTTTTTAACTTCCTTTTAAGTTTGGTTTTCCACAATCCCATCAAATCATTGGCCTTAATTGGGCTAAATTTCTGTTGGGAACTCCGGTAGCTGGCTAAAGATGGGATGTTTCGTTCCGTCTTTAATCCTGGCTGCTCTCTTAGCTGCTGCCTTATACCTTTCGAAATCGGCCAGGGTGTATATAGAAAGCTTCTGTGCCGCCAGGGAACCCTCAGCGTGAAGGGTAATATACACTTTACCATCTTCCTTGTTTTTGGTCTTTTTAACTACTCCTTCTTTTTCCATCTTACTTATCGGAGAAACCAAGCCAGAGCTTGATAGACCTTTAAAATAATGAAGTGTTTGATTCTGACTTCCTACTGATGAGGCCAGCCAAAAATCTACGAAGCGATTCTCTAGACCGCACTAATCCCCCGGGTAAGAATAGGATTACCAAAATAAACAAGACGCCGGTTACAATAAAATATGCTTTCCCTACAGTCTGGCTTAACAGCTCTTGAAGGAGCACGAAGATAATACTTCCCAATATAGGTCCAGTGATTGTGCCCAAACCGCCAATGCAAGCTGCCATTAATGGGCCAAAGGTCCAATCTACTGAAAATTGGTGATAAGGGGATATGCTACCTCGAAAATAACAGAAGACTCCCCCGGCTAAGCCAGCTAGAAAAGAGCTAATAATGAAAACCAGAATCTTGTATTTAGCTGGGTTGATCCCTGTAGCCTTGGCAGCATCCTCGTCATCCCGAATAGCCTTGAGCGCTAACCCCACTTGCGAATTAACCATGCTGTAAACTATTATTATTGTTATAACAACTAAAGCCAAACAAATGTAATACCTTTCAATAATACTGTAAGTTTCCCAGTAGGTAGAAGGTACTAACGACCATCCTGGGAAAATATTAGCAACGGTTATTCTCAGTGCTTCAGCTATTGCCAGTGTACCGATAGCAAAATATATACCGTGTAACCGAAGGGTAGGAATTCCGACAATACAACCTAATGCCGCAGCTAGTAGGCCACCTGCCAGAATAGCTACATAACTGGATAACCCAACTGAGATTAGCAAACTGCAACTTAGAGCCCCGCTACCAAAGTAAGCTGCCAAGCCAAGATTAAACTGACCGGCATAACCTCCCATAAGATTCCAACTCTGAGAAAGGATAACGAAGATGAATACTGTAAACAGCAGAGTTAAAATGTAGTTGTTCCCAATATTTTCCACTAGGGGCAGCAGTACAAGAATTAAAACCACTATCCCACCTACCACGAACATCTTTGATTTAGCTATTATTTCCTTGATATTGCTCATTGTCTAAATAATCCCTGTGGTTTCAAGAGTAGAATCAATACAAAGATGCCCAGACCGACAACCGCCCGATATTCGCCACCTATAAAGAAAACGCTCACTTGTTCCGTGACACCCAGCAGAACTCCGGCAAGAAATACCCCCCTAATACTTCCCAATCCAGCAAGCACTAGGACTACCAGAGCTCTCAACAGCCATTGAAGGCCACTATAAGGGGTGATGCTGTACATGAGCGCGACGGCAGCCCCGGCTGCGCCAGCCAGAGCCATACTCACACCGCAGGCAACTAAATAGGTGCGGTCAATGTTGATTCCCAATAAACTGGCTGCTTCCCAATTCTGTGCTGTTGCCCTGATAGATTTACCAAAGTAAGTTCGGTTGAGAAACAGATGTAAAGCAATAATAACTATGAGGGTTATACCAATCACAGCCAAGCTAATCAAAGGGAGCCTTACACCAAGAAGTTCAAGTACCACCTTGGAATAAGAAGTGGTTACAGCTCTCACGTCAGAAGTCCAGAGCAAACACATCACATTGTCCAATACCAATATTAAACCAAATGTGATTAGCATGGAATTGCCTAGCCTTTGTCCTTCCGGAAATTTACCCAAGGGGGAAAGTAGCACTCTATAGACGATAAGCCCCAGCAAAAACATAGCTAGCATGACTACTGGGATGGAAACAAAGGGGTCCATGTGCCAAAGGGTAAAAAGCCAATAGGATATATAGCCACCTATTATCAAGAAGGAGCCATGTGCGATATTCATATATCTCATGACTCCAAAAAGCAAAGAAAGTCCTGTGGCTACTAGGCCATATATTACTCCAATGATAATACCGTAGACAATAACCTGAGCTACCACAGTCTATCTATTCATTCTTCTGATGCGATCCCAAAATAGGCATCCTTAACCCGCTTGTTGCCTAGAAAGTCTTGGGCTTTACCCTCAGCGACGATATGGCCATTCTCAATGATATATCCTCTATCTGCTAGCTCCAATGCCATACGAACATTCTGCTCTACGAGAAGAGTGGTCATTCCTGTTGATTTATGTAACTGCCTGATTGTCCTAAAAAGATCTTGGATCAGCAGTGGTGCCAACCCAAAGGAGAGCTCATCAAGCAACAAGAGTTTCGGCTGAGACATGAGCGCCCTGCCCATGAGTAATATTTTCTGCTCGCCACCACTAAGGGTGCCAGCTTTCTGTTTGCTTCGTTTTTTAAGGATGGGAAAAAGCTCGTAAACCCAGTTCATAGTGGAGCCCTTGGCTTGCCTTGCCTTGCCTACAAACGCACCAAGTTCCAAGTTCTCTAAAACAGTCATTTCAGGAAATACCTTGTTCTCCTCGGGAACCATACAGATTCCCAATTCGACTATTTTATGCACTGGCTGCCTAATTAAGCTAAGTCCGTTAAAACTTATACTTCCAGCGCTAGACCTAAGCAACCCGCTTATGGTCCTAAGTATAGTGCTTTTTCCAGCACCATTAGAACCAAAAACTACAACTATCTCTCCATCTTTAATGGTAAGAGATACATCATACAGGACTTTAAGGTCTCCATAGTAAACATCTATTCTGTGAATTTCAAGCATCATGCTCCTCGCCTAAATAGGCCTCAATAACTTTTTTGTTATGAACTATTTCGCCGGGGGTGCCTTCAGCTATTTTATCCCCCGCGCTTAACACCATCACCCTGTCTGATATTCCTAATATAGCCTTCATTACATGCTCTACTATTATCACAGTCACCCCAGAATTCCTTATCCCCTCTACTAGACACATAGCATCTTCAATCTCCCTCAAATTTAGCCCAGCCATCATTTCATCCAGAAGTAGCAGCCTCGGCTTAGTCGCTAGTGCCCGGGCTACCTCCAGTTTCCTTCGTTCAACTACACCCAGTGCCCCCGATATCACCAGTCGTTTCTTATTTAGGCCGACAAGTTCTAGAAGTTCCTCAGACTCGACTCTTACTTGTCTTAAGTTCCACGCTGGCTCACTTCCATAAATCCTACCCACCATTACATTCTCTAATACCGTCATGCTGCTAAAGAGCTTATTTAACTGAAAAGTTCTGCTTATGCCAGTCTTACATATGGCATAGGAGGCAGTCCCTGTTATGTCTCTGCCGTTAAACCTTATCCTCCCTGTATCAGGCTTCAGGAAGCCCGTTATCAAATTAAACAAAGTTGTCTTGCCTGACCCGTTGGGACCTATAAGACCGAATATCATTCCTTCATTGACTGTGAAGCTTAAATCCCTAACAGCGCATAAACCTCGAAACTGTTTGGATAGGTTCTCTGCTTCAAGAAGCGGCACGGCTTTCCTTTAACCCTCAAATTTTTGATATCCACATAGCTGATGTAAAGGTGCCCTAACACACCATAGGGTGTGTTAGGGCACGCGTTTTCCTACCTCTCTTTCCACGTTGGCATCGGAATCGCTGGCTTCTGCTTCAACTCTGGGGGGAAAACAATCGTTTGCACACCATCTTGATACTGCACTATGGTTGCATATTCCCTTTCCATTGTACCATTTGCGCGGAATTTCACAGGGCCAACAATAGTCACCATATCGGTAGTAGCTAGGGCATCTCTAATCTTTTCCCTATCCAGTGAACCAGCTCTAGTTATAGCATCAACTACTATCTGCATACCAGAATAACCTGAGGCAGCAGGGTCATAGTAATGCTGCCCAGGGTTTGCAGCCTCAAACGCGGCCACAAATTCATTGGCCCCTGGCCATTCCATCCCCTTAACAAATTGAAGAAAACAATAAATGTAATTGCCAGCTTTACCTAGAACATTCATCCATACATCGGGATTCGTAGACCCCATGTCTATAAGAGCGACCTTTGGGTTATAGTCAAGCTCCTGCATCTGTTTGACCATCAACAAGGCGGTAGGGGTGAGCATAAGACCATACACCGCGTCAGCACCAATTTTTTTCGCCTCGAGTATCTGTGCAGACAAGTCCTGGGCCAACATTTCGAACTTTATACGTTTTGCTTTATACCCATTGGCAAGAGCCTCCTGTTCGCAATAAGTAGCCATTTCTACACCAATTTCCTCTATTCCCTCGAATATGGCTATGGTCGTTGGCCTTTGGTCTTCAGGAAGACTGTTTAGAAATGCAATAAACGTTTTCCCAAAATCATCGGTCCTCGGCCACTTGGTGAACATATATTTGTAGCCAAGTTCAAAGGGCTTTTTATTATATGAAAGCTCCAGCAAACAAGGAAGGCCATATTTCTCGGTAGCTGCAGCGCCTCCGGGCAGAAAGGATGTCGTGCCTATGACAGCAACTACACCCTGCGTATTTACATACTCCGCCTGAACAATAGCTTTGTTGATATCAGCTGCATGATCTGCTTCTATTAGTTCTATCGGTATCTTCTTATCAAATTCCTTAATGTAGATGCCACCATCTTCGTTTACAGTCTCTACATCCTTTCTTACACCCCACAAAAACGCTTGTCCCATGGCGGAGATTGGCCCGGTTATGTCGGTTACGATGCCAATCTTAATAGTTGCAGGAGCTGAGGGCGCCTTTTCCTTCTCTGCTGGCGATGGTGCCGCACAGCCAGCAGCAACCAAGCTGATAGCTACCAGCAACGCTAGCCCGGTTAACAATATTTTATTTTTCACCTGTTTTTCCTCCTTCTTAAGATAGTTTTAGGTCTTGTTATCATAAAATATCACATATTCATCCCTCCTCTTCATTATGATATCGACTCTGGTGCTTTAGTGAACTTGCGAGACGATAAGATATTCTCTATACGCCGCTAGGTACATTACTTCAGCACCTATAACCTCTATCAGGCTATATAAGAACCTTCTCTGCCGAAGACTAACCACCGACCATAGACTGTCTCCAGTACCCTAGACATTACCCCTTGAAGCCTACCACCCCCCTTTCGGCTGCTTCTGTTTACCCTCAGGGCTGATTTTATACCTCGGCCCCGACCGAAGTTGATTGTTCCTCCTTGTATTTCAGTATAGCCTCTTCGATCAGCCTGCTACCGTTTCTTAAAGACAGGCTTTCTCTTTTCAAATAGCGCAGTAGTTGCTTCTCTCCAATCCTCAGTATCCACAAGCTCTTTAGAGAGTACTGTGGTGTAGTGATCAATCATATGACGGGGTACTATGGTTGACGCATTCTTCATGTCTCTCAAGACCCTCAGAGCATGGTAGAGCGCAAGGGGCACCCGGGTGAGCAATTCCTCAGCCATTTCTATGGATGCCTCCATTAACTTGTTGTCGGGTACCACCCTGTTTATCATGCCTACCTCATAAGCCCGTTGCGCGGTTATGGTAAAGCCGCTTATTATCTCTGCGGCGATAGCGCAGGGCAGATTATCGTAGAAAATCATGATATTCCCCCGTTCTACCTCTGCTTGCCGGAACCAGGCGCTTTCGCCGGCTATTCGTAAGTCGGATCGGAGAACCAGATCCAGACCTGCCCCTATCGTTAAGCCGTTGACTGCAGTAAGTACGGGCTTGTCAAGCTTTCCTGACCAGAAAGGATCCTTCGAGATCATGGACTGGAAGATATCCAGTCCACTCTGCCCCCGGGCACTCAACTCGATCCAACTCTTGTCAGCGCCGGCGCTAAAAGCCTTGCCCGTTCCTGTAAGTATGGCTATCCAGGCATCATCATCATCGCTATATTTTATCCATGCGTCGCAGAGCTTGCTCATCACTTCAACATTGATTGCGTTCAGCTTTTCGGGCCTGTTCAATGTAATGATTGCCAGATGGTTGTTCTTCTTTTCGTATCTCACAAGTCTCATCTTGCGGACCCCTTTAATTCCCCTTATTCCCCCCTTCCCAACCATACCTTCAAGCAGTGGGAACTATCGAAAATTCACCACAAAGGATTATTTGGACTTTGATGGGGGCATCGTATAGGTGAGATATGATTTGTACTTCTTCATCCTCTTTTGTATCTCATCCTTATTGGCATAATACCTCTCTGTGACATTTTTTATTTCTGCGAGGTGTTTGAGTCGACCTTTAAGAGCTACCCGGTTTTCTTGAAGGCTTTTTTCATCCACAATCATAACGACATTATCTCCATCCAGTTTCAAAGTTCCCTTAGCTCCACAGATAGGACATTCGGCAGGCGACCAGTTTTTCCCCGACACCACCATATTCGAATGGCAGATGGGGCACAGCCCGGGGTCATCACCCACAAATGTCAATTCCTCTGCCGGCCTAGCGATAGCCTCAGCAACGCGACGCCCAAGCCTTCTGGCATTTTCCATCACTTTTTCATCAAGTACGATTTGACCTGGCCGAGCCGCCCCGGTTACCTGTAATTGGTCGACAACTACAAATTCCGTGAAAGTAAGGAGTTTCATCAGGGATATCCCCATGGGGCCCCAGTCCCAACCACCACCGCCTACCGATATCAAGCCAGCAGGCCTCTTTTTTTCGCCACTCTTTGCCGCATCAATGTCGAAATTCATGTCTCGTGAGATCATTCTGTCATTGAGTACCTTTAAATACCCTGTAGGTGCCAGAAAATATACTGGCGCGCCAAGGATCAGCCCGTCGAACTGCCCGAACTTTTCCATGACAAAAGACATATCATCACCCTTGATGGCGCATTCCGCGGGTTCACCTTTTGTCATCTTTTGTGTGCAGCTCTCGCAACCCCTGCAGGGCTTAATGTTGAGGTCCATCAGACGCATGATCTCCACCTCCGCGCCCACCTCTTCGGCTCCCATCAATGCCTCTTTCACGGCAATTTCGCAATTCCCCATCTTCCTTCCGCAAGTCAGCCCAAAAACCTTCATTTCGCGCTCCTTTCTGTGTTACCTATGAATTGTTAATCGTCACTATGAGCGGATCATATCCTTCGCTTTTGTCCCTTCCAATATCTCTCGCGAAGTTCACGCTTCAATACCTTTCCCCGAATGTTCCGTGGCAGATTTTTAACAAAATCCACACTTTTCGGTGCCTTCACGCTACCGATTCGCTTCTTACACAATGCGATAATCTCCTCGGTGGAAACACTCTTACCGGGAACCAGTTGCACTACTGCTTTTACCGCTTCGCCCCAATCATCATCCGGCACGCCGATAACGGCACACTCTTGCACTTCCTCAAAAGATGAGATAACGCTTTCCACTTCACTCCCATAAACATTGAAACCACCGGTGACGATCATATCCTTCTTGCGATCAACAATATGAAGAAATCCCTCATTGTCAATAAATCCCACATCCCCGGTGTGCAGCCAGCCATCTATAATCGCCTCCCTGGTCGCATACGGATTTTTGTAATAGCCGGTCATCACCTGATCACCACGCGCACATATCTCCCCAATCTCACCCAAAGGCAGCTCTTCATTATTATCATCCATAATCGCCACACGGCAAAACGGCATCGCCGGATGGCCACAGGTATACAAGCGAGAATCCGGGGCTACCTTGCCATCTACGAAATGATCTTCCGGAGACATCGTTGCAATCCCAAGGCACTCTGTCTGGCCGTATCCCTGAGCCAACACCGGGCCGAAAACCTCGATGGCTTCTCGCAGCTTTTCTACGGACATCGGAGATGCAGTGTAAATGAAGTATCTCAGACTGCTATAGTCAAAATCTCTGACGTTAGGCTGCGCCAAAAGACGATAAATGACCGTTGGCGGCATGAAAAGCTTTGTAATCCTATGTCGTGGTATCGCAGACAGCACCTTTTGAGGTTCGGGTTTTTCCATCAGCACAAGAGTGCCGCCAACGGCCAGCACGTGGTACGAAAAACCTCCGGCAGCATGAGTTATGGGGGCCGCGACCAGCATCACCGGCTTCGGATCCGGAAGCCATATTAAATGGGAGGCGACAGAGGCGTGGTAGGCGCGATGAGATATCATCGTCACCTTGAAATCTCCGCTGGTTCCTGACCCGGTTTGAAGCCAGGAAGTTGCTTCCAACGGCACTTCCCTCTTGGGCGGTGTATCGCCAACCCCGCCTATCCAGTTCATAAGGGCAGGAATGTCATCCATCGGTTTGTCGATACACAACAGGAGCTTAAGCTTTGGCAGCTTCGACCGCAGTTGCTGCACCTGATCCTGAAAACGGCTTTGGTAAAATAAGACCTCGCAGTCTCCAAAGTCCAGAATTCGATGGTTTTCATCTTTTGTGTTACGAAAATCCATGGGTATATAAGCCATACCCGCCCGCATGATGCCCATAGAACACGCAAACCCAACTGGATCGTTGTCACTGAGCACCCCGGCATTCTGCTCAAACCCGTAACCAGCTGAGATGAGAGCGTTGGCAATACGGTTGACGAGGCTCAACATCTCCCGATAGGTGTACTGTCTCTCTTCCATGATTATACATGGGCCATCGGGATTGATTAGCACACCCCGTTCTAAGAAATCTGTAACTGCCATATATTTACTCCGTTTCAATAGCCGGCCTGCCGGCGGCTTTCCTTAACGCTCAAATTCATTCATTCTCAGATTTCTTCTTTTTTCTCAGTTTCTCAGTTTCTTCATACTGTATCGCCGATGTATTTGGATCCAGAATAACACCATAAACGTCTCTGGCTCTCTCTATCGACACGTAACCATCAATCACGTCATCTTGCACCCTTTTCACATCCCGATCGAGGGGGTCGCCCCATCCGCCGCCGCCCGGGCCCTTGGTGCAGCACGCTTCGCCCGGGGATATCGGAGCATTTGTCATAGTCCGAAGAATCCTGGTCTCACCGTTAGGGCTCCGAATCCACATCTCAGCCTTTACGATCGGCCCACTGGCCGAGCCGACAGCAGCGACAACCTGTCCGTCGCTGTTTCCTGTCATAATAATCGATGGCGCGCCCAGCTTTGTATCGGCAACCATTTCGATGTATACTGCGGGGCCGCCGCGAAATTCCCCAGGTCCCTCCTCGTCTTGTAAAAATTCGTACCGGGTAACTCTATAGGGAACCTGCGACTCAAATACCTCCATATCCCCCCTTACGAAGTTACCGCAAGCCCCATAAAAACCGACCCCAGGCCAGCCATCGTAACCTTTAACAGCGCCACCACTCCCGTCACTGGCAAAGCTTTCAGCGAAGTATTGCTTACTACTCCCTGTCCTTGGGTCAATCACATCCGGCTCCATTCCGATAACGATTGGGCAAAAATGTCTCGGGAACCCCCCCATGGCCTTTTCGGGAAGCACCTTTCCAAGCGCAAGTTGACAGGCTTCGATTAATGGTACTCCCATCGCGATCTGGCATGCGCCCACAGTGGCTGGGAAATTCGGGTTCACAACGGTCCCCTTTGGGGCGATAATACGGATTGGCTTCATGCTGCCGTAATTCTTGGGAACAGTTGGGTCGATCATGGAATAGAACGCTACCATGACGGCCATCATAGTGGTGCCCATGGGCATATTGACGAAGGTAGCCTGGGGGTCGCTGTCCGATAAATCGAAGGTGATCTCCTCACCCTTGACCATCATCTTCACCCTAACATATATCGGCTTGTCCGTGGTGCCGTCCCAGTCCGTCCCCGCCTCTCCATAGTATACGCCATCGGGTATCTTCGCAATCTCAGAACGCGCTGACCTTTCACCAGCGTCTATCATCTCCTTCATGCAGGCTTTTATAGTGTCTAGGCCGTATTTATCTACCAGCTTTACAATTTGCTCTTCGGCTTGTCTGCATACCCCATAGATTAGCATGGTATCCATATCCACCTGGGCCGAGTTTCTTACATTTCTGAGGAGAAAGTCCCATATCTCTTTGTTCAGGACCCCTTTCTTAAATAACTTTATGGGTGGTATATTCAAGCCTTCGGCAATGATGTCATATGCGCCGGGCCCGTACCCCCCAGGCAGGAACCCGCCTGTATCGGACATATGACCGGTGAAGTGGATGAACCCAAGCATTTTATCCTTATAGAACAGTGGCCGAACGAATGACCAGTCAGGCAGGTGAGCACCTTCTATTATGTAAGGATCATTGGCGATGATAAAATCACCCGGCTCAAACTGATTGTTTAGATATTTTTGTATGTTCTGCGTGCACACAACTGATCTAAAAAGATGGGAGGTGAGATAGCATGACACAGCCACAATCTCACCCTGTGGATTTAGAATCACCTGGCCCATGTCACGAATTACCGACATAACAAATGACTGTGACGCATGCAACACCCTTTCACCGATTTCATCCAGAATACTTTCAAACCTGCTCCCCACGACCGAAAGAGTGGTTGGGTCTACCCGGCTGGCTTTTCCCGCTTTATTTTTTTTGCTTGCCGTCATTGTTCTCCTCTCTATTATTGATTGATTGTCCTGTAATCCCCATACGTATCGACTTTTATGGTAATCTTGGGCGGTACGACGATTGTGGTCATCTTTTCTTCTATGATACAGGGGCCTTTCAGGATATTGTTCGCCAAGAGCATATCGCCATCATATATCTTAGTATCCACGAAATCGTCTGACTCGCGGAAAAAAACCTTCCGCGTGCCTTTCACGGCTCTTGAGGCATCATTGCCGTCCCGGGATATTTCTTGGAGCCTGGGTGTTTCCAACTGACCAATCCCTTCTAGGTAGAGCCTTACGATTTCCGTCGGGTATTTCGTATGCGAATAGCCGATAATCTTTCGATGCATTTCATGGAATCGATCTGCTATGGTATTAAGGGCCTCGGATGTAACCTTGCCATCCTTGCCATCCGGAACTTGAACATTCTGCTCTCGAACTTGACCATAGTAGCGCATGTCCATCGTCCTCACGATCCGTACATCTTTTTTCGCTACACCCTCTCTTTGCAGGGCCTCCATGGCCTCCTTCTCCATTTCCTCATAGAGCACGTTAATATTGTCAAGATTCGCCTTTGCCGCCTCACAGACATACGGCCGTGTAAAACTGTGTCTCAGGTCCGCATACATCATGCCGAAAGCGCAGTAAACCGGAGCTATTTTGGGTATAAGAAGGCCACCTATGTCAAGTTCCTCCATAATCCTGGCAGAATGAATGCCTCCTGCACCACCAGCGGCGCACAGAATAAACTCTCTTGGATCGTACCCTCGCCTGCTGAAGACGACACGGATAATTCCAGCCATCTTCGCATTCACGATGTCATAGATAGCAGCTGCTGCCTGTGGCACGTCTAGACCAAGTGGGGCAGCAATCTTTTCTTTTATTGCTTTTTCTGCTAAGTCCTTTCTCAATTTCATCTCACCACCCAGGAAATACTCGGGATCGATATATCCCAGCACTATATCAGCATCCGTGACCGTGGGCTCTGTGCCGTCGAGTCCATAAGATGCCGGTCCGGGAACCGCGCCAGCACTTTGAGGCCCTACCTGCAGTATTCCGCCCGGATCGATCCACGCAATGCTACCTCCGCCAGCGCCTATCGTGATCACATCGATGGAAGGCAAGCAATATTTCATCCCTTCAATTACCTTCATTCGCACGAGGCGGCTCTGACCTTCTGCGATCGGACCTACGTCAAAGCTCGTCCCACCCATATCAATTGAGACAACATTTTTTACATGAAGCTCCCTAGCTAGGGCAAGGCTTGTTAAAGGACCAGCAGCCGGACCTGAAGCGAGCAAGGTGGCTGGGTTTTCGCAAATCAACTCTGGTGTCGCAACCCCACCATTGCTTTGCATAAAAACAAGTTGCCCTTTAAACCCTTTATCTTTGAGTAGTTTTTCTAACCTATATATGTAGTCTACTGTCTTAGGAGCCACATATGAGCAGAACATTGTGGTACTCCACCGGCCTACTTCTCCAGTCATCGGCAAGACATTGGAAGATAGTGAAACGTGGGCTTCCGGAAACGTTTCTTTAATGATTTCCTCCATCCGCCTTTCATGATCCGGGTATAAGTGCGAAAAAAGTAGAATCACCGCGATAGATTCCACCCCCTGTTCCTTAAGGTAGGCCACAGCTTTTCGAGCATCATCCTCATTGAGGGGAATCAGCACCTCACCTTTATGGTTCACCCGTTCTTCGACCTCTGTCATCAAATAGCGGCGGGTGAGGGGGACAGGAGGATCCATTCTGAAACTGAATAGCTCATCTACTCCGGCCTTTATGTCTCCCCCAAGTTCCCCTTTCGCTACCTGTAAAAAGAGCATACGGTCCTTGTAACCTTTTGTTGTGATCGTTCCTAACTTCGCGCCATTACGGCTAACCACCAGGTTAGTCGCCATTGTCGTACCATGTACAATGACATTAGTTTGGCCTAATAAATCATCAAGCGCCGTGCCGGATAGAGATGCCAGCTTCGAAAGGCATGCCACGGTCCCAACGATTAGATTACGAGGCGTCGTAGAGGCTTTGCTAGTGATCACTTGGCCTTGCTCATTCATCACTACACCATCTGTAAATGTCCCTCCACTGTCGACTGAAATTCGGAAAGTCATAAATTCACCTCTCCTATGAACAAATTTGTAATATTCTGGTTCTTCAGAAATCTGGTAATATTATTTGATTTAGTCTTTTCGAACAAAACTATACAAATAGAACGAAATATGAACGCTTAGTTTGTTATCAACTTATATCAAATTTGTCCACCTCCCTCTTTCAGGCGGCACTATGATTTACATACATAATGTTGCCTTTGCCTTACAACAAATAGAGTACCTCGGTTTTTTTACTAAACATGTACTTTAAGTGATTCATCAGTCACCAGGTACTTCATCCGCCAGTTTTCCCTTATTAATAATCACTAAAACCAGACCGCAAGATTGATATATTCTTTAAAATAAAGTATTTGATCCTGAATTCCTATTGATACGGTTAGCTAAAAATCTATGAATCGATTCTCCGGACTGCACTAATCCCCTTGGTAAAAATAGGATTGCCAAAATAAACAAGGCGCAGTCACAACGAAATACACCTTACCCACATTCTGGCTTAACACCTCTTGAATAGTCAGGAAATAATGCTTCCAATATAGGTCCTGTAGTTGTACCCAAACCTCTGATGCAAATTGCGACTAATGGGTCAAGGTTCCAATCTGGTGAAAATTGGCGATAAGGAAATATATTACCCCGAAAAAACAAAAACACCACCAATGAAATCCCACACTGTTATAATGCTTATATAGGATATACCATATGGAACTATTTTTGTCAATACCTGGTTGGCTGTATTTTAGATTGCGTGGAAAAAGTTGTCAGAAAAATTTATGGTGGTAAGAACCCCCAAGCAAAAAATTAAACAAAAGGAGGTCTTACCACCATGGCCAAGGGCCAAGATGATGGTACCACAA
>Ga0315282_10005994_pt1 | contig 20486 bp, 16 predicted proteins | sample YL17G07_20_MG_FD_203693 | JGI IMG/M metagenome (GOLD analysis project Ga0315282, IMG submission 203693) | Sediment microbial communities from Yellowstone Lake, YNP, Wyoming, USA - YL17G07_20 | ecosystem: Environmental > Aquatic > Freshwater > Lake > Sediment | place: USA: Wyoming | collected... | reverse complement strand
GGTCAGTGAAAACGATAACTCCGGCAGTTCCCATCGTCGTCTGGAAAAATCTCTACTCAGCGGCAGCAAAGTTCCATTCGCTGCGACCCTGGGAGGTGTTGGACGACCTCGACCTCATTGCCGTGCGGGATTCCTCCACCGGTGAGGCCGGTTACGGCGTCGTCATGGGAAGCGGTGGAACGCTCTTCGGCTTCTGCTCCTACCGCGGGGCGGAGGGGTTCGATTTCTACCGTCGGTTGATCAATGGTGAAATTGATCCTGAAGCCGAAGAACTCTTTGCAGTGCAGAACTGTCTCAAGCTTGAGTTCGGTCCGCGAAGCGCTCTGTGGGCTGAAGACCATGCGGTGATCCGTCAGTTGGGACTCTCGTTCAAAGGGAAGCATGCCTGGCCTGAGTTTCGCAGTTTTCTCCCCGGCTACGCTCCCTGGTTTTTCATGGAGGTTGAGGCGCGATTTTTTACGCTGGCTCTCGATGCTGCGTGTCATCACTGCGAAAAGGTTGAGGGGGGAGAAATGGAAGAAAGTCTCCGAGACAACGAATGTCTTGTTTACTCGGTCGCTGCTGGTTTGCCTGTGGAGTACAACGCCCGTTGGGAGCCGTGGCCAATCCTTGCACCCGGACCGATTGCAGTGCCCATCCTGAATCTGGCCCGCATAAATGCAATCCTTGCAAGAAAGCCAAAGTCGGATTCTCCCTGGGAAGCGGACGTGTTTTATCTTCCTTCGACGATCCATGACCGCGAGCGGCCGTATTATATGCGGCTGGTCGTCGTGTGTCAGCAGTCGTCGGGGTTTGTCTTTGTGGCAGAGGCTTCGCTGCCGGAATCGTCGGTTCCTCAGCTCCTCGCAGACGGGATTTGCTCCTCCGTTGAGAGACATGGATTACTCCCGGAGACAATTTTTGTCAAACGCGGGGAAGAAGCGGCGGCTCTCGCACCTCTCGCAAAGGCGCTTGGCGTAACGATCCGTGTTCGGAAGAAACTCGACGCAGTTCAAATGCTGAAAGAAGATATGATGGATCGGCTGGTATATGGGGGCGGGAGGGGGAGAAAATGAAAACTCAATTCATCGCACATCTCCGAAAGAAGGACAGGAAGCAACAGCATCTTTGGGAACATCTCGAAGAAGTCTCCGACCTCGCGGGGCGTTTTGCTGATAAGGTTGGATTAAAGGAATGCGGAGAACTCATTGGCTTGCTGCATGACCTGGGAAAAGCGAGCGGGGAGTTTCAGAACTACATGGGCTCTGCCGAGGGTTTGATCGATCCGGATGAAGATGAGTACGCTGATGCTCAGGGGAAGAAAGGCAAGGTAGATCACTCCAGCGCCGGCTCTCAGGTTGTATACAGAAATCTCTCCGGCAAGGGGGCTGAAGGCATTCTTACAGCACAGGTCTTATCGTTGTGCATTGCCTCGCATCATTCGGGCGTGATCAACTGTGTTTCGCCCGACGGAGAAAATAATTTCCAAAGGCGCATCGAAAAACCTGAGGAGAAGACTCACACAAACGAGGCTTTGGCCAATCTTGGAGCTGACGAGAAGCAAAAGCTGAACGGGCTACTGTCCGAAGGACTGGTCAACGAGTTGGTTGCCAAACTGAAAAGCATAGAAGAGAGAAATGAATCTTCACAAACAAGAGCTTTCAAATGGGGTTTGTTAACCAGATTTCTTTTCAGTTGTTTGATTGATGCAGACCGGCTTAGTACCGCTGACTTTGAATTTCCCGGCAACAAGAAGCTGCGAAATGAAAGCAAGTATCCGCCATGGGGAACCCTGATTGAGCGATTCAATGCAAAGAAGTTCGAGAATCGAAACGAAGTCGATGTCTTGCGGAACAGGGTTTCCCAAGAATGCCTCGCTTTTTCAAGGAAACCGAAAGGATTGTATCAACTGACCGTCCCAACCGGAGGTGGGAAGACATTTGCCAGCCTGCGGTTCGGCCTAGACCACGCAATGCATCACAGAATGGATCGGATCATCTACGTGATTCCATATACCTCTATCATTGACCAGAACGCTGAAGAGGTACGGAAGATACTTGAGGAAAAGGACGAACGCGGCAACTATCTTGACAAGGTCGTTTTAGAACATCATTCCAATCTCACGCCCGATGAAGAAACAAAGCGCCAAAATCTCCTTTCGGAAAACTGGGATGCGCCTGTTGTTTTTACGACACAGGTTCAATTTCTCGAAGCGTTGTTTTCGTCCGGAACACGAGGCGCGCGAAGAATGCACCAACTCGCCAACGCTGTCATCATTTTCGATGAGGTGCAGACAATTCCTGTGAGGTGTGTACATCTTTTCAATCTCGCTATCAGATTTTTAGTGCAGGGGTGCGGTTCGACCGTAGTTCTCTGCACTGCCACTCAGCCACTATTAGACAAAATTGAACCCATGCAGCGATCACTGACAATTCATCCTGAACAACAAATGATTGAGGATGTTAAAACTCTCTTTCGAAAGTTGAAGCGAGTTCAGATTTGCGACAGACGGAAAGTCGGAGGATGGACAGAGAACGAAGTGGCAGAATTAGCTGAAGAGGAGGCTCAAAAAAACCATAGCGTGCTGATTGTCGTGAATACAAAAACATCTGCACAGGATCTTTATCAGCAACTTAAAGGAATCAAAGCTGCCAAAGTGTATCATCTTAGCACGAATATGTGCCCTGCCCACAGAATGGATGTTCTCGAGAACATCAAACATCGCCTTGAGAATAAGAAGCCGACAATCTGTGTCAGCACACAACTTATTGAAGCAGGGGTAGACATTGACTTCGGCTCGGTCATTCGGTATTTGGCGGGTCTCGATTCTATTGCCCAAGCCGCTGGCCGTTGCAATCGACACGGATTAAGATCTACAGGAAATGTCTATATCGTCAACCCGCAAGGTGAAGGTCTTTCAAAATTGGAAGATATACGAATTGGGAAAGAAAATGCCGAGAGAGTATTGGATGAGTTCAAAGAGAGTCCTGAGCAGTTCGATGGAGATATTCTAAGTCCAGTAGCGATGGAACGATACTATTATTACTACTTTTATCGAAGAAAGGACAAGATGAACTATCCGGTCAGCAGTAAGGTGATCGGAGTAGAGGATAACCTATTTGACTTGCTCTCAATGAATCCACAGTCCGTTAAGGAACACATAAGAATCTATAGTTCGCAACCCGCACTACCATTGAAGCAGGCGTTTCAAACTGCATCGAAAGCATTTCGTGCGATTGATTCCCCGACACGTGGAATAATTGTACCGTATGGCGAGACAGGAAAACAAATCATCAACGACCTCTGTTCTGAATCCGATCTCGAAAAGGAATACGATTTGTTGAAAAGGGCACAGAGATATTCTGTCAATGTTTTTCCCCGAACCTTTGAAGAACTTGGCAGAGAAAATGCGATTCACGAAGCCCAAGAAGGAAGCGGAGTGTTCTATCTCGATTCTCAATACTATAGCAATGACATTGGCTTGAGTACAGAAACTGTCAATGAACCAGAACCTCAAACATTTCAAGGAGGAGTATATGGATAACATCGTGGAGTTCAAGGTGTGGGGCAAATACGCTCTCTTCACCGATCCGCTGACAAAGATCGGCGGAGAAAAATGCTCGTATCAAATACCGACATACGAGGCGCTGAAAGGCATTATCAGTTCGGTGTACTGGAAGCCGACTATTATCTGGATTATCGACAAGGTACGGGTGATGAAGGCGATCAAAACGCAAACCCGAAGCGCCAAGCCTGTGAATTATGGGGGGATCTACCCCAGTGCGCGTAAGCCCGGTAAGAAACAAGAATCATTCAACACGCTCTCAATATATACCTATCTCTCCGATGTGGAATATCAGGTGCAAGCGCATTTTGAGTGGAATCTGCATCGGGAAGATATGGCAAAAGATAGAAATGAAAACAAGCACTATTTCGTTACGAAGCGTATGATCGAACGCGGCGGAAGACGCGACATTTTCTTGGGAGCCAGAGAGTGCCAAGGCTACGTGGAGCCGTGCAAGTTCGGAGAAGGAAACGGCTTCTACGACAATTATGGAGAGCTATCTTTCGATTTAATGTTCCACGGCTTTGATTATCCAGACGAGTTAGGAAAGAACGAATTTTACTCACGCTTTTGGCGACCAAAAATGATGAATGGGGTTATCGAATTCATTCGTCCAGAACAATGCACCATCCGAAAGTTTGTACGATCAATGACTGCCACGCCGCCAGCATCAATCGGGCTGGAGGAAGAAGAACTTCTGGAAGGTTACGATGAAAGGAGGTAGACACAAATGGGCTGGATTCAGAAATTGTATGAGACATACGAAAACTGCGCATCGGCAATTGGTACCGAAACAGATGATAGGAAGGTCCCTCTGTTGCCAATTTGCCATACAACTCAATATGCACACATTGAGATTGTTATTGATGGGAAAGGTAACTTCAAGAGAGCAAGAGTATTGCCGAAGCAGGAATCGAGAACCATTATACCGGCAACGGAGAGCTCCGCTGGTAGAACGAGTGGAACAGTAGCTCACCCTCTGTGTGATAAGTTGCAGTATATAGCACAAGATTATGAGAAACATGGTGGCGGTAAGAAGCCCTGTTTCAACTTGTATGTCGATGAGTTACAAAAATGGTGCGATTCAAAATTCTCTCATCCAAAAGTAGAAGCTGTTTTGAAGTACGTAAAAAAAGGGAGGGTAATACAGGATTTGATTGATCACAAGATACTGTACGCGGGTAAAGGTGGAAAGCTATTACCCAAATCCGAACAGAAGAAGGAGAAAGATGTCTTGACAATCTTTGACGTGGTTTCTTCACAAGAAGAAGCATTTGTCCGTTGGATGGTCGAAATTCCCGGACAGAGAGAGTCGAGAGTGTGGAAAGATGAATCTCTTTGGAACAAATGGATACTCTATTACGAAAGCACAAGGCAGACGAAATCGCTCTGCTATGTAACAGGAGAAGAAAGCTTCGTGGCAGATCAACACCCTGCCAAGTTGCGGAATGATGCAGATAAGGCGAAAATCATATCTTCCAACGATCTTTCCAATTTTACTTTTCGCGGTCGCTTCATAAACTCTGATCAAGCCGCCACCGTTAGCTTTCAGGTAAGTCAAAAAGCCCACTATGCACTTCGGTGGTTAATCAGTAGGCAGGGATATCGAAGGGACGAGCAAGCGATTGTTGCGTGGGCAACATCGGGCAAAGTTATTCCTCAACCCTTGGCGGATCCGTTGGCAATTTTAGGAATCGATGAGTTGCCGAGCGACGAATCAGTTTCTGTTTACACAGCAGAAAACATTAGTGTAAGGTTTAAACAGAGAATTGCGGGCTACGGGTCTGAACTTGGTGATACAGCTGGTGTGGTTGTCATGGCGCTCGATTCTGCTACCCAAGGGAGAATGGCAATCACTTTTTACCGTGAACTAACCGGCTCAGACTATCTCGAACGAATTAACAGATGGCACGACACCTGCAACTGGTTGCACCGTTATAGATTTGTGGAAACGCAAGTCAACGGCAAAACTAAAAGCATTCCTGTGCCTTTCACAGGTGCGCCTGCCCCAAGCGACATCGCGGAAGCTGCTTACGCAACAAACAACAACGGCAAGTTTCAGTTAGATGACAAACTGCGGAAAGTTACAGTTGAACGCATTCTCCCTTGCATTGTTGATGGTCAAACAATACCGAGGGACATTGTGGAATCTGCAGCCCGTCGCGCATCGAACAGAGTTGGATTAGAAAAATGGCAATGGGAAAAAACACTGAGCATCGCGTGTGCTCTTTTCAAAAAATTTATGTATGACAAAAATAAGGAGAACTACACTATGGCACTCGATCCAAACAGAAGAACAAGAGATTATCTCTATGGGCGACTTCTCGCACTTGCAGATAGTCTCGAACAATGGGCTTTGAACAAAGCCAATGAGGACAGACAAACTACTGCCGCACGGTTGATGAATCGCTTTGCGGAGCGACCATTCAGCACGTGGAGAACGATTGAACTTGCACTCTCGCCGTACAAGGCTCGTCTCGGTGGTAAATCGAAGAAGCGGCAACGAATTATTGATGAAGTCAAAGATCTGTTCGATCCTAATGATTTCATCAACGACAAACCCCTCTCTGGAGAATTCTTACTGGGTTATTCTTCTCAACGAGAATACCTGCGTAACAGTCCTGAGAAACTCAAGGAATCTGAAGAAGAAAACGAAATCAACTCAAACACCAACGAAACAACTCAATGAAAGGAGCTACAACTATGGAAGCGCTGAAGAACAAAATCGACTTTGCGGCCATCGTTCACGTGAAGAATGCCAATCCGAACGGCGACCCGTTGAACGGTAACAGGCCACGAGTCAACTATGACGGGCTCGGTGAACTATCTGATGTTTGCATCAAACGCAAAATCAGGAACCGAATGATGCAGGAAGGTCATCCCATTTTCGTTCAGTCGGATGACAACAAAATAGATGACTACCCAAGCCTGAGAGCAAGAGCGGTAGGAGTTCTGGGCAAAGACATCCTGAAAGACGGGAAGAAGCTTTTTGGGAAAGCGTGCAAAGAATGGATTGACGTTAGAGCTTTTGGACAGGTCTTCGCCTACGAAGGGGAAAAGAAAGGAGAAGATGAGAAAAAGGGTGAAGGCGTGTCCGTCGGCATTCGTGGCCCAGTCTCAGTTCACCCTGCTTTCTCGGTGGCACTGGTGAGTGACCGTGTTTCGAGTATTCAGATCACCAAAAGCGTTAGCGGTGAAGGCGAGGGGAAGAAAAAGGCATCGGACACAATGGGTATGAAGCACCGTGTCGACCACGGAGTGTATGTCTTCTACGGCAGCATGAATCCCCAACTTGCCACGAAAACCGGTTTCTCTGATAAAGATGCGGAAGCAATCAAGGAGGCTTTGCGAACACTCTTTAAGAATGATGAATCGTCTGCACGGCCAGCAGGAAGCATGGAAGTTCACAAAGTCTATTGGTGGGAACACAACTCAAACAACGGGCAATATTCGTCCGCAAAAGTCCATCGTTTGTTAGAAGTGAAACCCAAGAAGGATCAGCCAAAGGACATTCAAGACTACGACATCGAGCTGCACGAACTCCCCGGCTTGAAGTGCGAAGTAATAGATGGCGAATAATATTGCTTACGGACCCGTTTGTTACATGTTCTGCGAAGCCGCCTTCATCCAGCCCCCTTCTTGTCATTCCCGAACGCTTCTATCGGGAATCTCAAGAGCACACAGAGAGATTCCCTCTAACAACATGAGGGAATGTTCCCGCTAACGACGTGCGGGAATGACATAGAAAGAGCGTGCTGGAATGATAACCGAGTGAATGCGTGGAACTGAAGAAAGAAAATGCGTGCGGACAAAGCATACTTCGTTTACATTCTTGCAAGTAAGCCTCGTGGCGTTCTATACATCGGTTTCACAGGCAGCCTGGTCTCGAGAGTATATCAGCATAAACACGAGGAACTTGAGGGCTTCACAAAACGATACCACGTGAAGCACCTTGTCTATTACGAAGTCTTCTATGACCCTCTGTCTGGAATTGCGAGAGAAAAACAACTCAAAAAATGGAACAGGGCATGGAAAATTCATTTGATCGAAAAGCATAATCCGCAGTGGCGAGATCTCTATGAAGACGGTGAGATACTTCCTTTGCCTATCGAGTGAGATTGCCGCTTAAGACATGCAGGAATGTTCCCTCTAACAACATGAGGGAAGGACAATGAGAGAACATGAGGGAATGAGAGCAGGAGCAGCCATGTTCACCGAAGACGACTTCATCCAGATCAGCGCGCTGCAGCATTATGTGTTCTGTCCGCGACAGTGTGCGTTGATTCACCTGGAGGACGTGTGGCGTGAGAATGTGTATACCGTTCGCGGCTCCATCCTCCACGAAAAGGTTGATGCCGACACGTACGAAACTCGCGGCACGCTCAAGACGGTGCGGGGACTCAGAATCCATTCGTACCGTTTGGGGATCGTTGGTCGTGCGGATGTGGTGGAGTTTCGGGAATCGAAAGATGGCTCTGATGAGCCGGATGTAATGCCTGTCGAGTTCAAGTCCGGACAGCCGAAAGAAGACATCAGCGACAGCGTGCAGCTCTGTGCGCAGGCGCTGTGCTTGGAGGAAATGCTGAACACTTCCGTGAAACGCGGCCAGTTTTTCTACGGCCGCATCCGCCGACGGGTACAGGTAGAGATTGACGACACACTCAGAAAGCAAACGAAAGAGATCATATCTGCCGTCCGTGAGATTGTGTCTCGCAAACACGTGCCTACGTTCACCGAAGTGGTTCGCCACGCCGGCGTGCCAGCAGCTCGTTATATGGAAAAATGTAAACGTTGCTCCATCGAGGAGATCTGTCAACCGAAGGCGATGGATGAACGGAAACTACATACGTATCTCAACACATTGTATCAACCGTGAAGAAACATTTAAATACTTTGTACATTACATCGGACGACGCGTATGTCTCCAAAGAACGGGAAACATTCGTTGTCCACGTGAACAACGAAAAAGTATTTCAGGCGCCGATCCATGCGATTGAGAACATCGTCTGCTTCGGGTTCAAGGCGCTCTCGCCTGCTTTGATGGCGTTTTGTGCTGAGAACAACGTCGGCATCAGCTACCTATCAGAAAACGGGAGGTTCCTCGCACGGGTCTATGGTGCACAGCAAGGGAATGTTCTCCTCAGAAAAACACAATACAAGCTCGCCGATAATGAATTCGAATCCCTGAAAATAGCCCGGCCCATCGTAGCGGCAAAGGTGGCAAACTATCGTCACTTGCTTCTCCGCCACCAACGAAATCACCCAGAAGATTGCCCCGATTCGGTTGTCTCTGCTGCATTAACAATGGGAAAGCGATTGGCAGAAATCCAAAACGCGGATAGTCTCGATGGACTTCGGGGATACGAAGGTGAGTGTGCGACGCTGTATTTCGGAGTCTTGTCATCGCTGATCACGGCGCAGCAAGAAGATTTCATGTTCACCCAGAGAACGAAGCGGCCGCCGCTCGATCCGGCAAACGCGCTGCTGTCGTTCTTGTATGCGATTCTCGCTAACGACGTTCGTTCTGCTCTCGAAACAACAGGGCTCGATCCGCAGGTCGGATTCCTGCATCAAGTAAGATCCGGCAGACCGAGTCTTGCGCTCGACATTATGGAAGAATTCCGGGCGTACCTCGGCGACCGCATTATGTTGAATCTCATCAATCTCAAGCAAGTAACGAAGAAAGATTTTGAAATCCGTGAATCGGGCGAAGTGCGCATGTCGGAGGAAGCCAGGAAGACTCTGATTACTGCTTATCAAAAGCGTAAGCAAGAAGAGATTACGCATCCGTTCCTCGGAGAAAAGATGACGATAGGATTATTGCCGCACGTACAGGCACAATTGCTTGCCCGATACATTCGGGGCGATATCCCCGACTATCCCCCATTTTATTTGAAGTGAGATTGCCATGATGATCCTTGTCAGTTACGATGTATCGACAAAGACCGCGAGCGGTGTCCGGCGCCTCCGAAAAATTGCACAGGCGTGTTTGGATTACGGCCTGCGTGTGCAAAACTCTGTCTTTGAATGCAGTGTAGACCCGGCCCAGTGGGAAAGCCTCAAAGATACGTTGCTCTCAATCTATAGCGCAGAAGAGGATAGTTTGCGATTCTATTTTCTTGGGTCGAACTGGAAAAGAAGGGTGGAGCATCATGGAAAGGGAACTGTTGAAGATATTGAAGACACGCTCATTGTTTGATCCCGCCATTAGGCGGGACAGGCGCTAATCGAAGCACACAGCTAAATGCCAGAGGGTTAGCAGTGAGAAAACAGGAGGAAAATGGCAATATTTAAGAGATTAAGATGTTTTTTCGGAGAAGCAGAGCAGTTAAGCGTTCGATATGAGTTAACCTCCGATGAGTTCTGTAGATAGAGAGGCAACAGTCGCGCCCCACGCGGGCGCGTGGATTGAAACCTCGGAGAGCTGAAGACGCGGCTTAACCTCTCGGGTCGCGCCCCACGCGGGCGCGTGGATTGAAACTCAGGTTTGCGAGAGAGGGAGGCTGTAACTGGGCGGTCGCGCCCCACGCGGGCGCGTGGATTGAAACTAATATATCATATTAATAATTAAAGCACAACACTCCGTCGCGCCCCACGCGGGCGCGTGGATTGAAACTTTTGCTCATGCTACGAGAGTCAGTCATACAATGTCGCGCCCCACGCGGGCGCGTGGATTGAAACATTACCCCTCAGGAACTCGATCTCCGAGCGAAAAAGTCGCGCCCCACGCGGGCGCGTGGATTGAAACATCCGTGCAATTGCAATCACAGTCACTCAAGCTTGGTCGCGCCCCACGCGGGCGCGTGGATTGAAACCTTACGGCTATTATTGCGGAGCGTGTTTTGGGCGGTCGCGCCCCACGCGGGCGCGTGGATTGAAACCTATCGGCGTCCAGTACGCGTGTCCTACATGATGTCGCGCCCCACGCGGGCGCGTGGATTGAAACATTTCGCCGTTGCTCTATAAAGCAAAGGGGAACTGTCGCGCCCCACGCGGGCGCGTGGATTGAAACCTGTCGTCTTGTTTGTTCTTCCCCGCGCTGGTAAGTCGCGCCCCACGCGGGCGCGTGGATTGAAACCTCATCATATAGCACCGCAAGGCGTGATGGTTTAAGTCGCGCCCCACGCGGGCGCGTGGATTGAAACTCTATATTCTAAAACAAAGTATATATGATACTTTTGTCGCGCCCCACGCGGGCGCGTGGATTGAAACCCTGAAAGCATCAAGTCATAGCAGTCAGCTTCAGTCGCGCCCCACGCGGGCGCGTGGATTGAAACTTTAACCAAATGAACGTCGCGGCAACGTCTGGTGGTCGCGCCCCACGCGGGCGCGTGGATTGAAACTGGATTATTGTCGACAGGATCTGTTTACCGTAGAGGTCGCGCCCCACGCGGGCGCGTGGATTGAAACTTTATAGAGCGGCCCGAGCCCTTACACATTTTTTGTCGCGCCCCACGCGGGCGCGTGGATTGAAACCTTATGGAGGTGTGGAAATGGCGAAGTCAATCTGGTCGCGCCCCACGCGGGCGCGTGGATTGAAACAATTTCGCCATATATTAAGATGCTCCGCACATAGGTCGCGCCCCACGCGGGCGCGTGGATTGAAACGTGGTGATAGGGTGAAGATGTCAGTGTTGCTGCGGTCGCGCCCCACGCGGGCGCGTGGATTGAAACAGTTTGATTTTCAAGCAATCGACAGCGGACTTGCGTCGCGCCCCACGCGGGCGCGTGGATTGAAACGATTCCGATAGGCTTTTCCAGTTTGACGACTTCCGTCGCGCCCCACGCGGGCGCGTGGATTAGACGCCATCTGCTGCGCTGGAATGCCCCCTCTCGAATCAACTCAATCACTTCATCGTTATTCGTCTTGCTCACGGAGTTTGTCGGACGCTTCCACGATTTTGAACTTGACATTACTCCATCATCGGCGTATCTTTTCCCTCAGATTTTATCAGGTGCTGTCAGACACCCTCGCCGTGGGCGAGCCCGCTCGACTGACAGCGGGCAGGCAGGCCTCTCTGACACTTACCCCAGTGTCAGTGACCTACGGTCTCGTAGAGAAGGGTCACTGGCACCACGCTGTTGAGGGCTTCATAACCTGGATGTGCAGATCAGCATAATCGATAGTTAGGCTTCTCTCATAAATCTATTAGAAGGAGATATTTGATGAGAAACCTTTTGCAGATCATCGCATGTATCATTTTGTTTTCGACACTTCTTGCTTCGCAAACTATAAGAGATGTTTCTCAACCTCTGGTCTCGGTCGGCTCGCAGGTTTCATCAAGCGCTCAGCAGACAGGCACCGACGCTTCCGCGGGTGGGTTCAACATCCGAACGGGCGTGAATGTCAGCCACTGGCTATCCCAAAGCGACAAACGGGGCGAAGAGCGAAGGAAGTACATCACAAAAGCCGATTTCGACACCATCGCATCGGCGGGATTCGACCACGTGAGAATACCGGTCGATGAAGTGCAACTCTGGGATTCTCTCGGGAACAAGGAACCGAAGGGGTTCGAATTGCTGCACAGCGCGATCCGATGGGCGTTCGCCGCTCACCTGCGTGTGATCGTCGATCTGCACATCATCCGCTCGCATCATTTCATTTCGGAATCCAACACGTTATGGACTGACCCGGCTGAGCAGAAGAAGCTCGTGGACTTGTGGCTGCAGCTCTCGGAGGAACTCCGTAAATATCCGAACGAGAAGCTCGCGTATGAGATCCTGAACGAAGCCGTGGCAAACGATCCGGAGGACTGGAACAAGCTCCTGAAGAACGTCGTGGCAGCTATCAGGGCAAAAGAACCCGAGAGGAAGATCGTTGTCGGCTCGAACAGGTGGCAGATTCCCGACACGTTTCCCGAGCTGAAGATACCGGAGAACGACACAAACATTATCCTGAGTTTTCATTTCTACATACCTCTCGCGTTGACTCACCATACAGCATCGTGGACACCGATCGCTGAATACAAGGGACCTGTATCATATCCCGGACAAATAGTCGACACATCGTACTACAAAGATTTGTCGGCTCGGGGTGTCGACTTCATGCGGAATGTTGCAAACGGATATTACACGAAAGAAGTACTTGCGGAACGTATGTTGCCCGCAATCAAAGTGGCGAAGGAACACAAGCTGCCCTTGTATTGCGGAGAGTTCGGCGTCTATCCGAGGATTCCCGAAGATATAATGCTTCGCTGGTACAACGATGTGTGTGAGATTTTCAACGAGAACGATATCGCGTATTGTCATTGGTGCTACAAAGGAGATTTTCCAATCGTCGAAAAGGACGGCTCTCCCCACCGGCCGCTGGTGTCTGTGCTGACGGCAGCAAAGCGGAACGCCAAGTAGAGGAATCGTATTCTACGCAGGGTACTAGAGGATTAGACTGTCATCAATTAGATGAGTAAAGCAATGAGACTCCATGCCATCATGCCCTTCTGCCTTTTCTGGCTTCTTGCTGTGACTCCACTTTTCGGACAGAACGATCCGTTCCTAAAGGACTTTGAGCCCAAGAACGCCGTTGTTCCTCTCTTTCGCGATACGACAAAGACACCGGATTCCGCAACTGTCACGGTCACGATCAACACTACGGACACGCTCGGCAGAGTATCCAAGTATCTCTACGGGAACAACGCGAATGTTTACATGGGGCAGATGGTTTCCGAGCCGAATCTCATCAACTATCTGAATTTGTTGTCGCCTCGCATCCTCCGTTTCCCCGGCGGGAATCTCAGCAGCCTCTACTTCTGGAACGCACTGAATCATCAATCACCGGCAGATGCCCCTGACTCTCTCTATAATTCCAACGGAAACGACAGCACGGCGGGCTACTGGTACGGGAAGAACACAGAGAGCTGGACTCTCTCCGTGGACAATTACTACGCCATGCTCGCCATGACGGGCAACACGGGAATGATCACGACCAATTACAGCTACGCCCGCTACGGAATGGCGACCGATCCTGTTGCGGCGGCAGCGCATCTTGCTGCCGATTGGGTGCGGTATGACCAGGGTCGCACGAAATTCTGGGAAATAGGGAATGAGAATTACGGCTCCTGGCAAGCCGGTTATCAGATTGATACGCTGCTGAACCACGACGGCCAGCCGCGGATCATCACCGGCGAGCTCTATGGAAAGCATTTCTTGATCTTTGCCGACTCAATGCGGAAAGCAGCAAGCGAGGTCGGAAAGACGATCTCCATCGGCGCGCAGCTAATCGAACGCGATGCTTCGAGCGACGTGGAGCCCATCAGAAGCTGGAATAGCGGTTTCTTCAAACAGGCTGGCGATGCGGCTGACTTCTTCATCGTGCACTCCTACTACACCCCGTATGAGCAGAATTCCTCCGCATCGACCGTTCTGAGTTCTGCCAGGTCGAATACAGATGCGATTATGAACTCCGTGAGACAAACCACGAGCGCGAATCCTGTTCTGATGAAGCCAGTCGCGCTGACGGAGTGGAATATCTTCGCAGTGGGCTCCAAGCAAATGTGCTCATTTGTCAATGGCATGCACGCAGCGATTGTCCTCGGCGAGCTCGCCTATTCCGGTTTCAGTATGGCGAGTCGCTGGGATTTGGCCAACGGATACGAGGGAGGCAATGATCACGGGATGTTCAATATCGGCGACGAGCCGGGCGTGCCGATGTGGAATCCACGTCCTGCGTTCTTCTCGATGTATTACTTCCAAAAATTCTTCGGCGATCACATTGTGAGCTCGGTCGTGAAAGGAAGGACCAGAATTCCGACGGTACTGGCTTATGCATCGACATTCCTTTCCGGGCACATGGGCATCGCCGTCATCAATACGGGAACGAGCGATGAGGTTGTGAAGCTGGATCCAGGAAATTACATTGCAGCCGACCGGTACTACGTGTACTCCCTCACAGGCGGCAGTGACAACGGTGAGTTTCCGCAAACCGTTTATGTCAATGGCACCGGTCCAACGAACGCAACGGGCGGACCGATTGGCGTGTTGTCGTCAATACCGGCGTGGGCATACTCCGCGCAGGGCGACATCAAATTCGTTTCGCCCGCGAGGTCGGTACAGTTCATATTGATCAATCCAGGTGGGTCCACGAACGTGACTGACGAGCGGGGCTTGCAACCCTTCGATGGTTTCACACTACATCAAAATTATCCGAACCCGTTCAATCCATCGACGACGATAGAGTTCACGTTGCCGTCGCGTGCTTCTGTTTCGGTGAAGATCCTTGATCTTTTGGGAAGGGAGATAGCAACGGTTTTTTCTGAACAATTATCAGCCGGGACGTACTCGCGACAGTGGAATGCATCCGGCATGCCGAGTGGCGTGTATTTTTGTCGGCTCCGGGTGGGAGCGTTCAGCCAAACAAAGAAACTTATTTTACTACGATGATGCCAACTGCATTCAATGACTCGTCCCGTCGAGAATGTTCAAAGTGAGCAGGGCCCAGTTGACACACCTTCCGACCATTGGGCTATCGAATTGAAGACAATTCCCACGAGCTATAAAGATGACAGGATTCCTCACCGAACAGGACCGATTACGACCCACGTTCACCCGAGTGTCAATGAAGGGTCACTGACAGCACGCGGTTGGGTGACTGCGTTGATCAACTCGAAGACATAAGGTGGAGTGGTAGAAGCCCTGATAGGACCCTTTTTGCTACCCTAATCAGGATATACCGCAATCATCAACAAAGGAGAAGCCACAATGAGACAATACGCAATTGGAATTACCATTGTGCTTGCACTTGTGGTGTTCGCGTGCAGCACGGTCCCGATCACTGGACGGAGGCAACTCAGTCTCATTCCTGCCAGTCAGATGCTCTCGATGAGCTACTCGGAGTACGATGGGTTCTTGAAATCGAAGAAGCTGAGCACAAACCGGGAACAGATTCAGTTGGTCAAGAAAGTCGGCGGGCGAATCCAGAAAGCGGTTGAGACGTACTTCGCACAGAAAGGCCTTTCCGACGAGTTGAAAGACTACAAGTGGGAGTTCAACCTCGTGGAGAGCAAAGAGGTCAATGCGTGGTGCATGCCGGGCGGGAAAGTTGTCGTCTACACGGGCATATTACCGGTGACGCAGAACGAAGTCGGATTGGCTGTGGTGTTGGGTCACGAGATCTCTCACGCAGTTGCGCAGCACGGTGCCGAGCGGATGAGCCAGGGACTTCTTGCTCAACTTGGCGGTCAGGCTCTTTCCGTCGCTTTGCAGAACAAACCGGAGGAGACAAAACAACTGTGGATGTCAGTGTACGGTGTGGGTGCACAGGTCGGGGCGCTCCTGCCATACAGTCGAACGCACGAGAGTGAAGCGGACCACCTCGGCTTGATATTCATGTCCATGGCCGGATATGATCCAAACGAAGCCGTTACCTTCTGGCAACGGATGGCAGCAAGTGGGGGACAAAAACCCCCGGAGTTCCTGAGCACACACCCGTCGGATGAGACCCGCATTGCTGATATCAAGAAAGAGATCCCTGAGGCGATGCAGTACTACCGGAAACAGCAATAGCAATGCAGCATTCATGAGGACACAGGAGGTGCTGCTCGACACAGACCATTGGTGGTCTCACGGACTTTGTTGAACGCTTCCGCCAATTCATTTGAGAGGTGCTAAGTGTCGAAGCTTCTTAGATCATATGACCAGTTGATTCGGACGAAGCTGACGAGATATGCGGGCAACCCAATCATCCCGCACACTGGAATAAGCGGAGACTGGAAAGAGTGGCAGGTGCAGGAGTCGTTCGTGTTCAACGATCCGAACGACGCCTCGAAGCTAATCATGTTCTATTCCGGTGCTCGTCCGCCTGACGTTCAAAGAGCCTCCATCGGACGTGCCACTGCCGATTTATCCAATCCGTTCGTCTGGATTGATGATCCATCCAATCCGATACTCACTCCTGGAGCGAGTTACTATAACGAAGTCTACATCAGACTTGACTCCGTCCTTTACGTGGATGGCGTCTACTGGCTCTACTCGACAGGGATGAGCCCCAACACGACAGACAAGGATGGCAAGCCAGAGCCCGGATTCAACTCAATTCATCTTGCAAGATCCACGGATGGAGTGCATTTCGTGTGGTGTGAGGACTCAATCCTTCTGCCCGCTGGAAACGAGAGAGAAGTGAGCCAGGGTGCTGTCCTGAAAGAGGGAGACGACTGGTATATGTACTATTCATATCGGACTCGGTCAGGTGAGATTCTGCCAGGGATCCGGCTAGCCAGGTCGGCAGACGGTTTGCATTGGACGAAAACGGGACAGCAGATATTGTCTCGGACACCAGGAAGCTATGATTCACGCTATTACGAATGGCACCAGATACTGAAGCTGGGAAGCGACTATGTTCTCTTATCCGAGTGCTTTGATGGGAAACATTGGAGCGTTAGTGCAGCTCACAGCACCTCGCCGGGAACAGGTTGGACAAAGAAAGATACCCCGCTGTTCGAGCGTTCCGGAGTGCCCGGAGCATTTGACGTGCACCATGTTGCCACACCGGCCATCTTTGACGTGGGTTCACGAGTCATGCTCTTCTATCAGGGCGGTAATAACCCCGACAACTACATCATGTCCAACTGGGATATTGGCGTGGCCTATTCTGAAGAGTTGACGCGTTGATCGAGTGAACATCTCCCCGTTTGACCTCCCCTGAATCCCCTCCTTAATTAAGGAGGGGACAAAAGGGGAGGTTTTGATTTTTCTTTTTTGACTTCTATGCTGCGTTGATTTCCTCGTACCCTCTCACAATCTCATACAGCGTCGTTCGCTGGGCTGGCACGAATCCGGCCTCGCGAATCAGCTCAATCACTTCTTCCGTGTTGGTCGTGTTAATGAAGTTTGCCGCTGCGTGAACATTCTCCTCAAGGAGTGTGCCGCCGAAATCATCGGCTCCGAAGTGAAGTGCGATTTGACCGGCTTTCTTTCCTTCTGAGAACCACGACGCTTGAATGTGTTGGAAGTTGTCAAGGTAGATTCTTGAGATCGCGAGGATCTGGAGGTACCGAGTCGATGTGGCGTAGTGAGGAATGATCTTCTCAAGAGGTGTGTTGCCCGGTTTGAACGACCAGGGGACAAACGCTGTGAATCCCCCGGTCTCGTCCTGCAGTTTTCGAATGCTCTCGAGATGGATGATAATATCTTCGTCCGTCTCGATGTGTCCGTACATCATCGTCGCTGTTGTTTTATAACCGATGCAGTGCGCCTCGCGCATCACGTTGAGCCAGTCCTCAGACGTTCCTTTCTTCGAGCTGATCTTCTTTTTCACTCCATCAGAAAGAATTTCCGCCCCTCCGCCGGGAAGCGTCCGCTGACCTGCATCCCAGAGCCTCTGCAACACCTCCCGAACCTTGAGTCCTGAAACCTGTGACATCCCGATGATTTCGGAGGTCGAGAAGAAGTGCGGAGTCACTTCTGGCACTTCTTTCACCGTCCGCTCGACTAACTCAACGTAATAGTCAAACGGCAGCGCCGGATTTACTCCACCCTGCAGCAGAATGGTTGTCACTCCCTGTGCGGCGGATTCTTTGAACTTCTGGATCAGGTGCTCGACCGGGTAGGTGTACTCCCCCTCTTCACCCGGATGTCGGTAGAACGCACAGAAGATGCAATCGACGTTGCAGATGTTCGTGTAGTTCGGGTTCGTGTCAGTGACAAACGTCACCCACGGCCTAGGGTTCTTCCGAAAACGGATTTCGTTTGCAAGGTCGCCGAGGTCCAGAAGTTCGGCGTGCTGAAGAAGCTCGAGACCTTCTTCAGGACTAATCCGCTTTCCTGACCTTGCCTTCTCAAGAATCGTTGAAACCATACCAGTCGGTATACTTTGCTGAAAGTCTATCAACGCTCACAAGGTAGTTGTTCGTGCTCACTTTCTTTTTGCTCGTCCAAAAAGAAAGTGGCTGGAAAGAAAAAGGACGCCGAAATCGAAACCCGCGTGAAGTGGCAGCTGTCGCACGTCCCATCGATTTCGACCGGCAAAGGTTAGTGGTTTAGGCTGTCGGGCGTGCACTTCGGTCGAAATCGAAACCCACGGGGAAGACTGCCACCGCACTCCGCCAACGATTTCGTAGGCTTGCTCACTACAGATCAATAGCTTGATGAAAAAGCTTCCCTTTCTTGGCACAGAAACGACTGTTAGGGGGCTGATGCTGGTGCTCAACAAAACTCGTCTTCACCTGTTCCTTCTTGATGCCTGGGATGTTTCCTTTCCCTTGCTGCCAGCCTGCATAGCATTCAACACAGACTTTCCCACCCTTTTGGAGGTCTTTTGCACAATCACAATCCCCATGATGGAGCAGGCAGTAGTTGCACGTCTCGTCAATGCAGCAGGCGTACTTTCCTTCTGGCGCTAACTTCATCTTGAGCGCCTGGATATCCGATTTCACTTTTTCCACGGTGACCGCGGATGTGTCACCTTGTGTCAACGAAGTCTCCTTCGCCGGTTGACGCGATTCTTGCTGACAGCCAAAAGTCATTACACAGAGTACAATGATGATTCTTCTCAAGATTGCCTCCCTTTCGATGGTGGAATTGATTCGTGTGTCATTTCAATTTCCTGGAGATATTGACGGAAGACTCGGATTGCCTCGCGTTCACGCTCGCCGAGACGATAGTTGAAGCCTTCGAGATATTCAGCGATCTCCGAACTGCTCAATCCAATTCTTTTGCCATGCGAAGCAGCCACCCTCTCGAAGTTCTCTTCTGCTCTGGATACTGCATCCTCAAGGCTTTCGTTGAGACTCGCTTTGTTTTCTGCGGCCAGCGATTTCTTCGCGGCCCACACGGCGAAGACAAAAGGCAGCTTCTGCCAGTCATGCCACTCTTTCGCGAGGTCGTAGACAAGCTCAAATCCTTCAAGGCCGAATTTGTTTCTGCGGAGCGCCTCATCGCCGATAAGGAGCACGGCGTCGTATTTTCTGCAGTCATTAATCCCAGAGTGTAATCTCTCCAAGCTCGCGTGGACACCATATTTCTTTTCAAGAAGGACCTGCAGGAGTCTTACAGAAGTTGCGGTGTCATCTGTGACGCCGATAGTTTTTCCGTCTAGATCAAGCCAGCCGTGATTCGAGAAGAGCATGACGCTCTTGACTTGATCGCGAGTAGCAATACACCAGTTGAGGAGTTCGAACTTATCCTCGTGTTTGAGATAGTCAACGAGCGAGAATGCGCCGGCATCGATTTTCCCTTCCGCGGAGAGGACCCCCATTCGGCGCGGGGAAATCGGAAGAACTTTGAATCCGCTTTTCTGCAGATTATGATAGAAGGGAACCGAGTTGAGATACGGGATCTTGCCAATGATGTGGTCGGTGTAGACATTTATTGGATTGTAGTACACGTCTCTTTCAACGGGGATCTTGCCAGCATCTCGGATGATCTTGATGATCTGGTCCTTTGCGAGCTTCATCGGACTGATGGCTCCGGCGTCGTGTGCGATGTGCTCCTCGCCGACTGTGCCTTCCATATCGTCCGCACCAAAGTTGAGTGCGATGGCGGCAACTTCTTCAGTCAGCATGACCCAGTACGCCTTGATGTGTGGGAAGTTGTCAAGCATGAGGCGTGAAATCGCCATCGTCTTCAGATCATCGATGGCCGACGTGAACTCTGACCGTCCTTTGATCCCAGTATCACCCGGCTGAAACGCCAAGGGGATGAACGAGAGGAACCCGCCAGTCTCATCCTGTAACTCACGTAACTTGATCAGATGGATGATGCGCTCCTCGAATGTCTCTATGTGTCCGTATAGGATGGTGGCGTTCGTGGGAATTCCAAGCCGATGTGCCGTGCGGTGGATGTCCACCCAGGCTTTTGCACCGATTTTCTGGTTGAAGAGAAGTCGCCGGACTCGTTCCGAGAACACTTCTGCGCCGCCACCGGGCATTGTGCAGAGCCCGGCTGCCTTCAGTTCTAATAGCACTTCTTCTATCGATTTCTTAAACTTCTTGTGGAAGAAGTCGATCTCGAC
>Ga0315282_10005993_pt1 | contig 20487 bp, 23 predicted proteins | sample YL17G07_20_MG_FD_203693 | JGI IMG/M metagenome (GOLD analysis project Ga0315282, IMG submission 203693) | Sediment microbial communities from Yellowstone Lake, YNP, Wyoming, USA - YL17G07_20 | ecosystem: Environmental > Aquatic > Freshwater > Lake > Sediment | place: USA: Wyoming | collected... | reverse complement strand
TTTACGGCGGTCTCAGAAACTCTTGCCGATGAGGCCCAATATATTTTGGGAAGGCGACCAGACATGGTGCTCCCAAATGGCCTGGATATATCCAAATTCCCCACCATGGAAGAATTCGCAGTTCTGCACAGGAAGTATCGTTCGAAGATAAAGGATTTCCTGAACGCGTATTTTGCCCCATACTACCCCATAACGCTCTGGGACTGCATGATTTTCTTCATCTCCGGAAGATACGAATTCAGAAACAAGGGAATTGACATATTCATAAACGCGCTGGGAAAGCTGAACACCGAGCTCAAGAAGAGGAAATTTAAAAGAAACGTCTTCGCTTTCTTCCTCATTCCAGCTGGGATTAGGGGGGAAAATGTAGGGCTACTCGAAAACGTGGCACTTCACAAGGACCTGAAATGGCTGGTGCAGGAAGAAATGCCGACGGTCGAAGAGCAGATAGTGAATGAAACCGTTAATACTGGCGCTCCTGAGAACGTGCGCTTTAGAAAAGAGTTCGTAGAGGAGTGCAGGAAGAAAATGGGGGATTTCAAGAAAGGGGGAACTCCTCCATTGTGTGCTTTCGATCTAACCGATGAAAAAAATGACCAGATAATCAATGCTCTTAAGGAGAACAGCCTCACAAACCAGGGAGAAGACAAAGTAAAGGTCGTCTTCTATCCCTCCTATCTCTCAGGTTCTGACAAGCTACTGGGTCTTGATCTGGATCAGTTTGTAGAAGGCACTCACTTGGGAGTCTTTCCTTCTTACTATGAAGCTTGGGGGTACACTCCCCAAGAGACGGCGGCGCACGGCGTGATGTCTGTTACCACAGATTTTGCTGGCTTCGGAAATTTTATCCAGAAAATAGATGACAAAAAACACGGCATAATTGTGCTGAAGAGGGCTGGCAAAACTAATGAGGAAGCGAGCAGGGACCTCTTCCGAATAATGCTAGACGTTCTCCTCATGCCTAGGGAGGAGAGAATCAACCTGAAGACAGATGCAAAAAAGCTGGCTGCTTTTGCCGATTGGAAGGTGCTCGTAGAGAATTATGTAGAAGCCCATAATAGGGCGGTAAAATGAGCATATTCGGGGCCTACGACACAGGAGAATTAGGGCTAAAAGATGAAACTATCTTTAGATAAACCTTTTTGAGAAAAATCCAGAAAAAATAAGTAGATTTTTAAAGGGAATTGTCACTTTTTCGGGACGACTTTGAGCAGCTCGCTTCTCAATTTCTCGCCGTTCAGGTTCTTCTTCTTAATGCCCGTCATCCTCTTTGAGAGTCTCTTATTCCTCACCACATGGTAAAACCATGCCGCGAAATCATTCTTGTCCCCTCTAAGGTGAAACTCTAAAGAGTTAGCTGGGACTTTCTTGACTGCGCTTACGAATTCTGGCATGCTCTTTGCTCTTATTCCTACATACCCTCCGCCGTTACAAAAGTAAAATGCTTTGTCATCCTGTATAGCCATCGCCATTTGACTACCTCCATCCCCTATATAAACCAAATAACTTTATAAGCCTTTTGTTAAAATGTTTGAAAATCGGGGCCGAGTAATATTAACATGAAGAGTGGGGGGACCTTTTAATCTTGAGGATAGTTTGGAACACGGGCAGATATTCAGAAAAGAGGGCGCAGTTCATATTTCATAAGTATGTTAAATCTGAGATAGTTTTTGTTGATGTTTAATCTCTATCGGATTTTGCTTCTCAGGTATTTCGCCGCTTCTTCAGGTGGCATGGTGTTTATGACTATGCCTGAACCTAACTCGAAACCTGCGTAGATGTTCGGCCTGGGTCTCAGCTCAAGGTGGAAGTGGTGGTAGGGCTTGCTCGAGGAATGGATATAGAAGTTGTAGCCGTAGCCTAACGTGTGTATCGCCGTGAGGACATTTTTCAGGATGTCCGCGAAATCGAATATATGCTCTTCGTCCATTTTCGTGAAGTCAGGCATGTGCTCTTTGGGGAGTATCACGACCGTGTATGGGAACATTGAGGCATATGGGGTCACAGCAATGAAATGCTCGTTCTCGTATACGAACCTGGGCGATTTTCTCTCTTTCTTGATATAGTCGCAGTGCATGCATCTCTTGTGCGTCTTGAAATAGGCCATGCTCTCATCCAGCTCGTCCTTCAAGGTTGGGAACATCACTTTTGTCGCTATGAGCTGGGAGTGGAGATGGGTCGAAGACATGCCGGCCTCTTTGCCTTCGTTCTTGAACAGCAGGGCGCATCTTACCCCCCTGACCTTCATCGCCCTTTTCATCATCTCTATATAGGTCTCAACCACCTTGACAAGATGGGGCTTGTTCAGCTCGTAAAGCCGTTGATCGTGGTTTGGGCTCTCGACAATGACCCAGTGAACTCCATAGGCCTTTATGTACTTTGGGCTGAATGCGGGGAATTTGTTCGGGAATACTCTAACAATCCACTTGCCGCCCTCCTCAACCCGGTATATCTCTGGAGGGGTCAGCCTCTCGTTTCCTGGGCAGAAAAAGCACTTAGAGCCTTTCCAGACTTTAGAAGTTGACCTCTTCGCCCTTTTTGAGGCTATCACAACCAGCCTTTTTGAATGGATTTTCCCCCGTCGCAGCTCATTCATGAACATATTAATATAAAATGAGTATTTATTACTATATGGGGGTCTGAATGAGCATATTTATGGCCTATGACATCAGGGGCGTCTATAACGAAGACCTGACGAATGACATCGCTAAGAAAATCGGTAAAGCCTATACCACGTTTATGAATGTCGATGAGGTGATAGTTGGAAGGGACTGCAGGAACTCTTCACCTTTCCTCTCACAATCCCTAATCGAAGGAATCAACAGCGCCGGGGCGGATGTCTACGAGGTCGGGATGGTGCCTGGCCCTGTTGTCGAATTCTATCTGGCCATGAACAAGAAGATCGGGGGAGTCTATGTGACTGCCTCCCACAACCCGCCCGAATATAACGGCTTCAAGGTAATGAACGGCCTCCAATCGCTCAGTCCAGAAGAAATCCAGACCCTGAAGAAGATAATCGATGGAAAAAACTATAGAATAGGCACAGGCATGGTCTATCACCGGGAGATACTTGACAAATACACGGAGTTTATCGAGAAAAACATCGAGGCAGAGAGACTGAAAATAGTGATAGACTCGGCTAATGGGACTTGCGGCCCTGTCGCGCCCCAGATATTCAGCGACTTGGGGTGCTATGTTACCTCGCTATATGCTGAGCCCAACGGCAAATTTCCGAACCATTATCCCGATCCTACAAGGGCGGAGAACCTTGTGGAGATAAAAAGAAGGGTGATTGAGGAGCAGGCGCACTTCGGGATAGCGTTCGATGGTGATGGCGACAGGGTTGTCTTTATCGACGAGCAGGGGAGAGCGCTTAATGGCGATGAGGCACTTATGCTTTTTGCCAGACAAATACTTGAAAAGACGAAGGGTAAGATAGTCTACACAATAAACTGCTCTAGGGCTGTTGAGGAGGACATCAAAGCGCATGGGGGAACTCCTATCGTCAGTAACATCGGACACTCGTTCATAAAGAAAAAGCTGGCAGACGAGGACGGGCTGTTAGCTGGAGAAATGAGCGGGCACTTCTTCTTCAGGGACGACTACTTTGGCTATGACGATGGAATCTACGCCGCCCTTAGGATGGCCGAGATAGTGAGCAAGGGTGGAAAACTCTCGAGGCTGGTTGCGGATTTGCCAAGATACTATGCCAGCACCGAGGAGAGAATCCCTTGCCCTGAGAATAAAAAGTTCGAGGTTGTTGAGGCATTGAAGCAAGAGTTCTCAAACTACAAGCTAATCACGATAGACGGCGTCAGGATAGAATTTGAACACGGCTGGGGTCTGATTAGGGCGTCAAATACAGAACCAATGCTATCTCTAAGGTTTGAGGCCGACACTGAGCAGGAGAGGGAGAGGATAAAGAACATGCTCATGGCTGCTCTTAGAAAGTTTGGTGTAAAATGATACTCAAAAGATGTGGGATTACTATACGGCTTGATGAGAAAAAATTCAAGCTAAAACTGCCCATAAAGCCTGAAGCAAGAAAGAAAAAAGACATGCGCAGCTTTGTATTCGACTCCGTCCATCTCTCAAAACTGAAAGACCCGGTATATCTGATGTATCGCGGGGTGAGTTCGCTGAATCCTGCGTTCAAAAAGCTTGAAAGGAAGTTCGGGATTAGATATGACTTAACGCTAATAAAAAACGGTCTGATGGGGCCGGAGTATGTAAGAACTGCGGGCCATCATCATCCGAAAAACTATTCTGAGGTATACGAGGTTGTACATGGTAAGGCGGCGTTCATTCTCCAAAGCAAGGATCTAAAGAAAATGATGGTTGTGATAGCAGGAGAAGGCGAGGCAGTCGTAATCCCGCCAAGGTTCGGACACCAGACGGTCAATATTGGCAAAAGTCCTCTGCTGGTAGGAAACTTAGTCTATCGCGGATTTAAGTCGGACTATTCCATCTACAAGAAGAGGCATGGCGGGGCGTTTTACCTCAACCAGTATGCGGGGCCTTGGATAATGATAAACGCCGAGTATGGAATCCCTCGGGCAAAATTTCCAAAAATAAAGAAAATGCGCGGAAGAAGAATAGGACCTCTAGACAAACTGTTCTTGAAAAATCCGCAGAAAATAGCCAACTTTTTGAAAGGAAAAACAAAAACTATTTGAGCACCTTATTCGTCTTCAGGAACCACATATAGAGATCTAGCTCCGCCTGCGACATCCTAAGTTTTTTAGCGAACCTCTCCAGCTTTTTCTCGATTGCCAGATAATTTTTTTCATTCAGCGATTTCGGTTTTTTTCTGATAATTTTATTTTCCAACATCAGATTCAGGATATGCCTATCGAGTATGGCATAATCAGTATAGCCAACATTCCTGAGAAAGTGGCTGCTCTCTTTCCAGCCTATCCCTTTTATGTTGGTTACGAGCCATCTCCTGGGGTCTTTCTCCTTTTTCAGAATGTCCTTTATGTTCCTGAACGGTCTGGCATCGACTATAAATCCGGCCTTGATATTATGGAAACGGTGCTTGTTCTCACGAATGGTCCTAGTCAGCTGCTTTTTACTCGCGCTCAGGAACCCGACGCATCCTAGCTTGTGCTGGATGGCCAGAGCGGTGTGCGCTTTTGAATTAGCGGTCAAAATGCAAAAACAGAGCTCGGAGAACCAGTCCTTATTGCCTTTCCTGCCCATCTTCTGGAACTCTCTCAGCCTTTTTCTCACTAACCTAAAAACTTCCGACTTCCGTAGACTCTTGATTTCAGAATATAGGGTCATTCAAGCTACCACTTGAAATAGGGGCAGAGTTTACAGCTCCTTGGGATCTCTTCCTCCTTGAAACTGCTCGCCTCTCGTCCGCCGACCTCTGGGGGGCAGTCGGGATACTTGCCGAAGCAGATTGGGAACTTGTCCGCTCCCATTATCCTCTTGAAGATTCGGTCGCTTTCGCTTACTTTCTTGACCTTCTGCTTATGCCTTTTTCCTCCACCCATGTTTGCCCCTCTGTCTCGATTTTACGAACGAGTTCACTCCCATTATTATTAGGAATAGTCCTATTATTATACCCATATACTCGGGCCTAAAAATGAAAACAGCTCCCACAATTATCAGAATCACTGCCGTTATTATTTCCGTGTCTATCTCATACTGCATGCAACCACAGTTAGATTAAGAACTTGAATTATTTATTCGTTTAGTTCAGTGCCACTTCTCTAATGCTTTGGCCAGCTCGACATGGTCTTGGGCATAGTCGTGCAGGGGAATGCCTTTCATGGCCGCGTCAACCGCTTGGCGCATGGCTTTTGCCCCGGCCCTTGTCCCGAAAGGATGGCCATGGATCCCTCCGCCAGCCTGTATCACTATGTCCTTCCCGAGCAGCTTCATCAAGTCGGGCACCAATCTCGGATGGAGTCCGCCAGAACATACAGCGAAAACTGGCTTTATACCGTGCCAGTTGTCGCCCAACATACCGACGTGCCTCTTTATTACCGGCTGCTCGCTGGCCCGCTCAATAGCTAAAACGTCCTCCTTATCTCCCTCCATCTTCCCTACGACAGACCCTATATGGAGCTGGTCCCCGCCAGCTAGTCGGACCAGTTTAGCCAGAACTAGAAAATCTATCCCGAAATCCTTTGACCTGTCTATCGCAGCGTGCATGGTCCTGTGAACGTGAATAGGAACTTTCTTGAATTTCTCCGAGAGCATCTGTAATGAGCCGAAACCGCATGTCAGGACGTCGATCATGAGACAGTTGGCCCCTGCCTTGAGCGCTCTTTCAGCTGTTTTGACTATATTGGTGGAGGTTATATTGCAAGCATATAGGACGTTCCTGCCTGTCTCGTCTTTCACCTCGTCCAGTTTCTCTGTGACTGCTCTCACTCTCTTCTCCATCGCGCAGAAGCTCTGGTCGACAAGGGTCTCATCGTCTTTAATGAAGTCTATTCCGCCCATAGCCGCTTCATAGGCAACTTCAGCGGTCTGCTTTGGCGATAGCCCTATTTTCGGCTTGATTATAGTACCTATATGCGGTCGCTTGTCTTTTGTAGTTCCAATTATCTTCCTTATCCCGTCTATTCCGAAGTTAGGGCCATCGAACTGCTGGACGAAATCCTTGGGGAACGCTACATCCAACAGCCTGACCCCCTCGAGTGTCCCTAATCCAAATAGATTGCCCGCGATTATGGACAGCACTTGGGGTATCCCTCCGGTCTTCAGGTCAAAATCAGCATAAGGATAAGCTATTTCCACTATGTGCCTGTCGCGGTCGATATCTCCGACTCGGGCGGAATACTTCTTCTCTATGCTCTTGGTAGTAGTAGAAACGTGGGTCCAGGTTCCTGTGCTCTCCTCCTCAGCTATCCTTTTCGCCGCTTCCTCCAAAGGCAGGCCGGACCTCACCATATACTTGGCGATTACTTCTTCCATAAAACACATAAGGCATTAACTATTTATAAAACTATTGTGTTGATAAGAACATGGTCAACGCCATGGCTAAAAAAGCCTGCTCTGACATTAAAAGCCTGAAAGTGCAGGGCGCGACTAACATAGCGATATGCGCGCTAGAGGCCTTGAAGAGCGCAAAAGACCGTAAAGAGCTTTCTGAGATGGTACTCCTTCTCAACGAATCCAGGCCAACAGAGCCGCTCATGAGAAACGGGCTGAGGTTCGTTGCCTTTAACGTTCAGCAGACGCCCGAATTCAAGAAATCGCTAAATTTCTGGACGGACAGGTACATCAAGATATGTAAGAGCGCTTTAGAGAGGATAGCGGAAGTTGGCTCTAAACGGATAATCAACCATTCCAAGATAATGACTCACTGCCACTCAACCGCAGTCACCTCTATTCTCAAGAAAGCCAAGGACCAGTACAAGGATTTCGAGGTCTATGTCTGCGAGGCTAGGCCCAAATTCCAAGGCAGGATAACCGCTAAAGAGCTAGCCTCTCACGGGATTAAGGTCAATTATATCGTTGATTCGGCCAAAATGAGCTTTGTCAACGAGATGGATTTAGCTATCGTTGGCGCGGATGCTTTGACCGCTGAAGGAAATGTAATCAACAAGATAGGAACGTCGGAATTAGCTCTGATTGCGAGAGAGGCGGATGTGGAGTTCGGAGTGGCCGCGGAGTTGCTGAAGTTTGACCCGGTTACTGTGAAAGGTTATCCCGAGCCTATAGAGGAGCGAGAGTCAAGCGAGATATGGGACAAGCCGCCCAAGGGAGTGAAAGTCAGGAACCCGGCATTCGATTTGACCAGGCGGGAGCTCATAGATTTCATAGTCACAGAGGAGGGCATCCTATCTCCTCATAACATTTTAAGTATGGCCACTGAGAAATATCCTTGGCTGAAGAGATGATTGGATGATAGTGGAGACAGAACTGATAGAGACTAAACGTGGGGCTGCTTTCGGAGTGAAGGTAAAACTTGGGGAAGTGCCTCTGCTGATTATCAAGGGAGAGAAAGGCTATTTGGTGTGCGGCTATTTTGACAGCAAGGTGGTCGAGAAAGCGAAGGACTGCTGTGCGATCATACCTGGCGTGAAGTCTTTCGATGACATGATGAAGAAGAGAATAGACTATGTTAGCAAGAAAGCGCAGAGGTTGGGAATAAAGCGAGGGATGCCCGGCTTCAGGGCGCTGGACAAGCTGATCTAGATGAATTACGAGCTTAAGGCAAAATGTGTTGATTTGGCGGCAGGCGGGAAGTTTGTCGTAGTCTTGAACAACAGCGACGCCCAGGCGATGGACGTCAAGCACCTGGACAGGGTAAGGCTGACGAAAGACGGGGGAAAAGCTATATCGGCTGTGATAAACATCTCGGAGCATTACGTCAAACAGGGCAATATAGGGGTTTTCAAGGACGCCACTGATGCGCTAAAGATTAAAAACGGGCAGAAGCTGATTGTAGAACCTATCGATAAACCGTTCTCAGTAAGCCTAATCAAGAAGAAGATGGAGGGGATTCCTCTTTCTGCCAGCGAGATAGACAATATCATAGTGGACATAATGAACGGGAACCTTTCCGAGATAGAGGCAACCGCTTTCCTGACAACGCTCTGCATCCGGGACCTGAACCGCGATGAGACTCTTGCGCTCACTAACTCGATAGTCAACTCAGGCACAACGCTCAACTTCAAGAGGAGGCCGATTGTAGATAAGCACTGCGCAGGAGGAGTGCCAGGGAATAGAACATCGATGATTATAATTCCTATAATCGCGGCAGCTGGCCTGACAATACCTAAAACATCTTCACGCGCCATAACCTCGCCCTCAGGAACGGCCGACTCGATGGAGGTTCTAGCGCCAGTCTGTCTGACCGAGCATGAGATAATTGATGTCGTGAATAAGGTAAATGGTTGTCTTGTCTGGGGAGGGGCGGTCAATCTGGCTGCTGCTGATGACAAGCTGATAAAGATAAGGCACCCCCTGGATCTTGACCCGAAGGGAGTGTTGCTTGCATCTATATTGGCCAAGAAGAAAGCGGTTGGAGCCACTCATGTGCTAATTGACATACCGATGGGAAAAGGCTCTAAAGTCCAGACAAAGTCAGAGGGGGATGAGCTCGCCAGTGAGTTCATGGACTTGGGTTCTAGATTGGGGATGGAAATAGAATGCATTATAACGCCAGGCTATGATCCAGTGGGCTCGGCGATAGGACCGGCGCTGGAGGCAAGGGAGGTCATGAGGATACTCCAGGGAGAGAAAGTCAGCTCTGAGCTCCGGGAAAAATCGCTGGTCATGGCCGGCATCCTTCTCGAGATGGTCGGGAAAGCCCCTAGAGGCAGCGGAAGGTCTCTGGCAAACAAGATACTGGGCTCTGGCGAGGCGCTCAAGAAAATGAGGGAGATAATAGGAGCCCAGGGCGGCGACCCGAAAGTTAAGGCAAATGAAATAGCAATCGGCAGCAATTTCGTCGATGTATTCGCTAAGGAGGAAGGCAGGATACACTTCATGAACAACAAGAGCATTAGTGCTATCGCCAGGGCGGCTGGAGCGCCCGCTGACAAGGGGGCCGGAATCTATCTCCATGTGGATAAGGGAGACAAGATAAAGAAAGGCCAGAAGCTGTTCACCATCTATGCTGAATCTGAGAGAAAGCTGACGCTGGCGCAGGAGATGGCCGAGACGTTCTATCCGCTGGAGATGGACAGGATAATACTGGAGGAGTACGGGGTAGCGGAAAAGTCGTCTATGAGCACTGAATACTAGTCGATTAAGTGATAGTAGTCGTCTCTTCTTTTGGGCATCGCTGGATTCTCTTTGGTGTAGCCCACAGTTATCATGGCAACTGGCACTAGCTTTGCCGGGAGCTGTAATACATCCTTCAAATCGTCCTCATTAAAGGCGCCAATCCAGCAGGAGCCCAGCCCTAGCTCATAGGCTTTCAGGCATATTATATAGGCGGCCATGGAAGCCGACTCTATCGAGTAGAGATAGCCCTTTTTAGTGCCTTCTTTCTCAGTATCTGCACATACGACAAAGACTACAGGCGCCTGCTCAACGAAGTCCTGCCCGAGAGCAGCAAATACCAGGCTCTTCCGTTTAGCCGGGCTCTTTATCACAAATACTTCGTAGTCCTGAAGGTTGTGGGCAGATGGGACATAACTAATCGCCTCTAGTATCTCCTTTACTTTCTCATTCTCTACATCCACCGGCTCGAACGACCTTATGCTCCTCCTGCCCTCTAGAACGGAATCGAAATCCATGAGGGTATAAGGTAGCCACTATTAAAAAACTTTGCTAAAAAGGAATTGGCTAATAGACCACATCTTTATAGACCATGGTCGGCAGCTCTATTGCCTTCAGCTCGCTCAAATCAGATAGGCTGTTGGCTTTCAGCAGGCCTTCGGATAGGGTGTAGAGGACATTGTCGATATAGAACGACCTTCGGACATTGTTGCCCCAATAGTCGCTGTCCATATGGCTGATATTCCCTCTGAGTTCGAAGCCGTTTTCTATCGTCAGCTTGAAAACATAGGCTCCGTTGGCCGCCTCTTTCTGCCTAGTGCCCCACCATGCGCCCCAGTCGTTGATAGGAATGACTAGCAGCTCTTTCTCCTTGTTGAACAGGAAGGCCCTGTGGTCGTCGAGGGCCTCTGAGTATGTGCCCTGGCCGCCTATCACGTATTTAGAGACCTCTTTCGGATTGGCCACATCACTGACATCGAACAGCGCCAGCTTCACGCCCTCAGGTATGGCTCTCTGGCCCTCCGCGACCTCAGGCACATCTTTTCCAACGCCTATAATGTGCGTCTCATCGTATGGGTGCAGATACTCGGAGAAGCCAGGTATCTTGAGCTGGCCCAACACTTGCGGGCTAGCCGGGTTGCTGACATCTATCACGAACAGCGGGTCTATCCTCCTGAACGTGACCAGATAGGCGCGGTCACCCATGAACCTCGCCGAATATATCGACTCGCCAGGCGCCAGGTTCTCTAGCCTGCCGACGATAGCCATGTTCCCGTCCAGCACATAGACGTTGTTCCTGGTGGTTGCCGCCCGGAACTCGCTCCAGGCCGCAGGCATATCTGTCGTTGTGGTCGCTATCCTGAAATAGCCGTTGTACTCGTCCATCGAGAACTGGTTGAGCGGATAGCCCGGGACCTCGCCGTTGGCGCTTAAATCGACCTGGCCGTTGTTCAGGGTGAAGCTAAAGATCAGAGTCTTGTCTGATTCTTTGTGCATCTTGAGCTGTATCTGGTAGAACAGGGGGGCCGTAGCCTCTTCGATGGTCTGCCACTGGTCGTAGGATATGTCTCTCGTCCAGTTCGACATTATCTCGCCGATTTCTGTCCATTTGTCGCTCTTCCCCCTGCCGGAAGCCATCACTATATCTATCTTTCCAGCGACATCTGCCGGCATGTATGGTCTGAACGCATTGACTATCTCGCCCATGTAGTCGAAATAATTCACCATCTTCTGGTATGTCAGGTACATCTTGTTCTGGGACACGTACATCTCTTGGCTGTATCCTGTGAGCAAGGTCTTCCTGCCTGGCTTGGACGCATCGTCTTTCACGTTGACTCCTAGTATGGTCGTGAACCTATACGAATAGTCGATTATGTCAAAGTAGTATATCTCCTCCGGCTGGACTGTGGTCGTAACGCCGTTGCGGGTCAGATTCGGCAGAGTGTAGTTCCCATCATAATAGCCCGTGCCTGAATCCACCACGATATACGCATAATCACCTATCATCCTGGCGTTCTGGTAATCGCCATCGAGAGTTATGTTATTCTTCAGGACTGGGTTAGCCCTGTCAGTTATGTCATACACCAGCACATAGGCTTTTGGCGGCGTGTACTCGTAGTCCGGCGCTATGCTTGATTCCATGAGTGGGCATATGCCTCCTCTGCACGCCCAATAGTAGCCTGAGCTGCCTAGAACAACTAGCCGGTCTCCGTTGATGAATATCTCCGAAGGATTACCATCGATAGGTATACTGGAGACGATCTGGCCGTTCTCTGCGGGCCACGCATCAACTATAATGACGCTCTTGTTAGATGTAGAAAGAATGTAAGCGTATTTCCCGTCGTTCTTGACTATGTCCGCCTCGTCTACACCCTGGACCTGGACGTTGGTCGTTGAATAGTCCTCAGAGCCTGCTTTCGATGTGTCTGCGGCTCCTTCCGCAGCCGATGGGACAGCGGCGCCTGACCTGAAAGCGCCTGCAACAGCAGTTGTAAAGGCGCCTCCGAACCCGCCGTAAGGCATGTTTTCTGACTTCTCTTTCAGGAATGCCGATAATTCTTGGCCGGAAGCGAATTTCTTGAATTCTCCACCACCGGGCGGTGTCTCGGGAGTTGCCCCTAGACAGCCGATCATCACTACTGTTCCCAGCATTACAAAGAGTATTGCGATTGCTTTCAGGTTGTCCATAGTCATCTTAGGATTATAGGACTAGAATATATATAGCGCTTTGTTTTTACTTCGCTCCCTGCCTAATCATCTTCTCGAATTTTTCCGCGTCGATAAAGCGTATGCCCCACAATCTCGCCCAGTTGGCTATCCCCTCGTCCTTGGCTATTATGTCGGCATTTATCTCCTTGGCCAGCAGAATTACGTCCAAATCCTCTTTTGAGTCGAGCATGCCTTTCCTCATCGCCTCACGATAGCCGTCTCTGAGCTCTTTTATAACCTTAGCGTGGGACTCGGGATGATGTCTGGTCTTTAGTACTGCTTTTTCCGCTTCACGCAGGCCCTTGTTCAGCCGCTCCCTTATCTGCACTATATACTGATAGAGGAACTCGGAGGGCATCTGCAGTTCCATTCGTGAGGGTGCCTTCTGTATCGTCCAGGCATCTAGGCGACTGATAATGTCTCCGGATATGCTCTTTCGCTCCAATAGGCCGACAAGCTCTTCCCAGGCGGATGGCGGCATGTAGAAGGAGATGGCGTGCTTCTTTGAACGAGAGACGATGTCCGTTAGTCTTTTGATGTGCCTCTCTATCTTTGCTTTAGACTCGCCAAGGCCGGTGAAGGCCGATGTGTCTAGCACGTACCGCTTGTATTTCATGAAAGAAAGAATTCATTTAGAGTTTAAAAAGTTATCACAAGAAATATAAACTTTGGGTGAGTTAGAAAGAGCATGAATGTTTCTGAAATAAAAAGGGAAGTAAAGAAGCATGAAGACGACCACTTTTCCTGCATGAGCGGATTCAACTCTGGAAAGCAACTAGGCCTGACTTACCACTTTCTGAGAGGCAAGAAACCGGTTGACCTGACGGTAGTCTTTGACGAGGGCCAGACAATACCTAGCATATCGGATATATTCCCTTCCGCCTCTATGTACGAGGTTGAGGCTCACGAGATGTTCGGCATAAAGTTCGACAAGCTTGAGAAGACGAAGATGTTCCTGCCTGATGACTGGAAGAAGAAGCCGCCACTAAGAGAGTAAATCTATAACCATATCCCCCGCTTGTTTAACCTCCGGAGACATCTCTTTTCCGAATTCTAGACTCTTGGCCTGGATGAGGATGATAGTGATGTGCTTTATCCCGATCGATTTTTTTATGTAATCAACCATTTTTGAAATGCTTGTGGAATGGGTTGATAGCCTGACCGTTTCCTTGAAGTCGCTCACAATCCTTATCTCGCCAGGTTTACCGGAAAAATCAGCAGCATCAACTATCGTTAATTCACCTATTCCCTTCTTCCTGAGCGCCGTGAACGCGTTCTCAGGGACGTTGGAATAGAGCAGAAGGTGCTTGATTTTTCTCTTCTTTAACTTGTCTATAACGTACTTGCCCACCCCGTCGTCCGCCTTAAGCTCTTCGCCAAGACCCAATATCGCTTTTTTCATGCAAATATTTAAAGAACTTCTGATTATTATAGGATATGCTCGAGCTCATCGCTGTGCCCTTAATTTTCGCGCTACTGGCAATAATAGTCAAGGAAGACAAAATCAAATATCTCGTCTATCTCGCGGCGATAGGCATATTGGCGCTGGGCATTCGAGCAATGTTTCTTCCCGACTCGACAACAGACATAATATTCTTCGACGGGCTTTCCAGATTGTTCGTCTTCGTTCTGTCCATAGTCTCTTCGATGGCCCTACTATACTCGACGGCCTACATCAAGAGCTCGCAGAACCGGTTCTATTTTCTTGTGCTGTTCTTCATATCCGCTATGTTCGGTTTCGTGATAGCCAATCATGTCCTCATGTTCTTCATATGCTGGGAGATAATCAGCATATGTTCATTTCTGTTAATCTCTTTCGACTATAAAGAAGAGAGGGCAGTCAAGGCAGGCAACAAATGCTTCATGCTCACCCAGATAGGCGGGCTATTAGTACTAACTGCTCTGATTTTCCTTTCAAAGAACCTTAGCTTTTCCATCTCAAATATACTCGCCAACTATACACTCCTATCACCTACCATACTGCTCGTCTCCTCAATACTTTTAATCTTCGGGGCGCTCAGCAAATCCTCCATCTTCCCGTTCAACTGGCTCAGCGATGCGATGGAAGCCCCTATCCCGGTATCGGCTCTATTGCACTCCGCGACTATGGTCAATGCAGGAGTCTTCATCATGATCAGGTTCTTGCCTATAATAAAGGAGTTCCAAGAGCTGTCTTACATGATCATGGCTTTCGCCTTCATCAGCATGTTCTATGCCACATTCTCAGCCCTGATAGAGGATAATATCAAGAGAATATTGGCTTTCTCGACAATAACCAATCTGAGCTTCATCTTCGCTACACTGGCTATTTTCTCTCCAGCGGCCACGTCAGCCGCCACTTACCATCTCCTGAACCACGCCTTCTTCAAATCGGCTCTCTTCCTCTCGATAGGCATAGTGATATACCACGTTGGCAAGATGGACCTCAGGCACATGGAGGGATTAGCTAACTATATGGGCCGGCTGAAGTTCGTCTTCGTCTTCCTGGTAATGGCTGCTGTAGGGATGCCTTTCACCAATCTCAGCAAATGGGCCATCTATAGTACCTGGTTCCATTCGCTTCCGATAGGGCTGATCCTGCTGGCGTGCGGCACTGTCATGGCTATCGTCTATTATTCAAAGATTGTCGGCGTGCTGTTCGGCAAGGAGGCCAGAACGCTCCATCCGCCAGTACAGTTCTGGGCACCAGTGGCTGTCTTGGCATTCATAACTCTGCTGTTCGGCGTGTCTGTGACGGGCTATGACATTTTCGTAATGCCGATGACAGGCACGGCTATCTATCTGCCAGTCGACTTTTCTCTAATAACCCTCCTGTTCGTGTTCGCTTTCGGCATAGCCCTATCGCCGGCAAAGATAGTGCTCGACAAGACAGGGCCCTTCACTGGCGGAGAAAATACGCTCCCAGACTTCTACGTCCGGGACTTTTTCGGAAACTATCTGGACAAGTTCCGCAGGATAGCTTCGGCTCTGACCATTGACCATCTCTATAAAAAGATTGCTGGTGTAAATCTCGCATTCCTGGGATTGGCCAAGTTCGAGGACTTTATTGACAGGGACTTTGTCTTCCTGACGCTGATAATGATTTTGATATCGTTCATGATATTGTTGGGGTGAAACAATGCACGAGACCATGTTGCCTATAGGGCCTTACCATCCGGCGCTGAAAGAACCTGAGTACTTTAGGCTATTTATCGAGGGGGAAATCATCAAAGACGCGCAGTTCCGGCTTGGCTACAACCATCGCGGGATAGAGAGGCTGCTCCAGAACAAAACCTATATCCAGGCAGTCCCAACCGTCGAGAAGATATGCGGGCTCTGCAACCATGCCCATACCACGTGCTTCTGCGAAGGCGTGGAAAAGCTGAACCACACCGATGTCCCTATGCGGGCGGAGTACATCAGGACGATAACCTCGGAACTAGAGAGGCTGCAGTCGCACTATTTAGTCTTGGGGACTTTCGCTGATGCCATCGGTTTTGAGACGCTCTTCATGCACATCTGGAGGGAGAGAGAGCTGGTAATGGAGATGTTCGAAGCGTTCTGCGGGAATAGGGTGTCGAAGATGCTGAACGTCCTGGGCGGAGTCAGATGGGACGTGGACGAACACATAGAGAAACACATCCGCGAGAACATCAGGAAGATTGACAAATATTCAAAAGAGCTGGAGAACACATTCGCCAAGGACAGCCTGATCAAAGCAAGGATAAGCGAGCACGGCGTTGTCGATAAGGAGTCGGCCAGAAAGATGTGCGTTGTGGGTCCAGTGGCCAGAGCGAGCGGGATAGATTTTGACATAAGGAAGATAGCCCCTTACTGCGCTTACTCCGAGATAGATTTTGACACGCAAATAGAAGACGCAGGCGACTGCATGGCCCGCACCATAGTCAGGATTAGAGAGCTGAGCGAATCGTGCAGGATAATCAAAGATTGTCTAGATAGGATGCCGAAGGGAAAGCTTAGCGTCCCTTTCACCAAATCAGTGCCAGGAGAGATAACGCAGAGGGTCGAGGCACCCAGGGGCGAGAACCTCCATTATATTATCACCGACCGCGAGAGGCCGAAGCGGGTCAGGATAAGGCCGCCCACATACCCTAATATGTTCGCGCTCAGGGAGATGCTCATAGATGAGAAGATAGCTGACGCTCCGGCGATTATACTCAGTCTGGATCCCTGCTTCACATGTACGGATAGAGTGGTGGTCATAGACGAGAAAGGGGGCAAGATGGTGATATGAACCCATTATATCCAATCCTGCTGTTGCTGAGCATCATGATTTTCCTGGACTACAAGTTCTTCAGAGTGCTGGCTTACGCTATAGCCTTTAATTTCATCGTGGCAATGGTCAGCTTGCAGATGGAGATAGTCAGCGGGACGGTCCTCTTCGTGTTCGGCTGCATATTCTTCCCGCTGCTGATGTGGTTTGCGATAGAGAAGTGCGAGAAAGTAGAGAGGGAATGGTTCAAGGAGATGGTCGCGATAACGATAGTCTCTGTTCCGGCATTATACATCTTCTTCACGTATCTCGGGATAACGGAGGATCGTGCGATGCTATTCCTAATTTTCGCGTTCTCCATGATAGCCATTCTAACTGCGAAGAACCTGCTGAAGTTCTTGTTTATATTCGATGTCGCCGAGAACGCGCTGATACTGACTGCATATTCGTTCTTCTCTGCTAACCTAATCGAGAACCTTCCGGCTGTGGTTTTCATCGAGATGGCGACATTCCTGCCGTTCGTCCTGCTGACCTATCTGACAATCCACATATTCAAGAAATACAGGAGTCTTAACCCATGGCGTCTGTGGCATTAACGTTAGTGGTTCTCAGCATGGTATTCCCGCTGGTCTCAGTACTGGTTTTCATAGCGATAAGGAAAGAGCACAAGAGGGTCAAGAATTTCGTCTATTTTGGGCAGACTTTCATCAGCTTGGTTATCATGGCCGCCCTCCTATTTTTTGTCGGTGACGGCTTTAGCTTCGATGCGGTCTTCCTCAACTTCAATGTGACTCTCCAATTCGTTCTTGTCGCGTTTGCAATAGTACTGGCGAACTTCCTGGTGATGTTCTACAACATAGGGCACGGCTATTCTGGCTCTATCCAGTACGATATCTTCATGTGCGTGCTGCTCTCCAGCCTCATCGGCGGAGTCTTTGCTACCGACCTCATCACCAATTACATATTCCTGGACCTGACACTCTTCTCGGCCGGCTATCTGATTTTCTCGATAAAGGACGGAGTCGGAGCTGCCTACAAGTTTACGTTCATGAACTTCCTGGCTTCCATACTGATACTGTTTTCGATAATCATCTTCTCTTCCTACACCGGCGGATTTTCCATACAGCCCCTGACCTCGGCGCATGGATTCGAAAGGCTGGTCTTTTTCGGCCTCCTGATAGGGATACTGACAAAGGTTGGAGCAGTGCCTTTCCATCTGTGGGTGTCTGCCGCGTATTCCAAATCAGCTGTCCCTGTGGCCGCCATACTCTCTGGAGCAGCGAACTGCGTGGGCCTGTTAATGCTCTACAAGATAATGCCGATACTGCAGGTGGGCGACTTTCTTAGGATAATCGGGATAGCCACCGCGCTCTATGCCTCCATAATTGCCATAAACCAGCACGTGCTCAGGAAGAGGTTCGCCTATTTCTCTATAGCGGAAACGGGATTCATAATCTACGCCTTCTCTCTTGGCAATCCCGAGGCGATAGCGGGCGGATTCATACTATTGATAACCCAGATATTCGCGAAGCCGCTGCTGTTCCTATTCGCCGGACTGCTGACGGAAGAACATGGCCTGATAAAGAAGGTGCATAACTTCGGGCTATTCGGCCTCATCACCGGTAGCTTTTCTATATCGGGCATCCCAATCACCGGCGGGTTCCTGGGAAAATACCTGATACTGTACTCGGCCTATCTTGCGCGCGACTATCTGTCTATAGCGCTATTGCTGCTGGCGAGCTTCTTCCTGCTCTACAGCTTCCTGCTCAGCTACGGCAAGGTATCCGCGTTGAAGCAGGAGAGAGAGCCGCACTTTACCACGCTCATGTCTATACTGATACTCTCGATGATAGTCATACTGATAGGTTTAGTGCCTATAATTACGGGATGAATATGGACCTTATAAAAAAGTCGCCATGGATATACCACCTGAACACGGGCGGTTGCATTGGTTGCGATATCGAACTAGTGGCCTGCATCACCCCCAAATATGACATAGAGCGGCTTGGCTGCCTGTTAAAAGGTAGCCCGAGGCATGCTGATATTCTGGTTGTCACTGGGCCTCTGACTATGCAGACCAGGGAAAGGGCAAAGAGAGTCTATGACCAGATGCCGAAGAAGAAAGTAGTTGTGGCTCTTGGCTCATGCGGGATAACTGGAGGAGTCTTCAAAGAGGGATATTGCGAAGCCGGCCCTATCGACAAGGACATCCATGTAGATATCTATGTTCCCGGCTGCCCGCCCAGGCCCGAGGCAATAATCTACGGTATAAAAAAAGCGTTGGAGAAATTGCAATGATACAGTTGGCTGTGACTTTGGTGTCGGCTATCTTCCTGATCTGGTTAGAGAGGAAGATAAAGGCCCGCTCGCAATACAGGGTAGGTCCTCCGATATACCAGCCGATTCTGGACCTGGCGAAGCTATTCCAGAAGCAGAACCTGAGGAGCTCGCTATCTAATCCGCTCATGAACTTCCTGCCGCTGATTTCGCTATTGGCTGTCGCACTTATCGCTTATTCTTTGCCCCTCGGTAACTTGGGCGGCTCGATAGACATAATCTCGCTGATTTTCCTTTTCGCACTAACTTCTCTCATCTATGTATTTGCAGGTCTACTGTCCTATTCCCATTATGGCTTTGTAGGCGCTAAGAGGGAGCTAATCCAATTCTTTTCCTATGAGATACCTTTCGCTTTGGGAATATTCTCCGTCGCAATCTTCGCCGGCACAATTTACTTTTACCATCCTTTCCCATTCTCTATAATTCTGGTTCCATCGATGGTCGCTTTCTACCTAGCCGGACTCGCAAAACTCAGGAGGTCGCCTTTTGACATCCCTAACGCTGAGCAGGAGATAGTCTCTGGTTCTCTGACCGAGTTCTCAGGCCCCTCACTCAGCGTTTTCCTGCTCTCCGAGTGGATGGAGGCATTCGTCATATGTAGCGTTTTCGTAGACCTGTTCTTCGGCTTTAATGACGCTCTGATTAGCGTGGCGCTCAGCTATATGGTCTTTATCTCCTTTATCCTAATAGATGTCGTGACGCCTAGAGTCAGATTGGACAACATGATTAACTTCTTCAGGAAGTTCGTTATACCATTGTCAGTGTTCGGCGTGGTGCTATGTTACTTGTGGACGTTGTAAAGAGTTGGTTCAGCAGGGCCAGTACGACCAAGTATCCGAGAGTGCCAGACAAGCCAAAGAACTATCGCGGAAAGATAGAGTGGGACGACAAGAAATGCATCCGCTGCCTTACCTGTGTGAGGGTTTGCCCGTCCTATGCAGTCAAGTTCAACAAGAAAGCCCTGCACGAGAGAGGAAAGATAGAGATAGACCACGGTAAATGCATCTATTGCTATATGTGCGTCGAGAAATGCCCAGTAAATGCGCTGATAGGAACGAAAGAGTTCGAGCTAGCCACGGATGATAAGAGAGAATTAGGAAGTGCCTAGGCAGCGTCGCGTAATTCCCACGCAGAGCGTAGTACAATACACATCGCTGAGTGACTTAACTTCCGGGTTCGAGAAGAGTCCGGGTGTTGCTCACTCGCTGTGGCCGCCAAGCGTAATTATTGCTATCGCGGGGGTATATAAACCTTATTCAGAAACCGCAAGTGGCTCAGTAGTTACTCCGATTATCATTGTTTCCTCAAATTGGGACGGTATCTTCATCGCCGGATAGATAGGGGATATCGTGCTTTATAAAGGTGACTATTTCAGGAGATAGCGCTTTCTTTCACTATATTCTTTCTGCTTCCCCGGATTCCAGCCCGATACTCTTGTGAAGTAGCCCACAACCCTATTTATGTGGTCCACTATCTTCGCGCCGCATTTAGGACAAGCCAGGTGCTTGCCGCGCGTATAGTGATTATTCTTACAT
>Ga0315282_10005990_pt1 | contig 20493 bp, 16 predicted proteins | sample YL17G07_20_MG_FD_203693 | JGI IMG/M metagenome (GOLD analysis project Ga0315282, IMG submission 203693) | Sediment microbial communities from Yellowstone Lake, YNP, Wyoming, USA - YL17G07_20 | ecosystem: Environmental > Aquatic > Freshwater > Lake > Sediment | place: USA: Wyoming | collected... | reverse complement strand
CCTCACCCTTCCCCTCTCCCCAATGGGGAGAGGGATGGGGTGAGGGGTTATTGGAGATTGGAGTTTGGGATTTGTTTGGGATTTGAGACTTATGCGGTTCATAGCTGATTTTCATATTCATTCCAAATACAGTCGGGCCACCAGCAAGGATATGGAGGTGGAGACCCTGGCTCAGTGGGCGAAGAAGAAGGGGATTACGCTCCTTGGAACAGGAGACTTTACCCATCCCACCTATCTTGCAGAGTTAAGAGCGAAGTTAGAACCTCTGGGAAATGGCCTCCTCAAGTTGAAGAAAGGGGATCAAGAGATCCGTTACATTTTGACGACTGAGGTGAGCAATATGTACACCCAGGGTGGAAAGGGGAGAAGAATCCACACTCTCATTTTCGCTCCGAGTTTCGAAGTGGTAGAGGCCATTCGTTCTAAACTGGGAAACCTCGGGAAGCTCTCCTCTGACGGACGGCCCATTTTCAGTTTTGCAGCGAAAGAATTGGTGAAAATGATTCTCGATATCTCCCCGGACTGTCTGATCATCCCGGCCCATGCCTGGACGCCCTGGTTTTCGATCTTTGGGGCTAATTCAGGATTCGATTCTATAGAAGAATGTTTCGGGGAGATGACCCCTCATATCCACGCCATTGAAACGGGGCTCTCTTCCGATCCAGAGATGAACTGGAGGCTCTCCGCCCTCGACCCCTTGACTCTCATTTCAAATTCTGATGCCCATTCACCCAACCGTCTGGGGAGGGAGGCCAATGCCTTTGATTGTGAAAGGAATTACCGGGAGATCACCGAAGCGATTCGAAAGAAAGACCAGAGAAAGATTCTATTTACCATTGAATTCTTCCCGGAAGAGGGGAAGTATCATTATGACGGCCATCGCCAGTGCGGGGTGGTTTTTGCTCCCTCTCAAACCAAGGCTAGCCAATACCTCTGCCCCCATTGTCACAAGAAGCTGACCGTTGGAGTCATGCACCGCGTCGAAGAGCTTTCTGATCGCCCTGGAGGCTTCATTCCGAAGAATGCCATCCCTTCGATTCATCTCATTCCGTTGGAGGAGATCATTGCGGAGGCCATGGGTTTCCGGATGGGGACAAAGTCTGTCGAATCCGAGTATGAACGATTGGTGGAAAAAGGGGGTTCTGAATTTCACATCCTTCTTGAGGCCACTCCGGATGAATTAAAAACCTATGTCCCGGAAAGGATTCTGGAAGGAGTCCTGCGAATGAGGCAGGGAAAAGTTTCAATCCTTCCAGGCCATGATGGCGTTTATGGGAAGATCAACCTCTTCCCCGAAAAAAAAGAAGGAGAGGAATCGAAAGAGCAACTAAAACTCTTTTAGGTTAAGGCTGAGGTTAAGGCTAAGAAGTGCTCAACCTATTTCAAGGGAGGAGAATGATGGACATAGAAGTGGGGGAGAGGATGAGCCTGGTTTGTCAGAGTCTGATCAAGATGCTGGAACTATCCTTTCATGGGTTCCGAAAACTCTCGGAGGATTCGTTTGCAAAAGTTGAGGAAGCCAGAAAAGAGGTTCAGCAACAGTCTACTGAATTGGCCAATTTTATTGTTTCGAAAAGCAGCTCCCCCGATCATGGGAAAGAATGGGCAAAGCCTTATCTTTCCATGGCCTCCAGCTTCGATCGAATGGCCTATAATATTGAGGGAATTGTGGATCGATTGAAGGCGATGACTCGGGATCACGTCCTTTTTAGTGACCGGGCCATTCGAGAGGTGAACGACGTTTTTCAGAAAGCCATGGATCTACAGGAAAGCCTTCCTGATCTCATCCTCAACCAGGATAAACATCTCGCTCAACATATCGGGGAACAGGTGAGGTCGGTCTTTAAAATCGCCAATGGATTTTCTGAGGAACATGAGGACAGATTGATTCAGGGGGTCTGTATGCCAAAATCGTCGCCCATGTACCTGGGGATTCTGGAATCTCTGAAGGGAATCTTTACTCATATCCTTGAGGTGAGTGGAAAGATTGTCTCTTTGTCCTCTAAATCATCTCCCGAATCCCCGAAGGAGGAAGGTCGCTGACGCTCCGTTTGTAAAACAGCCTCTTCAAAACCTCCTCGAGTCCAATGGAATCCAATATGAATATTTGGGGAAGGAATTAGGCGGTTTCAGAAAGGGGGGTTATCCCGCCTATATGGAGGCCGACTCCTTCCGTAAAGGGCTGGAGAGATTAGAGAAGATAGGCAGGGAAAGAACGAGTGCGTTTTTCTGTGCCGAAAAATTTCCCTGGAGATGCCACCGGCGCTGGGTGGCAAGAAAATTGACTGAAGGAGGATGGAAGGTCATCCATATCATAGAGAGAGGGAGAATCTGGGTTCCACGGAAAGGAGATCATAAAATAATTTGACAACTCTTTTTTTTATTTTAAAAATGGATTATCTTTCAACAGATGTTTTTGAATGGTTGATCGCACGTGGGCCTTTCGCTCATTTCGATGGTAGACAGCATTTTGGATATCTTTTAACAGGGTTTCAACGAATTGAAAGGAGGAAATAACTCCATGAGAATGACGTGGAACGTAGGATTCATTCTGTTGGCCATTTTTGCTGGAGCGACGGTATGGGGGCAAGCATCACAGCAACCGCTGACCCTTGAAGAGGGGATTAAGATTGCCTTGGAAAAGAATCTGACTCTCCATTCTGCCGTAATAGGGATTGAAGGTTCTGAATTCAGACGTAAGGAAGCGATCACAAACTTCCTTCCTCTATGGACGGGGCAATACAGTTGGACCCGATATGATAGCCCAGCCGTAGTAGGGTTTGGGGGAGCCTCTGGTCTTGGTTTTGCAAGTCGGGACCTCTACAACTTGAATAGTACTGTTCAACAGCCCGTATTTACTGGTGGGTTGAACCTAGCCAATTATCGGTTCGCGAGGCTAGGAGTGGATCTCTCAAAGGCAAGTGTAGAGACGGCAAAGCGGGATATTATCCTTCAAGTGAGGGTAGGGTACTTTAGTATCTTAAAGGCCCAAAAGTTCCGAGACGTGGCCGAACAGCAGGTGAAACAGTTCGAGGCACAATTGGAGGTAACCAAAGCCTTCTTCGATGTTGGAATTGTTCCTAAGAATGATCTCCTTCAGGCAGAGGTGAATCTGGCTAATGCCAGGCAGGCACTGGTCAAGGCAGAGAATGATGTGGCAACGACCAAGGCTTCATTCAATGCGCTGCTCAGAAGGGAGATTAATACTCCCCTCGAGGTGGTCGATATTCTTGCATACAAACCCTTTCCGCTTGGGTTCGATGCGGCTCTTGAAGAGGCGCTGCGGCAGAGGCCAGAGGTAAAGGCCGCTCAATTGAACATCGACCAGGCAAAGGAGAACGTGAAGGTTGCTAGAAGTGGATTCTTCCCAACGATCAGCCTTGCGGGAAACTATGCTCGGGTATCCGATGCGGCAGGACTCAATGGTGACATGAAAGATGATAGGTGGACGATCCAGGGATTAGCTACAATCACCCTTTGGAATTGGGGAAATACGGTTTATAAAGTAGGGGAGAATAAGGTGAAGGTCAACCAGGCAGAAGATTCAAAAACTCAACTCATTGACTCAATTACGTTAGAGGTGAAGGATGACTATCTTAACATGCAGGTGGCAGAAAAAAATATAAGTGTTTCAGAGAAGTCTATTGAGCAGGCTGAAGAGAATTTAAGAATGAACGAGGAGAGATATAAATACCAAGTGGCGACACAAACAGATGTGATCAATGCCGTTACTTTACTAACCCAGGCGAGGGTGAATTACTATGGAGCGCTAAGCGATTTCAACGTCGCTAAGGCACAATTGGAACGGGCCATGGGAAGGATGTACCCTTGAAAGCTTAATTTCGAATTTCAACGTCTAAGAATTCTAACACCCTTGGACGCGACGTTTCCGATTTTGGTTGTGAGTTTGCTATCTTATTGCTTAGCGTTTCTTTCTCCGAGTGTTCCCGTGGCCCATTCATAGGTGACGCGGGCCACCAGATAGTCCCGCTGCGCGCGCGCAAGATTTCCCTTGGCCTGCACCAGGCCTAGTTGGGCATCATCCACTTCGAGCTTCGTTTTGACACCATATTCGTATCCCTTTTCAGCCATGGTGAGGAGACGTTCCGCCCGAGCGACGGTACCTGAAATCGCCTTAATGATCTCTCCAGCCTCTCGGACGGCATTGACCGCGTCACGGACTTCCAATCGGATGGAATCGAGCAGTTTGGCCTCCTCGATCTTGAGTGTTGCTAGATTGCTTTTGGCCTGGGAAACTCGTCCGCGCGTTCGGAGACCATCAAAAATAGGGTAGGTGACATAGAGCCCTACTGACCATGCCTGTCCATCTGCATGCTGATCCTGTCCTACGTCAAGATCCCGCCAGCCATATCCTGCCTTAAAGTCCAAGCGAGGTTTGTCTCCTGCCCGGACGATCTTGATCAGTTCCTCGGCGACTTGTATTCGTCGACGGAGGTCAGAGAGTTCCGGTCTGTTTTTTCTTGCGACTTCCTCTGCTTCTCCGTACTCGGGGTAGGAGGAGATCGCCGTTTCTAGGGTTCCCTTGATATCCACTTCCTTTCCGTCGGTTCCTAGCAAAAACCGAAGTCTTTCTCTTGAGATCCAGATGAGGTTCTCTCCCCGGATGACTGCAGGCTGGGCGTTCTCGACATCCACTTTCCCGACCAGCACATCGTAGTCGGTAGCCACTCCGGTGGCATGCTTCTTACTAGCTTCATCGTAATGACGTCTCTTCTGTTCCAGATTTTGTATGGCAATGGCATGAAGTTCTTTGGCAAGGAGGACATCATGAAACGATGCGGAGACATCTCGAAAAGCGGCCTGGCGAAAGATTCGTAACTGGTCCTCAGCGGTGGCGATCCCTACCTTGGCGGCGCGCATCGCTGCCCCGACCTGTCCCCACGTAAAAAGAGCCTGTGAGAGTCCCACCTCGGCGGAGCGAGTGTTGCTGTTCAATGGCATAAGGGGACCCAAGGCCTTTTGGCTCTCATCCTTTGCGTTGGCAGCGTGAGAGGTGATGATGAGTTGAGGAAGGGCCGCCGCCCGCTCTGTAACGTAGATCCCTTCCACCATGTTCCGGTATTCGCGAGCCCTCTGGATGTCGTGGTTTTTTTCTGCCGCGATACGAAGGGCCTCCTCCAGGGTGAGGACCCGGGTCTCTTTTTCTTCTCCATAAGCCAAGGTGAAAGCAAGAGGTCCAGGAAAGACGATCAGCAAAAGAAGAATGATGGAGAAGAAGAGACTCTTCCGGCCTGTTGTCGCAACCATCCTGAGCATGGATTAGCCCTCCTTTTTCCCTTTCCAGCGTTTCTGTATCCAACTGCCGAAATCATCGAGAAAAGAGTACATCACCGGTACAACGAGCAAGGTGAGAAAGGTCGACGTGATCAGCCCACCGACGACTGCACGGGCCATGGGTGCCCGCATCTCCGCTCCTGCCCCAAGTGCGAGAGCAAGGGGCAACATTCCAAAGATCATGGCCAGGGTCGTCATCATGATGGGACGGAGTCTCGTCCGACCTGCTGTGATGAGCGCTTCTGTCCGGTTCATGCCTCGGGACCGAAGAACCTTGGTAAAATCGACAAGCAGGATCGCATTCTTCGTCACGAGCCCCATCAGCATAATGAGGCCGATGAGCGACATCATGCTGATCGTATCGCCGGTGAGCAGGAGCATCCCTGCCATCCCGATGAGAGAAAGGGGCAGAGAGAGCATGATCGAGAGCGGATCGATGAACGACTCGAATTGGGCCGCCAGGATAAGATAAACAAGAAGGATCGCCAGGATGAGAGCCTCTGCCATGTATCCGAACGACTCTGCCATGTATTCCGCTTCTCCGGAAAACACCACGTGGTATCCCGGTGCCATATGGATTTGGGAGGCAGCCCTGGCTACCTTTTCTATTGCTGTTCCTAGGGGGAGACGGTCGAGGTTCGCCGAAATCACGACCTGCCGGGTCAGGTCCTGGCGGTCGATCTCCGAGGGAGTCGACTTTACTGAATAGGAGACCAGTTCGCCCAACGGAATGAGTGTAGGACCATTCCCCGGTCTTTGGACAGCCAGCCTGAGCCTTTCAACTTGGGATAGATCTTGCCTGAGTATGTCTGGGAGTCTGACGCGAACGTTCACCGCGTCGCCGTCCTCGTCCTCATAGGTGGTGACCGCTTGTCCACCCACCAATGTGCCTACCGTCCGCACGATGTTGGCAGTCGTGATTCCAACGTCAACCGCCCGTTCCCGGTCGACAGTCAAACGGTACTCCGGGATGTCTTGTTCCAGTGTGACTTCGATGTCGACGATTCCCGGAATCTGGTACATCTTCTCTTTTAATGCCGCAGCATATTTCTTGAGCAGGGAAATATCATCCCCCCGGACATTCACCAGAAGGGGTTTCCGGTTATCCATCCTCCCTGCCTCCGTGATGAAGGGCAGGATCCCGGGAATCTTCTGGAGACGGGCGCGGGTGTCCTCTTGAATCGCCTTCTGAGAACGCCTCCTCTCCTCGCGGTCGGCCAGCTTGACATAAACCTTCCCATCACGGACGGTTCCCTGGTCGCCAGCTCCGATCGTGGCATAGGTATGTTGAATCTCGGGGATTCCTTTCAGAACATTTAAGACAGCCCGGACTCTTCCCCGCGTCTCCTCCACGGAGGCATCCGGGGCGGTCGTGAAGTTTACTTCAAATTCTCCTTGGTCAAACCCGGGAAAGAACTCGCTCTGGAGAAAGAACTTGAAGACCACCAGACCAGCCACAAGAGAGAGGAACGCGGTCAGGAGGACTGTTTTTCGGTGCCTCAGAGTCCAGGCAATGACGAGGCGGTAACGATCTGCGGTTCGGTCAAACCAGTTGTTGAATCGGTCGAGAACCCGGGCCACCAGGTGTCTTTTCCCCTTCCTCTCAATATCCGGGTCGTACCATCGGGAAGAGAGCATGGGGTCGAGGGTAAACGAAACAAAGAGGGAGATCAGAACCGCAAAGGTCACCGTCATCCCGAACTGGAAGAAAATGCGGCCCACGATCCCCTTCATAAATGCGACAGGAACGAAAACCGCCACAATGGAGAAAGTGGTGGCGAGGACGGCAAGTCCAATTTCACTGGTCCCTTCTCGAGCGGCTTCGAAGTGATCCTGCCCGCGCTCGAGGTGGCGAACGATGTTCTCCCGGACGACAATGGCATCATCAATGAGAAGTCCGATGGCGAGGGAGAGAGCCATCAAGGTTATCACATTAAGCGTCATACCCATGAAGTTCATAATAATGAAAGAGGAGATCACAGAAATAGGAAGCGTCAGGCCTGTAATCACGGTGGAACGCCAGGAATTGAGGAATAAGAAGACGATGAAAATAGTTAAGATGCCCCCGAGGATGAGGGTGTCTTGGACATCCCGGACAGAATCACGGATTATGATCGATCCGTCGCGCACGGTCTCGATCTTTGTCCCTGGAGAAAGTTCGGGCTGAAGCTTAGCAATCTCCTTCTTCACCAGGTCCGCCACCCCCACAACGTTTGCTCCAGACTGTTTGAGGATGTCCAGCGAAACAGCCTGGACGCCATTGACAAAGGCCAGAGACCGCTGCTCCTCGATGCCATCCTTGACCTCGGCCACCTCAGATAGCATGACGGGACGGCCATTGCGCTGGCCGATGACCATCGTTTTGAATCTCTCCGCGACATCCGGCTTTCCCGAAATGCGCAGAGGGTATTCGGAACTGTTGCGATTGAGCCGGCCGAGGGGCGTGTTGACATTTTCTGACTGAAGGCCTGCGATCACTTCATCCACGCCCATTCCAAGCGCTTCCAGGCGGGAAGAATTAATATTGATGTTCACCTCACGCTTCGATTGCCCGACCAGGTCAACCTTTCCTACGCCAGAAATGTTTTCGAAACGGCGTTTGATTTTCTTCTCGACCAGGGTGGTCAGGTCCTTGGGAGAAAGGGCATCCGAACGTACGGCCAGAGAGATGATCGGAATAGAGGAGAAATCAAGTTTCTGGATGATCGGTTCCTCGATCCCTTGGGGCAGGTCGCCCCGGATGGCGTTGATCTTGGCACGGGCCTCCTGGGAGGCTTCATTGATCTTGACTTCCAGATTGAATTCGACGACGACCAACGATACACTTTCCCGAGAGGTGGATGTCACATGCTTGACACCGGAGATCGGGTTAACGGCCTCCTCGATGCGCTTCGTTACCTCCCGTTCCACCGTCTCGGGAGAGGCCCCCGGGTATTTGGTGATGATCGAAAGGACCGGGATTTCCACATCCGGAAACATGTCGATGGCTAAGCGACGGTAGGAGAAAATCCCCAGGATGACTAAGGCCAGCATCATCACCGCTGCGAAGATGGGCCGCTTGATCGAGAGATCAGAAAGAAACATCCTCCTGGCTTCCATGTCAACCTCCATTGACCTGGCTGATATTCACCCGATCACCGTCCTTGAGATTGAATCCACCGCGAGTCACGACCTGTTCATCTGGAGCAAGTCCTGATCTGATCTCCACGAAATCTCCCGTGACGCTTCCCGTCTGGACCGTACGCCGGTTCACAATCTCTCCATTGACGACGAACAGGTCCCCCTTCTTTTCAGCCACATCCCAGGTGAGAAGGCTGGCCCGTGGGACCTGGAGAATACCGGCTCGTTTTCCTGTGAGGATCCGGCCCTTCACGAAAAGTCCACCCTTTAACTGTCCTGACCTATTATCAACCTCGGCCACTACCTTGACCGAGCGGTCTGCTTCGTTCACCACAGGATTGATAAACATGACCTTGCCCGTAAAGGTATTTCCTGGAAGGGCATCCGTCGAAAAGGTGAGGGATTGGCCCGCACGAACCATCCCCATCTCCCCGGAAGGAACAGTGATAGTGAGATCCAAAATCCGGGTATCGATGATCTTGAACATGATCTTTGGCGAGCCCATCTCTCCAACAAGATCCCCCACATTGACCCCCCGGAAAGAAACGACTCCTTCAATAGGTGAATAGATAATTGTCTTAGAAAGCCGAGTCTGGGTCTGTTGCAGGTCTTCTTCCGAGGCCCTCAATTGGGCCTTGGCTGAAGTAATTCTAGCAGCAGCTGCCTCTCTTTCCGTAAGACCATCGTCAAGATTTTGCTGTGTCACCAGCCCGAACTCCTTCAGTTTGATCAGACGGTTATATTCCCGTTCGGCCCGGTTCCCTGCCACCTCTGCTTGTAAGAGATTGGCTTTTGCCATCTCTACAGCAGCTTTGGCTTTCTGAAGGACAATCTCCATTTCGCGGGTATCAATCTTCGCCAGTGGGGTTCCTTTTTTTACTCTCACCCATTCTGTTACATAGACCTCTGTGACGATTCCGGCATATTCAGATTTGACATCAGCAGTGAACTTAGGAGAGAGCGAACCCACCACCTCAATGCCTTCGATGAGGTCTCTCGCTCCAACCTTCGTGACCTCTACAGCCACAGGGGGACGACCTGTCGTTTTTGCGTCTGGATTTTCACTGCCCTCCTTGCCAGAACACCCTGAAAAGCCTATCCAGAGAGTAAGCAGTACTACCCAAAGCCCATACCTCCTGATCATTTTCGTTTTTCCTCCTGTCTCGCTTTTTGTGCTGAGATCCCTTGGAGAATGAGTCTGAGAATCCGGACCAGTCTCTTCCTTTCCATTCCCATTTCCGGATGGCAAAGCCGAACCTCTATCGCCACGTTGACGGCGCCGATGATGGCCCACACCATATCATTCGCGTTTCCCATATGGAACTCTCCTTTGTGGATTCCTTCCTTGACGAGCCGCCTGGTGGTGTCTTGAAACTTCATGTGATAGGTGTCGAAATCGAAAAACGGGGCCCCTTGCGGTGGTCCATAGTAGATGGAGTACATCAGCCTTGCCACCTCTATATTCTCCATAAAAAGGGAGAATACCTGGCCGAAGAGGCTAAGTAGTCTTTCGATGACACCCCCCCGCAGCCCTCGGAAGCTGTCAAGGAGAGCATCAAACTTAGCAAAGGCTTCACGGATCAATTCGAGGTAAATCCCCTCTTTATTTCGGAAGTAGTAATAGAGAACGGGTTTGGTCACTCCAGCTGCCCCCACGATCTCACGGACCGTCGTAGCGGTGTAACCTTTCTGGGTGAACAGTTGCGTGGCACAGGAAAGGAGCCGTTGACGGGCCGCCGTATCCGTCGATTTGGATATTTTCCTGACCTCGATCATAATTTCCTCCCTTCCTTGCTATCCAAGAAAGTACGTTAGTCCCACAGGGCTGAAATGGTGCAAAAAAGGGGCCAACGCTTCGAAGGCCCCCGTATCTTACCTACCGGTAAGTATAAAAAAACTCGTGAAACCTGTCAAGAAAAATTTACCGAGCGGTAAATAAAAGCGAACAGCCGGTGCAGTGGGTCGATCACAGGAACATCTTCCCATCCTGTTGGAGACATCATCCCGCCTCTTTTTTCCAGACGAAAGAGATAGACGGCATAAAGATTGCACTATTTAACCCTTGAAATTTGCCTGTAGATTTTGAAAGTCCTTTAAATTTAAAGGGTTTTCCAGTTGAGGGCAGTAATAGAATTTACATTTTTGTTGACATAAATTGACAAGTTATGGTAATTTTTTACCAATTTGCAGAATGAGGGGTGGAATGAGAGGTATAACCGTCCTTCTTCTATTTTTTTGTCTTTTTTTCTTAACAGCTCCTTCTCAGGCCGGGATCTATCGGTATGAGGATGCGAATGGGGTGATCCATTTCACCAACTGTCCGAGAGATTCCAAATTTAAACTTTACATCAAAGAGAGCAAAGAAGATATGGAGGGAGGAACTCCTCTTCCCATTCGTTATACAAAAGATTCAAGCCGGTTCGATCATTTGATATCTGAGTTTTCTGGAAAATACCAGGTCGATTTTGCATTAATCAAGGCAATGATTCGAGCAGAATCAGGATTTAACCCTTACGCTGTTTCCAGAAAGGGGGCGAAAGGGCTCATGCAATTAATGCCTGGGACTGCTCTTCGAATGAATGTTGTGGATGTCTATAACCCGAAACAGAATATCGACGGCGGGGTGCGTTATGTAAAATACCTTCTCTCTCTTTTTAATAATGACCTTCGACTCTCCCTGGCCGCCTACAATGCAGGCGAGAACCTCGTCTCCGAGTTGCGAACGATCCCTCCGTACCGGGAAACGGTGGATTACATCAGAAGAGTTCAGAGTTATTATCAGTCCTACCAGCGTTAACGCCCGGTGGAGTGGAAATTCCCACCCATTTTTAGATTTACAAATCACAAATTCCAAACTAAAATATTTTAGTAATTTTGTGTGGGTTATGCTATGGTTCGTTGAGACTCGGATTTAGGAAGGTGAGCTCTAAATTCATAGTTCATCATCCGTGATTTCTTAATTCAAAGCGTTTTCATGGAAAAACTCAGTCGTCAGCAGATCTTAAACCTCCCAAACGGATTGACCATTATCCGGGTTCTTGCCATCCCCGTCATTCTTTTACTCCTTTTCTATTCTGGAAAGACCTATCAATGGGTGACGGCAATCTTTTTTTTATTAGTCGCGGTAACCGATACCATCGATGGATATTTAGCGAGACGCCGTGGGATGGTGACTACCCTTGGGAAATTCTTAGATCCCCTCGCTGACAAACTACTGGTTGTCACAGCTCTCATTGCTCTCATCCCCACAAGAGGGGTCCCATTCTGGACGGTTATTGTTATTGTGGGAAGGGAAATCGCAGTGACAGGACTAAGGGGGATTGCTGTCTCTCAGGGGATTGTCATCCCTGCCAGTGCTTTTGGTAAGTATAAAACGGTCTTCGAAACGATCGCCATCTTTTTTCTCATCCTCAATGGAGAATATTTCTTGATCAATTTTCATCCTGTTGGGATGGTTTTTCTCTGGATCGCCTTGCTCCTGGCAGTCTATTCAGGCGTTGACTACTTTAAGAGATTCCTAAAAGAAATTATCATATAAATCCCCTCACGCTTCCCCTCTCTCCACAGAGACTGTGTCGTAACCCCCTTTTGTCATTGCGAGCGACCGAAGGGAGCGTGGCAATCTTCTTATTTCCAGTGACTTGTGAGATTGGTTCGGTCGTCCCACTCCCTCGCAATGACTTTGTGACACGGCCTGATGGGCGAGAGGGATGCCTGCCTGCCGGTAGGCAGGGGGTGAGGGGGGTTGACATCGCATCATAAATCTTGTAATCTAAGGGGAAAAGCGGGAATAACTCAGCGGTAGAGTGCAACCTTGCCAAGGTTGAAGTCGCGGGTTCAAATCCCGTTTCCCGCTCCAAGGGCGGCATAGCCAAGTGGTAAGGCGACGGTCTGCAAAACCGTTATTCTCCGGTTCAAACCCGGATGCCGCCTCCAAAAAAAACAACCCTTCGACTTTCCAATTAGAACTCGAGGGTTTGCTCAGGGTTGATCCTGAGCTTCGTCGAATGGATCAAGGGGTTAGGCCATGCGGCCTTAACCCCTTTTTAGTTTTTGCTCCTATTTTGCTACCATCTTGTTCTGAAAAAAGTTTATTGACCCCGCGCCCCCCACCTCACCCCCTACGATTATTGGAGCAATTTTTTCATTGATAATCTCCAAGGCCTCTTTTAGATCTTCGCCTCGATGCTCTTTTAACGTGGGAAACAATCTAGCTCTTAATCGGGACTCTTAACAGATTTTATCCAAAAAAATTAGAATACTTTATTAGACCTTCGATGCAAACATAAGGGTGAAGTGACATTGCTAGCCTAGTCGAAAACGCCCTCACTCATAAGTTGGACAAACTCCTCATCGGACATCCCCAGAAGATCAGTACAGACATACTCATTGTGCTCACCTATACAAGGTGCAGGCATCTTAACCTGAAACGGGACCTTCGAGAGCCTAGTTAAGCCACCGAAATTGTATGCATGATGAAGTCCAATCTCGGGATGATTTACCTCCACATAGGCTTCGCGAAGTTGGAGTTGAGGGTCATCGAAGGTGCCTTCGGTATTCGATACCGCTCCGGCAGCTACGCCTCCAGCTTGCATCAGCTTCATCACTTCTTCTGCTGTGTGCCCGGTCGTCCACTCCTGAACCAGCCTATCGAGTTCCTCTTCGTTTTCCTTTCTGTCCTGCAGGGTGGCAAATTTCTCCTTTTTTGTCCAGTCGGGATTGCCAATAACCCTGCGGAAGGCTTGCCACTCCTCGTCGCTGAACACAGCGATTGCGCACCAGCGGTCATTGCCCTGGCAGCGATAGACACCGTGGGGGGCGGCGATGGGGTCGCGATTGCCGTTTCTTCCCATCTCTCGCCTGTTTGATGCGTAATCGAGGATTGCCGGCGCAAACCAGTGTGCAGCCCCCTCATACTGTGACAGGTCGAGATGTTGACCCTTGCCGGTGCGACACCGGTAGTTCAAAGCTGAAATAATCGTGGTGATTGCCAGCCAAACATTCATATAATCGGTGTTGGCGCCGGGAATTACCACCGGTATTCGATCGGGCCAGCCGGTAATCAAAGCGAAACCGGACATGGCCGTCAGCAAGGTACCAAAGCCTGGCAATGGCGCATAAGGTCCGTATTGCCCCATCATGCAGGTGCTGTAGTAAATGATATCGGGCTTAAACTTCTTCACGTCCTCATAGCCTAACCCCCATTTGGCCATGACTCCCGGGGTAAAGGACTGAGCGACCACATCAGCCCACCCGATGAGCTTACGAGCTACCTCCCTGCCTTTTGGGTGATTCAGGTCAAGACTAAGACCGTACTTATTGATCTGTACCTGGTTATTAAGCCCACTGCGGTTTACACCTGGGATGCCATCTTTGTAAGGGCCTGAGCTTCTGACGGGGTCAGGCCTCTTGGCCGATTCAACGCGAACCACAGTTGCTCCGTAGGCAGCGAGGTATGTGCAAGGGAATGGGCCAACGGCGGCCCAAGCAAAGTCAGCCACCTTTACCCCTTCAAAGGGTTGTTTTGCCATTTTCTTCTCCTTTTGAACAGAATTCTTTGGAACCTAGATAACCCCGGCCTGCTTCAGGGCAAGCATTTCCTTGCGGGTAAGGCCCAGTTCATTTATATAGATCTCTTCGTTATGCTCGCCGATAAGGGGTGCCCGTCGCCTGATAGCCACTGGGGTTTCGCTTAGCTTGATGAATGGGCCAGGGTAGGTCATCGTATCACCCAGCTCCGGGTGTTCAACCTCTGCCCAATATTCCCTGGCAGCGAGCTGGGGGCTCTCCAGTGTGTCCTTTGCACTGCCCAGCGGGAAAAGCATGATATGCTTCTCTACTGCTCCTTCCAGCAGTTCTTTCTTGGTATGAAGTTTGCAGAATTTGGTTATCGGTTCTATTATTCCGTTCACATATTCCTGGTTAATCTTGGGATTCGCTAGGTCAAGTTGAAACCAATCAATACTCTTTAGAAAATCGGTAGCCAGCCCCTCGCTATCCATCCACATGACCAATTCTTGGTTACCACGAGCTCCCGTCGTACCCCCCCACAGTGTGAAATATACATAGCCATCCTGACACTCGTAGTGGGCCGGCATTGTGAAATGCGTTCCCGGCCGATGGATACTAGAGCCTGCCCGCTCCTCATTTCTCCTAAGTAGATCCCAGGTGGGGGTGGGGGTCACCGCCTCAACGCACTGTACTTGCTGTGCGGCGACATCGACATGCTGCCCCTCGCCGGTCATTTCCCGATAGTAAAGGGCCGTCATTGACCCACCCGCGGCCATGGCAGCAGCATGGAGATATACCTGAGGAAGACCGATCCGGACCGGGGCTCGGTCACGGTCCCCCGTAAGATAAAGATATCCGCTTAGAGCGGTAACAACGAGATCAGAGCCCTTGTAGTCCCTGTAAGGGCCGCTCTGACCAAAAGGGGTAATTGAGGTAACTATTATCCCCGGGTTTATCTGGCTCAACGCTTCATAGCCCAAACCGATTCTTTCGATATAACCGGGATCAAAGGACTCGATTACCCAATCGGCAGTCTTCACCAGTCTCTTGAATAGCTCCTGCCCATCAGCGGTCTCAATATTCAGAGTTATTCCCCTTTTATTGAAGTTATAGGCAAACCAGTAGAGGCTCTTCTCCGGGTCAAGGATGTCATGGTAGAAGGGACCAAGCTTTCGGGCTGGGTCACCCCCAGGCCTCTCAATCTTGATGACGTCAGCCCCAAGGTCACCCAAAATCCGACCACAGAAGAAACCCTTGTCGTCGGTCAAATCCAGAGCACGGTAAGGTCCGAGCAAGGTTTCAGGTTGCTCACTCATATTATATATCTCCTTCCCCTTGTATTCTTTTCAAAAAGTATTTGTTAGTTTGCTAAGGGACTAACATTTTCCTGCTTAACACAGCGGCGTGGTTCACACTGGGCTAATTTTTCGGTGATAATATTATACAGTTATCGAAGCTGTCAAGTACTTGTACTTGGCTGGCACTCTCACGATTTAAGGACCACAGGCACAAACCACCATCAGCGAATTCGCTAAGCAGAATAAAAGGCAGCCCGGGTTCTTCAAGAGGTGTCGAGCGAAATTATTTTCCTGTTGACATGTTGGAAATAAAGGTGTAGTGGATATCATTAATTTTAGTTAAATTTGGGTGAGGAGGGACAAAATGAAAAGAAAAGAGCGATGGTATTTGGTTGCGGCGCTGCTGTGCATTTTGAGCTTGCTGATAGTCAGCAGTGCCGTCGCGCAGGAGAAGGAAGTGATTACGCTGAACCTGGGCTGCTGCGCACAGTTGCGGCGGGGAGAACTCGATGGTGACCATGCCTTTGAATTGCAGAGACTGATTGAGACCTATACTAACGGAAGGGTAAAATTCAAGATGTTCGGTATAGGCGAGGTTCATAAAAACTTCGTTCAGCTGGCCCTCGCCACTCGGGCGGGTGAATGGGATGCATGTGTGAACCCACAGCCTTACTTCGGCATTGAGGCGGGGATATTTGGTGGGCTAATGATTCAGGTTGGCAGTGACGAAATGACAATGGGAGAAAACCAACGGAAATGGTTTGCCGACCCGTCCGGAGGCGGCGTGTATAAGCGGCTGATAAAGGAGAAAGGAGGAACGATTATATATAAGGGGTTTGCCATGCCATATGGCACTTGGGTCAATGCAAAAGCTGAGAGCCTGGCGGACTGGAAAAAACTAAAGTTACGAGCCGTAGCAGGGGCGAAAGAGTTTCTGATGTACAACCGATCGCTAGGGGGGGTACCGGTTACCACAACTGCCGAAGAGGCCCCAATGGCGCTAAAGACCGGGGTAGTAGATGGTACCTCTACAGCATGGAACTTTTTCTATGATCAGGGGATGTATAGCTTGGTGCCGTTGTATTGGCCGCGTAATTTGACGCCATCCATTGTTGGTCATTATGGAATGATGAGCAACAAGGCATGGGACAGGTTGCCGCCAGACATTCAAAAGATAATACAGGAGAAGGTAACCCCCGAGATGGAGAAATATAGCTACGAGTATTACAAGAAGATGGTTCCAGAATATAGTAAAAAGATGGAAGCCAAGACGACTGTTTACTACCTTTCTGACCAGCGAATAAAGGAAATCAAAGAGGCGTTCAAGATAGAACAATATCCTTACTATGCATCGCTAAACCCCGAAATGTGGGGGGCGTGGAAGAAGGTTCTGGGCATACAATAAAATAAAGAAGTTCGTTGAGCGAAAGGGGCAGCCAAGAATAAAAGGCTGCCCCTTCGCTAGATAACGGGCAAAAATCAGTTTCCGGACACAAATTGATTCCAAAGGGAAGCTGGTAAGTATTGTTCTTTGGGGGTTCTAAGTATGGTAAGAAAGTGGGCGCTGGCATACAGCCGATGGCTGGAGCGGCTGGATAGATGGATAGGTTACACATGGTGGCTGCTACTGTTGGCAGCCTTTTATATGACCTGGGAAGTGGTGATGAGGTATTTCTTTTTGTCTCCCCATGAATGGTTTGATGAGGTAATGATTCACACATGTGTGCTGGCAATATTTTTGGCCTGTGGTAACGCGACATGGTTTGGGAAACATATTACGCTTGAACTGCTGTATGTGCATCTAAAGGGAAAGTGGCGTCAATTGGCAGACATAATACATTACACTGCGGTAATTATTCTATCCGTAATGGTAGTCATTTTTAGTATACGGTGGGGAATTTTTGTTGATAGCCAGGGGGCTGGGTATGAGACAGTCATAGGAACGCCGTGGTCATTCCTGACCTACATGATGGCGCTGGGATTTGCTTTGAATGGCATCTATGGCTCGGGACTCCTGTTGCGGGCGTGCGCTGGCATCGGTTATGAAGAAGCTGCCAAGGAAGAGACTACCACTGGATAAGACGGTAAAGATATATTGGGAGTTGTCACAATGGATTTTCAGACAGTCATTATAATCTTGTCGGTGATCTTGTTAGTCTTTCTGCTAGCTATAGGAGCCCCATTTTACGTTGCTTTCATATTACCTTCCGTACTTATTCTGTTTGCGCTTACCCCAATGGGAGGTATGACCCTTGCGGATATGGGTTCGTCTCAAATACGAAGTTTTACTCTAATAGCCATCCCCTTGTTTTTGCTTCTGGGGAACATCATGGCAGCCTGTGGCGCCACCAGGGTTTTGTTTAATTTTGCCCGGGTGTTTATAGGCTGGATACCCGGTGGCTTGGGTATGGCTGCTGTTGTCGCTTGTGCCATGTTCGGCACGATGTGCGGTTCTGTCATTGCTACCTCTATGGCTGTGGGCAGCATCGCCGTGCCTGAGCTAACCAAGGCCGGTTATAGCCGAGAGCAGGCAGGAGCAATATGTGCTTGTGGAGGGACGTTAGGGCCGCTTATCCCCCCGAGTATTGCCTTCGTCATCCTTGGGCCAATTCTGAAGGTCAGTGTCGGTGACCTATTCATGGCTGGTATTGTTCCGGGAATAATATGCATGTTTTTTCTTTGTATCGCCGTCTATTTCATGGTTCGAGGCAAGGTTGCGGTTGACCGGCACTACTCATGGCGAGAGCGAGGCAGGGCAACACTAGAACTTTTGCCGATTGCTATCCTACCCATAGCCATCATAGGAACCCTCTGGGGAGGAATAGCCACCCCCACAGAGGCAGCAGGTGTCGGCATTGTTTTTGCGATATTACTAGCTAGATTTTATTTCCGCAAGTTTGGCTTGAGGGAAGTTAAGACAGTCTTAAAGGACACACTGGGGATATCGGCTGCTATCTATTGCATCATGATTGCCGCCGTCATCTTCGGCCAGGCACTAGGTACCAAAGGAATTCCTCAAGCTGCGGGAGCGGCTGCTGGACAGTGGGGGTTGGGATTGACCGCCTTTATGCTAGCCTTCGTTGGTGTCTTCATTGTGCTGGGATGTTTCTTTGATGCGTTTATTTTAATGTTAGTCTGCCTGCCTCCCCTACTCCCTGCAGTCCTCACCTACCCGGAGCTGGCTGCGAACCTTGTTCCCTTTGGTGTGATCTTTTTGCTACTAACAAATATAGGTATGATTACGCCACCAGTAGGAATAGGGCTATACGCTTCGGCCGCTGCAGCTGGTGCCGACACCATGGGTACGATCCGGGAAATACCTCTGCTCGTGCTAGCGATGGCAGCTACGACATTACTGCTGGTTTTTGTGCCTGGCCTGGTTATATATTAGTGGCAGATATGCAGGGTGCGATGTCTTTCGTTTTCGAGTGGCAGAGGTTGATGAGTCACACAAAAATAGCATTCTAAAATAAATGGAATAAAGAGGAGAGAGATGACTGCAAGTGAGAAAAAACAAATCCCCTGCAGGGACGGTTTATGGAGTACGCCTTCGTCGCCCGATGAGAAACCACAATTGATTGGCAGCAAGTGTACAAATTGCGGAGAGGTTGTCTTCCCTTCGAATCCGGTCTGCGTTAACTGCCAGAACCAACAGATGGACAACATTAAATTGAGCCGCAGGGGAAAAGTCTGGAGCTTCACCACGATGATGTTACCCCCGCCCCAGTGGTATAAGGGGCCAGTTCCGTTTGATCTCGGCCATGTGGAGCTGCAAGAGGGGGTCAGGGTATGGACCCGATTATTGGGTGCTAAGGCTGGAACGTTTAAAATAGGTCAGGAAGTTGAGCTGGACATAGATGTGATGCAAGTGGATGCAGATGGCAATGAAATTTTGGGTTATTGCTTTGTTCCGGTTAAAAAATAAGCGGATAGGAGTTTGATTTAATGAGAGAAGTAGCCATAGCAGGTATCGGTTTAGTTAAGTTTGGCAGGTATGATGGGCAAAAGGGACGACCGTATAGAGAAATCTATGAGCTAGGAGCAGAGGCCATAACCAAGGCTTTAAAGTATGCGGATATGGAGTGGAAGGACATACAGGCAGCCTACGGTGCGAGTATGTTTGGAGGATTGGGCGTTCCTAACCAGTGTACTTCTCGATTAGGTATGCCGGGCATACCCATCACGACCGTGGAGGGTGCCTGCACCTCTTCGCAACAAGGTATGAGACAAGCCTACCTGGACGTGGCCAATGGGTTATATGATGTCGGTCTTGCCTTTGGTGCTGAGAAAATCCCGCCTGGCTTGATCGCAGATACAATGGCTCCCGTATGGATGTTGAGGATGGGGTTCAATCTGCCGGGATCATATGCCCTCGGGACAAGGGCATATCTGGAAACGAGCGGGGCAACAGAAGAGGATGTCGCCCGAGTAGCAGTGATGGAACGCAAGAATGCAATCATGAATCCAAATGCATTCTGGTACCGGGGACCAGAGATTACCGTGGAAGAAGTTCTTAACTCTCGCGAGATTGCCACACCGATACGCTTCTTGATGGCCTGCGCTAATGCTGATGGAGCATCAGCAGCCATTGTTTGCAGTAAAGATAAGCTTAAGTCAAAGCAGAAGATGGTAACGATCGTCGCCTCGGCGCACGCAACTGGAACGTATGGTAGCGACAATATGGGTATTAGTGTTAAGAAACTGAACCCGAACCCCACTGAAATTGCCTGTAAGCAGATCTGGGAAAAGTCAGGCTATGGTCCCGAGGATATGGACGTCATTCAGCTGTATGAAGCCATGGCGCCAGGGTTCCTGTGGGACGCTGAGGACTGCGGTTTTTGTAAGCGCGGCGAAGCCGCAAAACTGGTGAGAGAGGGGTATTTTGAGATAGGCGGAAAGATGCCGGCAAATACAGATGGGGGTTTAATGGGCAGGGGGCATCCAACAGGCGCTACTGGGATTGCCCAGATAGCCGAGCTATTTTTCCAATTGCGGGGAGAAGCAGGTCCAAGACAGGTGCCCGGAGCTAAGATTGCATTCAATCATTGCCATGGTGGTGGACCTAATGCTTTATGCCACGTGTTGAAAAGATAGCATTACGAAATTATGGTTTTTCAGTAGTGTCCCAACGTTGTGTTGAAAAAATTATGTAACTACTTAAATACAATGGGAATCAACCATAAAATGTTTTTTTTCGATACAAACTTCCCAATGAGTCATACTTCTTCATCATCGCCGAAGGAGATGACTCATGGATACCGGAAAAACC
>Ga0315282_10005989_pt1 | contig 20493 bp, 19 predicted proteins | sample YL17G07_20_MG_FD_203693 | JGI IMG/M metagenome (GOLD analysis project Ga0315282, IMG submission 203693) | Sediment microbial communities from Yellowstone Lake, YNP, Wyoming, USA - YL17G07_20 | ecosystem: Environmental > Aquatic > Freshwater > Lake > Sediment | place: USA: Wyoming | collected... | reverse complement strand
ACGACTGTTCGGTCTCTCTGGCCTCGCGCGGATGATCTCTTCGGCCAGCGATGACGGTTGGGATTCTCTTTCCGTTCCGCCCCGGTTTCATGCAAGAGAATGCGCTTGTTTTAGGACTAGAATTCGGTCCCCCTGTTGTGTTGGGCTGAACTTAGAGACAACCCAAAAGAGAGTCAATGGCATTGAGCGAAGAGCCCAGGCGGCATTGGCGCTTTTGAGCACGAAGGAGGAGGGCCCGGGATCACAGTGATCTTGCGGCTATTGAGGCCCGGTCGGGGAGGGAAGCTGACTTGTGATCATCGTTTTATAAACATTTGACATCCAATGTAGAGTAATAGAGGCCCTTTGGGCGGGAGGAGCAAAGATGCGCAGATCTACCCTCGACCAGGTGGAAGACTGCCTCTGCACCGTACTCGGCCAACTGATCCGCCAGCCCGAAACCGTCCCCTCCATCGCTTGTTTCGACTGGCTCAATACTCTATCTATGAGGTCAAATCAGTATCAGACTCTCGCCCACGCTGCCTCGAGTGTCTCCTTCGATTGGTCCAACAGTTTTTCCGGCGTCCAGTCGCCGTAAGGGCAGACTTCGAAGCTCAGAATGGGACGCTTCTTCTTGCCGAGAAAACCGTTGTCGAGCAACGCCGCGAGATAGCGCGTCAATTCCTCCACGCCGTTTTCGCCGGCCGGATCGCCGAACGGCGGATGAGCGTCGCCATACATCGCGTGCTTGGGATCGCGCATGATGCAATTGCCCATGTGGGCGTGAACCAGATGCTCGCGCACGGTGGCGACCGCCTTGTCAGGCGCCTCTTCGAGCAGCGGCAGATGGCTAAGGTCTATCATCAGGCCAAAATCGGGAAACTTCTCGCGCATGCGCTTTGAGATCTCGACCGCTTCGTCGCTCGGTCCGATCAGGCAGTTCTTGCCGAACGGCTGGCGGTCGAACGTTTCGAGAACCAGCGGCATCCGGCCTTGCGCGCGAAGCTCCGCCACAAGCTGAATCAGCGAATCCACGAGAAGGTCCCGGGCGGCCTCGCGCTTCTCTTCGTCCGGGTCGCGACCGCTGAGAACGGCAAAACCCGCCGCGCCGAGCTCATAGGCCTGCTCGACGACGCGCTTGACTGCGTCCACAGCATCGCGGCGTTTCCATTTGTCCTCGTGGTTGAGGTCGAGGCCCTGGGTCAGCAGGACGGGTTGCGCCCCGAACGCGACCGCCTTGCCCCGTTCGCGAAGCAGCGCGGCGGCCTCAGCTCGCATGGCCTTGTCGCGAATCCAGGTCACCTCGATCGCATCGAAATAGGGATCGGCGGTGAGTCTCGCGAGCCCCGGCATCACATCGGCGTCGCCCTTCAGGCACTGCTTATAGAGCATAAAATGAATGATGCCGATCTTCGCGTAGTCTTGAGGTTTGCCTTCCATCGCTGTGACCTTTCCGTTCGCCTTTTCTCTCATCAATCCGCAAGAGGTGCGGCGGCGCCGGTGTCGCGAGGATGTCGGTGTTTTCCAAACAGCGAATCGCCGAGCAGCACCGACAAGGTCGCGCGGTCGGTGAAATCGCGAATGAACCACTTGGCGCCGACGGCCAGAAGGGCCTTCGACGAATAGCTCGTCCCGACGCCCGCACAGTCCAATCCCGCCGCGACCGCGGCTTCGATCCCCGCGGGCGAATCCTCGAAGACCAGCACCGCGTTTTTTTCCACGCCCAACCGTCCGACGATCAGCCGGTACATCTGCGGATCGGGCTTGGGATGCGCGACGTCCTCGATCGTGCAGATCGCGTCGAACAGGCGTTCCCAGCCGAACATCTGCGTCGTCCATTCAATGTATGGGCGCGGCGAAGATGACGCGAGGCCGATTTTTATCTTGCTGCGAAGGGCGCGAAGAAGTTCATCCGCACCGGCCACGGGCTGGAGTTCGGTTTTGGCCATCTCGCGGAAAGTCACGCGCTTCTCGGCCACCCAGTCCTCGCCTTCCTTCGGCCCTGGGAAGCCCCACTCGTTGACGATCTTCTCGAGAAACTTGTGGATGGTGATGCCGGTTTGCTGGACGGCCTGCTCGGGCGTCAGACGAATCCCTCGCCGCGCCAGCATGAGCTGCGCCGACTTCAAGTGAATCGGCTCGCTGTCAATCAGAACGCCATCGAGGTCAAAGACGACAGCAGAGTATCGGTTCCTGTTGTTCACGAAATGTCCTCTCATTTGATTCCGAGTTGTCGGCGGATCAATTCACACAGTGTTTCGGGGATCTCGGAGTGCCGCGGAACAGGCGCGCTCTTTCCATTGTGGAGATTGGCGTAAATGTCATCCCGGCCACCGTGGCGTTTGAGATAGCACCCTGCCGCCACGAGTTGCCGGATAAGGCCGTGGCGTTTCATACCTCGATCTCAATTTCGTGCGCTTGGATGCCTTCCACAACAGGCAACGACCCATCCTCCATCATCAGGGAGTAGGCATCTCGGATGTTCTCTTTCAATTCGTCAAGCGATTCGCCCTGGCTGAAGACGCCCGGCACCTCTTTCAAACGGCCAACGTGCCACTTGCCGTCAATCCAGTACTCCAGTGTAAAACGCCTCAGCATCGTGCGCCCTCCTTTCAAACCTCAGCAGCAATCCTATACGCGTTCGCAGGCGGAGGCGAGCATTTTCGCACCCGTGGAGGTCAAAACGTCTGATCGGCGAGAGAACTTCACAGACCAGACCCCGTCCCTCCGTTCAGCCGGAATTCGAAGTCGAAGCGCGATACTCCACGCGAAATCGTCTGACCGGCGGGTCTTCGTTGTCCCGGTAGTCCTCAAAAGATATTTCCTTCAATCCCCACTGCCGAAACTGCGCCAACCCGTCTTTCGTCAGCGGCCACGGCATGTTGCCGCGATCATCGGCATCGTCCCTGGCCCGACAAATAACAAGCAGCGCGCGGCCAGGAGCAACGAAGCGGACGATCTGTCGAATCGCTTCGGACCGCAGTTCTGGCGGGAGGACTTGGAGCGTGTAGGACTCCAGAACGAAATGAAACGCGCCGGACCACACTCTTGGCGCATCGAGCAGGTCCGCGACCACATACGTAACCTTCGATTCCGGAAGGCGCCGCCGGCACCAGGCGATCGCGGTCGGGGAAATGTCGAACGCCGCGACCTCGAAACCGCGGCGCGCCAGTTCGTCGGCGTCATCGCCGAGACCGCATCCGACTGTCAGGGCTTTTTTGCCGGCGCCCGTGAGCGCCTTCGTGTCCAGCCACCCGACAAGATTCGGATTGGGAGCCAGATCGGCCCAAGGGATGATGCCGGTATCCCCGCCGGCGGCGGCATAGACTGCCTCACACCAGCCGAGCGCATCACCCCGCTCGAGATGCTCGCGCGCAAGATGCCGTGCTTTCTCTCTGGTCGGGTTACTCATCCAGTCACTTCTTCGCGGATTTCCACACCGGCAGCTTCTTCTCGGCCAGGACGCCTTTCAGCCGCGCGTAGAGCGGCAGGCCGTCGCGGATCGGCACGGGAACTTCGCCCTGGATCAGCGGCCGCGCGTAGTCAATGAACGCCTGCGTGGGCATGTTGCCGCGCTCGTTGATCCACTCGCGCGGAACCTTCTTTTCGCCGTTGGCCACCGCATCGAGATCGGCCAGGCCGGTCACGCACTTGTAGGGTCTGTTCGACTCGCGCACCAGCGAAACCATCTTGCCGGTGACGCCCTCGATCGCGTGGCGCACGGCCATCTGCCCGCACAGGTAAGCTTCGTCGCGGTCGGTGAGCGAAGCAAAATGCATGGCCGCGCGCTGAGCCGTTCCCGCGCGATTGGTCCGCGTTTTGATTTTCACCTTTTCCTGAATCAGCGCCTTGAGGAAATCGGCGACACCGCCCAGCTGCGCGTGCCCGAAACTGTCGCGCGCGATCTTGCTCGTTTCGGCCGAAATGTAGTTGCCGTCCTTGTCTTTCAGCCCCTCGCCCACCGCGATGAAGCACCGCTTGTATTTGCGATGGACCTCGGCAACGTCTTCGAGAAAACAATTCTCGTCGAACGCCGCTTCGGGCAGATAGACCAGCTGGGGGCCGTCGGCCTCGTCGCGTCGGGCCAGGGCGCTCGCGGCCGCAATCCAGCCGGCGTTGCGGCCCATGACTTCGTGGATCGTGCAGACGTCGAACGTGTACATCGAGTCGGTGTCGCGCGCCGCTTCCATGATCGCCGCGGCGTTGTATTTCGCCACCGATCCATAGCCGGGGCAGTGGTCGGTGAACGCCAGATCGTTATCCACCGTTTTGGGCACACCGACGCAGCGCAACTCCCAGCCGATCTGGTGAGCGAGCTGGGCGATCTTCGAGCAGGTGTCCATCGAGTCGTTGCCGCCGTTGTAGAAAAAGTAGCGGATGTCGTGGGCGCGAAACACTTCGAGGATGCGTTCGTAATCGGCGCGGTTTTCCTCGAGACTTTTCATCTTGAAGCGGCACGAACCGCTCGCCGCCGAAGGCGTGGTCTTGAGCATCTCGATCTGCTTCGGGTCCTCCTGCGACATGTCCAGGAGTTCCTCGTTGAGGACGCCGAGGATGCCGTTTTGGGCCGCGAAGACTTTCCGGATGCCGCCGTGTTTGGCGGCTTCCTGGATCACGCCGCACATGGAGCTGTTGATGACGGCGGTCGGCCCGCCCGATTGCGCGACCACCGCGTTGCCCTTGAGTTCAGCCATGGTTGGTCACCTCGTTCTTCAATTGAACAAATCATAGTAAGGGATGATCCGTTCACCAATCCATTACTCGGACTTCCTGGCCCATTGCCGTTTGAGCCGCTTGAAATAGTCCGCTCTTTTCTCGATCTTTTCGATCTCTCTTGGATAGAAGCTTAACATGATATTGCATAACTCAATCATCCATTTCTTTCGCGAATAGCCCTCGTTGATCTTGATAATGTTTGCGTTGGCAATCTGTATTTGCCCCCAGCCAAGGGCTCCAACGTCAGGCAATTCCAGGAGAGGAACTCAATGGGCAAGAAATGCGCGCTGTGGACTCGGACCCGCGTTCCTGTGATCGTGTACTTGACCATCAGGACTATAAAGTAATTCCTGTCATCTTCGTAAAAACGGGCAAGCCTTTCGACCGAAGTCAGGTTTGGCATGTTGAAGTGCGTTTCGAGTCGGTGCGTTTTCACATCAACAACGTAGTACAGCCCGTCCTCATCTGTGAACACAAGATCAGCCATCGAGCGACGTGCGAATTCTGCGGAGTAACCTCTGTTCAAATCGCCGAGAATCACGGGAAAAGACTCTGACAAGATGGCTTGAACGGCGTCGCCCACGGCGCGTGTACTCGTCGCTGTTCGTGGCGACAAGAAATCGGCTTGGGAATTCAGAACGGAAACGACCTTCTTCTGAATGGCTTTGTATTGGGTCGTGTGGAAGATTTGACTCTTAATCATTCGTCTTCCTTCCAGACACCCGTCAGCGCGAATGGCAAGTCGGGCTGTGCCTCCCTGAAATGCGAAAACCGCTCTTGTTCCAGGAGTGAATTCCTTTCCCAGAAGACACCCTCAGCATAGCCTTGAATGGTTTTGTCGTGATCCGCGATTGCGAGCCGTTTCTCGGCCAGGCAACCATACTTCGGATCAATCTCCACGCCCGTATACAAGCGCCCCAGTTTCTTGGCCACCACCGACGTTGTGCCGGATCCCAGGAAAGGGTCTAAGACCCAATCACCCGAACGAGAACTGGCCAAGATGATTTTGGCCAAGAGCTTTTCCGGCTTTTGTGTGGGGTGATCAGTATTCTCCGGCATTGACCAGAAAGGCACTGTCAGATCTGTCCAACTGTTCGAGGGGCAAGTAAGGCGATAGTTCCCGGTCTCGGTTCGCTCCCAATCTTTTGGGTTTCCCTCCCGATCCGTGTAAGGGGCAATAACGCGTCGTCTGACTTTCACCGCATCGGCGTTGAAAACGTATTCCTCTGATACCGTGCAAAACCAAATGTCCTCGGAGCAGTTCTTCCAGTTCCTCTTCGCCCCTCGCCCCTTTTCGCGTTCCCAAGTTATCCGATTCCGCACAGTGAGGTATTTCTCCGCAACAAGATGAATCGCCGCAGAGGAATGCCAATCCCCGCAGATATACACGGACGCGGTGGGCTTCAGCGTTCTTATGATCTTTACAAACCATGACTCAAACCATTGGCCGTATTCCCCAATCGCGCGCTTTCGATGAGTAGCTCCATTGAAAGTCTTGGTCAGGTTGTACGGTGGATCAATGAACAGAAGGTCAACAAATCCACTCGGCAACCAATCAAGGATCTCAAAGAGGTCTTGGCATATCGTTCTATTCTTGATGCGTTCCTCCCGCACCGGTCCATCAAGATGAGCGAGTGTCTGTCGGTAGAAGACCCTCTCATGGGCGGACAATATGATGGTTCTGTTGCTAGGTGCTCGCAGCTTGGTGTCATGTACAATCATGGCTGGTCCTCCGACACCTTACTTCACCATCTTGACCCAGGCATGCGCCGGGTCGTCCACAAAACACAGGCGCGCCGTTTCGCCCGCGATCACCCAAAAGTAATAGAGCTTATAGCCGCCCGCCGCCACCACCGGATGGTAGCCCTTCCGGAAGAAGACCACGTGATTGTTCTCGATCGAATACGTCTCGTCGAATTTGCGGTCGGCGGTGTAGACGCGCTGAAAGCCAAAGCCCTGCGGCGGATCCACCTTGAAGTAGTAAATCTCCTCCAGCGGATACTCGCGCGGCGGATCGTACGTGTCGTGTTTGTGCGGCGGATAGCTCGACCAGTTGCCGGGGCCGTTGATCGTTTCGCCGAAGACGACGTGCTCGGTTTCATCGCTCGACACAATGACATTGCGGATGGACCGCTCGAAATTGCCCGTGCCGCGTGTGATCTGCTCGACGTCCGACGGCCCGATGATCTTCGGCGCGAGGTCTTTCTTTTTCGCCGGAGCGTAGGCAACAATAAACTCGGTGGCGTGCTTGGCCCGAAACTCCACCGCGTGGCCTCCCGGCAAATAGACCGCCCACGGCAGGTCGTCGAAGACGTTGCGGCGCGCCATGCGAACCGGTTTGGCCGTGCCATCCACCAGGACGTTGCACGCACCCGAGGTCAGAACGGCGACGGTTTCGCGCTTCGAGTCGCCCAACGTCACCTTTTCGTTTCGGCCCAGGCGCAAAACCCCAAGCGTGAGGTATTTCATGTCGCCCGGCTTGACCACCTGTTGCCAGCCCTTGGTGTCCTTTACGATTCGATGCAACTTGTTCAACGTTCCGGCCTCCTCCGTATCGTCGTTGTTTTGCAGCTGTGAAGACAGCTCAAAGCTCTGTCACAGACGGAGTCCGAATATCGCGGCCCCAGCGGCTGAGGGTCAAGCCTTTTTGCCGAGGCTTCGCCGCGCGCCAAACGCGATTCCTGCCAGTCCGCGTCAGTCCGGCAAAGAGAACGGGCTTTTGAGAACCGCTATAAGCGCAAGTATCATTTCTCTCTTGTCGGAGTGTTTGGCGCAACGGCGGTTTGAGTGGTTGAGGTGTCACCGGTGTATTGAAAAACCCAGAGGCCCTTCTGCCAGTCGGCCAGATAGACGAGGCCGTTGTGAATGCGGACCTGGCAGGCAAGGTCGGGGCCTTCATAGCAGCCGCAAGGAATGGGCTTCGCGGGGTTGGTCACGTCGAGAACCTGGAGGCCTTTTTCGAGCGCGGCCACATAGGCCCGGTTTCCGAACACCGCAACCCCTTGGGCATGGGTTTGCCCGCAAAAGCCTCGAAATTTCGCTGCCGCCGGATTCGTCACGTCAAGAATCTGAAGGCCGCTGGCGCCGTCGGCCACATACGCCAGTTTCCCCGAAACGCAAACGTCCAACGCGTCGCCGGGCGTATCGTACGAACCGACCAAGGTCGGTGCAAACGGGTCCCGCACGTCAAAGATCGAAAGACCGGTCCGGTTCGAGGCGACATAGGCCAGACCGCCGGAAACCGTAATCCCGTAACAGTAGTCGGTCGCTCCGCATTGTCCCGTCAGCGTGGGCGAGGAAGGGTCGGTGACATCAACAATTCGAATCCCGCCGAACCCGTCCGCAATGTAGGCCCGACCGCCGATCACCGAAATGCCCCGATCAACGCCGTGCGTGCGGCAGGAACCACGGAGCCGCAGGGCGTCGGGATCGGAAACGTCCACGATTTGCAGCCGGTTCTCGCCGGTCGTGACAAAAGCCCACTGGCCCGAAACCGCCACCGCCTGCGCGTTGCCGCGCGTCTTGTAGGAGCCGCGAACCGTCAGGGCAGGCGGCTTCGCCACATCCACGATACTCAGGCCGAACCCGCCGTCGGCGACATAGGCCAGATTGCCCACCAACGCCATTCCCGTGACCTGGCTCAGGACGCGATAGGAGCCTCGCAACGTAGGCGTCGTCGGCTCGCTCAGGTCAACGATCTGAAGACCGTTCCAGTCGCCGGCCACATAGGCCCGATCGCCGGTAGCCCAAACCCGCAAGGCCGGCCCCAGATCGAACGAGCCCTTCAGCTTGGGCGCGGCCGGGTTGCTGACGTCAATGATTTGCAGGCCATTCGAATCGTCGGCCACGCAGGCCAGGTTGCCCGCGACAAAGACCGCTCGGGCGATTCCTTCCGTGTCGCAGAAACCACGGATTGCCGGAAGGTCGGGATTGGAGAGGTCAAAGATCTGCAGGCCCCTGGCTGCGTCGGCCACATAGGCCCGGCCGCCCGACACGCAAACCCCCAAGGCCTGGCCTTGGGTCTGGCAGCGGGCGCGAGGCATCGGCGCGTCGGGATCGGACACATCAACGACGTGAAGGCCCATGCCCCCGAAGGCGAGGTAGGCGCGCCCCCCGCTGACCCAAATGCCGCCGGGCTGGGCCAGCAGGTAGCACGACCCGCGAAGCCTCGGTTCCGAGGGCCGGCTCACGTCCACAATCTGCAACTTGCGATAGCCGGTGACATAGGCCAGCCCGCCGGTGGTGTAAACGTCGGTGGCCCACTCAGGCTCGGTACATGAGCCTTTCAGCGACGGCGCGGCGGGGTCTCTCACGTCCATGACCCAGAGGCCCAAATCGTTGGCGGCGCAAGCCACGCCGCTGGAAACGGAGATGCCGGCGGGCGCCATGGGCAGGAGGACTTTCCCCATCGCGACGGGCGAAGTCGGATTGGAAACATCGAGAATCCTCAGGTTTGGCCCTTCGCTGATGTAGGCGTAGCGGCCGGCGACCTGGACGACCGAAACCCGGCCCCCGATTTGGCCGACCAAACGAACGTTCTTCGCCTCGGGCATCACCGGGCGGCCCTGCGGTTGGATAGCCGGCGCCGGCGCACAAATCAGAACGACACACCAAGTCGCCCAACCGATTTTCCACCGTCTCGTGGACACAATCGCCTCCGGTGCTCCTCCCAGATGGAGAGCCAGCCCGTTGCAGCCAAGCACTTCCCGCCGGTCAAGCCATTTCCGGGAGAGAAGGCTGGGGACGCCCGGCCTATTCCAGGTCCACGTCCCCGATCGGGAGCGCCATGCAGGCATACATGGACTGGATCACGGGAATGCCCTTGGCATAACAGCGGCGAACCTGCTCGACCACGACCGGAACGTCGCTTTCGACGACCGGCTGGCAGAGGCTGTTCTTCGAGAAGGCGGGAAGATTGAACAGATCCACCGTCCGCACGCGTTCGGCCGGAACCGTGAGCGTGTGACTGGTCTGCCGGCCGGCAAAATTGAACGTGATCTTGATGTGAGCGTCCTTGCCCGCGTTGGGATTGAGAATCGTGATCCACTCCCACTCCTCGAGCGGGCCTTCGGAGGTCAGCACCAGGCCGTCGGCATAGACCCACCTGGTTTCCTTTTTCCCCAACGGCCCGGGATAGGCGACAAACGCCGCCATGGCCGCCGTGACGGGATTGTTGGGTTCGTACTCGGCGCGGCAAGGCTGGACCAGAAACGGCGCCTCGCCCTGGACGCGCACGCCATAGAGCTTCTTCGGCGGGACGACCTCGGGATGGCTGTGGACCACAATGTGGCTGGACGCGCGGGCGGGGAGCTTCTGGCTGAGCTGTCGCGGCGCCATGTCCTCGAAATAGAACGTCGCCTTCACGGTCGTCTCTTTGGAACTCAAATTACTGACGACCATCCATTCGGCCGAGGGCGACCAGACGCCTTTCATGGCCTCTTTCCTGGTGATTCCTTCGGGTTGAATGAGGCCGTCGGCGTAATACCATTCCGTGAGCGCCGGCCGGCTCGCGGCCTCTGCCGCAAAACCGAGGGATGGACCGGCCATCGCGCCGACTCCCATCAAGCACAGAGCGACGGCCGCAATTGAACCGGAGCGTCGCACCATTTTGTGCCTCCCATTATCCGTAGTTCCGCCTTGAGGCGGCGAGAAGCCCGCTGAAGCGGGTACTACGAACTCATCCACCGAAGAATCGCCGCGGATTCTCAACCAGAAAAACATGAATTTCTTTGTCACTGAAACCGGCCTTGCGAAGGGCGGGCACCGCATCGGTCATCATGTAGGCATACGTTCGTTTTGCCGTCTCCGGATGCGCTTCCTCGGCCTCAAAAACGATCCGCCCGCCTTTCCATTCCCAGTTACAGTCTATCGAAATCAAAACGCGATTCGAGCAGCCGTTGTCACACAGGTAGCGGATCAAATAGACGAGGTCGGGCCAGGGCGTGTCGAACTCGAAGCCGAAATTGTTGAACAGCATCGAGCCGCCCTCGCGCGCGATGGACAGCAGATACTCGCCCATCTGTTTGGCCTTCTTTCCTTCCCAGGCAAACTCCGCTTCGGTGTGCGAGAGGAAGATGCGTGTGGGATCGGCGCCGCTTTTGACCAGCAGGTCAAACTGTTCGCGGGGCTCGAAAATGGCGTGAGTGCCGATGGGCGTGCCGGTGGCTTTGTGGACACGGGCGGCGGCACGAAACGCGGCTTTTTCCCAATCGGTCAGAGGACTTTTGTCGCCGGCGACCTTGATAATGCCCGCCTTGATCGGCGTCCCCTCGATGCCCTCGGTGATTTCCCGCTGCATCCTTTCTTCCATCTGTTTCTCATTCATCTCGCGCAAAGCCTGGGGCGTTCGGCCATACAGGTAGAATCCCGTCGAGACGACAATCTTCACCGGCGACTGTTGCGCGATCTGGCGGCAGAGGCGAATGTCGCGATAAGGCGAGAGGTCCACCATCGTGTCAATGCCGACGCGGGCCGCGTTCTTGAGGAGCCGGGTGGCGAATTCGATCGTGGCGGTCCGCTTCTCGGCCGGCGTCGTCCCGAAGAGGAGATGTTCGTGAATGAGCGTCGTTCCCAACTTCTCGCAGGCCACCGCGCCCGTCAGTGTGGGAACCCGCGCTTTTTTTGCGTTGCGCGAGGGCGCTTCCTCGTCGGCGCGGGCCACCGCACTCAGTGTGAAGAAACAGGAAGCGGCCAGGCTTTGAGAAACGAATCCGCGACGGGTGATGGCTGGAGCGGCCATGCTCTCCTCCTCGTCCAATTCGGATCACGCATTTGAAAAAGAAAAATGGAGTGGGTCTGTAAGCCGAATTCTGTGCCGACAGCGCGAGCCGTCGGCGGCGGTCATTCATCTGGGACCGACGTCGCCGTCGGCCTCGAGCGGCCTACCCGGGGATCCTGGAAGCGAGCAGCCGAAGGCCGAAGCCCCACAACCACCCACTTCCGCGCGGCGGGCCACCGCTATCCCCCTATTTGGCCTTGCACCGGGTGGGGTTTGCCAGGCCGTCGCGTTGCCACGACGCCGGTGCGCTCTTACCGCACCTTTTCACCCTTGCCGCCAAGGAGAGGGGAGAGGCGGGAAGTCGGAGGTTGGAAGTTGAACCCGCACGAGCCCGTCCGTTCTCTTCTTGCCTCTCGCCTCTTACTTCTTGCCTCTGGCCTCTCACCTCTCCTTGGCGGCGGTATGTTCTCTGTTGCGCTTTCCGTCGGGTCGCCCCGCCTTCCTGTTAGGAAGCACCCTGCCCTGTAGTGTTCGGACTTTCCTCCACGGCCGGCCATCGCCGGACATCGGCCCAGCGACCCTCCAACCGCAGCGACCACCCGACCCACTCCATTCCCGTACCCTAGCAGTTCCCGCCCCCGCAATTCAACCGGAAAAGAGGAGGGAGGATAGACCGAGGCGCATCTCGCCTCCGTTACGGACGACACGGGTGGCAGATTTGGAGTGCGGCGGCTTGACGCCGCCTTCTTTTGCCCCGGCTTGACAGGGCCGAGTCCACACTCTTGCCCGATGGACGTGCGGTCTTCCGACGCGTCAAGCCGCGCCGGAGGAAAGCGGCGTCGAGCCGCCGCACTCCAAAGCTTCGCCTGGTAAGAACCTGTCCGGCTGGACTCTTGCGGGAGCGGAACTGAGATGCGCTCGAATGGAGATAATCCAGTCCGCAATTGGTTTCTGCCGCAGTGGCGCAGGCTGTCAGCCTGTGAATCGTCCACGAATCAAACCGATGCCGCTTTGTAGTGAGCGATCGGCCCCCCAGCCAACCTGGAACATCGCTTTTGGCAACCCCCTCCAAACCGCCGAAAACAAAAAAATTCAGAGCCTTTTGCAAAACTCCTCTTTGATCGGGATCAAAAAGCGGTTGAACCCACGGAAACTGGTGGTCGAGAAGTCGTTTCGGTCGGTGGTTTCGCCTTTCCCCCTGTCAACCTTGTCTTTCGAGAGTGGTTTTAGGCAACACTCTCACCGTGGTCTTGCGTTTTGTCCTCCTGGATCCGTTTTCGCGGTGCGATTCCGGCGTGGGGATTACCCGATTGCTGTTTCGCTTGCAGCCCACATCGCACTGCTGCCGCAAGTCCGCCAGATTCTCTTCCACACTCCGCGTCGGCTGCAGATCCAACCGCTTCGGCGGACACCCGATCCCCTTCCAGCAGTAGCCCTTCATGAACTTGGGGAGATTCAGCAACTCCACGACTTTCACCAGTTCCGTCTCCTGCTTCGTCAGCGGCCCCAGATCGGCTTCCAAGAACGGAAACTCTGTTTCTGCGTTTCTCTACGAAACAGAGGAGAGGTGGTTTCTTTTTTTTTAACCACTTTTCACTTGACGGAGGGCAGTCGGCAGGAGGATATAGCGATTCACAATTGAACGTCCTCACGGCAGGTGTCCGCGCAGTTGGCGGACGAAGAGGGAAGGCCGTGCGAATCGGCCGCGAAGCCGTCGCTGTGATCGGGAACGAACGCCGAACATGCCACTGGTCCTCCGGGACTGGGAAGGCTCGGTCAGTAGGGCGACCCGTAAGCCAGAAGACCTGCCAGCCGTGAACTCCGTCACGCTTCTTCGGCGCTAAGAAGTGGAGTTCGGATGCAGAGCGCGCATTCCGCCCCCATCTTCGGCCGAAGGTGGGGGTTTTGATTGTCGGACGAGTCGGACAGGTCAGACGGGTCAGACGGGTCGGACAAGTCGGACAGGTCAGACGAGTCAGACAAGTCGGACAGGAATGTGCGACCGAGCGGTCGTGGCGGAAGGACTCAACTCTCTCACCTGGAGGTGGGCCGCCATGAACCGTGCTGTCGCTCTTTGTGCTGTATTCCTTTCACTCGCTGCGTGGGGAGGCTCGTCGGACGTCTCCTTCACCCGCCTGCCGCCGGGCTACGTTGCCGGAAAGGTCCCCCTTGGAAACGGCAACTACGCTCAGGCGCTGGCTCCCGATCCCGACAACGAGAACTTCGTGTATGCCGCGGGCCTGTTTGGCGGGGCGAACCGAATCGTTCGCGTCAATCTCGCAACCGGCGTGTGGACCTCGGTCTTCACCTGCCCCACCACCGTCACGGTGTCCGGATTTGCCGTGCTGAACGCTCAGGCGACTTTCGTCTCGGACAATTGGCACGATCACATTTACGCCCTTCTGGACAACAACCCCCAGGACGGCGATTTCGACGATCCCGGCGAGCTGCGCGACTTGATCACCCCGATCCTGACCAACCCCGGTGGCGACTGGACGGGGACGGCGGTCCTGGCGTTGCGAGGCGACTCGGCGCGGCTCGGTCTGCCGCCCAACACCATTCTCTTTCAATCCGAAGACGGCGGCACAACCCAGGCCGAAGTCTTGGCGGTGGTCAACCCCACGACTGCCCCCGCCTATCAACCGCCGGGCGGGGCCTTCTTTTCGGGCTTCAACTATGGCGGGGGGCTGGCGCTTGATTCGGTGGGACGCTTGCTCGTGGCCTCGTCGTTTTATCCAAACAACGGCAGAATCTGGATCTGCGACGACCTGAATCACAACGGAGTCATTGGACCGGGCGAGTCCAACTTTCTCGTGCCGCAGGCCAGCCCGACGACCGAAAGTGCGGGCTTGTCGGGTCTTGCCGCTGACGTCGGCGATCACGTCTATACGACTGTGGGGTGGGGGTTTGGCTCGTCGGCGCAGTCGGACATTCAGCAGTTCCTCATTCCCCGCAATCCGCTCAGCGACAAGGCGCCCGTGATGACGTGGGCTTCGCTGAATTCACCCTATGTCTCGGCCCTGATCTTCAACAGTCCGTCGCGTCCGTTCACTCCCTGGGCCCAGAACGGCGCGACCATGGTGCTCGCGGTGTATGATTCGCTTTGGGGGAATCCTGAATACCTCCTGACGCTGAAGCCCGTTGCGCCTTCCGGGCGATTGGGGGCCAAGCGGTGGAAACTTTATTGAGAAGGATGAGGGATAAAGGATGAACTGAATTGAGGCGGTCGGAGTTGCGAAGGATAGCCACATACTTTTCCGCGATAGTGGCGGTGGGGTGTCTACAGATATTCCCGGCGGAGGCGGTTCAATTCCTGGCCGAGGAACGCGTGACGTCCGACACGCGAAATTGCGAAATGACGCGCAATCCGAACCACTCGATGGCGGTCGGACGCGACGGCACGGTTCACTTGGTTTTCTGGAGCGGCGACGGTTCGCTGCAAACCTCGCCCGCCCATCCCACGACCGTCTGGTATTGCCGGCGCGATCCTTCCGGGCGCTGGGCGCGACCCGAAATCGTTGATGATTCTTATACATCGCAGGGAGCGCGCGTCGGTGGCCGCCACCCCGCGCTGCTTCTCCGCCCCAACGGCGAGGTGCGGCTCTTTTGGCACGACTATCGCAATTGTTCGGCGGCGCACAATTGGATAGAAAATGTCGAGCTCTACGAGGATGTGCGGCCGTCCACCGGATCCTTTTCTCCCAACGATCTGCGCCTGACCAACACGTTGGCGGTCCATGACGGCGACAACGGCTACGTCCCGCAAGCCGTTGCCGCGCCGACGGGTGAGATTTTCGTCGCGTGGTACGACTATCACTTCAACCCAAACCTGGCCGACCTGTTTCTGATGAGAAGCAACGCGCAAGGGATTTTTAATCTCGCCGCCCCGCTGGACACGTGGAGGGTCACCGACGTCTCGCAACGCGGCAATACCCTCTCCTACACACTGCCCGATGTTGCGCTCGACGCATCGAACACCGCCCATCTCGTTTGGACACGGGACAACGCGAATGGTTATTCCGTCTACTTCGGGAAGAAGTATACCGATGGCCGGCCGATGCAGACCACGGTTCTTTCCACGACCGGCGGCGACTTTTTCGATCCGTCGCACATCACCAGCAGTCCCGGCGGCGATTTCTATGCGGTTTGGACCGAGCACGGCACCCTGGGTGGCAATAGCAGCCTCGTGGTCCAAAGACTTCGCCCAACCCGCGCCACGTTTGATCCACCGCTGCAGATCGTCGCAACGGCTTCGAACCAAAAGCACGCCGATGTGAAAGTGGACTCCCTCGGCTATTTGCACCTGGCGTGGGTTGATGATCGAAATGGACATGATGAGATTTTCTATGGCCTTTACGATCCCGAGAACAAGATTTTGCTCTCCGAAACAAAAGTCAGCGGAGGGCCGTCCGTTTCGGCTCGCCCGTGCATTGTCGTAGGAGAGAATCAGGCCGTCTCGATTGCCTGGATGGACTATCGAAGTGGTGTTGGACAAATTTACTTTCGGACAACACAACGTCCGGCGGAGGCGAGATCGCAATGGCCTCTCTACCGCTGATTCTGGAGGCAAAAGACATAAGAGCCGGCTATGGAGAAAGTGAGGTTCTCCATGGTCTTTCGCTTGCGGCTCATGAAGGAGAGTTTCTTGGAATCGCGGGACCAAACGGCGGGGGAAAATCCACATTCCTGCGGGTACTTGCGGGATTGCTCAAGCCCAACCAAGGATCTGTCTCGCTGTTCGGCCACCCACTATCCCACTATCCCCGCCGCCGGTTGGCGCAACTCCTCGCGGTTATCTTCCAAGATTTTACTTCTCTTTATGATTTCACCGTCTTTGATATGGTCGCTATGGGACGAAGTCCTTTCGTGCCGCGATGGAAGCCGCTCTCCAACGATGATCATCACGCCATTCTCAACGCTATGGAAACAACCGAGGTCGCTCACCTGCGCAGCCGTTCATTCTCAGAACTTTCGGCCGGCGAAAGGCAGCGCGTCGTCATCGCCAAAGCCTTGGCTCAGAAACCATCCATCCTGTTGCTCGATGAACCATCAACCCATCTCGACCTCCATCACCAGGTCAACATCTTCACCATCCTCCGTCGCCTTAATCGCAAAAACCGCGTCACGATCATCTGTATCACCCACGATCTGACGCTGGGCGCACAATACCTCGACCGGCTGCTCTTGATGAATGACGGCCTTTTGCTCGCGGAAGGAAATCCTCGTGATGTCATTCAGAAGGATTTGCTGGAGACTATTTTTCAAACACCGGTTTCGATTGGCACATTGGTTGAGACCGGCACACCCTTTGTATGTCCTGTGATACAATAAATAGTAATAGCTCATAATAGTCGTCATCCTGTGGATTGTGGGGAAGGAATTTGGAACGTCAATCAAACCAGAGGGTTGTGGGATTATTGAGTGTCGAGAGTCTCGGAAGCACGCGGGAATTCGCGGGAGATTCCGATCAGCGGCGAGCAAACATAGAAAGATTATCCAAGCTATGAATCCGCGCAGTGGAAAACACAAATCAAGAGAGACACCGCTTCTGGATGGGTTTTGCGGAGAAGAAAAACAAAAAAAACAAAAAAAAGAGTCCACAGCGTTTCCCACAACACAAACAACCCAATCCAGGGCTGGTTTGCTGCGATGGTTTTTTGTAAGACAAGTTAAATCAATACTTCGTAAATTACTTCAGGGAATGGCATGAAATGCGTTGTGTGGTTTTCCACAAGCAAAGTATATTTGTGCGTGTGCTCAGCGCTTGATTGATTTCGTGTAGTTTAAGATGCGGTTTATATAATCTATCGGAGCGATATTTTGAGATTTCCACAGACCCGACAGAGAGCTACTTTCCTGCGGCGATGTAACGATCCAACGCATCAAGATTTCGCCGCGCGGCAGGCAGAATATCTTCTCTAAGCTTCTGACCGAGGGCCGCACGAACAGCGGATCGCATCGCCCAAAGATCTTGCGCGAGATGGGTCACTCGCGCCTCGTTGAGCTGATCGCAAGGGAGGACAAATCGTTTCTGGCCAAGCCGATTCATCAACCCGACCAATTTGGGACTATACGCCAGAGCGAGAGTCGGCACGGATTGGGAGACGGCCGCGATGACGCTGTGCATCCGCATTCCAATGAAAAGATCGCAGCATCCAATGATGGCTTTCAGCTGGGGCGGCGTCAGCGGATCTTGGATGACGAGAGGCTCAGGCGTTGGTGATTTGATCAAGGCGGCCAGAGATTCAGCGGCGCGGCGGTCGTCGTACCTCTCGCCGGGGCCGAAAACGTGGGGGACGATCAATATCTGTGCGGCGACTTCACGCGCCAAGGTTTGGCAAGCGGCGGCGACGTGCGGCGCGTATTCCTGCATGGCAAAATGCCCGTTTTCGCGCTGCTCCGTCTGGACGTTGTACAGGGTGGAAGGCGTTACACCGATCAGTGGTCGTGCAGCGTCGAAGTGGCCGAGCGAACGAAGACATTGTTTCGCTTCGTCTGCGGCTACCGGTTCGAGGAGGAAAGCCAGGTCGGCCGTCTGTTCAACGGGACAGGGAAGGTTCCAGTCGGCCAGATAGCGGAAGGTCTCCTCGTCGCGGGCGGTGATGAAGGCTGCGCGGCGAAAAACCCACCGAAACCAGGGGCGGAGAAGGCCAAAGGGACCGATGGTTTGCGCCATCAGGCAAAACGGCGTTTTCATAAGATAGGCGAGCAGGAGCGGAACGGTGTGCGAAACGGGACATTGCCAGCCAAAAGTTTCTGTGAGCCCGTCGCCCGAAAGATCAATGACGGCGCATGCATTGCGATAGCTCCAGAGTTCCGGCGAGAGAGGCGCCCGCCTGCCCGTTGCGTGCCAGAGCGAGGCTTGCGCGAGTGCTTTTAGACCGGTAAGCGGCCTCCGGCGGGAACACGCGACGACCTCCAATTCCTCGTAGAGCGCACGGTCATCGTCGGGATACGGGGTATGGATGGCGATCTGGGCGCGGGGCCAGCGTTCGCGAAGCGCGGTCGCCGCGGCCAATTGCATGGCACTGTCGCCGCGGTTGAGACTGTGGAAGGTGCCCGTCAGAGCGAAGCGCAGTGGGCGATCCGCATCCGCCCCTACCGACAGGCGAGGCTTCGGATTGTCTCGGCGAGTTTCGTCCAAGAGTAACGGTCCTTTTGCAGTTCGAGGTTCCGGCGGAAAGCATCGCCGAGCCGCAGGTCAAAAAACCGCGCGATGGCCGCCGCGAGGGCTGGCGGGTTCTGACGCGGGACCAGCAAGCCCGTTTCGTCCTCGCTCACGAGATCCTTCATGCCCCCCACGTCGCTTGCAACAACAGGCAATGCAAAACCGCGCGCGATCTGGACCACTCCGCTGTGGGTGGCCTCCCGATAAGAGGCAAGCAAGAGATCGGCGGCGCGAAAATATGTTGCCACTTCCTCGTTTGGAATGTAACGGTCGTGGATGACGACGCGGTCGGCAAGGCCAAGTCTCTCAACCAGGCGGTCGTATTCGCCGCGTGGTTCGTAGAACTCTCCCGCCACCATGAGCCGCAAACGCGGCCGATCGCGCAACAACGCCATCGCCTCGACCGCGACGTCCACGCCCTTGTAACGCCGGACCAACCCGAACGCGAGGCACACCTCATCGGCGGGGTCGAGCTGGAGTGTGCGGCGTGCTTCCTCGCGCGTCATCGCCGAGTCGCAGAAGATGTCATAAGTCGGGTGGGGCACGCAGACCACCTCGGCCTTGGAATTGAGGGCGTGAATCCGGTCGGGGTCGCTCGAGACGTGAACAAGATGAGTATTGGGCAGGCGGCTGAGAAAAAGCCAGGCCACCCGGTCCACCAGCCCGCGGTCGTGGCTTCCGATGTTGTGGCAGAGGAGAACGGTGCGACGCGACTGGACCCAACGCAGCCAGGCCAGAGAGAAGGCCGTGCAGGGGAACAGCCAGGAATGCCACCAGGCGATGACGACGAGCTCGGGCGAAAAGCGGCCGATTGCGCGCACGGTCGCCAGCCAGCGAAGCGGATTAAGCGGGGCAAGGAGTCGCTCCGAAGGGAAGGCGGTCGGTTCTCGGCTGGGGTCGAACTGGCTGCGTCCCGGAAAGAGTAAACTGGGATAGAGCCGGCGAAACGAGACGAGCTGAACAGAACAGCCCGAGGCGGTCAGCGCGCGCGCCAGGCAGGCGGTATAGTGCGCAATGCCGCCGCGGAAGGGGTAGGCCGGGCCGATGAGGGTGATGCGCGGTTGCGCGGCCTGTCTCTGCACGGCGCCTTGTGTGGGGTTCCAATCCAAAATCTAAAATCCAGAAGCCAAAATGAGAATGCCCACGAGGGCCAGGCTACGGGTTCTTCCGGTTGATGATTTCCTTGACCACAAAGTCGGCTTTCGGTTCGGGCCGCAGGTTGACGACCAGCTCGCAGATCAGGCCGGTGGTGAAAATCTGGACCCCCACGAGAACGAGCAGGATACCCAGAAAAATCCAGGGCAAATGGCGGCCGAACCAGAACCCCGTGATCGTCAATCGCAGAATAGTCAGAATGGTCAAAATGGCGCATCCCAGACCAAAGGTGATCGTGCCAATTTGACCGAAAAAATGCAGCGGCTTGTGGCGGAAGCGGGTCAGGATCGCCATGGACCAGAGATCAAAAAACCCGGCCAGGAATCGCCCCGCGCCGTATTTCGAACGGCCAAACCGGCGCGGTTCGTGACGGACGGGCACTTCGGCGACCCGGAACCCTTTCCAGTGGGCCAGGAGCGGAACGAAGCGATGGCGCTCGCCATACAGCTCGAGATGGCTCGCCACGTGGCGGCTGAACGCTTTGAACCCGCTGTTGCAGTCGTGGAATCGCTGGCCGGTGAGAACCGAGACCAGCCCATTGAAAAGACGCGAGGCGGCGATCCGCGAGGTGGAGTCCTGTCGCGGCTGCTTGCGGCCGACGACCATATCGTTGCCCTCGCGGAGCGAAGCAAGCAGCAGCGGCAGATCCTCGGGATTATCCTGGAGGTCGCCGTCGAGCGTCACGACGACCTCGCCGCGCACCAACTCCAGTCCGGCGGCCAGCGCGGCGGACTTGCCGAAATTGCGCCGAAAAACC
>Ga0315282_10005988_pt1 | contig 20495 bp, 16 predicted proteins | sample YL17G07_20_MG_FD_203693 | JGI IMG/M metagenome (GOLD analysis project Ga0315282, IMG submission 203693) | Sediment microbial communities from Yellowstone Lake, YNP, Wyoming, USA - YL17G07_20 | ecosystem: Environmental > Aquatic > Freshwater > Lake > Sediment | place: USA: Wyoming | collected... | reverse complement strand
GGCTTTATAACTCCGACCTGATGCTGGCCCACATGTATTGCTGGGAGAAGGGCGTGTTTCCGCTGGCCAAGGTGGAAGTGGACGTACAAGCAGGGACTGGGGGCTGGGGGCTAGGGGCTAGGGCGGGAACGGCACCCGGCTCCGAAGTCCCGCCAGGGGAAGTTCGCGCCCTCAAAAGTTGCGATGACGAATGGGCGACCGATTATGAACTGCCTCCGCTGCGCATCATGCGAGTGCGGCTCGAAGGTCCCTCCAATGTTGACCCGCAGCATGGCCGGCGGGGCGGGCTGGAAGTGGAAATTGACGGCGAGTGGCGGGTGCTGGACGATTCCGAGGAGCCGGTCGCAATAGGTTTCGAGCGCCTGCTGCGCGCCTACGACCCGGACATGATCTTGAGCGAGTGGGGTGATTCGACGCTGTTTCCGGCGCTGCTCCGGCAGGCCCGGAAGCTGGGCCTGACGCTCTCGCTCAACCGCGACGCGCATCCTGTGGAGCGCCGCCGCGCGCGCAGTTACATGAGCTACGGGCGCATCCTCTTCAAGGGGAGCACCACCACACTGTTCGGGCGCCTGCACGTGGACACGCAGAACTCCTTCATTGCCGATCAGTGCGACCTGGAGGGCTTGTGGGAGCTGGTGCGCGTGACCAAGCTGCCCGTGCAGTATTGCGCCCGCACCAGCACGGGCACCGGCATCTCCTACATGCAGATGGAACTGGCTTACGGCGACGGCGTGCTGATCCCCGAGCAGAAAGCGGAACCCGAAAGCCCCAAGCATCCGGATGAGCTGCTCAGGGCGGATCGCGGTGGTTTGGTCTTCCTGCCGCGCCTGGGATTTTTTACCAACGTGGGCGAACTCGACTTCATCAGCGAGTTCCCGAGTATCATGGCGCGCTTCAACATTTCGCCGGAAACCGTCAATTGCGGCTGTTGCCCGGAAGCACCCTGCATCCCGGAACTCGGCTATCGCATCTGCCGGCGACGGCGCGGCATCACCAGCCGGGTAGTCGAGCGGCTGATCCAGAAGCGGCAGGAATACAAGCGCCAGATGGCGCGCGATGGGAAGGGCGGGGTTTTAACCCCGCCGCAGGCTACGGAAAAGCCCCTCCAAGCTGTCATTCCGATCCGTCAGCCGACGGAGAGGAATCTCGCTCTGAGTATTTTCAAGACAGTGCGAGATCCTTCGTCGCCTGCGGCTCCTCAAGATGACAGCTCGAGGAATTTTTCCGCGGCCTGTAAAACTCCACCCTTCCCACACGCCGCGAAGCAGCGCCGCTCCGCGCTGAAGTGGCTGCTGGTGTGCTGCTTCGGCTACACCGGCTACAAGAACGCCCGGTTCGGCAAGATCGAAGCCCACGAAGCCATCAACGCTCTGGCGCGGGAGAAGCTGCTGGTGGCGAAGGAGACGGCCGAGGCGCGTGGCTACCGCGTCCTGCACGCTCTGGTGGACTCACTCTACGTCCAGAAAGAAGGCGCGACGCGGGAGGACTACGAGAACCTGTCGCGGGAGATCGAACAGCGCACGGGCCTGCCCATGGCGCTCGAGGCGGTTTATCGCTACGTCGTTTTCCTGCCCTCGAAACAGTCGCCGGAGATTCCCGTGCCCAATCGTTTCTTCTGCGTGCCGGAGGAGGGCGAATTGAAGGTGCGCGGCCTGGAATGCCGGAAGCACGACACTCCGCCCCTGGTGGCGCGCATGCAGCGTGAAGCGCTGGCCATCCTGGCGGAGGCGCACGACTTCCAGAGCTATGGCCGCAAGCTCGAGGAAGCCCGCGAAGTGCTGGCGCGATATCTGGCGCGGCTGGAGACAGGAAGCGTCAACCTGGAGGAACTGGTCATCAACCGCCGCCTGACGCGCTCGCCGCACGATTACCAGCAGGCGAGCGCGACGGCCATCGCGGGGAAACAGCTCGAGCGGGCGGGGGTCAAGTTGCGTCCGGGAGAAACCCTGCAATACATCATCACCGACGCGGAAGCCGAGTTGCCGGAGGAGCGCGTCCGCGCCTGGACGCTCTGGGAAGGATGGCAGGGCTATGACGTGAAGAAATACCAGGAAGCGCTACGGGAGGCCTTCGAAGCCTTCGAGCACTTTGTCCGCAGCGCGGACGTCTCGCCTCCCGCGCCCGAGGGACAGGCATCCCTTCGCTCCGCTCAGGGCAAGCTCTGCCCACGCCCACTTGCGGGAGCGGGACGCTCCAGTCGGCTGACTGGCGAGATGCCCGCGTTACATCCCTTTTCAAGACTTCCAGTACTTTAGTACAGCCCCCCTTACTTGACTTTTAATAACCTATTTCCTTACACTTGCCCCGTAAACGGGGATTCGCCTGCCGGCGGTGCTGTCAGGGACGACCCGCCCGCGCCAGGGTTGAAGGGGGAGGAAACCTTTGAGCATAAAAACCCTAAGTGTCGCTGTCGCTTGCTTCATCTTTCCAGTGGCGCTTGCCCTGGGCCAGCAATCCCCGGCATCTCCCATCCCTGCTGCCGCGCCCTCCCAGGCGGATTGCACCGGGTTCATTACGTCAGGCAACGTACCCACAGATATCTTTGTCCTCGACGGCGCAGATAACGATTTCCAGTCGTCCATCCGCCAATTCATGCTGGGCGACTTGATCTATCTCTTCAGCCGCAGCAATGCCAAATTCTCCGTGGGCGACCAATTCTCAATCGTCAGGCCGGCGAAGGAACTTTTCCGCACCACGCGGTACAACGGCGAACATTGGACCATCCGCGGCCTCGGCAAGCCCTATGAGGACGCCGGCAGAGTCCAGGTGACTCATGTAACTCCAGAGGGGGCAGTCGCTGAAGTGCGCTTCAACTGTGGACCGATTTATCCTGCTGATATCGCCCTGCCGTATCAACCCCGATCCATTCCCCAGTACGTACCCGCGAAGTTGGACCGCTTCGCCCTCCCCAACGGCAAGCTGGAGGGGACCATTGTGGCGGCCCGCAACAACTACGCCGCCCTCAAGAACGGGGACATCGTCTATCTTAACTTTGGACAAGAGAAGGGCGCAAAGGTTGGCCAACTGTATCGGGTCTACTACACCCCTCCCCCCCCAGGACGCTGGGCGGTGTTCGGCTATTGGCCAAACCCCCGCGAAACCGTGGCGGAAATTGTGGTTCTCTCAGCGCAAGAAAAGTCCTCGGTGGCGATCATCGTAAACAGTATGCGGGACATCGACCTCGGCTACGGAGTCGAGTTAGAGTAAGTCTACGTCATACTCCCGATAGAATCCTCCTCTGGCCTCATTGTGCCAAGAAGAGGACGTGTCTCGCTCGCAGCCAAGCCTTACGAGCTTTAACGGAGAGCCCACGGAGCGTCTTAGCACTACCAATCGCCAACTTCTTTCCCTGTCGCGAAGAAAGGATTCACCACGGAGCACACAGAGACCACAGAGGAAAATCCTTCCGCTCTTCTCTGTGAACTCTGTGGCCTCTGTGGTGAGCCTCTCTCGGGCTGTGGCTCAAACGTAAGGCGGGGCGGGATGAGCGCCTTTGGTGGGTTCTTTCAAGATTTGCGCCGTGAACGCTTGGATTCTTGCTCCGTGCTGCCAGGCATCGGCGGGCAAGCCCGCTTTCATGCAAGTCTCTTCGAGAAATTGCTCGCGGTTCCAGTTCCATTCCACAGCCACCTGAGGCAGGAGGAGCCCGCGTTGTGCTCCGCGCGAAATCAGCAATCCGTGCCGGCCCACTTCGATCTGCTGCGGGGTAACGTCCTGCATTGGAGACAATACGGAAATCTCGAGTTGCAAGGAGGGCAGTTCGGCAGGCGTCACAGGGTCAAAGCGGGGGTCGTCAAGGGCTGCGGCTCTCGCGCATTCGCGCACCGTGGCGTAGAGCGGTCTGCGCGCTTCAATATGGCCGATGCATCCTCGCAAGCGCCTCCCCTTAAGGAGCGTGACGAAGGCATCGCAGGGCGTTTGAAGGGCGCCTGCGGGTTCGGCCGGCTCTGACATTGTCCCGAAGCGCACGACCTCCTCAAGGGCTTTTCTCGCCAGGTCGAGCAGCCGGTGTTTTTCGGCGTCAGTGAACTGCAACATCTTTCTCTTCCCGTTCCTTTTCGCCTGTCTTGAGTACGACCCGGCGATTCGACGCGCGCCGCTTGATGCTCACATCCAATCTTTTCCAAAAGGAAAAGAAGTACTGTGCCGCAGACGCGAGCGCGAAGAGAACCACCATCCACAACAGGACATCGCCCAGCGGGTGCAGCAGCGGGTGCCGCTTCTCCAGCATGATGACCGTGATGGCCACCACCTGGGACACCATCTTTGTCTTTCCCAGCTCGGACGCTTCCAGGGCGAATCCTTCCGCAGAGGCTATCGCGCGCAGACCGGACACGGCGAATTCCCTTCCAATAATAATCACCGCCATCCACGCCGCAACCAGGTGAAGGTAGACCAACGAAATGAAGGCGGCGGAGGTGAGCAATTTGTCGGCGATAGGGTCAAGCAGTATTCCCAGCGTCGTCACTTGCGAGCGTTTGCGCGCCAGATAGCCATCCAGAAGGTCGGTGGTCGCGGCGAGTAGAAAAACCCCCACCGCCCAGAGGTCCATGTTGTGACCCGTGGTTAGTAAGAGCACCACGACGAGGGGCACGAAGAAGATGCGGAGCAAGGTTAGCGAAATGGGGAGATTCATGCGCCTTTGAGATCTGCCCTTAGCGGAGGAGTGATCGGAAGGGCACGATTACCACGAGTGCCGAGTTGCCACACCAGGATCAGCTACGCTGTCCCCCCTAACTATAACGGACCTCCAAGGGAGTGTCAACGCGCATCCTGGCATTGTCGATTGACGATTAGCGATTGACGATCGACGATGGATAGGGGAGGAAGTTGCCGCACCACTTTTTCCATCGGCAATCGACAACCCGAGGCTGGCCTTGCCGATTTTCGATTGCCGATATCCGAAACTCGGAGCTGAAAACTCGCAAAATATGGTGCCGCACCCCAGGAGGGCCGAGTTTCGATTTTCGAGTTTCCATTTTCCGCCCCAGCAATCGCCAATCGGCAATCGGCAATCGACAATGAAAGGGTCCGTCAGCCCAGGGACGTCCAGCCATCAGGCATCGAGCCTAGTCTAAATCCAGCCTGATTTCATGCGGATAGGGAGAAACTTCAAGGCTACGTGGCGCCGACCCAATTGCCCATTCTTTGTGCAAAACTTGCGCCAAGGAGAGGCTTTTTGGCCACCGAGAAAAAGTCCTTATTCCGGTCCAAATCACACCTGGAAATGCTCGTAAGTTAATGAAAACAAAACATTAATTCGCGGGATATTCACCGGAACCGCATTTTTGGCGGGTGCGAGCAAGCTAGTGGCTGAGCGGGAGGAGTGGATTTTTCCACATATTTTTCCACAAGCCGGTTCGGCCCGAAAATGCTGGACTTCATGGGTCCACAACCACCTTTTCTTGGGAATTTCTCAGCCGCTCCCAAAGTGATTCGCGCAGCCGCGCCCGGACTCTGACCCGGTCGTCTTCGTATTGGGTTGAGAGCACAAGGCCGGAGCGATGAAGCAGAGCCAAGCTCTCACCATCTGCCGGCGAGAGGTCGAGGTCCGCCTCGATGACGGGGTCCTCGGTCAGCGCTTGATCGATTCGTCGCAGCAGGAGGTCGAGGCCCTCGCCCGTCCTGGCGGAGACCCAGACATCCTGAGAACCTGCGGGAAGCCGGTTCCTGGCGGCCGCGTCCACAAGGTCAATCTTGTTCCAGAGGTGAAGCCGGGGAGTCGCCCCCACGCTCAGGGTCTCCAGCAAGGTCTCCACGGCGCTGTCCTGGGAGTCGTGCCGGGAATCGGAGGCGTCGGTAACATGAAGCAAGAGGCTGGCATCCTCGAGTTCCTCCAGAGTGGCGCGGAAAGCGGCGACGAGGTGTGGAGGCAACTTTTGAATGAATCCCACCGTATCGGAAAGTAAAACGGGTCTTCGCGATTGCACGGGCAAAGCGCGCACCGTGGGGTCGAGAGTGGCAAAGAGCCGGGAAGAGGTGAACACGCTGGCGGAGGTCAAGGCGTTGAAGAGGGTGGATTTTCCTGCGTTGGTATAGCCTACCAGCGCCACGGTGAGGAATTGATGATCCCGCCGTCGCGCCCGATGCAGGGCGCGCTGCGAGCGAACCTTTTCGATCGCCGCGCCCAGGGAGCGAATGCGAGCGCGAAGCCGCCGCCGGTCATACTCCAACTGCTGCTCACCGGGGCCGCGCGTGCCGATGCCACCGCCCAGCCGGGAGAGCTGGGTGCCGCGTCCCCCGAGCCGCGGCAGCAGATAGTTCAACTGGGCCAGTTCCACTTGCAACTGCCCTTCCCGACTCCGAGCGCGGCCGGCAAAAATATCGAGAATCAATTGCGTGCGGTCTATTACCCTCAGGTCCAAGTCGCGTTCCAGGTTGCGCAGTTGAGAGGGGGTAAGGTCGTGGTCGAAGATAACCAGGTCAGCGCCGGCGGCGTGCGCGGAACTTCGGACCTCGTTCAATTTGCCTTTCCCCAGCAGGGTTGCCGGGTCGGGCTGCGGAGACTTCTGGAGCACAGAGCCCACGATGCGCGCCCCCGCTCCCACCGCCAACTCGTGGAGTTCCCGAAGAGAATCCTCGGCCACCGGCCGGCCAGGAATCCATCCCGAACGCAGCGAGGGTTCCCACCCTGCCAGAAACGCCTTCTCGGATGTTCGTGTGCGGCGAATCCTCTTACCCCTCCGATGGCGCGGACCCAGAAAGACTTCCGGCGCGCGGCAGCACCACCGTAGCGACGGCGTGCTTAAAAACCAACTGTTCCTGGCTGTTGCTCTCCAGGATCAAGGAATACTTATCAAAACTGCGGATGCGACCGGTGAGCTTGTCACCGCTTAACAGATTCACCGTGACCACAAGCTTTTCCTTCCGTACAGTATTCAAGAAATCGTCTTGAATGTTCTGCGGTGTCTTCTCCATTTTTTCTCTCTTTTCTGGCACAGGTCCGATCATCCCTTGTCCTGATCTGGAGTCTGATTGTTGAGCGCCGGATTCCATCATTCGGGTCCTCTCTTGGGTGCGGCAATCCCTATTTCGTACAAAAAGTTGATGACCTGGCTTTGGACTCGCGGGTCGTCGCCAAAGCCGCCAAACCAGTGGATTCCCGCCTCGTGCCGAAACCAGGTCATCTGCCGTTTGGCGTATCGCCGGGTGGCCACCTGAGTTTGAAGAATGGCTTCGGGTAAACTTAATTGCCCTTGGGCCACCGCGCTGGCGTGCCGGTAGCCCAGCGCGGCGAGGGCTTTGATGCGGCTCCAGTCCTGACGCGCCAGCAGAGCGCGTGTTTCCTCCACCAAGCCCCGCGAGAACATCCACTCGACGCGCCGGTCAATGCGCTGGCAAAGGTCCCTTCTTTCGGGATGCAATCCCACTTTAACAATTCGATATCCTTCCAGCCCGCTCCGGCCCCTCGCCTGCATCTTGGAGATAGGAGTGCGGGCCAGAATGCACACCTCCAGCGCACGGATGGTTTTCTGCGTGTCCCGGGGCTGAATCCGTGCGGCGGCTTCGGGATCAAGTCGCTTCAGAAGCCGGTGGAGGAACTCGCGGCCTCTCCGCTCCACCAGGGCGCGCAACCGGTTCCTCAGCTCCTCTGAGCGGGTCGGGGCCTCGAACAGTCCCATGAAGACTGCGCGTAGATAGAGTCCCGTGCCGCCGACGAAAACGGGCAATCTCGCTCGTTCTGTGATTTCCGCCAATACGCGGAGGGCCGCCCGGCGGTAATCTCCTGCCGTAAATGGCTCTTCGGCATCCAGACAGTCCAGGAGGTGATGTGGAACGCCGCGGCGCTCTTCCGGCGTTAGTTTCCCCGATCCGATGTCGAATCCCCGGTAAAGCTGCACCGAGTCATAATTTACGATTTCCCCGTCCAGAGACTCAGCCAGGGCCAGCGCCAAAGCCGATTTCCCAGCCGCCGTGGGACCGACAATCGCGACCAGAGGAGTACCCTTTCCTATCTGGACCACCATACTAGACGCAGCGCGCGCAGCAACAGGATTCCCAGGACCAGCGTGAGCAGCAGGAAACAGCCCAGGAGTTGAGTTCGAGAAAAGCGAAGCATGGCCAGCTTCCTCTATCGAAGGATGCGTGCCGAGGCCGAAGCTCGGCGAATTGGAATGTGAAAGGTGCGCGCTCACTTGCCCCAGGAGCCACTCCTCAAATTGTGATTTTAACATACCGGGCGGCGTTTTTCCGGCGTGCCAACGGCGCGCTAGTGGTGTGATTTGCGAGACATGGATGCTCCAAGGCGTCGCCATCCCCGTCAGCCGAGGGGAATCCACCCCGCAGACCTTTGGGAATAGCCTGTCTACAGACTGGATTCCCCCTTTCGTGGGAATGACTGGCGTTTCAAGATGGACCCCACGCCAAATGACCTCACCACCTCTCGCCGCGAGTGACCTCCTCGTCCGAAATCCAGCCTTCACACTTGATACTCCAGCCTTGCTCAAGCCCCTACCCCCGCTGGACCCCTCGTTCTGTTCCTGAATCCCTGACTTCTGAATCTGTCTTTTTTCACTTTTTGCGCTCAAAATTGAGTTCGTTTTGGGTTCGTTTTTCGCCCGAAAAAACGCTAAGCGCCTTGTTTTCAACAAATCCTTGAGTTCGTTACCTCTATTTTAGTATCTTTTTGCATTTTCTTACCGTTTTCCAGCCTTTGCGGGCCGTTTCCGAGTTTCCTTCCCGCGCTCAGTGCCGGCGGTCTCCATAGGTCAACTAAGATAGGCTATCGCTTTGCCAGCCTGATGTCAAGAACAGAGTGCCGTAGTTGCGTATTGACTTGCCCCTGGCGGCAGCCTAAGATGCCGGCAAAGCTAGGCCCGCTCTCATGGTCGGCTCGACCGTTTCCCACTACCGCATCCTGGAGAAGCTGGGTGGCGGGGGCATGGGCGTCGTCTATAAGGCTGAAGACACCAAGCTCAAGCGCACCGTCGCCTTGAAATTCCTGCCTGAAGAACTCTCCAAGGACCGGCAAGCCCTGGAACGATTCCAGCGAGAGGCCCAGGCTGCGTCTGCACTCAATCATCCCAACATCTGCACTACTCACGCTATTGAGGAGCACGAGGGCCAGCCCTTCATTGACATGGAATATCTGGAGGGGGGGACCCTCAAGTATCGCATCGCTGGCAAGCCGTTTAAGACGGACGAACTGCTGGAGCTGGCAATCCAGATTGCCGACGCTCTCGACGCCGCGCATGCCAAGGGCATCATCCATCGAGACATCAAGCCAGCGAACATTTTCGTGACCCAGCGTGGCCAGGCGAAGGTTCTGGACTTCGGCTTGGCCAAGCTGGCACCAAAGGCCACGCGGGTGGCGGAAGCCGTGGGAGCCGCTGCGCTGCCCACCGCCTCCATCGAACCCGAGCAGCTCACCAGCCCCGGCGTGGCCATGGGCACGGTGGCCTACATGTCGCCCGAGCAGGTGCGCGGGGAAGAGCTGGAGGCTCGGAGCGATCTGTTTTCGTTCGGCGTCGTGCTCTATGAAATGGCGACGGGCCAGCAGACTTTTCCCGGCACAACGTCGGTCATGGTCTTCACGGCGATCCTCACCCAGGAGCCTGTGCAGCCTTCGCGACTCAACCCTGAGCTGCCCCCGAAACTGGAGGCAATCATTCTCAAGGCGCTCGAGAAAGACCGCGACAAGCGCTATCGGTCGGCGAGGGAGCTCGTGGCGGATTTAAGCCGGTTGAAGCTCGAGCTCATTTCTGGCGCGGCAGCCCCCGTCCCGGTAGTGCAGTTGATTCGGAGGGCGCGCTTTGCAGTACCGGCCCTTGTGGTCTTCCTTGTAGTTCTGTTTATGACGGGCTGGCTCTTGCGTCGTGCCGCCAAGGTCAGGTGGGCCAGAGAGCAGGGGCTGCCGGAAATCGCTCGGCTCATCGAGAAGGGAAAATTCGCCGCCGCCTTCCGGCTTGCGGAGCAGGTCGAGCAGTATGCCCCGGAAGACCCGCTACTTACCAGGTTGCACCGCGATTTTTCACTTCCCGTTTCGATACGGACGACACCCCCGGGGGCCAACGTTTACCTGAGGGATTACGCCGATGTCAATGGCGAATGGCGGTTCCTGGGTCAGTCTCCAATCAATGACGTCCGCATTCCATTCGGGTACTTTCGGTGGAAGATTACCAAGGGAGGGTTTGAAACGGTGGAGGCTTCTGCGGGCCCGAGTTTGATCAGCTTCACGCTGAGCCCGGAAGGAACTATCCCAGCGGGGATGGTGCGCGTCCCCAGGGGCGATTTCGAGTTGGGCAGTACCGGTCCCGTTCAATTGGCGGATTATTTTCTCGATAAGTTTGAAGTAACGAATCGGCAATTCAAAAAGTTTCTGGACAGCGGCGGATACCGGAAGCGCGACTATTGGAAAAACGAATTTTTCAAAGACGGTCGAGCTCTTTCTTGGGACGAAGCCATGGCGCAGTTCCGCGACAGCACGGGCCGGCCTGGCCCCTCGACCTGGGAGTTAGGCGATTATCCTCGAGGTCAGGACGACTTCCCGGTGCGCGGAGTAAGTTGGTATGAAGCTGCTGCCTATGCGGAATTTGCTGGGAAACAGCTTCCCACTATCTATCACTGGTACTACGCCGCAGGAATGGGACTTTACTCCGACATCCTTTGGGTCAGCAACTTTGGAAGCGGAGGCCCCGCGCGTGTGGGAGCCTACCAGGGCCTTGGGCCTTTTGGAACGTACGACATGGCCGGAAACGTAAAGGAGTGGTGCTGGAACGAAGCCCGGAACCGCCGGTATATCCTGGGTGGAGCCTGGAACGAACCGGTTTATATGTTCAGAGACGAAGATGCGCAATCGCCTTTCAGCCGGGCTCCCAATTACGGGTTCCGTTGCATGAAACAACCGGTTACCAGGCCGGTCCCGGAGGCGCTCACCCGCCCGGTTGAGCGTGTGACGCGCGACTACGGCAAGGAGAAGCCTGTTTCCGACAAAATTTTTCAGACCTACAAGAGTTTCTATTCCTACGACCGGACCGAGCTGAGATCCACGGTCGAATCGGTGAATGAGACTTCGGAGTACTGGAGAGAAGAACGGATCACCTTCGATGCCGCATACGGGGACGAGCGCGTCATCGCTTATCTCTTCCTACCGAAGAATGTCGCCCCACCTTATCAAACTGTCATCTACTTTCCGGGGACAGAAGCCCTCGAGCGGCGCTCGGGCTGGGATATAGAGGCGAGCTTGCTCGATTTCATCATGAAGAGTGGCCGGGCGCTGATGTTTCCAATTTATAAAGGAACCTTCGAGCGCCACGTGGAAGTCCCGGAGAAACCCTACATAGAGAGGGACATGGCGATCCAGAGGGCAAAGGACTTGTTTAGAAGCGTGGATTATCTCGAAACCCGGAAAGACATTGACCACGATCGGGTCGCCTACTTCGGGTTTAGCTGGGGTGCGGGGATCGGACCGAGACTGCTCGCTTGGGAAAAGCGCATCAAGGTCGCCGTGCTCCTGGCAGGGGGGCTTGACACCGGCCAGTCGCTTCCGGAGATCGACGTGTTCAATTTTTGTCCGCGCGTGACCATCCCAGTGTTGATGATCAATGGCCGGTACGACTTTGCTACGCCACTTGAGGCCGCTCAAATCCCCATGTTTCGCGCTCTGGGCGCGCCTGCAAAGGATAAGCGGCTCGCGCTTTTCGAAACCGGACACATCCCGCCTCGAAACGATACTATCAAGGAAACGCTGGACTGGCTCGACCGCTACCTCGGACCGGTAGAGAAGAGTGTGGGGCCTTGATGGTTACTCGCCACGAACCAGGACTTGTCGCGACTTCTGACGCTCCGACCCGCGCTTCCAGGACCTCCTGCGCCGCGTGAATTTCCCGTCGCAAGGTCGCCCGCGTCTTTTGGCTCTCCCATTTCCCACGTGCGCCTCCGATGCGATTCCGTTCCGCAAATGCGCAGTTGCGGAATCGACTGGCATACGTGGCCACAAGGGAGAACAGCCCTTCTGACCAGCTCTGCCAGATTGTGCCTGTGAAACGCCCTTCCCACGCCGGAAACCTGCCACGCGCTGGCATAGTCGATGGGAGGCCGACTTTTCATTCCCAATCCATTGTGTGTGCCCAGCGCTCGTGAGTTTCACTGCGGCCGTTAGCGAAAACAGCCGCCTGAGCGAGGCGGATGAGGCCAAGCGCTCACTGGCCCAGGTTTATGTTGTAGAGGAAGATAAACTGCAACACCAGATGGTTGCCGGTGAACTCCTCCGGCAAGGGCGGAAAGGGGATGGAAGCGCGGATGCCTGCCAGGGCCGCGCGGTCGAGCGGGTCGGAGCCTGAAGAGGCCACCAGACGCAGTTGGGGAACGGTCCCGTCTTTGATGATTTCGAAGATAATGCCCACCCGGCCCTTTTCGCCCAGCCGCGCGGATTCCGGAATCACCGAGTACCAATTCCGGCGCACGATGTAAACTATGCGCGCGAGGTAGGGACCAAAATCCACGCCCAGCGTATCGGAGAGGATAATAGGCCCTGCCGTGGAAAAATTCGGCTCGAGGTTGCTAAACTGCGAATTGCCATCACCATAGCCTAGACCGCTGCCACTTCCACTCCCGCTCGGATAGCGCCCGGCGCGCGCCGCGGATTGCAACGACTGCTGAATAGCTTGCCCAGGAGTGAGATTGGGAAGGTTCAACCCCGAACCGCCCCTTCCGGCATTCGGCTTGACGTCTTCTAGCCGCAGGCCGCCTTCGTTTTTGGGTTCTGCGGGAGCCGGGTTCGGCGGTTGACTCGAGGCTGAGCCGGCGGGCGGGGCATTGCCGCCAGCCGGGGGGGGAGTGGGAGCAGCGGCAGGAGGCTTACCGCCGCCCGCGATTTCCGGCAATTTCGAGTTGCCGAGAGAGTAGGGCATGTGCAGGCCGCGCGGGGCGATAATTGGCGAACGGCCTTGGGCACGACGATTTTGGTCCGAAAGGGAAGATTTCTCCGGGGGCGGTTCGGTCAACCGGCGCAGAACCTCTGGCGGCAGCAAGAGAAAGGAGTAGTTTTTCCTGGGGGCCACTTCGACGGGCAGCCCCATCATCTGCCTTCCGCGACGCAACAAGTCCGGCGAGAAGACGAGAATCAGCACCAGGAGTCCGTGCAGGATCAACGAAGTCAGGTACATCGTCCGGCGCCGCCACTTGATGGCCTCCGGATCGAGGTCCAGCAGCACATGATAGTCCTGCCAACCCTCCGGGAGAGCGATGGGCTTGGAGCTAATCGGGATCGAGGGGACCCCTGGCTTCTCGAAGAGATTGAGCTGGTTGCGATCCACAAACACAGGAGGCACGTCCGTTGCGGGCGGCGCGGCCTTTCCCCGGTGATAACCTTTCGGAACTTTGATCCTCGGTTCGCGGATTCCCTGCAAAATCTGCCGGAATAGCGAAACGGGTGGAAGGGTGGATTCCACAAAGGTGGGGTGGAACTCAGCCCCCGGTGTAGGGTCGCTTCCGGAGGGCGTAGCATCCGCAGCGGCCTTTCCCCGGGAATACTCTTTCGGAGGAGTGAACTTCGGTTCGCGGAACCCTTGCAAAATCTGCCGGAAAAGGGAAACGGGCGGAAGAGTAGAATCCACGAAGGTGGGGTGGAACTCAGCCCCGGGTACAGGGGAACCTTCGGTCAGCGTATACTCCTTCGCAACGGTGAACTTCGGTTCGCGTAGCCCTTGCAAAATCTGCCGGAAAAGGGAAATGGGTGGAAGGGTGGAATCCACGAAGGTGAAGTGGTACTCAGGCTCGGGTTTAGAGGGATTCCCGCCCGGCGCAACTTCTACGCTGATCTCTGCCTTGGTATCACCGGATGGCATAATAGTAAAAATCAAAAACCGGAACATAGAAACTGGAAAATCGAAATTCGAAACTCGAAAATACCCAACCGGACCCTTCTTGAGGCCGCCAACAGTCAACTAAGCAATGGGTCACCGTAAAGGGACCACGGCCGACTGGCAGCTGACAACGGACCACCGACAACTGACGACTGACATACTTCAAAGCAGCAGTAGTCTACCTATATCTCCCCGCTTTGCCCTGCTGGCCGGCTGAGGCGAACGTTCACCTTGCCCGCATGTTGTTCGATGCAATTCATCACCCGCTCGGCTAATGCCAGCGCCCGCAGGCCCTCCGGGCCCCCCACCAGAGGAGCACGGCGGGTTCGGACCGATTCCACAAAAGCTTCGAGTTCTGACTGAAGGGGGTCCACGGGCTTGGTTTCGAGCTTCTGAAAAGTGATGCGGGGAGTTGGGCCGCCGTTATCCACCCTCAAAAGCGCCGCATCGCGGCGCGTAAAATCAATGGAAACATAATCGTAGGGCTGAAAAAAACGGAACTTGCGAATCCGTTCCGTGCTCACGCGGCTGGCGGTCAAGTTCGCCACCGCGCCACCTGCAAACTCCACGCGGGCATTGGCAATGTCGACTTTATCGGAGAGCACCGGCAACCCCACCGCGCGCACTTCACAGACTGGGGAATTGACCATCCACAGCACCAGGTCGAGGTCGTGGATCATCAGGTCAAACACCACGTCGACGTCCAGGCTGCGCGCGCTGAAAACCCCCATGCGGTGGATTTCAAAAAACAGCGGCTGGCGGGTGATGGCCTTGGCGGCCACCACCCCGGGGTTGAACCGCTCGAGGTGTCCGACTTGCAGGATGCGACCCTGGCTTTTGGCTAGAGCTGTCACCTCCTCCGCTTCCTCCAGGGTGTGCGTGATAGGCTTCTCGAGAAGAACATCCACGCCGTGGGCGAAGGCCTGGCGCGCCACTTCAGCGTGGCTGATGGTGGGTATAACCACGCTCACGGCACGAGTTGCCCCCCAAACCTCCTCCAGGCTCGCGAAGGCTCGCACGCCAAGTTCAGCCGCCAGTTCCCTGGTTCTTTCCGGGCGAAGGTCATAGACTCCCACCAGGTCCGCTCCCACGACCTGCTGCAACCCCCGGGCATGCTTCTTGCCGTGCTCACCAGCCCCGACCACGGCTACGGCAACTTTTTCGCTCAACTCCATCCCCGCAGAAAATGGAAATCGGAAACTGGAAAATGGGAAATCGAAACTGGGAAGACCGTAGCCAGGAAACCAGAAGGCAACCGTGCCGGTTTCCAGTTTCGAGCTTCCAGTTTCCGTTCTCTCAGTCCCTCATTCCTACGATGGCGATGCCCGCCTCGTCCGCTTCCTTGATCATGGCCTGGCGTTCAAACAGCAAGGTCTTGCCCGCGTCCACGGCCAGCACGTGGGCGTTTGAACGTCGCATCACCTGAATAGTTTTCAGCCCCACCACGGGGACATCAAAGCGCATGTCCTGGCGGGGCTTACTTACTTTGACGACCACCAGTCTCCGTCCGTTACTCAGGCTGGCGGCGCGTCCGATGGTGGCGTCCGTCCCTTCCATGGCCTCCACGGCCACGCAAGCCCGCCCCGAAACGACGATGGTTTGGCCGATGTCGAGGCCCGCAAGTTTTTTGGCGATCTCCCGGCCATAGGTGATATCCGATTGGTCTTCCGCATCGGGGGCGTGGCGCGTGAGAGGACCGGCCTCCGGGAGCAGCGGCTTCAGGAAAAGCGTCGAATCGACCACCTGCATTCCCCGCCTTTCGAGCATGCCCACGAATATGCCAATCAGAGAGTCGGTGTTCTTGCGCGGCAAGCTTTGCAAGGCGCGGCGCACCAGCCCGTCCGGTTTGATGGAGCTGAAGAGTTGCACGTGCTTCACCTGGCCAGCCAGCACCACTTTGCTGACCCGCTCGGCGACCAGCAGATCCAGCAGCTTCGAAACCTCGCCCAAGCTCAGCCAGTGAATTGCCCTCGCCAGGGTTGCAAGTTCCGGCGCCGCTTCTTCCTTGATGCCCACCACGAGGGGATCGATGCCTTGGTCCCGCGCCGCTTCCAGCACCAGAAAGGGGAAATGTCCGTTCCCCGCAATGATGGCATATCGGTCTTCGCTCACTTCACTACACCGCGTTCAGAAGTCCGGATGAATTCCGCCAAGGCCCGCGCGTGGTCGGACTTGAAGGCGGAAGCCTGGATGGCTTCCAGCGCCTGGGTGGTGTTGAGCTTGGACCGGCAGAGCAGGCGGAAGGCCTGCTCCAAGTCCTTCAAGTCGTCGGCGCTCAGGCCGCGCCGCTCGAGCCCCAGGCGGTTAGCTCCGAGAACCGTAAGCGGGCGGGGGGCGGAAGTCTTCGAGTAAGGGAGGATGTCCTGGTTCACCACGCTGTAGCTTCCCAGGAAGCTATACGCGCCGATGCGACAGAACTGGTGAATGCCGCAAAACGCGCCCACTGAGGCGTGATCCTGAATTTCCACGTGGCCGGCCAGCGAGGCTCCGTTGGCCATGATGATGTGGCTTCCCAGGCGGCAATTGTGGGCGATGTGTACGTAGGCCATCAAGAGGTTATGGCTGCCGATTCGCGTGGTCCTGTCTCCCTCCTCCGTGCCGCGGTGAATGGTGACGAACTCGCGAATGGTGTTGTCATCGCCGATCTCCACGCGCGTTGCTTCGCCGCGGTATTTCAGATCTTGTGGAGCCAGTCCGATCGAGGCGTAGGGGAAGATGCGGTTTCCCTTGCCCATCTGCGTGTTTCCCTCGAGGACACAGTGGGACGTCACCTCACAGTCTTCCCCTAGTTCCACGTTTTCCCCGATCAGGGAATACGGGCCCACCGTCACGCTGCAGGCGAGCTTGGCGTTGGGATGAACGATCGCTGTGGGATGAGCCTTCATTGAGCTGATTGACCCGGGCGGTCCGAGATGGCAAACGTCACAGTCGCCTCCGCCGCTACCTTCCCCTCCACAGTAGCCAGCCCGTTCATTTTGCCAAAATTGCTGCGCCGGTTCAGGAGTTGCATCTCGATTCGAAGTTGATCGCCCGGCAGCACGGGGCGGCGGAACTTCGCGTTTTCGATGCTGGTAAAATAGATCAGCTTTCTTTCCTTGTCCGGCATGTCGCGGTAGATCATCACACCCGCCACCTGAGCCATGCTTTCAATGATCAACACCCCCGGCATAACGGGCGCGCCGGGGAAATGGCCCTGGAAAAACGGTTCGTTGATAGTGACGTTCTTGAGCCCGACGATGCGTTTATCGCCCTCGATTTCCAAGATGCGGTCAACCAGCAAGAATGGATAGCGATGGGGAAGAAAGCTCATGATATCCATGATGCTGTACACGAAGCCCTTCTCCGTATTGGAGACTGTCGCAAGATCACCCACATTTCACCGCCCGTTTCGATTTCGGCCCTTGCAGACGCCCGACAAGCTTGCCTTTTCAGCCTCCATTGCATGTGGCGGCGCCTGTAAACGGCCGTTCCGTCATTATAAACGAAACCTACTCGCCTTCCAATCTGCCTCCATCTGCCTCAACTTCTATGTCGCGCACCCCGCCCACCGCGATGTTCCAATTCGACTGTTGGGCCGGCGCCAGGGGGGTCCTAGGATTGTCATTCCGAGCGTAGCGAGGAATCTCGCTCTGCTCAGGCGTGAACAGGGGCTCAGGGTGTTCTAGCGGATTGGTGAAAGAAAGAACAGAGCGAGATTCCTCGCTACGCTCCGAATGACACCGCGTGACCTGACGCAGGTTGCCGAATGTGCGAACTCCAGGGCCCGCACTTTGGGCGGAGCGGCCAAGCCGGGGCAATCCCCGGCGCTACTGTGCTAAACTGGCCATTCCGACGTGTCAGTGATGAGCGTTGTCTGATACGGACCACGAAATTCAGTGACACGTGACAAGTGACAAGTAAGCAGGATAATAAGTCAGGCTCTTTGCTCGTCACTTGTCACTCGTCACTCGTCACTGTCCTTATGCATCGCAGCTTCGGATTGACAGGTGGGATCGCCTCCGGCAAGAGCACTGTGGCGCGCTTCCTGGAGGCGTTGGGCGCCCAGGTGATTGATGCTGACCGCGTGGGGCACGAATTGCTCCAACCGTCGAGCCCCGTCCATCACCAGGTGGTCGCGCATTTCGGGCAGGAGATTCTGAAGCCTGGCGGCGAAATCGATCGCGAGCGGCTGGGCGCCATCGTCTTTGCCGATCCGCAGAGGCTCAGCGAACTTGGCTCGATTGTGCACCCCAGCCTGATCGCGCGCGTCGAGGAACGCGCCAAGGAGTTGCGCGCCCGGGACCCTCGAGCGGTGATCCTTGTAGATGCAGCGCTGATCTACGAGGCCGGTGTCGCGGATCGCTTCGCCAAGATCCTGGTGGCATGGTGCAGGCCCGAACAACAAATCGAACGGCTGATGGCGAAAGCCGGCCTCTCCCGCCAGGATGCCCTCCGGCGCATGGCCTCCCAGATTCCGGCGGAAGAAAAACGCCGTCGGGCCGACTACGTGATTGATTGCTCAGGAAGCCTCGAGGAAACGCGGGGGCAGGTGGAAGCCCTTTATCCGGAAATCAAGCACCTGGCAGAAGAAACTGGAAAATCGAAACTGGAAACTGGCAATGGCCGCTGAGGTGAGGGTGCATGGCCACGCGTCCCTAAAAACGCACGTGGGACGCAGGGTTTCGCGATTTTCGAACTTCCAGTTTCTATTTTCGATTTTCCAGTTTCGAACGTCGCGATGCCCACTCCTCGCCCCGCCGCCGCAGCTCATCCAGAGCGTTCTGCACTTCCTGAAGCTTGCCGGCCTGCTCCTCATCGCTGGCCTGCGGTGAGACCACGATGGGCGGCGCGATGAACACCGCCGCCCGCGAGAAGGGGTGGGGGAACTGCGTCAAGTCCCAGGTGCGGCGAAAAACGTAGGCGCGGCGCAAGGCGACGTGGAAGCAAAGGATGGCGGCCCCGGTGGCTCTCGAAAGCATCACCGATCCGCGCTTGGCGACATAGCGTGGCCCGCGCGGGCCGTCGATGGTGAATGCCGCATCTCTTCCCTTTCTCAGGCACTCGATCATCTCCGTCAAGGCCTGCGAAGCTCCGCGGGTGCTCGAACCGCGCGCCGCGCCGTAACCATGCATCTGAATAATCCTGGCGATATATTCGCCGTCAAAATTCCGGCTGGTCATCACCACGATGCCGCGTTTTCTCCAGAACCAGCAGGCGGAACAAATTTCGCGGTGCCAGAAGGTGTAAATGAGCCCTTGGCCCCGTTTTCTGGCGGCTTCCCAGTTTTCCCAACCGAATACTTCCCATCGCAGGCTGCGCCCAATCAGCAGCACGGCCAGGTAGCCGACCCAACTGGCAAGCCAAATTTGCACCCGCTCCCCTAAGCTGAAGGCGCGCGGGTTCTCGCGCAGCCGCGCCTCTCGCTTTGACGGGCGGGTAACCTCACTTTTCACGCTGGCCGCTGGGGTCTTGGGAAGGCAGTCGGACATAGGGGCTAGGTCTTACCGGCAATCGGCGTCACAGAGCAATTATGAATGGTGAGCAGTAATTTCTGAATTGTCTGCTTCGTGCCCCACCCGGCGCAGAGCGAGATTCCTCTCCATCGTCGGACGGATCGGAATGACAGGGGTCGCATTTCACAATTTACCATTCACATTCACCATTCAAACCTTGATTGCGCTCTTGCTTCTCCACCTCCGACCACATGCTGCCCACTGCCTACTGCCCACTACTGCTTTGTGGCAGTTCAGCTATCTGCTGCTTCACAGCGTCCGCAATGGAGACATTCGAGCCGAATTCCTTCTGAATTCGGTCGTAAAGTTGCCGGGCCTGCGCCGGCTGTGAGTCTTTCAAAGCATCGGCCAACGCTAACTCTACGCTGGCCTTCGGAACGGCCAAGCTGGGATGTTCGGCGAGGTTCTGATAGATTTTCACCGCTTCCTGTTTCTTGCCGGTCTTGAGGAGTTCGCCTGCCAGGGCGAACTGAGCCAGGGCGGCAATCTCCCGGTCCCTATCACGGCTGGCCTCTTGCAGAACACTGATGGAAGAGGCAGAGTTTCCGAGCAGCGAGTCGCAGATGCCCACGTGGTAGAGCGCAATGCGCGCGGCTTTCGGGCGAGGGAACATCCGGTACTTGAGCACAATGGCGTTAAACTGGTCCCGCGCTTTCTGATACTTCTCGGCGGAATTCATGAAGGTTTGCGACCCGGCGCCCAAGGTCCCGGGCGCGACATTTCCCACATAGGCTTCGAAAGTCTGCAGGGCGGAAGCGAGCTCGATATTGGCGTTGGCCTCCTGCTGGTTGAGATAATATTTCAGTCCTCCCGCCGCGCCCGCCACCACCACGACCAGGATGGCGACCGTCAGGATTTGCTTGAGATGGGCAATCAGGTACTGGTCAAGGTGGTCCAGAGTTTCGCGGAACTCGTCCTGCTTCAGTTCGTGTCGGGTCAGCCGGTCCATAGCCAAGTCTCCTCAATGCAGCTAATTAACTTATCTTAGCAACCCTGCGCCGGCTAAGCAATTATGAATAGTGGCCTGGCATTCCTCTCCGTCGGCTGACGGATCAGAATGACAACGGGACAAGAAAAAATCCCAATCCACCACCGATAATTACCAGGCACTATTCATCAGTACTGTCCGGTCATTGAATTTTGATTTCCTTCTAACTTGCTTTCAGCTATGGACTTACTCGTGAAACGGAGCGTTTTC
>Ga0315282_10005987_pt1 | contig 20497 bp, 20 predicted proteins | sample YL17G07_20_MG_FD_203693 | JGI IMG/M metagenome (GOLD analysis project Ga0315282, IMG submission 203693) | Sediment microbial communities from Yellowstone Lake, YNP, Wyoming, USA - YL17G07_20 | ecosystem: Environmental > Aquatic > Freshwater > Lake > Sediment | place: USA: Wyoming | collected... | reverse complement strand
GGGGCGGCGGTCTCTGACCGTCCCCGAAATCGTAAAGCCAGTTTGGCAAGAAGGAGAAAGAGGGGAATCTGTTATGGCGAAAGTCGCCAGTAATCACGCGGACGAAGGCCGGCCGGTCCAGTCCCAGGTAGAGGCCGGATCCTCCAGCACCGCATCCTGGATTCTGCTGGCCGTGGGCGTCGCCGTGGCGACCGTCCTGGCGATCTCGCTTCCGCGGTTGATAGGAGCGGCCGGCTGGGAAACCGGCGAGAAGTTCCTCTACATTGCGCTGGTGGGCTATCTGGGTGCCTCGGTGCTCTACGTGGCGTCGCTAGCGATCCGGGAAACTCGACTGGTGGCCGGGGCCGGAGCCCTGACCCGCGGCGCATTTCTTCTGCACACGGCTGCTATCGCGGTTCGTTGGGTGGCCGCCGGGCATGCTCCGCTTTCCAACATCTATGAAATGGTCTTGATGTTTTCCTGGGGCGTGGTGCTGTTCCAGCTTCTCGGCGAATGGCGGCTGGGGCTGAGGTATTTCGCCGCGGTCACCATCCCCGTCGCGGCACTGGCCTTGATTCTGATGCAGGTTCTTCCGGGTGAGATTCGTCCGCTCGTCCCGGCTCTGCAAAGCACTTGGCTGCAAATCCACGTTACCCTGGCGGTCCTGAGCTACGCGGGCTTTACGCTTTCCTTTGCCGCGGCGCTTCTCTATTTCGTCAAGGATGGTACTAGTCCGCGCGCCTTTCTCAACTGGACGACGGGCTTGGTGACTGGCATCTACGCCGTCGTCGTGCTTACCTCGGTCGATCGGGGCCTGAACTTGCTCGTGCCGGCCTGGGACGTGGTGGAAGGCGAGAAGATCATGCTCGGGCCGAAACAGGCCCTGATGGTAGCTATGCCCGGGTTAGGCTGGCCGTTTGTCATCGTGCTGGTGCTGGCCGCAGGCACGCTGGCCTTGAACCTTATCGACATCTTCTCCGCCCAGTCCGGGGCTGCGACCCTCTGGGCCCGGCGATTCTTCCTGGCCGCGCTCGTCGGGCAGGTAGCCGCGCTGACTTTACTCGCCGTGCGAATCGAGTCCGGACCCTATTTCGCGCCGCAGGTCAACCAAAGCGTTCCGGTCCGGTTTGCCTCCAGCCCGTTCTTGCTGGCCGGCGTGGTGAGCGCGCTCTTCATTTCCCTGGCTTGGGAAGTTCTGCGCTGGAAACACGAAGCGATCGTTGAGTACCTGCCGCATCGGGACACGCTTGATGCCCTCATCTACAGGACCGTTGCCGTTTCCTTCCCTCTGCTGACGCTGATGATTATTGCTGGAGCCTACTGGGCGAATCGCACCTGGGGTTCGTATTGGAGCTGGGATCCCAAGGAAGATTGGGCCCTGATTACCTGGTTGACCTACGCCGCCTATCTGCATATGCGGCTAACGCGCGGTTGGCGCGGACGGCGCGCCGCGACCATGGCCATCATCGGCTTTGCCATCGTCTTGTTTACCTTCTTCGGTGTGACTTACCTTCTTCCCGGCTTGCACGCGTACGCTTAGCACACACTCATCGTAGGATTGCGCGAGGGGCACGGCGCGCCGTGCCCCAGCGTTTCTTGGGGTGCCCCGAGAGTGAGGCCAGCGAAGTGCCGCGGGCTGAATATGAATAGCCGGGTGGCTCTGGCTGCCGAAGATTCCCTCCGAGAAGCAGGATTTGCCGCGGAAACGTTTCGGGCATTCTGGCCATGGGTCGAACTGTATGCTACAATTAGCTCTTAAAAGTCCCGTCGAAAGAAAGCAGCCGAGCATTGGACTGGACCCGGTTAAAACGCTTTTTCCGGTTTCCCCCCACCTTCGCGCAGAATTTGGTGGTGCTCGCGATTTCCCTTATAGGAATCGTCATATTCATTGTCTACGAATTTTTCCACGAAGGGCTGACGTTGCGTACAGGGCTGGCGATAGCCTTACTCGCGGCGCTTTCGGCGGCTACAGGGATGCTGATCTATCAGGAGCGGAAATCGTGGACCTTGCTGCGCGACCTCCGTGGGGCCCTCGCCAAGATTGCTCCTGCTTACGCCAAACTCACGGCGGGACAGCATCCCGGGAGCAGCACAGAGCGACTCGAGAGGGAAGTCCGCACCCTCACAGAGCACTGGGCCGAGTTCTGCCAACACTGCCAGCGGCTCCACGACGCGGAGATGCTCCAGGCGGAGCATCTGGCCACCCTGGGCGAGCTGGCCGCCGGCGTCGCGCACGAAATCCGCAACCCGTTGGCGGGCATTGCGGGCGCCATTGAAATCATTACCAAGGAGTTTCCCAAGGACCATCCGGACCGGGAAGTGCTGGAAGACCTGCGCCAGGAAGTGCGGCGCATCGAAAAGACCCTGAACGATCTGCTGGTGTACGCGCGCCCCAAGCCGCCGCAGTTTGGCCGGGCAGACCTCAAGGAGACTGTCGCGCGCACCCTCCAGCTTGCGCGCCAACAGACCGGGGACAAGAGAGTTGACTTTTCCATTCAGATTCCCTCGACCCTCCCCGCCTTCCTGGCGGACTCGGAACAGCTCCACCAGGTCCTGCTGAACCTGGTTCTAAACGGGATTCAGGCGATCGAATCTGAGGGCAGGATCGTCATCGAGGCGGCAGCTTGCGACGCGGCCGGGCCAGGCAATTCCGGCTATCTAGAGATTTCGGTGAGCGATAATGGCCCGGGCATTCCTCCTGAGCACCTGGAACGGATCTTCCGTCCCTTCTACACTACCAAGCGCGGGGGGACCGGTCTGGGGCTCTCCCTGTGCCGGCGCATTATCGTTGCCCATGGGGGGGCATTGAACGTGGAAAGCCAAATGAAACGAGGCAGTCGCTTCACCATTCGCCTTCCCTTGCGCGAGACCTTGGAAGAAACCAGAGAACTCCATGTCAAATGAGAAAGTCCTGATTGTTGACGACGAGAAGCTCATCCGCTGGTCAGTGCGCCGGCAGCTTGAAGAATGGGGCTATACGGCGCTGGAGGCGGAAAGCGGTACGGGTGGACTGGCCCAGATACGCGCCGAAGCCCCTGACCTGATCGTGCTGGACGTGCGCCTGCCTGACCTGAGCGGCATTGAGGTCCTGCGCGAAATCAAGCAGAACTACCTTTCGATTCCGGTGATCATGATTACGGCCGACCCCCAGCTCGATGACATCAAGACGGCCATCAAGCTGGGCGCGCTCGATTTCGTTAAGAAGCCGCTCGACTTTGATGAATTCCAGGTCACCATCGCCAACGCCATTGATCGCCTGCAACTCCGCTCCGAGCGCGACAGCCTGCGCGAGGAGGTCAAGCGGCGCTCCGGCTACCACGAGGTGGTCGGCAGGTCCCCGCGCATGGTGGAGCTGATGAACTTCGTCCGCAAGGTGGCCGCGAGTGAAGCCTCCACTGTTCTTATCCAGGGCGAAAGCGGCACCGGCAAGGATCTGATTGCCAAAGCCATTCACTACGACAGCACCCGCGCCGAGCAGCCCTTTGTGGCCATCAACTGCTCCGCTATTCCCGAGACCTTGATGGAAGCGGAACTTTTCGGCCACGAGCGCGGCGCTTTTACGGACGCCAAGGCGCAGAAGAAGGGCCTCTTCGAAATCGCCGACGGCGGTACCCTCTTCCTGGACGAAATCGGCGAGATGTCTACCTATCTCCAGGCCAAGCTTCTGCGGGTGTTGGAAGACCAGATCATCCGGCGGATTGGCGGGGTGAAGGACATCGGCGTGGACGTGCGCGTCATCGCCGCTTCCAACCGCGATTTGGAACAGGGCGTACGCGAGGCCACGTTTCGCCAGGATTTGTTTTACCGGCTCAGCATCATCCCCATCTTCATTCCTCCCTTGCGACACCGGAGGGAAGACGTCCTGCCCCTGGTGGACTTCTTCGTTGAGCGCTACAACTTCCGCTTTCGCAAGAGCCTCAAGGGGATCACTCCGGAAGCGCGAGATCTCCTGGTGCGCTACGACTGGCCAGGCAACGTGCGCGAGCTGAAAAACGCCATCGAGCGCGCCATGATTTTGGAGGAGTCAGATTACATCCGTCCCACGTACCTCCCCATTCAGGTCACCGGTCAGGCGCCGGGTTACGAAAGCACCTTGCCGGTGACGACCCCAGACAGTCCGGAAATTGCTCCGCTGAGCGCGTCCGGCCCCACGTTGGCCTCCTGGCGGCCCTTGCCCTCCGGCCGGATGATTCCCGTGCTGGAGTTGCCCCGAGAAGGGACTTCGCTCGAAGAAGTGGAACGCGAACTGGTTGGCTTAGCACTCAGGCAAACGGGTGGCAACCAGACCCACGCCGCGAAACTCCTCGATATCTCCCGCGACGCCCTCCGCTACAAGATGAAGAAATTCGGCTTCGACTCCGAGTCTGATACCTGAGGATAAGCCTCCTATTGTCTTCGCTGTCCCGCTTGAGACAGGGCAGGACCTCTACGGATTTTCGCCGGGGTTCCTCCACCGTGGGCTGCTCTACTTCTGGTATTTCAAAACCGAATGGACTTCGTAGCGGGTGAGTCTCTCGCGGCCTTTCAGAAACTCCAGTTCGATGAGGAAACCGATGCCTGCGACGCGCCCGCCGAGCGATTCCACCAGCTGCGCCACCGCGGCGGCGGTGCCGCCCGTGGCCAGCAGGTCGTCGATAATCAACACTTCCCGCCCGGGGGTGATGGCATCGCGATGCATTTCGAGCGCGTCCTGGCCGTACTCCAGGTTGTAGGTGGCGCGCGCGGTTGCGGCGGGAAGCTTCTTGGGCTTGCGCACGGGCACGAAGCCCGCGTTCAGCCGATAGGCGACCATGGGGGCAAAGATGAAGCCCCGCGCCTCGATGCCTACCACACGGTCGATCTTGCGGCCGGCATAGTGGTCGGCCAGGACGTCCACGGCCTGGCGCAGCCCGACGGGGTCTTTCAGCAAGGTTGTGATGTCGTAAAAAAGAATACCCGGCTTGGGAAAATCGGGCACTTCGCGGATCAGCTTTTTCAGGTCTTCCACGCATCCTCCAGACTATCGGCTCATCGGGCCATCGGTTCATCGAATCATCGGGCCACCGGTTCATCGAATCATCGAAGAACGACTTGCCGGTTGCGATGATCCGATGGACCGATGAGCCGATGGCTCGATATACTCTCACCACATTCCTTCGATCACGAACCTGTTGTACCGATTGTTCACCGGCGCCTCAGACTCCTCGATGGCGGTCACGCGGGCGCTGCGAGGGCCCTCAGCCAGATGGTGCTTGAATTCTTGTAGCGAAGCCTCATCTCCGATGGCATAGACTTCCACGTTGTCGTCCCCGAGGTTCTTCACGTAGCCGCAAATGCCGAGTTGGTTGGCCACGCGCTCGGCAAAAAAGCGGTAGCCGACCCCTTGGACTCTCCCGGTGATAGTGTACTTCTTCGCGACCTTCACGCTCTCTTGGTAGCGCGGAGTTGTTCTTTAACTCCGCGGCTTTTTCCCTTCCGCCGCGCACAGGATTATAGCGGAGCGCGGCGGCCGCGAACAACTTCTGGCAGAGGCGTGTTTCGCGTCGATTTCGTAGCGGCGGGCTTGAGCCCGGCACCTGGCCCGCTCCATGTGCCGCAGGGGAGGGTCAGCGTCGGCACCATCCGCTGGCCCGGCTCAAATCCGTCGAGGTCCGCCCAGCACGCGCGCTGGCAGCAGGATGATGGCTCGCAAAAGTTCGAGGACTCCACCCACTGCGATACCGATGATCCGGAACGGCAGCAGGAGGATCCATACTATGGGGTAAAGCACGAGCGCCAATAATGCCAGCGGCCAGCAAAGCACCAGCAGGATGCACCAGAGCAGGAATTTGACCATCATCGCCTCAACGTTTTCCTCTACCTCGTAATACGCAGCGGGCGCGGGCGAGTTCCGTAGCATGAGCATCCTGCCCATGCGCACGGCCAAGATGGCCGTGCTACGTATCGACTCGCAAGCTGGCGCGAATCTGGGCGAGTCGCGCGGGGTAGTCGGTAATGATACCGTCCACGCCGTCGGCTAGCTTGCGCCGCATCCAGCGTGGTTGATTCACCGTCCACACGACCACTGGCAGCCCCACCTTATGCGCGCGGCGGATGAAGCGGCGCGAGGCGAAAGCCCAGTGAGGCACTACCATCCGCGCGCCTACCAGCTTGGCACGACGCAATGCCAAAAGCGGGCGCTTGAAGCTGACACCCAGCGGCAGGGTGGCATCGAGCTCGTGCAGGCGCCGCAGCGCGGCGCGGTCGAAGGAAATCACCGTGACTTGGCAGGCCGTCCCGGCAGACCGGATGGCTTGCAGAATCTTAGTCCCAATCTCCGGTGAGACGTCTCCGCCCTCCTTGATCTCGACGAGCGCCTTGCAGCCTCGGCGGCCTACCCACCACAAGACCTCTTCCAACAACGGAATTCGCTGCCGAACAAAACAGCCGCGAGCCTTTCCCGGATACCTTTCGTTGAACCAGGAGCCGGCATCGAGCCGCTTGAGTGCGGCGACGGAATGCTCGTCCACCCAACCGCTTCCCGACGTCGTGCGCTCCAGCCGCGCGTCATGGATGACCACAGGCACGCCATCGGCGGAAAGGTGAACGTCGAATTCGATTCCGTCGGCGCCCTGACGTAGTGCCAACTCGAAGGCGGCCATGGTGTTTTCAGGCGCATCGCCGGCCGCTCCGCGATGCCCGAAGATCAAAGTGCCACTGAAGCCGGCGGATTGCCGGCCAGCCGCCGCATCAGGTTGGAGCAACATTTCCAGCATGACAGTTCAACAAACGGGGCGGAGGGCTGTGGGCTAGGTGCCGGAAACGAACGCCGAACGCCGAATCCCGAACCCCGAACCCCGAACCCCTAACCCCTAACCCCGAATCCCTAACCCCTAATCCCGAGCTCCGGCGCAGCGTGCGAAGCTGTCAAGAGCCGCCTGCCGCTGCTCGACATTCCAACCGAACCGGGATGCAAAGATTTCCGCCACGGCCGGCGCGGCTGCGCGCAGGGTGCACGCGGCCCAGTTCAGCCCGGAGCGGCGCAACAGAAAATCCTCCAAGGTCACAGCCATCTCGTGGCGAATGGCAAATTCCACTTCGGCGGTGAGCAACGCGGGCGTGCCCGGGAGAAGTGTGGCGAGATCCTTCGCTGTGCGGAGTGGCTCGAGCACCAGTGGCCAGCGACTGCCATAAGTTCGCACGATGCGCTCCGCCGTTGCTGGCGGCAGGTGAAACTCCTCGGCGGCCCGCCGGGAAGCCGATTTCACGAAGGCCTCGAATGGTCCTGTATGTCCGCCGGGCAGCGGAACGTGCCGTGACGGGTGGCGGCCGAGAGGATCTGGCGGGGTCGCCTCCAGGCTGGCCACAACCTGCTCCACCAGTTTCTCGCCCAAGGCACGCGCGGTGGTGAGCTTGCCCCCGCAGATGGAGATGAGGTTCTTGGCCCACGAGTCCTCGTGAAACCTGTATTCGCGCGTGGTCGCTGAAGGGCTTCGTCCGGGCTCGTAAACCAGCGCTCTTAACCCGGTGAAACTCCCCAGCACCTGGCTAGCCTGGACTGGCTGGCGAAGCACGCGGTTTGCTGCGCCAAGCAAGTACTCAGCGTCGGCCGCGTCCGGCTGCACGCTCGCCGGGTCGCCGTCAAAGTCGGTGTCCGTTGTGCCCAGCAGGGAGTAGTCATGCCAGGGCAGCATCAGGAAGACGCGCTTGTCCGCAAGGATGGCAGCGAACAGCGCGTGCCCCTCGGTGACGGGAGGAAGAATCACGTGCGTCCCCTTGGTCAGGCGGACGGTCTTCGAGCCGTCGAAGCCCGGTACCAACGCGCGCACGTGGTCCACCCAGGGGCCTGCGGCGTTCACCCAAAAGCGTGACGAGATCTCGTAGCGCCGGCCGGTCAGGCAGTCTTCTGCCTCCGCCGCGACTACGGTGCCGCCATGGCTGCTGGAGTCCCGTGAGAGCGCCAGGGCGCGGATCGCCGTGTAGTTCGCAACCACTGCGCCGTGCTCGGCGGCATCGAGAACGTTCTCCAAGGTTAGCCGGGCGTCATCGGTCTCCGAGTCGTGATAGATCGCCGCAGCGCGCAGACCTTCGGACCGCAGGGCAGGTACCCGGCGCAGGGCCTCTTGCGGAGTGAGCATCCGGTGGCGATCCGCGCGGCCTAGGTTGCCCATCAGGTCATACACCGTCAGCCCCAGCCGGATCTTGAGGGGATAGTAAGGGTCGCCGTGATAAATCGGCAGCAGGAAGGGCAAGGGACGCGCCAGGTGAGGGGCCAGGTTGAGCAGCAAGCGCCGTTCGCGGCGCGATTCGTGCACCAGCTGGAAATCGAATTGCTCCAGGTAGCGCAGGCCGCCGTGGATCAGCTTGGAGGAGCGGCTGGAAGTGCCGCTGGCAAAATCCTGCGCCTCGACCAGGGCTACCTTCAGACCGCGCAGGGCCGCCTCGCGCGCCGTCGCCGCGCCATTGATGCCCCCGCCAATCACCACGAGGTCGAAGGTTGTTCTCAGGAGCGCGTTCAGATCCCGTTCCATGCTCGTTTAGGCACATGGCAGCCACAGCGAATTCCCGCATGGTGTCGATGTGCCCTGGAGGCAAATCCTGTCACAGACAGGTTAGCACAGATTTCTGCGGGCGCCGGGCATGCGCCCGTTGCTAGAGCTGGCGGGTGAATTCGCAATTGAAGGGGTTGCAGACCCCGCGCTGTCACGCGGCGGTCACTTTGATGAGGGCGATGGCGTCAGCGCGCACCGCCTCGCCGCGGCCGACAGCGTCCACGTCTTCGCCGGTCTTGGCCTTGACGCTCACCTGCGCGGGGCGGATGCCTAAGGCAGCGGCGAGACGCTTCTGCATGCGAGGCATGTGAGGCGCGAGCTTGGGGCGCTCCAGCCCCACCGTGGCGTCCACGTTGACAACGGCGTAGCCGGCCTGGTCAAGCAATCTGCGGACGTGACGGAGGAAGAGAACGCTAGAGGCGTTGCGCCACTTGGGGGAAGTGTCCGGGAAATGGCGGCCGATATCGCCCAGGGCGGCGGCGCCCAGCAGCGCGTCGCAAATGGCGTGGATGAGGGCGTCGCCGTCCGAATGGCCTACGGGGCCCTTCTCGAAGGGGATTCTCACGCCACCCAGAATCAGTTTTCGTCCTGAGGCGAGGCGGTGCACATCGTTGCCGATGCCAACGCGATAAAAAGGGTAAAGTGAAAAGTGTGAAGGATGAAGTGAACGGCTTACGACCGCTGCCTTCTGTTTGTCGGTTTTATCCTTCATACTTCACACTTGCTTTTTTTCTCGTTCTTGCGCGATGTAGAGGCGCGCCAGGGGCAGGTCCGAAGGCTTCGTGATTTTGATGTTCCGGTCCGAGCCCATGAGCACGGTCACCGGATAGCCCAGTCGCTCGACCAAGCTCGATTCATCCGTGCCCGCAAACTCATCCGCGGCGGCGCGCGCAAAGGCTTCCTGGATGATGGCATAGCGGAAAGCCTGGGGTGTCTGGGCCAATACGATACGTTCGCGAGGGATGGTTCCCAGGATGCTCTGGCGCTCCACTTGCTTCACCGTATCGACGCTGGGAATGCCCAGGATGGCGGCGCCGTCCTTGCGCGCTGCCTCGACCACGCGCTGAATCAGGCCTGGTTCAATAAAGGGACGGACGGCGTCGTGAACCACCACCACTTCCGTGGAAGGCGGCGCCTCGGCCAGGGCCCGCGCCACGGTCTCCTGGCGTGTCGCTCCCCCGCAGACCAGGCGGACGGGCTTTGCCAGATGCTCGCGCTCGACGTCGGTCTGCGCCCGCTCCATATCCTCGGGGCGCAGGGCCAGGAAGATGTCGTCAATCGCGTCGGAGGCGGCAAACTTGCGGAGTGTGTGCACAAAAATCAGCACCCCTTCGAGCGACAGAAACTGCTTGGGGATTCCGCCGCCCATGCGCACGCCGGTCCCCGCTGCCGGAATGATGGCCAGAACGCTCATAAGAACAGTTGCCAGTTACCGGTTGTCAGTCAGCAACGGCAAGCGACAACTGACAACCTACGCAAAACAGGACAGGCGCCGGCCTGGGGCTTGCCCCTACTGGTGCATGGCCTCGGGTCGCTGCCGGTCGTCGTACTTGCCAAAGATCATCTTGCCAGCCATGGTTTGCAGGACGCTGGTCACGGAAACATCGATGGTCTTGGAGATCATTTTCTTGGCGTTGTCCACCACGACCATGGTCCCATCGTCCAGGTAAGCGACCCCCTGGTTATACTCCTTGCCCTCCTTGAGGATGAACACGCGCATCGTCTCGCCTGGCAGGACCACCGGTTTCAAGGCGTTGGCAAGTTCGTTGATATTCAGCACCGGGAGTCCCTGCAACTGGGCGATCTTGTTCAGGTTGAAATCGTTGGTCACGATTTTAGCTTCATACTGCTTGGCCAGTTCGATCAATTTCATGTCCACTTCGCGGACGTTGGGGAAATCGTCTTCGACAATCAGCACATGGATGGTCGCCATCTTCTGCATGCGTTGCAGGATATCGAGGCCCCGCCGTCCGCGGTTGCGCTTCTGCGAATCGGAGGAATCCGCGATGAGCTGCAGTTCGCGGAGCACGAACTGGGGAATGATGAGCATGCCGTCGATAAAGCCAGTCTCGGCCACGTCGGCGATCCGGCCGTCGATGATGACGCTGGTATCCAGGATCTTGTAATTCTTCTTGGGCTGGCGTTCGGCGGCGAACAGGCCGCCCAGCGCCGCGAGGTTGAGTAGCTCTCCCTTGTTGGCTCCCAGAACCAATCCCACGTAAGCCATTAGCAGCAGCAGGGTGACCTGGAGGAAGGAGGCCGTATCCTTCCCGATATCCGTCAGGTTCAACAAGTGGCCCATCATAAGGGCGCCCAAAGTGCCCAGAAGTGACCCGACGGCAGCCCCGATCAGGCGTTTGAGACTTGCCTTCTCCAGGCGCATTTCGAAGATGACGAAAAAAACGCCCAGTGCTCCTCCCAACAGGGCGGAGGCCCGCAAAGGCAGTGCGAACGGCTGCAAACGGTAGGAAGCAGCAATAAGGACAAGAACGAAAACTGCGCGCACGAACCATATTTCCCAGGGCATCCGCGCTCACCTCCTCTCCCGAGGCTTATCCGACTTATTAAGATATCCCCCCGCCTCTGATGGGGCATATAACACCGTTGAGTATAGCATTCTGGCTTTTAACGTCAAAATCGGCGGCCAAGGGCGCGGGCACAAGCGATTTTCCCCCCGGGGTCGAGCAGACCGTGTCCTTACTTGCTGGGGCGCGCCTTGAGGACAATGGGTGTGCCCAGGAAGCCGAACCGCTCCCGAATGCGGTTCTCCAGGAAGCGCTGGAAAGAGAAGTGGAACTTGCCGGGCTGGTTAGTGAAAGCTACAAATACGGGCGGGGCTACTCCCGCCTGAGTCAGATAGTAGAGGCGCAGCGGCCTGCCCGCCGGGCTGGGTGCGCGCCCCAAATCAACTTCGGCGAGGAAGCGGTTCATTTCCGCGGTGCTCACCCGGAGGCGGCGGGCCGCCGCCACCTCAGCAATCGTGCGCATCAGGTGTTCCAGGTGCTGCCCGGTGAGCGCCGAGACGAAGACCAAGGGGGCATAGGCCAGGTACTTCATGCGCCGACGAACCGTTTGCGTGTACTCCTGGGTGGTCGTGGCGGTCTTCGCGATGGCGTCCCATTTATTGACCACGATCACGACGGAACGGCCGCTTTCGTGGGCGTAACCCCCGATGTGCGTATCGAGTGCGGTCACGCCTTCCTTGGCATCGAGGAGGAGGAGCGCGACGTCAGCGCGTTCCAGATGCCTTCGCGCTTGCAGGACGCTCAACTTTTCCGCCAGCAAATGGGTTTTGCCTTTGCGGCGAATGCCGGCGGTGTCGATGAGGCGATAGCGATGGCCGTCGTGCTCGAATTCCGCATCCACCGCGTCGCGGGTTGTCCCGGGCAGAGGCGTGACGATCGACCGCTCCTCATTGAGCAGGTGGTTCAGCAGCGTGGATTTGCCCACATTGGGCCGGCCGATGATGGCGACGTTGACTACCTGTTCGGCCGGCACCGAGGTGGTGTCACCCGCCGGGAAGTCCGCCGTTACATGGTCAAGCAGGTCGTCCACTCCCAGCCCGTGCTCGGCGGAAAGCGGAAAGAGGTCGCGAACGCCCAGGCGGTGAAATTCCGCCGCCAGGGGCGAGTGTTGAGTCGTGTCAATCTTGTTTACGGCTAATGAGAGCCGCTTGCCCGTGCGCCGTAACAGCTTCGCCAATTCCTCATCCAGCGGAACAACGCCTTGCTGGGCGCTCACGACTAAGACCAGATGCGCAGCTTCCTCAATCGCCACACGGGCCTGGCGGAAGATCTCCGAGGCAATCAGATCTTGCTCGGCGGGAATCATGCCGCCGGTATCGACAACTTCGAACCGCTTGCCCAACCACTCGGCGGGGGCGTAGAGCCGGTCGCGGGTCATGCCGGGCTCATTTCCTACCAGTGCCCGGCGCCGCCCGCACAGGCGGTTAAACAACGTGGATTTGCCCACGTTGGGTCGGCCGAGAATGACGACGCGGGGAAGGTTCATCAGAGAAAGTCAAGAGTCGAAAGTTGAAAGTCGAAAGTCAACAGTTGACAGCCAACAGGCAATGGGACGCGAGAGATTCGAAATCAATCCAAAATCTAAAATCTAAAATCCAAAATCAATTCCCTCGGGAGAGCAAGGCCGAAGTCATTTGCGGAGATGAGGCCGCGTCACCTCTGTGCTATTCTTTCAAGCTTGGGGGCGTCACGGCGGAACGCTCCGGTGAGACCCGTGAGTACGTTAGACTCCCCGGCGAGGACGTGTCAAGCCGATGCGATACTATCCCGTTTTCCTGAACCTGCACGGACGGCCCTGTGTGGTGGTGGGCGGTGGCGAAGTGGCCGAGCGGAAAGTACGCGCTTTGCTGCGCGCCGCGGCCCGGGTGCGCATCGTCAGCCCGGAGTTGACGGCCCGTCTGGCGCGGCTTGCGGCACAGAAGAAGATTAGCGTCACGCGGCGGCGTTACCGGCAGGGAGACCTCAAGCGGGCCTTTGTGGTGTTTGCCGCGACGGACGATCCGGCCACGCAGCGGGCGGTGCGGGAGCATGCCCAAGCTGTGGGCGCCCTGGTCAACGTGGCCGACGACCGCCAACGGTCAACGTTTCTTGTGCCGGCATCTTTTGCGCGGGGCGACCTGCAGGTAGCAATCTCGACCTCGGGCGCGAGTCCGGCCTTGGCGCGGCGCCTGCGGCAACAGCTTCAGGCCAGGCTGGGACGAGAATACCAGAGACACCTGAGGTTGCTGCGGGAGGCGCGCAAGAAAGTACTGAAATCCGTGCCCGATCAGAAAGAGCGCGCGCGGCTCTTCTGGAAGCTCGCCGCGAACTCAGGTGAAATCAAAAGGCAAAAGGCAAAAATCAAGAAGCAAGAACAGGGAGTCAGGAGCCAGGAGGCAGAAGTCAGAAGGCTGACAGGGTCTTAGGGGTGAATCCTCATGGCTCCTAAATCCAAAATCCAAAATCTAAAATCACGCTAATGCCTACGGCAAGCAAAAAGTCGGCTGAGAAGCCGCCGCTCGAGCGCATTTTCGGCCCGCACGGCTGGCTGGCGCGCAATCATCCCAATTACGAGTACCGGCGCGGACAACTGGAAATGGCCGAGGCGGTCGAGGCGACACTCGAGAACCGTCAGCACCTCATCGTGGAGGCGGGCACCGGCACGGGAAAGACGCTGGCCTACCTGGTCCCCATCATCCGTTGCGGTCGGCGAGTGGTTATTTCGACGGGAACCAAGAACCTCCAGGAGCAGGTTTTTTTCAAAGATATCCCTTTCCTCAGGCAACTGTTTTCTGAAATTCGCGCCACCCTGATGAAGGGTCGGCAGAACTATCTCTGCCGGCAGAGGCTCTACGACCTCGAGAAGCAGCCGGTGCTCAACGGCCTGGAGGAGGTGGAGCGATACGCGCAGATTCGCGAATGGGAGAAACGGACGCAAACCGGCGATCGGGCGGAGCTGGAGAGCCTGCCCGACACGAGCGAGCTGTGGGCGCGTATCGACGCCCGGAGTGAGACCTGCACAGGACAGAAGTGCGCGCAATTCCAGCGTTGTTTCATCACCTGGATGCACCAGCGCGCCGCCGAATCCGACATCATCATTGTGAACCACCACCTCTTCTTCGCCGATCTGGCCCTGCGGCAGATGGATTTCACGAGCCTGTTGCCGGATTATGCTGCCATCGTTTTCGACGAGGCGCACGAGATCGAAGACGTCGCCACCCAGTATTTCGGCCTTCAGGTCTCCAACTATCGCGTCGAAGATCTGGCGCGCGACACGGAAGCGACGTTGCGTCTGAAGGGCCTAAGGAGCGCGGAGGTGCTGGCGGCCGTGGGCGGACTCCGGCGGCGCGCTGACCTGTTCTTCGAACTTTTCCCTTCCACCGAGGGACGCACGGTCTTTGACAATCGCGAAAGTTTCCTGGAGGTCCATCGCGGGACCTACTCCGCGCTCCTCAATGCTTTCGTGCACGTGGAGACGGAGCTCAGCCGGCTGAAAGATCGTCCGGAGGAAATCAACAACCTGGCGCAACGGGCGGAGGAGTTGCGGAAGGCTTTTGAGGTGGTTCTCGAAAGCCGGGAGCGGAACTTCGTTTACTGGTGGGAGCGGCGGGGGCGCGGCGTCTTTCTGGAGGCCTCGCCCATTGACGTCTCCGCCCTTCTGCGTGAGCGCCTGTTCGAGCGCGTGGAGGCCGTGGTACTGACCTCCGCCACACTGGCCGTGGGTGGGACGTTTGACTTTATGAAGCGGCGACTGGGCGTCCAGAACGCCAAAGAGAGAATCCTCGACTCGCATTTCGATTTTGGCCGGCAGGCGCTGCTCTACACGCCGGTGCACCTGCCCGACCCGCGCGAGCCGGATTTCGCTCGGCAAGCAGCCGAAGAGGTGGTGCAAATCCTCAAGGCCACGCGGGGACGTGCCTTTGTGCTGTTCACCTCGTACCAGCAGATGCGGGAGGTCCATGAACGCGTTCGGCGTCGCCTGCGTTATCCGATGCTGCTGCAAGGCACGGCACCCCGCACGGCGCTGCTGGAGCGGTTCCGCTCCACGCCCCACGCCGTGCTCTTTGCCACCAGCTCGTTTTGGCAAGGCGTGGATGTGCAGGGCCAGCAACTGAGTGCCGTGATTATTGACCGGCTTCCTTTTGCTGTCCCCACGGACCCCGTGGTGGCGGCCCGGATCCGGATGATTAATGAGGACGGGGGCAACGCCTTCACAGAGTACCAGACTCCAGAGGCCGTGATCGCGCTCAAGCAGGGGTTTGGCCGCCTCATCCGCAGCGAAGACGACCGCGGCGTGCTGGCCATTCTTGACCATCGCATGGTCCGCAAGCCTTATGGCCGGGTGTTCTTTGAGAGCTTGCCCGGCTACCGACGAACCGACCGGCTGGAAGAGGTCAAGGCTTTCATGCGAGAATTGTGAGTCAGCAGTCAGTGGTCAGTGGTCAGTCAGACCAAGGAAAGGCTCGTTGCGTTCGGCTGGGTGTGGGGGACCGAAAAGTGAGCACTGAAAACTGACAACGGAGAACTGACAAAGGACGCCCAATGTTCGAGATTTCAGTTGATTACTCGTTTGCCGCGGGTCACGCCTTGCGCGGCTACAAAGGAAAGTGTGAGCACGTCCATGGGCACAACTACAAAATCTGTGTCACCGTGGCCGGGGAACAACTTAATGCCCTCGGGCTGCTGATGGATTTCGTTGATTTGCGCGCAGCCCTCAAGGCCTTGGCCGAGCGCCTGGACCATCGCTTCCTGAATGATCTGCCACCCTTTGACCAACTGAACCCCTCGGCTGAGAACTTGGCCAAATACTTCTGGGAAGGCTTGGAGCCTGAAGTCCGGAAGCAGGGCCTGCACGTTCAATCCGTGACCGTTTGGGAAACAGATACGACCTCGGCGACTTACCGCCCCTCCCCCCAACGTTAGAAACCCGCATTCTCTCAGCGACTTGAGCTCGCGTCTCTTGGGTGCCGATTCGGGCGGAGGAGATCAAGGGAGTAGGTGTAAGAGAAAGGGCATCCCTCCCCTGACCACAACTGAACCCGCGGCAAGCAAAATCGACTGCCTACCAGGTCCAGAAGGCTACGGAGGGATGGACGGCGGCGTGGTGCTGCTGGGCGCAGACGCCCTCCTTGCAGTAGTAGACGTCCTCGCACCACCGGCACCGGGTCAGGCGATCCTTGTCGCGGACGCAGCCGCAGACCGTGCAGGCTTCCAGGAGGTCAGCGACAACGTGCCGCGAATGAGCCCGCCAGTTCTCCAGCACCTCTCCCTCTTCCCGGATTCTTGTCAGATCGTCCTTGCCGAGCATGTTCCGCTCCCGCTACAGGGGTAGATGCAACCTGAAGGCCCAGGGGCTACCTCGCTGCTGGAGGATTATCCTGAATCTTGCAACCCCCTTTGTTGTCAGCGAGAAGGAGCTACTTTCCTGCGCTGACTTTCGGGCATTTGGACGCCGGACACAACGTCGCTTGTGCTGATTTCTCCCGAAAAGTGTCACATTTTTGTATCAGTCTCGCCGGGATGGGACAGGCCGTCCCGGGCGTGCGCTCCGCGAATCGGATAGAATGAGGCTGAGCTACTGGAAGGGAGGAAGGCCGAAGTGCTCGTCACGGAGATCTTCAAATCGATCCAGGGCGAGTCCACATTCGCGGGGCTGCCCTGCGTATTCATCCGCCTGACGGGCTGCAATCTCCGCTGCCACTGGTGTGACACGGCTTATGCATTTCAGGGCGGGCAAACGATGTCGGCGGAGGAGATTCTGGCGCGCGTCCGGCAGTTGGGATGCTCGCTGGTGGAAATCACGGGGGGCGAACCGCTTCTCCAGGCGGAGGTCCCGGCACTGGCCGAGCAGCTTCTTGCCGAGCGTCATCGGGTTCTTGTGGAGACCAGCGGGGAACGCTTTGTGGGCGAGCTGCCGCGAGCCGTGGTGAAGATTGTGGATGTGAAATGTCCGGGGAGCGGAGAAAGCGGAAAGTTCCGCCTCGAGAACCTCGAGGCACTCGAACGCAAGGATCAGCTTAAATTCGTGATCTTGGACGAAAACGATTATCGCTACGCACGAGAATTTCTTGCGAGGCACAACGTGCGCGGCCGCGTGGACGAAGTTATCTTCGCTCCGGTCTTCGGCCAACTTCCGCCGCGCACGCTGGCCGAATGGATCCTGCACGACGGCCTGGAAGTGCGCCTGGGGCTCCAGCTCCATAAGTTCATTTGGGAGCCGGAGAGGCGAGGAGTGTGAGGGGAAGGAGTCAGGAGTCAGAAGTCAGAAGTCAGAAGGCAGAAGGCAGAGACCGCTCAGTGGGGCATGTTTGCCAGCTTGCTGGCTCGTGATAGCTGAGAGCTGAACACTGGGAACTGACCAGCGATGAACAGCTAATGACCACGAACAACGAACCACGAACAACGGACAGGCCCTTGGCGGTCGTTCTCGCCAGCGGGGGCATGGACAGTTGCGTGACCACGGCCATTGCGCATCTGGACTATCGCCTGGCGATGCTGCACGTGGCTTACGGGCAGCGGGCGGAGAAGCGCGAACTTCAGGCGTTCCATGCTTTGGCGGACTTCTATCGGGCCGAGTACCGGCTGGTGTGCCGGCTGGAGCACCTGAGGCAGATTGGCGGCTCCAGTCTAACGGACGCGCGGCTGGCCGTGGAGCGCGCCAACCTCGAACGCAAGGAAATCCCCTCCAGCTACGTCCCGTTCCGCAACGCCCACTTCCTCTCCATCGCGGTTTCTTGGGGCGAGGTATTAGGAGCGCGCAAGATCTTCATCGGCGCTGTAGCCGAAGATAGCTCCGGTTACCCCGACTGCCGCCCGGAGTATTACGAGGCGTTCAACCGCGTCATCGTGGCGGGGACAAAGCCCGAAACACAACTTGAAATTGTCACGCCGGTCATCCACTTGCGCAAAAGCGAAATCGTGCGGCGGGGAGCGGAGTTGGGTGCGCCGCTCGAGCTTACCTGGTCGTGCTACCAGGCCGAAGACATTGCCTGCGGGGTCTGCGATAGTTGCGCGTTGCGCTTGCGGGCCTTTGCCGAGGCCGGGGTACCGGATCCCATCCCTTACGCTGTCCGCCCGAGTTACGTCCGCCGCCCGGGCACACCGCCTTAGGTTGCTTCCGCCCCCCTTGACTTAGACTCAGTTTGTGTTAGAGTGTCGCCAACAACATTTTGCTAACCTTCGAAAAGGGGAGGTGCGCGGCCATGAATCGGCGTGAGGCGGCTCTTCTTCTCGTCCTAGGTTGCCTAGTAGTTCCTGCTGCCCAATTACTGGCCAAGTTTGGAATCAGCAAGACGCGCGTAACTTTCCTCATGCATCATCCGCCGGCCTTCGTTACCCCCGGCAGAGAGCTGCGGGTGGACGCTAATTCAACTGACCCGCGAGGCACGATCTGGGCCAGCCAGCTTAAAGGGCTGCTGGATCAGAACCTCATCCGCGAAAACTTCAAGCCGACGCCGACCGCGCCGACGTTCCTTCAATTCACAGTGAACCAATCCGAGGCCACGGTCGAGAACCAGAGACGCGTCGAGTCCGTCAACGTCCACACCGGCTCGCACACCGAGTACGACAAGAAAGGCAACGCGCGCGAGGTCGAGGACTGCCAGTTCCAACAGGCCGAGATGACATACTTGGTCTCCAACGGCAGCCTTTCCGTGACGGTTCAGGTGAGCGAGACCAAGTCCCAGGCGGTTGTGCACAGCCAAGTACTCCAACCCACGTACAATGCCGAGTCAGCCATCGCGGGCCCAACGCGATGTGGCGGGCAGGGCTACGGTGTTAGAGCGGGGCAACTGCAGTCACCTCAAGCCATCCTCAGTTCGCTCATCGAACAAGCCGCAGCCAACACATTGAGATTGGTGGCTGGCTATGATGAGCCCCGGAGTGTTCTCCTAGCCGTGGACGGTGGATTGAAGCCAGGCAACGCTCAGGCTCTCGCGGGAAACTGGCGGCAGGCCCTGGAGACTTGGAAGGGGGCGTCCATCAAGGAGAAAGCCCGGGATACCGAGGCTGCCCGCCAGTACAATCTCGGCGTAGCGCATGAAGCCCTGGCGGCTTCTGCCATGCGGAACAATGCCCTGGATGAAGCCAACGCACATCTGAACGATGCGGAACAGTCCTATCGGCAGGCCCTGGGCCTCGATCCTGGCGAGAAATACTTCCGTGACACCATCGCGCGGCTCCAGCACGACCGTGGGGTGCTGCAAAAGGAACAAGAACATCAATTCATGAAGCAGGCCGTCGAAGCCGCGTCTCTGCCGCAAGCGCCTCAGGCTCCCTCCCAGCCACTGACGGTTGATATTCCGCTGGACGGGTGGCCGGAGAACGAATCTCCGGCAGTTCACAGTTTCCGGGCCTATGTCCGCAAGCGGATTGAAAGTCAGAAGCAGGAACCGAGCGAAGCCTTTCGGAAGCAGCTTTCGGCGGAGGGGGCTGACTACGAGGTCAAGGAAGGGAGGGCCATGCAAGTGGTGGATTCCGAAGCCAAGCGCTTCCTCGTCCTTAAGCAGAACTTGGACAAGTATCGTGAATTGTTCAGCGAGTTGGCCGGAGACGGTGTCATCTCGGCGGACGAACGAGAGGTCTTGATGACGAGGAAGAAAACCCTTCACCTTCCTGACGGTCTGGTGAAGCAAGTGGAAGCGCAGTTCCGCTTCAAGGAGTGAAAGACCTTCTGGGGAAGGAGGAGAACTGTGAACCGGGCGTTGCGATCATTTCTGCGTCTTCCATCCTGCCTAACGTTATTGGGATGTTCGGGGCTGCTCCTTCTTGGGCCACTCGTTGCGCGGAGTGCCGACCGCTGCGCGGACGCGCGCGATGACATCCGCCGCGCTAAGGCGATGGGCGAGAGCGATCGCCAAGCCGAGGCTCGCACTCTCTTGCGGAGCGCGCTCTTTGCCTGTCCGGCCAACCCTCAGAACTTGGACTTGCTCGCAGAGGCCTACGACTCCCTCGGGGAACTGGCGCAGGCCGGAACCTTGCGCGAACAGGCGATGCGCCTTCGCGGCGTGTCTGGCAAGCCATGGGTCGAATTCACTGCCGTCGGCCACGCTATTGAGCGTGGGCAGACGACTCAGCTCTCCTGGAACACCGCGAATGCTTCTGCGGTGGAGATCGCCCCCGAGCTCGGGCGTGTCCCCGCGCGTGGTACCAAGACTGTGGCACCCATGGCGGGTGTGACTTACCAACTGACGGCGCGAGGTCCCGGCGGTATATCGAGCGCATCCGTCGAGATTACCGTAACCCTTTCGCGCCTGACCGAGGCCAACATCCTCGAACTCTTGAAGAATGAAGTCCCGCAAACACGCGTTGCGAAGCTCGCGGCGGAACGAGGGATTGCCTTCGCGGTTTCCGTGGAGGCGGAGCGGAGACTTCGGGCCGCGGGCGCTGAGGATGCTTTGATCGAGGTCCTGAAAAAGGCCCCACACTGAGCGCGGACGAGGTTGCCTGCGGGGTCTGCGATAGTTGCGCGTTGCGCTTGCGGGCCTTTGCCGAGGCCGGGGTACC
>Ga0315282_10005986_pt1 | contig 20500 bp, 21 predicted proteins | sample YL17G07_20_MG_FD_203693 | JGI IMG/M metagenome (GOLD analysis project Ga0315282, IMG submission 203693) | Sediment microbial communities from Yellowstone Lake, YNP, Wyoming, USA - YL17G07_20 | ecosystem: Environmental > Aquatic > Freshwater > Lake > Sediment | place: USA: Wyoming | collected... | reverse complement strand
CTTCCACCCTTTTTGGAAAGTCAAATGGTTGGCATCAAACGGCGCCAATTCAGATCAGGCCAGAAGCTCTTTGGAACCCTGAAATCAAAACCATTACTTCTTTGTTTTTTCATCAAGCTTCGCCTAAGGGTGGAGATGGTCGCCCCAAGGATAGTAGTGGCTGACCTACTATCGGAAGAGATCATGGCGACAGTGAAACATAATACCAAGGCGCTAGGGAAGCTTCGGAACCTTGGGGCCCGGCTTTCTGAGCAGCCGATTTTAGCTGCCTTGGGAGGGCATGTTCTGATTCTTGCTCGGAAGACCTGAGGCGTAACGGTCCAAACAGCTTGAGATACGGAACCATCCTTGGAGATCTGAAACGGACTCTCAAATGTGGGTGCTCTCGCGCGCGCTCAAGGCCATTTCAACCCGTGCCGATATCGAGTCCCAAGAGACTGAAGGCATTTCTCCAGAATATTTTCTCCTTCATCTCTTCCCGTACGTCTAGTAACTGAACCCTTAGCGTTGCTGGCGAAATGTATTTTAAAGGTGCCCCAGAGCCAAAGACTAGTCTTGACGCACCGACTAACTGGAAAAGCTTCTTCATTTCTCCAAGAGTTGTGGATATCCTTGAGGTCTCGAAATATATATTTCCGTATTTGACGAGCGTTGAATTCTCGGCTCCCCTTGATTCGAGGAGAACTATTTTTGAATCCGGCGATTTCGATGCCAGCTGCTCCACCTCTGCGAAGTCTATGTCCCTTGCCGCATCCATCCAGTGTCGTCCGCGTTTGTCCCTGAGCCTTACAGGTATTGAAACCACGAGATTCATCTCAGAGACCTTTGAAATGAATCTGAGGCATTCGTCGTCCGTGAGCATGTAATTGTGATACTGGGGGTAGAGCCTTATCCCCTTAAAGCCAATGCGGATACACTCCTCTAGGTCATATTCCCAGCCAGGATATTTCGGATTTAGCACGGCGACCGGAATTAATCTTTCCCTATGGTGCCTTATCTCCTGTATTAATTCAAGATTTCCTTCGTGCGCATCGGCGTAAAGGGTTGAATTAAGCGATGAAACAGCAGCCATATCTATCCCAGTCTTGTCGAGGAGGTTCACTACTTCATCTGCAGATCTGGCCGGTAGTCTTCTGAAAGGCCAATGTCCGATGTACGCATTAAAGTCCACGATCATTTCGGTCGCCTCTGCAAAATCCTTGAGAGGTTTTGACCAAATATGAGCTGCTTCTCTTCTTGCGATATGTCCGCATCGAGTATCTTGCCAACGCCTTCCTCCATGCTCAGGTCAGTGCCAAAGAGGACTCGTTCTGGCCCAACATATGTAACGGCCTTCTCAACGACTCCACAATCGATGACGCTTCCACTGGTATCAACAAAGACGTTTCTCACTGTCCTGAGGGTCTTCAACGCCCACTCCCAGTCTCCGCCTCCAGTCAGGTGCGCCTCTATGATTATGGCTTCAGGGAAAAGAGATGCCAAATGAGCTATGTCTCTCGCATTGGAGATGTTGGGCTGCTTGGCAGCTTCAGCTGGGTCGGTCACATACCCCGCATGCTGCAGAATTGGAACCTTCAGCTCAATGGTCTTTCTTACAATGGGCTGGACTATGGGATCCGAGCATTTGTATTGGTTGTATAGCTTCACGCCCATCATGCCGTCCTCAACTATCCTTTTCTCGATCTCCATAAGAGATTCGGATTGATATCCAGGGTTAACAAAGCAATATCCCAAGATCTTGTCAGGATACTCTTTCATTGCACTGAGTAAGTCTTTGTTACATGCCCTGAACTCTTCAGGTGTGGGCGCTCCGCCGCCTATCGGAATGGAACAACAAAGTGCACCTATTCCCAGCCTATCAGCGGCTTCAACAAGCGATTTTGGAGTCAGGCTCCCGACGTCCCAGGACCCGCCCTTGACATGGGAGTGGCAATCAAGCCTAATCATAAGTCAACAACTTGAGCGAGATATTTAACATTTCGTACTCGTGTAAACGCTTTCCGTTTCTGCTAAGTCACGTACGCAATTTTGTTACATCAGGCGAAAGGTCGAGCGAAATCATCGGGCGTCTGAGTCATATTGGAAGGCTTAGGTTTCGAATGCCAAACTTGCTTGCAATTATGGGCAATTATTCTGACGTTGAACATACTCTAGGCCTTCTATCAGGACTTAAAGAGTTGGCAAGATTTGCGAAATTCTGCAGAGTTGGGGTACTTCGTGTGGAGGTCAACACGGGAGTCTTGTACCTTTTCCCGAATCTAGGACTTCACTATCTGCTTTCAGGGATTGTCGCGATGGAGATCTCCTTTCTTTCCAGTTCCTTCTTGAATAGAGCGTTGACGTTCAGAAATGAAGCTCCCTCTTCAGGCGTTTTCAAATCACTCACAAAGGATCATCGAGCGAGGTCTCTCGGAATAGCGCGCGCTAGCCGGGGCAGATATCACGGTTCGTTCTCCCCTACTGTCGAAGGGATAATTAGGAGCCTAGTCCGTTCTCCACGTCTTCATCTATTTTCTGGAACTTCTAATATTGGAGATGGAAGAATAGACTTGGATTGCCCGCAAGCCACAGGGAACATGGACGTTAGGGACTTCATAAGAGGGGATGTCAGACGTTGGGATTGGTGTGTCTTAGATCCGCCTTGGGGCCTTCAGAAGTATCCGATAGTGTCTTTCATCTTCCAGGTTCTGTCCAAGCATTTGAGAGTCATGGACTCGGTCGCGCGCGCAACGTGAGGTCGCAAACCATTTATGCTTGCACCATGTGCAATGAGTCATGATTGATTTCCACGTTCATTTGGGAAGGGTGAAGTCCTATTCCAAGTTCCTAAGGGGAGCTGTATACGCTTCGGTGTCAGACCTCCTAGAGCACATGAACGAGTGCGGTGTCGAAAATGCAGTCGTGCTGCCCGTTGCCAAGGAATATCCTGATCTAGGCGAACTCATGAAGGGCACGAACGAGGTCTTGGGAGAAACCTCCAAGTACAGCGACAAGCTCATACCTTTCTGCGGGGTCGATCCTTTGGACGAAGGCCTTGAGGCTGAGATAAAGCGTTACGTATCTCTAGGTTGCAAGGGCTTTGGAGAACACAAGGTTGAACTGCCCGTAGATCATGAGAGATCCAAGAAGATCTACGACTTGTGCGGCAAGCGCGCGCGCTATCCCGTCTATGACCAGATTGTAGACGTGAAGTCACTGTCGCGAAACGTCGAGAAGGTCATGATCATGGCCGACCCCGACATCGAGAACATGATACCGCAGAAGACCCCAAGCATCCGGATGAAGTGTCCGAATTGCACAGCAGGCAAGAAGAGCGATCAGCTGACGTGGAATGTTGAGGCGCCTAGTAAACTCCAGTGCCGCTATTGCAAGATAGTGTTCGAGGCATACTCGGCCACCCCGCACGAGAAGTATCCCGCCAACAAGGTCCTCAGGGTAACCAATCCGCTGGGCGTTGAGGAAGAGTATCGGTACTACGAGAGCCCGACGGGCGCCCGGTTCTTTTTCGAGTGCCGCGCGAACTATCACAAGAAAATCTACTTCACGGAGCGTGCACTGAATTTGGCGAAGCTGTACCATGGAACAAAAGACATCCGCTACGCCCGCAAGGCTGCCGTCATCCTCGCCCGCTTTGCTGAGGTGTATCCGAGTTGGACAGTGCACGGCTCCGACGATTGGTTGGACATCAACACGGTATTCTTCCATGACCGCAAGCCGCCCTACTCCCGCACGATCAGCGCACAGGCTAGCAAATGGGCAGATTACTGGTTCTGGAGCGAAATACCGGTCGAGTTGGTGCTCGCCTACGACCTGATCTATCAGAGCGGTGAGTTGGAGAAACTGAGTCGCGAGAAGGGCAGGGACGTGAAGCATGATATTGATGCCTTCTTCCGGGCAACTGTGGACTTCTGCCACATGTTCGGCCGGGACCTCGCCGGGATTGGAAACATGCACGGCGAGTATGCCAAAGGGCTGTTGGTGCTGGGTAGGGTTATCCAAGAACCGGCCTACGTGCACGAAGCCTGCGAAATCTTCCAACGCGTTGTGGACGAGGGCTTCTTTCGGGAAGGGATGTGGAATGAAGGCACGCCCAGCTACCACGAGGGCATCGTTAGCGGACTGCGAGCGGTGGTGGACTTGGCGAAGGGTTATAGCGACCCGCTAGGCTACTGCTACCCGGCGACAAAGCATCGGTTCGACAACCTTGATTTGGAAAAGGAATGTCCGCCGTTCGCCCAAGTTGAACATGGCGAACGGCCGCTGGTTGCTCCGGTGAGGACGCACGTGCATGACACAGGAGGATGGTGGTGGTACCTATCTTCGCCTCCGCCCGTCGCGCCCGACGCGGTTTTCGAAACCCACCTACTGCCGGGCATGGGCCACTGCATCCTTGGTCGCGGTGTCGGCGAAGAAGGCCGGCAACTTCACTTGCATTGGTGCTACGCCCATGCCGGCCACTGGCACGCTGACAGCCTCAACCTCATCCTCTTTGCGAAGGGCCGAGAGATGATCTGTGATTTAGGCTACAGCGGGGCGCGTTCGATGACGTGGCGCACATACGCGAGTGTGCTCCACAACCTGGTGGTGGTGGATCGCCACAACCAATCCCCTTCAGACAAGGGCTTCTTTCGGGAAGGAACGTGGATTGAAAGCACGCCCAGCTACCATGAAGAAAACGTACGCAACATGGAACATTTCGGCAACCTGCTCCTTTACGAGCCCCACCACGATAAGGTCCAAGTCGTTGAAGCAGAAGGGCGAGACTTCTACCAGCACCGACGGGTCAAGACCTATCGGCGGCTGCTGGCGGCAATAGCCACATCTGAGACAGACTTCTATGTGGTCGACATCTTCCGCGTGAAGGGCGGCGAATTCCACGACTGGGCGCTGCACGGCGATGCGGATTGCGAGCAATCGGCTGTGTCCAATCTAGCGCTCCAATCGCATCAAGGAACTCTTTTCGAGTTCGACAAGATGCGGGGCGAAGAGGATGACAAGTCGTACCAGGACGTCAGCGAAATACGAGTTTGCAGAACGAACGAGCCCTGGTGGGTGGATTTTCGCTATCTCGACGGCAGCGAGATCGGGCTGCGGACAACCATGTTGGGAAATCCGGGAGTGGAGGTGGTATTGGGCCGAGCCTTCTCGATGCGACGGGCTCGCGAAAATGATGCCGAAGCTGAGAATTTCACGATGCCGATCGTGTTGGCCCGGCGACGGGGCGAAGATCTGTCGAGCACGTTCGCAGCGGTCCACGAACCCTATCGCGGCCAGCCGGCGATCGACGAGGTGAAGCGCTTGACACTCGATCCTGGCTATGAATTCGCTGTGGCATTGGCCGTTCGCATTGGCGACCGCACCGACTACATCCTGAGCACAACCGACGAGCCGCCATACCCGCTACACCGGGTTCAGGGGTCGAAGCACATCATGTTCCGTGGCCGGTTCGGGATCGTCTCGACACATAAGGGCCAGCTCACTTGGATGTATTTGCTCGACGGGACCGAGTTGACCTACGGTGATCATGCGCTCAAAGCTCCAGGCCGTTTGGAAGGCGACATCACGGCCGTCGCCGAGCGCGGCTTTGAGACGAACGCGAAGCTCCCAATCGATGGTTCGCTTCGCGGCGCCACGTTGTTACTCATTCACGGCGACGGGAGCACCCAAGGCTACGAGATCGACCGGGTAGAAGCAACTGCTGCCAAAACCACGGTAGTCGTCATAGGCCCCCCAGGTCTCTCAATCGACGGCGAGCGCACGCGGATGTTTTTCTTTCCGCTACGGGAGATCAGAGGAAAGAATAGGTTTGTCATTACGGCCTCAACGTATCAAGAGTTCTGATCGAGGAGACTGCAATGAGGCAGGTAGCGCCCAGACCGGGCCGAAGCAGGAGTTGGGGGGCCCGATCCCAAGCTTCGGTCCAGGACCGGCACTGGCAAGCTTTTCGGTATTGATCAGCAGGAAGCGCTCTTCAGTATTTTGGATCTCCTCATGAACATAGGAGTCCGCCTCACGCCGAGCTATCCCATGTTGCCTAGGAAGTCCATTTCAGGGGTCCTTGCGGCCACGAAGAAGGAATACATTGCCTGCGAGTATTGCCCCAGAGAGTGCGAATACAGAAGAAGACCGTTCAATGGCGAATATCGCTCCGTCAAATGTAACCATTGATCCGCTAAATCTAGGCGCTCTTTTTTCTTGCGAGCTCCATCGCATCGAATGGACAGATTGAAACGCATAGCCCACAATTGCCACATTGTGCTTGATCAATGACTGGTTTTCTTAACTGATCTAATGATATCGCTAGGTATGGACAAGCTCTTTCACATATTGCGCAACTAGTGCACTTCTCATTGTCGACCAGAACCTGGTAGGCTTTTTCTCTAGCTAAGTCTTCTAGAGGAATTATCTTGTTTAGAGCTATGCCCTTGAATTCTTCTATTCTGGTAAAGCCCTTCGAAGTAATCCATTCCCCTAACCGATCTTTCATTTTCGATATAATGTCATATCCCAGTATCATTACTGCCGTACAAGTCTGAATGGCATCCGCACCAATCATAATGAATTTCACTATGTCGTCTCCGGATGCAACACCACCTGAGCCAATTATCGGAACCCCGAGTTTTCTGGTCGCTATGTGCGCTGTCCACGATAGGCTCATCGGCAGCTGCCATGGGCCCCCGTAGCCACCGTAACCACCCCACGAAATGGGTTCCATCTCATCTATGTCGATGACCAGTCCTTGGAATCTCGCGGTTGACACTAATGCATCAGCCCCAGCAGACACCATGACTTCTGCCAATTGAACAGGATCGGCACCATGTGGGGTTATCTTGCACACGACAGGTATGCTGCAGGCGTTCTTTACCGTTTTCACAATTTTCTGTACCAGATTCGGATCACTTGCTACGGCCCTTCCCATCAATTTCCCTTTCTCGATGTGCGGACATGAGACATTCGTTTCGATTGCGTCGACTCCGGCCCCTTCCACCATTGTTGCCAGTTTCCTCCATTCTTCATAGTCTCTTCCGCCGATGCTTGCGATCAATACACCTTCCAAACCTTGCCTTTTCATGTTCTGCTTCGCTTCCCTGAGGAAATCGACCCATTTCTCCGGCTCGTACTCCGACAATAGGTCTATCGAATATAACGAATAGTATCTCCCAGCTACCGCATCCTTCTTGTTCATGACATGCATCCTGGGTTTGGGCTGTGCTTGCATAATGGGGTCAAAGCCTATGGTCTTGGTCACGACTCCGCCGGCACCATGTTTGAAGCAATTGAGGATGTGACGAGGAGACATGGAAGGAGGACCTGAAGCTACAATGATAGGATTGGGAAAGGCTAGATTCCCCAGCTTGACGCTTAGGTCTATGCTCATGTTCACACCTCCAGTGAGAAACGCTCTATCTTACCATCCCGAGTCTATTAAGAATGTCGCGGATTTTGTCTCGCTCTTCCGGTGAGATCTGTTGCAATGGTGGTCTGACAAAGGATGTCTTAAGGACCCCTAACTGAACGAGTGCCTCTTTAAGCCTCACCCTGTAGTTCCTGACGGGCGGAGCGAAGAGGACTTCCTCCAGAGGCAGTAGCTTCCGCTCCCATATCTCTCTCGCTTCTCTATATCGCTGTCTTCCCACCAAGTTGAACATCTCAATTTGCTCCTTCACGGCTATCGTGCCAAAACCCAATAGGCCCCCTTCGGCACCGAGGATTAGGGACTCATATATGAAGTCGTCATTGCCAGTGAGGAGAGTTATCTTTCTCGGAGCTTTCTTCAGGGTCCTAACAACGTCCACAAACTTCTTTGCATTGAACGAAGCCTCCTTGATCGCTATTACATTTCTTATTTCAATAAGCCTGAGCAGCGTCTCAGAGTTGTACTCGACGCCGCCAAGGACGGGTTGTAAGTTGAATAGCACAATTGGAATATCTCCTCCTTCGGAGATCTGGCGGTGGTAATCATATACTATGTCGTCGGAGGGCTCTCCCATGAAGGCCGGGTGAGGAAAAACCATGACGGCATTGGCTCCCGTCCGTTTCATATCCTTGGCAGACTCTACGGCCTCTTCGGTATTTCTGGCCTGTAATCCTGCTATTATCGGAACTCTACCCTTGACTATTTCAGATGCAGCTCTCAGTATCTTAGTTCGCTCTTCTTGATATAGATACGGGCCCTCTCCCGTGTCGACGTTTATCGCAAGACCACCCACGCCGAACGATAGGAGCCATCTGATGTATTCCTCAAGTTGGTCATAGTCAACCTTGTAATGGCTATCGAGTGGAGTTAGTGCTGCCGGAATCAGGCCAAACTCTTTACTCGGAACTTTGATCAAATCGTCCTAGTCCAGCCTCATTGTGAATGTTATCCTATATAAGAATTAGAGCGCGCGCTATGTGCACGAACAAAACTTTGGCTTTAGCCTGGGGTTATGATAGCAATGCTTGTTTTCCCTCGATTCTGGGCATTAGATTGAACAGGGTAGAGTCGCTCGATTATTTCTACTGTCGCCTTCGGAATTTCGAATGCCGTGTCTTCCATCGTCGGCCAACCGACAACAGGTCTTTTCGGATCTGGAGTGAATCCTGCCTCTTTTGCAAGTTCTACGAACCAATCAGGATATTTCACCGCTTTTGGCATAACTTGGGCCAAAGCCTGCGCCTCGTAATCTCCTGAGTCCAATATTCTCTGAACTTTCGGCATCATTACGATGCTCGCATGAGCGTTCAAATGTCTGGCCAATTTGATCGCGTCTATTATTTTTGCTTCTTCACTCTGTTTGGCAAGAAGCCCTTTACTCCGGGCCCATTGAATCAACTTTCTAAAGCCCTTATCCTGGACTCTTTTGACCGCTTCCTCCTTTCATAACAGGCCTTCATTTCTTCGTAGTACTTCCAAGCAAGAACCTCTTCTATTGACCTTCCGCATAAGAACATGGTAACGTCATAAAGCCCTAGAACAAAGCAATCTCGAGCCTCGTCAAAAATACGTCGGCAAAAGTGCCCGTCCTCAAGGCGGTGATCCTCTTATCAAAGTCTATTGAACATAGCCTAACATATCTTTGGTAAGCTTCATCGTTAACCCTAGTAAAATCTGCTTTGTATCCTTCCAGCGGGTAATCACTCATGACCATCGTCTCGCCCGAAAGTGAGATATTTAGGATTTTTTTAGTGCGGTCCTACTTACACCAAATAGTGCGTGCGCCTCAGTGTACTTTGAGGCTATAACTAGGTCGTAGCTCTCCTCGATTTTTTCATACATCGCTGGCAACAAGCGTGCGTGCTAACTCGTCCTTTATGACTGATCCCAGCTTGCCCGGTTCCGACTGTGTGAAACTAATGGCTTTTTCGAGCATCTTGTGATATATGGGGCATGGGAACCTCGCGGCGTTCATGGAAGCACAGAGGCTGGTTAGTACAAGTACATTGACCCCTCAACGATTGAACTAACCCCGACGGCGAAACTCCTAAACGCGTAAATAATTGCGATGGTTCGGTCATCCCGAAGATGACCAAATTATTTGCAGGGGCATCCAAGAGGGAGGTAACTCCGGAAGTAGGAGTTTACTTGGGTGGCTACTTCGAAAGGAGCTCACCTTCCACGGGATTACATGACCCGTTGTTCAGCAGGGCCGTTTACCTATCTGACGGGGTCGAGGAAGTCCTGATCATAGGTAACGATCAGCTCTGCCTGTCAAACGTCACAACACCGGGATACCTTGATGCAGTCAGAGAATCGATCGAATCGAGGACAAGTGTGAAGCAGGACAACACAATAATCTTCGCAACGCATACGCATGGGGCGCCCGATCCATTCGAAACATTCGGGCCTAACGAGAGAAACACCACATATTTCAAACGTCTCCAAGAGGAGATGGTAGAAGTTGCGGTCGAAGCTTATTCGAAGAGAAGAGAGGCCAAGGTTTATTGGGCGAAGGATAATTCAGATCTAGGAATAAACAGAAGAAGCCCCAAAAGTGGTCCGATGGATCCTGAACTGATCACGGTCAGAATATCGTCACCTGATGACGGCGTTAAGGCTTTGTTGGTAAGCTACGCATGCCACGGCGTCGTCCTCGGACCTGACAATTTGTTGGTATCCGCGGACTGGATTGGCTATCTTGAGTCCAAGCTTGAAGCAATATATGCCCCAGCAGTTGTGATGTTCCTACCCGGGACCTCCGGAAACATCAACCCTAGGACGAGGGATCTTGAGGAGAAACTCGCATCTGGCGGGGACATATACGATAGAACTGGAGGCACTTTCGAGGAGATGGAGAGAATCGGTTCCATGATGGTCGACGAGGTTCAGAGGGCTCTATCCAGAGCAACCCCGAGTCAGGAGGCCAGGGTGAGAAACCGAGTGGCGAACGTCGACGTGAGAATAGAAAACAAGATGATCCTAGACATGGTGGGAAAAGAAGAGATCAGGACCAAGGTATCTGCCACGCAGGTTGGAGACTTGCTGATCGTTGGGTTGCCCGGAGAGGCCTTTGTGGAATATGGACTTCGCCTGAAGTCCATTTCAAAACACGTCACCATACCATTGACCTTGGCGAACGATTACGTGGGCTATCTTCCAACCAACGAGGCTTTCGCGGAGGGGGGCTATGAGCCGGGGGTCTCCGTCGGACGGACCGGCGTTGCAGCTATGATTAGCGCCGCAGAGAACCTAGTTAGGAGTTAATGTGCTCGGCTCACATCCTCTCCGCATCGACGTTATAGTGCAATAGGAGTGGAGGCATGATTTTGAACGCCTCCGCATACTCGACCCCAATCTCTTTCCCATACCTTTTGGCCTGATACTTAAAATAGGATTCGTAAAAATCCCATCTCGCCTCGAATTGGGTCCGGTGCTTTCGTACTGCCTCCAGCCTGACTTGAAAAGTATCGGTTATGTCGAAATAGGTATTTGGTCTTGGAGTCACAAAATAGGCAACGTATTCCGGTTGGTGAGGTTGAAGGCCTCCTTGAAGCTGTTCCGGATTTGCGTTATGAAGGCCGCTGAACATCGATGCCTCGCTTGCCATAGTACCCGTACTGATGTGGTCTGGGTGAGCCTCATACGTTAGCCATGGGTCGACAGTGAAAATTGCCTCCGGCTTCTTCTTCCTGATCAGCTCTATCAACTTGCTCCTTGCCTCTAGACTGGGATAGAGCTCCGAGTCGGGATAGCCAAGCCATATCAACTCCTTCACCCCTAAGACCTTTGCTGCCTCTTCCTGCTCCTTTCTCCTGATTTCCACGATATTGTTAGTTGTAAGAGAAGGGTCCGAAATCGATACTCTATCATCGGTCATCGTGACGTATATGACCTCACAACCGAGCTTGGATAGCTTCGCTATAGTCCCGCCGATCCCGACGTCAGCATCATCTGGATGAGGTTGCACACAGATCACCCGTCTTAGGTCCTCCAGCCTCTTGAGCCCTAACGCCTTGATTCCACTCGTCAGGGTCTCTTCTAGCATTGACTGTTCACTTCCGTGAAGCTCACTCTGGAGGTATTTCCTTGAATGCCAGTGTTATATCTATGCCCTCCCTCGACCTGTACCATTTAATCAGGTAATATAACGAGAAGCCGCTTGCGTATGCAACCGCGGTCAGGATGAGTGCGGTGCCGATTCCATAGAACTCCCCAGGCAAGCTAAAGGCTGCTCCAACAGCAAGTATCAAGCTCACTACGACCATCCAGATGCCTGCGATGCTGACTAATGGGATGTGGGCGATTCTTGTCTTGAGAATGCTCGGTAACATATCGAAGTATGATTTTTTCCTGAAGGGGAGCAGAACGGCCGATACGCCGGTCAAGACGAAGGCTAAAGGAAATGCAATTGAAAAGTTGACCATGGCGAGCATAGGACCCCATGCCCAGTAAATCAGGTTGTAGATCTCAATTACTATGGCAGTCACTATGAGTGCATATACAGGGCTGTTAAACCTCTCGTCCACCTCAGCTATCTTAGAAGGAAAAAGTCTGTCGAAAGCTAAGGCAAAAAAGGCCCTGCTGTAAATCAGGAAATAAATGGGCAAAAACACGAAGGACCAGATCATCATCGCGACGTTCACGAATACCATGAGGACCGGATTTTGTATTATCGTGGAGAGCAAGAACTGCCCTGTTGGCGGAACTGGGAGTGGGTAATATGACGGAGCTTGATAATAGAGGTACTGAATCGCCCCGCTGAACTCATAGCCAAATACGCTCTCGGCTGTGAAACTGGCCAAGGCTGAGAACCCCGCCGTGAAAACGAGGGTGGAGAGCATGATCAACGGCATAGTTCTCTTGAAGTTTCTGACTTCCCCTCCGACGTACACCATGTTCCAGAATCCTGTGTACGATACCCATGCGATCACTAAACCCGCCATCAGATTTTGAATCAATACATCGCCAACGGGGGAGTAGCCTTGTTGTCTGGCGGATTCCATGACCGTACGATAGTCGACTCCAGAAGGGAGATATGCGCCTAGGGTCGATGAGAAAAGTGAGGTGTTTGAAACAAGGAGGAAAACAATAGCGACCCCGAGTCCTATCGCGCTGATGGCGAACAAGATCTTCATGATCCTTCTATACAGTCTCACCCCGAACACTGTGATCAGAAATGCGAGGATCACGAAACCGGTGCTTATCAAGGGACCTATGGGGGCCGTAGAAACGGTCTTAGCCAGCTCCAATAGGGATTCGTTTCGAAGCGTCGTGCCGAGAACAGCCAAAGTAGTTGAAAGGTTTGACCAACTCAAGCTGAACGCGAATCCCGCTATCCCGGTCGTCTGATACAACAGGGCAATCCAAGCCCACACGAAGCCTAGCGCAGGCCCGAGGACTCTGCCTACGAAAACGTAATCTCCTCCGGACCTAGGCATCAACAAACCGAACACTAAGTAGACGGTCAAATACCCGATGGCTGGAAGAAGCCCGATAAACCATATCGCTGTCATGCTTGATCCAGGAAATAGATACGGGGCTCCGAATATCCCGGAAGTTATTATCCCTCCCAGATTGATCGCGCTTAGGACTATGATTAGGACATCTAAAGTATCAAGATCCCTAACCAGACCAGTGGCCCCCCGCAAGAAGACACTAGAGGCCTTGCTTTTTTCTGTCATCTTCATTCAAGTAAGCGTACGCGCGCGTTAAGGATATAAATCTTAGATGAGGTTTTCACGCGTTGACGAACATAAGGGAGGACATTTTCGAGGAAGCGGACAGGATTCTGGCAGAGGCAGCGAAATCAGGTGTGAAACTCAAGCTCATCGGAGGCCTTGCTGTGAGGTATCATTGCCATGATTCGTCGCACCTGCTCTCAACAAGGAGCTATCCAGATATAGATCTCGTTGGTCACAGGCATCAGTCATCAGAAATAAAGAAACTGTTTTCCTTCCTCGGGTATTCCCCTAGGGTCAGGTTCAATGCAATCTACGGACAGAGGAGATTGATATTCAACGATCTTGAGCGAAACAGGAGGGTCGATGTATTCCTTGACGTCTTCGAGATGTGCCATACTCTGGACTTGAAGGACGCCGTGGATGCTCCTGGAGAAGTCCTCGGAGTTACCTACCTCTTGATGACGAAGTTGCAGATTGTTGAGGCCACCGAGAAAGACATCCTCGACACGATTTGCTTGTTGCTGAAACACGACGTGGTTGAGAAGAACGGAGGGGAAGCGATATCCGTTCAGGAAATATGCAAACTTACTTCGGACGATTGGGGGTTATACAAGACATTCACCAAGTCTCTAGGGAAGGTTAGAAAGGTCCTGCCCGAATACCTAAATGGAGTAGAATTGACCGAGACTGATAAGAGGATTGACCTGCTCTTGTCTAGGATAGAAGGCGGACCCAAATCGTTAAGATGGAAATTGAGGTCCTTGATTGGGGTGAAGGTCCAGTGGTATGAGCTCCCCGAGCCAGACGTGAAGATAGCGTGAGGAGAAAAGACCAAAATGAAGATTTTCTTCGCTTCTGACGTTCATGGGTCAGAAAGGTGTTTCAAGAAGTTCGTGAATGCCGCGAGGTTCTATTCCGCTGACATACTGATTCTGGGAGGAGACCTGACTGGGAAGGCAATCGTCCCCGTACTGAAATCCCAAAATGGAACGCTAGAATACGAGTACATGGGAGAGGAGATAACCATCGATGGTGAGGAGAAACTTGAGAAAGCCCGTTCTTCCCTTGCGGACTTGGGATACTATCCGTACCTGACTGATGAGAAGGAGGCTTCAGAGCTTCGGGAGGACAAGAAGAAACTGAACGAATTGTTTCTGAAACTCATGAGGGAAAGGCTGGAGCATTGGGTGAGACTAGCCGAGGAGCGACTGAAGGGCGCCGGCGTGCAATGTTACATCTCCCCAGGTAACGACGATCCGTTGGGAGTTGAGGACGTCATCTCGGGTTCTGGCATGGTCGTCAACCCTGAGAACCAGATCATCGTTGTTCATGGTAGGTGCGAAATGGCAACACTGGGATATACGAATCCAACTCCTTGGAAGAGCCCGAGGGAGGTAGAGGAGAAAGAATTGCGACACATTATCGAGCATCTCATCGAAAAAGTCCAAGACATGAGTCATGCGATTTTCAACTTCCACTGCCCACCTTACAATACGAAGTTAGACGAATGTCCTATGCTTACCAAGGATCTCAAGCCCGTTTTCTCGGGAGGAAGCTTGACCTTGCAACATGTCGGTTCTACATCGGTACGCGAACTCATAGAGCGTTCACAACCACTAGTGGGTTTTCATGGGCATGTACACGAAGCGAGAGCCGTCGAGAAGATCGGAAGCACGATTTGTCTAAATCCAGGCAGTCAATACCAGTCAGGAATACTCAATGGGGCCATCGTACAAATCAGCGACGACGGAAAGGTCAAGAGTTACATGCTCACATCGGGTTGATCGCGCCGTCCTGATGTCTTTGCCAGTAAGAGCCATTTCCCGATTGTCAAGAGTCTACTTGTACTAGCGCACTCAACCGGAATCAAAAACTCCTCCTGGTCTCTTAAGAGAGGTGCACGATCTCTATATCGTCGCGCGCGAAAGGATGAGCGCTCTAGTTAACGACGCGAAAGCGCCTCAGTTGTGACGTCCAGGAGGCACCAAACACGATGATGTGCGGGAGGTTATTATCCTAGGATATCATGGCGTCCTTCGAACGATCCGATTCGATATCGGGATTACCAGCCATATTTGGACGGCCCCCAGTCTTTCTTGATCAACTCCTGTTTGGCTAGCAAGATCTTATTTGGTTCCAAGTCATCGTAGAGAATCACTCCAGGCCCGACAATGCTGTAGGGGCCAATCCTGACGCCAGGCATTAATATGGCATTCACCCCAGTCCTGCAGTAGTCACCTACGAATGCTACGTTCTCGGCGATCTTCTTATTTCCCTTGACATCCACAATCGCCCTTTCGTCATCGAACCTCAATGTGCCGACAACAGTAGCTGCGCCTATGTCGGTACTTTCACCTATTATCCCTGCTATCTCAGAGTAATGAACAATGTAGACGCGATCGAATATTATCCCGAAGACCTCGGCGGCATGCCCTATCTTCACATTGTTGCCAATGACAGAGTGAGCCACGTAGCAGTATGCATCAAGCGTGGAGTTATCCCCTATGACTGAAGGGCCTTCCACTATCGCCCCCCTCGATATCCTGGAGTTATGGCCAATCCAAACTGGACCCTCTATGTAGACCCCATCCTCTACTCTAGACCCTTCACCGACATATATTGGCCCCTGTACCTTTGCCCCGCTACTCACATATGCGCCTTTTTCCACCTCTGTAGTTTTAATCTCGTTGATCATACCGAGGACGGCGAAGCGGCTCGCAGTGATTATGTCCCAAGGATAATCCACATCCACCACATATCCCGCGGTCTCGACAGCTTTCACAAGCTCGCCATTCTCGACCATTTCGCTCAAGGACTCGTTGAGCTCTGCTTCTTTCGCTGGCATAATGCCAACGGGCACACTCAACATAATGCCTGGATTGTTGAGAATGTAGTCCATTGCCCTTCTTGAGAAGGCATACAGACCCAATATCTGGACGTTGAGATCACGCGGTCTCCATGCTACTTCCTTGATCCTTCCACTTTCATCCGCTGATGCACCGAATGAATGCATCGGATCGCCAGCTTTTGTCGACAGCACGGAACAAAGCGTCTGATTCTTCAAGTGGTCGTTGATGACCGCTTTCAGGACATCGGGATGGAAGACCAAATCTCCATGCACTAAAATGAAGTCCTCGTCTCCCACGAAATCCTTCGCTAGAGCCGCAGCTGAAGCTGTTCCTGATGGCGTTGCTTGCTCTAGATAGGTTATCTTTACTCCGAGGCGAGATCCATCCCCAAGCCAATTTCTGATTCTCTCTCCCATCGGCCCAATGACAAGCGCCACTTCTTCGATGCCATTCTCTTTAAGACTTTCAACGATTCTCTCGCATATGGGTACGTTTGCAACGGGGATCATGGATTTAGGTCTAGTCATTGAGAAAGGAGCTAATTTTTCGCCCTTTCCAGCGGCAAGAACTAATCCTTTCATGTAGCATTACCCTAAGGCGAACGGTAAAAAGTTAATCGCCCACGGTCACCTTGATGCCTTAGCGGAATAACCTCTTGCTGGTCTTCTAGTTTTCCAAGGCTTCTCGAGGCACCAAGGTATTGGCCGCAAGACTTAATGGCCTTGATCCATTCAGGATGAAAAGAGATGCTAAGAGCCGGTTGCAGCAAAGTCGACATTACCCCCATGAAGGAACAGTTCATAGCTGGCTTCGGAAAGAACAGGAGGAGTACGGCGGTCCACGATGATCTATATGTAAGGACACTAGCACTAGAACTTGGTGGAGATTCCCTATACATATCCTCACTAGACCTGATCGGCGTCTTCCGGGAGACGGTGATGGACATAAGAAAAAGGGTGAAAAATGAACTGGGCATCAGAGAAGAGCAAATTGTAATCGCGAGCACTCACAATCACCAAGGACCAGATACATTGGGACTCTGGGGACCTTCGGACTACGAGACGGGGGTAGATCCCAGCTACATGGGTTTCCTCACCGAACGGGCAGTACGCAGTGTAGTGGAAGCGCATTCGACCGCGAAACCGGCTACCATGAGCGTGGGATCCGTTTTTGTGAATCCCAAGTCAATAGTATATAACGCCAGGGATACTAACTTGATCGATAGGCAGCTAACTGTTCTCAAGTTCGAAGATTCTCAACGGAATTGCATATCGACGATCACCAATTTTGCAATTCATCCTGAGGCATTGGGCGGTTCCAACACTCTGATATCTGCAGACCTCGTCAAGTTCATTCACGAAGGAGTAGAATCCAGCGTGGGTGGGACTTCGATTTTTCTCAACGGAGCCTTGGGTGGGATGGTCACGCCTGTAGTGAAAGAGAATAGCTTCGAAGAAGCCAGAAGAGTTGGTCTTGCGATTTCCACCTGTGCATCAAGAGCCCTCGAAAACGCTAGAACCATACCTTTGGAAACCCTTGAGATTAGGAGTTCGGAGATCAAGGCAAAGCTGGAAAACGAACTCTTTGCGAAGGCAACTGAGATGGGCTTGATCCCAAGGGAAACAGATCGTGGTATGGTAGTAAGCGAAATAGAACTTGTAAGGTTCGGGAACGAGATAGGAATGGCTACAATTCCGGGTGAGCCACTGCCGAGATTAGGACTTGAGATCAAAGCCCTGATGCCATTTAGGTACAAGTTCATCATATCCTTGGCAAATGATGAATTGGGATACATAATTCCGGAGGACCAATGGGATTCGAGCAAATACGAGGAATCAATGAGCGTAGGACCAGACATGGCTCCGACAATAGAATCAAGAATAGCAGAATTGCTTGGTTGAACCGCGTTAGGAGAAGAGTCTTCCTTCATGATGGTTCAAGCAGCTCCAGAAACTTATTACCGTCACATGCCTGATACTGGAGAAGAGAATGAAGGTAAGCGTCTTGACGGACGAGATAAGCCAAGACCCGGTCACGGCGATCGAGCTTGCCTCCGGGTGGGGAATTAGGCACATCGAAGTCAGGTCTCTGTTCGGGAAGCGGGTGCCTGACGACGATCCAGACGTGAGGAAGATGTTGCTTGACGAGTTGGCAGCGTACAACGTTGACGTTGCAGCCATCACTCCTGGCCTGTTCAAGGTCCCGCTGACCGATAGGGAAGAAATTGACCGACACCTAGCGGACAGACTCCCGAAATCGATAGAGTTCGCGAATGCAGTTGGAACGAATGTGATAATCCTCTTCACGCCGATACTGACCGACGGACCTGACGAGAAGGAGATGAGCTACTTCAGAGATGTGCTCGTGAAGGCGCTCGACATCGCGGAAAAGGAAGCCGTGACGCTAGCGTTGGAGAACGAGCCCATATGCTACACGGCGACCGGTTCCAGTACGTCGAAGTTCGTTCGAGACCTGAACAGGCAAGACCTCCGCGTGAACTGGGATCCCGGCAACGCCTACTTCGCGGGGGAGGACGCGCTGGAGGGGTACCGCCATGTCAGGGACCTCGTGGCCCACGTTCACTTGAAGGACTGCGTAACGGACCGCTTGACGGGAGCGAAAGGGTACGTCCCCATCGGACAAGGTGAGGTGGGACTTGAGGAGCAAGTTAGGCTGTTGAAGGAGGACAGGTACCTTGGGCATCTCACGATAGAGACTCATTTCGGGCCCAAGGTGAAGGGAACAAAGGAGTGCTTGGACGGCTTGAGGGCCATCCTCTCTCGGCTCGGGGAAGGCCTGGAATGATCTGTGCCCGGCTGGAGGACTGGAACTCGTGCAAGTACGGGGAAGCCCTTGGGGTGTTCTACGTCGAGTATGTGATACCGGATGATGCGACTCCTGGCACCTGTCCGTGGTCTAGAAAATCGTGAGGGCGGGGATGCCAATCGCTAGTGAGCTAACATTTGGCGTTCGAGAACCCTCCGGAGAGAGAAAGTGAACAGGTACCAGAGCGTCGAAGCTCGGTTCGCGCGCAAAATCTACGACGAGGTCACCATAGACACTTGGATCATATTCTGCGCTCGAGGCTGCTACCGTTGCCTACAGAGTCGGCAATTGGTTGCCTTACTGGCCTGCGTTCCTGTGATCTTCATGAAGAGATCCAGCTGACGATCTAGGGACGACAGACACCGTTCCATGTACCTTGAAGGGCTGGCTCATGTTGCCGTGAAGCAGAGGAAGCCTCGTTATCAGGGAGTGGACCGGGCGAGATTCGAACATGTTAGATGTTCCATCCTTCATGGAGGAAACCAGGCAAAAGCCCTGACGATTTTTCAGAAAGCTTATAGGTGAAAATGCCTCTTTAATTGTTTATGCCTGCAGCACGCAATTTCGATCGGAGGGACAAGTCACTCATCATTCATGCGGATGACGCGGGAATGTGCCATTCGGAAAATGAGGCAACTTTCAATGCCTTTCGAAATGGGGTAGTGTCAAGCTGCAGCATCATGATGCCCTGCCTCCTGCCGTAGTCGCTGCTCGATATGCACTCGTCCATGAACAGCGAGTACCTGTCTGGTCTGACTCCGGTGTACGAAATGGCCTCTGTGGATGCTTCGCCTCCGATGAATTACGCTCTGAGAGGGGTTCGCACATTAGCATGAACACTGACCCTCGCGTCGGATCTGTCAACTGCATCTGTTTCCTCTTCATGGTCAGACAGACGAAAAGCCCTCCCCTTCGACGACGGCGTCATTGACTGGCAGAAGTCATCTCGAACGCCGCATTTGCTGCGGTCAGGATGCATCGGCGCTGCTCGTTGGCCGACGTGAGTTTCGACAAACAGAAAACAATGGGCGGCGTGGACCGAGAGTAGCATAACTAGAGGAGCCTTGAGAAATCGTCATAGACGTTGCGCCTGTGGCCGATGAACAGAACGATGACTCTCCGTTTGTCGACATCAATCTCATATATGGCTCTGTGATCCCCGATCTTCAGCCTCCAGAACTCCATATGCTTCAGTCTCTCACCCCTCCTCGCGGGCGAGTCGCGCAAGCGCTTCAGATGACTCGTGATTCTGACCCTCAGGTCGGGGTCGGCTTTCGCCAGGAACTCGGCCGCCTTTGGATGTAGCAGGATCGCATAGTCCAAATCATTGGACTTCCTCCAGGGGTACTAGGCTCCCGGGCTTCCTTCTGACCTCTTCACTTCTTCGCAGCAGCATTTCGTGGAACTCTCTAGTCCGCTCCCTGTCCAGGTGCAACGCAAGGATCGTCTTGACTGCGTCGCTTCTGCTCGCGAATCTGCCCTTCGCCACCCATCTATCGATGTCCTTGACCAATTCGTTGGGCATCCTCACCTGAACTTGGACAGCGCGTTTCATGTGTAAACAGATTTGTTTACACTTTATAAAGGTTGCTTTACATGGATCTCCCAGTGGCGACAGTTGTGCAGACCTAGCAGGCAGACGCTATAACGAGCAGAGTCATTCTTCTACCAGCTTGCGGATCTGATTTCAGTGAACCCTCTGTCATTCCTTCCTAGGACAATAT
>Ga0315282_10005985_pt1 | contig 20502 bp, 10 predicted proteins | sample YL17G07_20_MG_FD_203693 | JGI IMG/M metagenome (GOLD analysis project Ga0315282, IMG submission 203693) | Sediment microbial communities from Yellowstone Lake, YNP, Wyoming, USA - YL17G07_20 | ecosystem: Environmental > Aquatic > Freshwater > Lake > Sediment | place: USA: Wyoming | collected... | reverse complement strand
GACCCGCCTCCAGAAATCACCACGATGACACAATCCGTGTCACCGCAGCGTTCAAGAAGGTTTAGTATCTTTTCTGTACCCTGGATGCTTCCTTCATTCGGAAGCGGATGCCCACCCACAATCACCTCAATAGACTGGTGAGGAACCGTCGCGAAAGAATCATGTGTAATGGCCACGCCTTCTGTCACCAAGACCGCATCGCAGACCGCATGAACCATTGGAACACTCGCCTTTCCAAACCCAACGGCAAACACACGATCAAACAATGAAAGATCAAAGGTCTGTGATCCGAGCAACAGTTGGTTCTGATGAAAAACCCGCTGCACGGCACGATACGGGTCGACTGCCTTAACTGCGGCAGCAAGTATCTCTAAGACATCCTTCCGTTTCTTCTGCAGCTCCGGCGTGTGACCATTAGAGACGAGTTGATCAAAATTTTTAATGAGCATAATCCTAAAGACAGGTTATTTCCCGAAATCAAGCTGTCTCATCAAATTCCGTCGCATCTTACGGTCACTGGAAAATCCTTTCATCATTCGTTTGGTCATATTGTAATACTTCAGGACCTCTTTCACGTCCTTATTCTCCACCCCAGCACCCCGTGCGATACGTTTTATCCGCGATGCCTGGATAAGCTCCGGGTTTTCCCGCTCCTTGTCGGTCATAGAATCCATAATAACACGGAACCGCTTCAGCTTCTGTTGCGTCTCATCCATGTTCACGCCTTTGAGCTTCCCTGACATCCCGCCCGGGAGCATCTCAGCGACCTTCGATAGCGGCCCCATCCCCGAGATCATGTTCATCTGCTCGTACATATCATTCAGATTGAATTTCCCGGACATGAGTTTTCGCGCTGTTTTCTCCGCATCCTTCCCCTTCATGCTTTCTTCAGCACGCTCGAGTAACGATTTGATATCCCCCATCCCAAGCAACCGGGAGATGAACCCGGAGGGATCAAATTTCTCAAAGTCAGCGGAATGTTCACCGGTTCCTACGAACACGATTGGCGCACCTACCTCTGACGCGGCGCTTAACGCGCCACCGCCTTTCGCGGTCCCGTCCAGTTTTGTAAGTACGATACCGGTGATGCCGATCGCGTCATTGAACGCCTTGGCCTGCGGGCCCGCCTGCTGCCCCATCGCGGCATCCATCACCAGCAGTTTTTCATCAGGTTTAATCGCCTTGAAAATATCCTTCATTTCCGAGATTAAATCATCCTCGAGTTTGTGTCGTCCAGAGGTATCGACAATAATAACATCGGCTGCCCGTTTGAATTTATTCAACCCTTCCTTAATGACACTGACTGCTTTTTTCTCATTTTTATCGCCGTAGAACGGTACTTCCACTTGTTCAGCGATCTGTTTGAGTTGCTCGTACGCGGCTGGGCGGTGAACATCGCCGGCGATTAATGCAGGTCGCAACCCCTTGCGTTTAAAATAAATCGCAAGCTTCCCGCAGGTGGTCGTTTTCCCCTGCCCATAAAGCCCTACCATCATTATGACTTGTTTTTTAATCGCGAGTTCTCGGGACACGCCTACGATGTGAACAAGCTCGTCGTACACGATGTGAATCACATGTTCCCGGTTCGTCATCCCCGCTGGTGGTTTCTCCTCAAGGGCGCGCTGTTCAATCTTTTTAGAAAGCTCAAGAACGAGTTTGACGTTGACATCTGCTTGAAGTAACGCTCGCTGAATGTCCCTGACGACTTCTTTCACCAGCTTTGCATCGACATGAACCGCATTAGCGATTTTTTTGATTGTTCGTTTGAGCGAATCTCCGAGATTATCAAGAACCATGGGAATCTTCCAAGCCACATACAACAACAAAGATTAAAAGGTATCGAAGGTTGGTTTATCACAAGGATTCTGCACAGAAATATAAATAATAATACAGATATCCGGACAGGAAGATGAGTGTGTATGGGCAATAAGAAAAAAATCATCGGCATTGGAATTGTAGGTTTATTTTTCATCTCGACATTGGCTGGATGCGTGCAGAACACAAAACCAGGTGCTGGACTCATCGTTATCCCGGGAGTCAATGCAGCAACATCCAGCAACCCAAAATATGCAATCGCGTCCTACTATTCGTCCAAAGAAATAACGATAAACGCGCAGACACCTCAGTATGTACTTCCTTTAGATGAATCACAAATCGTTAACTTTAATGCGCTGAATTCAGTGCTGAACCTAAATACACACCAGAAGGCCCTGTTAGGACGAAACGGGTTTGTGGTAAGGCCGTATGTGACCAACGTTGACGACATCGTCGCCCCGTACAAGACATTGAAGGAACAGGACATTCCCATTTTTGTCACCACAGACACGCTTCTGCACCTCTATCACATCCAGTTCGATCAAATTCTAAAGGGAATCGAGGAGAGAGAATTTTTCGACACAATCCTTGACATGAGTAAAACGTTGTTTGACAAGTCGCAGCAAGAGTATGCCACCTACAGCAATGAATTGAAGGAGGCCTCACGAAGAAACGCCGGGTTTTTTGCGGTTGCATTATCCTTACTGCAGACACCAACCGAGGGATATAACGGGTCTGAGAATATCAGAACCATTGACTTCACCGTCCCGTCCTTCGTAAAAGATAACGTTACCACTGAACTCTCATACATCGAAGCACAAGACGGGTACCATGAAAGCCCACTCTTCAAATATCGCGAGGACTACTCGCAGTACAAACCGCGAGGACATTACACCCAGTCGGAGAAACTGAAACGGTATTTCAAGGCAATGATGTGGTACGGACGAATCTCATTTCTGATGAAAGGAGGAGAACCGTTTTGCCAATACTGCGATTACCTCATCTCATCAGATGATGCCAAGATCCAGACACTACAAGCAAGCCTAATTGCGACCGCACTGCCAAACCTTACAGTCCGCAACGACACACTCAGCGATGCATGGACAAGGATTTACAGCGTGACTTCATTTTTTGTCGGCACCGCAGACGATCTTACACCCTATGAATATCTTGAGAGCATCCGCATTGTTTTTGGGTCTTCGTTTGATGTGACAGAGTTTGCTAATGATACCAAACTTCTCGAACTGGAACTGCACCTCACTGAACTCCGAAGCCCTCAGATCTATGGTGGGACAGGAGAAGCGGTCATTTTGAAAGAACCTGGACAACCAATTACAAGGCAAGATCTCGAGAAGATACTTGATAAGACCAAAGGGATGCGGCTCATGGGTCAACGATTCATCCCTGATTCGTTCATGTTTCAACAGCTGGTTGCTCCGGCAACCGGGTATTTCACCGGAACCGGTGAGCCGTTTACTATGAAGGTGACTCCCCTCGGACCTGCACGATGTTTCCCGCGAGGGCTTGACGTCATGGCCGTCCTTGGATCGACACGGGCATTTCAGATCCTCAACACTGAGGGGGATGCAGCCTATGAAAACTACACTGCACAGCTCACGTCCCTGAAAGAGAACTTTTCTGCCCTGAACGGCACCGAGTGGAATCGGAACCTGTACTTCAGTTGGGTCTATACGCTCCAATCCTTGATACAAGCGTACGATAGTCGATATCCAACATTCATGAATACGACCGCATGGCTTGACAAAGAATTACAGACTGCTCTGTCTTCATGGACTGAACTTAGGCATGACACGATCCTGTATGCAAAACAAAGTTATACCCCGATCCTTGAAACCTCAGTCCCGCCAGGCCCCGAGGAAAAACCCGTCGGGTACGTCGAACCGGTCCCGGAATTTTACGCACGAATCCTTGCACTCACGACCATGACAAAGACTGGGCTGAGCGCACTCCATGTGTTAAATCAAACCGAGACAACTCGTCTCACCAGCCTCGAAACGATTTTAAACAGACTTCTGAACATTTCAACAGATGAACTGGAAGGAAAAGAGCTTAGCGAGGCAGATTATTCCTTCATCCGAAACTTCGGTGAACAACTGGACTCTGTTGTCACTGGTGTGAATGACAAAGGGAAGGAAACAACCATGGTTGCTGATGTGCACACTGATACAAACGACCCGCAGCAGGTCCTGGAAGAAAGCGTCGGCTATGTCGATCTTGCGGTCGTCGCGTATAAGGTCCCCGATGGAAGAATTATCGTAGGGGCTGGCCCGGTGTTCAGCTATTACGAGTTCAAACAGCCGATGAATAACCGGTTAACCGATGAGCAGTGGAAGAGCATGCTTCAAAACGGACAAGCCCCCAATCGACCTGCATGGACAACTTCGTTCATTTCAGAACCATGATCAATCGGAGATAAGCGGGTCAATCGCGGGAATCAATTTTCGTAAATCTTTTCCTTCAATAACCACGTCGGCAGATGCCTTCACACAGTCATCTTCTGGGTTGAACGCAATCCCAATACCACAGGCTTCAAACATCGGGATGTCAAAACAAGAGTTGCCGACCGCCGCACATTCTTCAACCGGGAGTGAAAGCTTTCGCAGGAGCGCTTTAATGTTTTTATCTTTATGGATCAGTTCGACGCGAAGGATGCCTTCCCCGGTAAGACGACCATCAGAATCTGTCCTAACACTATTGGCGAATACATAATCAACGCCGAGGTCTTTCGCGATTTTATCAGCGAGAATATCAAGACCTGCACTCACGATCGCGGTTTTAATCCGATGCTTCTTCAAAAACAGAAAACATTCTTTGGCACCAGTGATTATTGGGAGTTCAAACAAGATCTTCGATATGGTTTCCTGCGTCACAGGTTTTCCGTTTTCTTTCCAAAGCGCGACATCCCGCCTCATGAACTCCGCATAATCAATCTCGCCGTTCAGATACGCTGTCACTGATTGTCGGTTCGAGGTTCCGAAACGCTTATGGATATACCTCCAGGAACTTAGGACGTCAATCAGGACTCCGTCCATGTCAAAAAATACAAGCCTAAGCGCCTTAACTCTTTTTGATGATGAACGTACTATTCCCTTATCCTTCCGATAACAAGGATATGAACATATGGGTTTCATAGGCGTTGGGCCTAGAAGATATTCCTTTACATAAAGGTTCTGCCCATGAAAAATAGTCCTCGTTGTTCCTTTTAAGAGAATCAATGACTGGAGATGAGAATTAAATCTGACGACCCAAAATATCCTGAAAATTTCGGTACAGGGAAGGGGAGAAATGCTTCGTTCAAATGTATTTTTCAATTCTGAGCGAAACTAAACATTTATTAAGTATAATATATATTGTATAATCAGGGGAAATTTTATGAAGAAATCCTGTCAAGGGCATAAATGGCTTGTTCTTTGTGTTGTTGGATTTGCATTCATCATTGGTCCCGCTATTCTTTTACAACATTTGAGTACCGCTCAAGGGAACCTTATAAATGAAAACCAGGGAAATCGGCCTCAGAATGCTGGCCCGTCAATATACGACCTGCTTATCATAGCGCCACAAAAATTTATCAAATCATTACAGCCACTTGTTACGCATAAGATTAGTGTTGGGGTCCGGACACGCCTCGTCTCACTAAGTGATGTGTATCAGCAGATGTTCTGGCATGGACGGGATAACCCCGAGAAAATAAAATATTTCATCAAAACCGCGAAGGAAGAGTGGGGGATCACCTATGTCATGCTTGTCGGGGATTCCCAGGATATTCCAGTCCGTTATGTGTACAATGCGGATAATAACACGGTCTGGAATGAACCATGTTTTATTTCAGAGCTGTACTATGCTGATCTCTATGACAAAAACGGGAATTTTTCAAGTTGGGACACGAATAACAACGGTATCTATGGGGAATGGTATGGCGACGTCGCGAAAGATCCAAATATCGATCTGTACCCTGATGTGTATGTCGGACGACTCGCGTGCCTCACTGATGGAGAGGTAAAGGTTATGGTTCAAAAAATCATCCGTTATGAGACCACGGCGTATGGACAGGACTGGTTCCATCGATTTGTCGTCGTCGCCGGTGATACTTATCCCGAGTCCGAGAACCCGAACTGGACGAGCTATGAAGGAGAAGTAAACACCCTGAATGCGATAGAGAACATGTCAGGGTTTGAGCCAACGAAACTCTGGACATCTGACGGGACTTTTACGGGACCGAAAGATGTCATCCGAGCGATCGACAGGGGATGCGGGTTTTTGTATTTCGAGGGACATGCTAATGCATTTACATGGAGCAGTCATCCGCCGAACGACGCAAACACCTGGATCAACGGGCTCAACACGGTGAGCATGGATCTTCTGAGAAATAAACAGATGCTGCCTGTCTGTGTGGTCGGCGGTTGTCACAACAATGAATTCGATGTCACTCCCAAAAACATGATCAAGGGATTAAAAGAAGAAGGACTTCGGTATTTCGCAAGCAAGGGCGTACCGTTCGGCTCGTTTTGGAAGTACACCTGGATACGGGAATGCTGGGGATGGAAACTCACAAGAATAAGCAAAGGAGGGTCCATTGCCACTATAGGATGTACTGGCCTTGGGATGTCGAAAGAGGATAAACAATCCTTCAGCGGTGCAGGGGATTACCTGGAGCCAACGTTCTTCCATGAATACGGAGTGAACGGGACACGGATTCTTGGACAGGTCTGGGGGAACACGATCACCGATTACCTGAATCACTATCCCGTTGATTGGCAGACCCCTGCTGCGAAAGATTTTGCGATTGACGCAAAAACCGTGCAACAATGGGCGCTCTTTGGAGACCCAAGCCTCATGATAGGAGGATATCCGTCGTCATGACCTCATGGCCCGCTAACAGTAATTATTAAGTAACAACCAGATAGAAAAAAGGGGATAAGTATGAACCAACCAATAACCAAGAAACTGATAATCGTCGGCGTCATAGTCCTATTCTCAGGGCTTTCCGTCGGACCCACAATCGGTGGCAGGCAATCTGATACCGCCACAACCGCATTAAAGATGAATCCGGCGCCTTCAGACGTTGATGTCTACAAGCTACTGATCATCGCGCCAGGCGTGTTTCACCGAGCATTACAGCCGCTTGTTGATCATAAAAATGCCATGGGGCTTCCCACGAGGCTCGTCACCCTTGACGAAGTCTACCAGCAAATGTACTGGCATGGCCGGGACGATGCCGAGAAAGTCAAATACTTCGTTAAAACCGCGATCGAAGAATGGGGGATACAGTATGTCCTGCTCGTGGGTGGGAGAAGCAGCCAGCTGCGTCCCACGTGGTATTGTCCTGTTAGATACGTAAGCATGGTTGATGATTGGGATACTGAATACCTCAGCGACCTGTACTTCGCGGATATTTACGATGCTCACGGAAATTTTTCAAGCTGGGATAGCAATAACAACGGTATCTTCGGGGAATGGTACCCCAACCAGACAGCGCAGGACACGAATATTGATTTAATCCCAGATGTCTCAGTCGGCCGGCTTCCCTGCCGCAGCGTCCAGGAAGTGAACACCATGGTCCATAAGATCATTACCTATGAGACGACAACATTCGTCACACCTTGGTTCCACACGATGCTTGTCGCTGCAGGGGACACCTACCCTGCACTTACAAATCCAAATTGGACCGGCTCTGAAGGGGAATACTACGGGGATCGTGCGATTGAAAATATGAGTGGGTTCACTCCAACCCGGTTGTACACCTCAGACGGCACGTTCTCAACCAAGGACGACATCATTAAAGAATTCCGGAAAGGGTTTGGGTTTGCGTACTTCGTTGGCCATGGCAGCCCGAAGCAGTGGGGGAACCATCCGGCGAATAGCACAGAATTCATACAGGGACCAAATTCCAATGACATGTGGCGTTTCCGCAACAAAGACCGGTTGCCAGTGTGTGTCGTGAGCGGCTGTCATAACAGTCAGTTCGACGTATGCCTCATACGCGGCTTCAATAAGACTAAACGGTGGAGACAGGAATATATCCCGGAATGCTGGAGTGAACGGATCCTTCGTGTACAGACCGGCGGTGCAATCGCAGCCCTCGGGTGCACGGGGCTTGGGTACACGAAAGAGGATAAGACCTCATTCAAAGGCGGCATCAATGAACTTGAGGGTGCGTTCTTCAACGCGTACGGGCAGCACAACACGACCGTTCTTGGTGACACCTGGGCTGCAGCTATCACCTGGTACGCGCAGACCTATCCGGTGAATTGGGGTTCACAGGCGTGGGGTGATTCCTGGATCGACGCAAAAGTGATACAGTCCTGGGAGCTCCTTGGGGACCCGAGTCTTCACATCGGGGGATATCCTCCCCAATAACTTTCTTTTTTCCTCCAAGGCATAAGGGAATAGTTTTAAAAAGCCGTCATCCTTACCTTCTGCCATGTCCTTACCGTTAGACGTCCTTGAGAAAGCAGTGAATCAGAAATTACTTCTTCTGCTAAAGGATGGTCGACACATCGAAGGCAAACTATTGGGGTACGATGAATACATGAACCTGGTGCTCGATGAGGTCGAAGAAACCAAGGATGAAATTAAGCGACGACTCGGCAGAATTATCCTTCGCGGCAGTAATGTGGTCAGTATTTCCTTCGTATAAGCGAAAATATTATATAGGGGATATGACTATTTATTAAATGGAAGGAATTGGGCTGGTAGTTGTTGTTTTGTTAGAGTGCATCCCATCCCCTCCTAGTGAGGCCAGCCGTCCTTCCCTTTTATTATAACTTACAAAAGCACTCGTAAAAAGATTTTAGTACGCTGTATTCTTTCTTTGCATGAGACCATGAAACGACGAGTGAAAGCTTTCCGAGGCAAGACCCTTCGATGCAACGGATGGAAACAAGAAGCGATCCTGCGGATGCTGGAGAACAATCTTGAGAACGCAGAGATACCGGAGGAGCTTATTATCTACGGTGGTACAGGAAAAGCAGCGCGTAACTGGGAATGCTACGATGCGATCGTTGAGTCGCTGAAACACCTCAAAAACGATGAGACGCTGGTCATGCAATCGGGAAAACCGGTCGCGGTGTTCCAAACATGGATCACAGCGCCACGCGTCGTCATGGCTAATTCAAATCTCGTGCCGCACTGGAGCACATGGGAGAAGTTCCGGGAACTGGAGCACCTCGGGTTAACGATGTACGGTCAGATGACCGCAGGGTCCTGGTGTTACATCGGGACGCAGGGGATTATCCAGGGAACCTATGAGACGTTTGCCGCATGCGCGCGAAAACATTTCAACAGCGATCTGAAAGGAAGAATCGTGCTGACTGGCGGGCTGGGTGGTATGGGCGGTGCCCAGCCTCTTGCAGTCACCATGAACAACGGGGTGTGCCTTGCGGTCGAGTGCGACGAGAGACGGATCGACCGGCGCATCAAGGCAGGGTTCTGCAACCGGAAAAGCAAGGATATCGACGAGGCGGTCGATCTTGCGCTGGACGCAAAAAAGGAAGGAACCTCTCTTTCCATCGGTGTTCTGGGGAACTGTGCTGATCTCATGCCGCACCTTGTGAAGGATACCTTCAAACCAGATGTCGTGACCGATCAGACGTCTGCGCATGACGCGTTAAACGGGTACGTTCCTGCAGGGTTTTTTGGTGAATCTTTGAAAGAAGCACTTCTCCTGCGAAAGAAGAATCCAAAGAAATATATTCAATTGTCCATGGAAGGCATGCGTCAGCATTGTAAATCACTCGTGGATTTTCAGAAAAAAGGAGCGGTGGTGTTCGATTATGGGAATAACCTTCGGGGACAAGCGCTGAAGGCTGGGCTGAAGGCCGCGTTTGCGTACCCTGGGTTTGTCCCTGCGTACATTCGACCGATGTTCTGCGTGGGCCGCGGCCCGTTCCGCTGGCTTGCGTTAACCGGGAATCCGGAAGATATTCTAAAGACTGATAAAGCAGTGACGAGGATGTTCCCGAAAGATAGGGTGTTAACAAACTGGATTGCGCTTGCTGAAAAACATTTGCCGTGGGAGGGACTCCCGGCCCGGGTCTGTTGGCTGGGGTACGGAGAGCGAGCACGATTTGCGCTTGCAATAAATAAAATGGTGAGAGACGGAGATATTGGTCCGATCGCGATCACACGCGATCATCTAGACAGCGGCAGCGTCGCATCACCGTACCGCGAGACAGAAGGGATGAGGGACAACAGCGACGCGATCGCAGACTGGCCGCTCCTCAACGCGTTATTGAATTGCGCCGCAGGTGCCGATAGCGTTCAGATTCACAATGGCGGCGGTGTGGGCATCGGGCTGTCCACGCATGCCGGTATGGTGGTGATCTGTGACGGGACGACAGAGACGGATGAACGGATAAAACGGGTGTTTTCCACAGACCCTGGCATGGGGGTTGCCAGGCATGCCGATGCCGGATATAAAGAAGCGATCGAGCTTGTAAAAAAAACAGATATTCACGTTCCTATGGTTAAGAAATAGAAAGATAAAAAGGCGTTATATTATACCTCTTTATTTATCAATTATAATCCCAAAAAAAACTAAAAAAAATATTAAAAATCAGGCGGTTTTATGCCTGATTTCAATCGATTTTTCTCTTTTATTTTCACCTGGGCTGACCAGCTTTATGTCTTCGTAAATTCATAGTATGCCGCTAGTGTCCTCCCCTGCAGACAAGTCAAGACATCACCATCCCGATCCCTGAACGCCGTATACACACGATACGTTCCGGCGCCATGCTGGAGATTTGACGCCCTGATTTTACCATTGAAAATGGTATCAAGACCGATCCTCTCCCCAGGGTTCAGAGTCCTGGGTGACGTCTCATTAACCGTATCACTATCCAGAATCCACTTGCCCTGGCTAGCATTATAGAATTGCACCTGAATAAGCAGATACCCTCTGATGGTCGTAGACCCTGAATTTCTCAGCTTCGAATGGTTCCGGTAGGTGATCGTTAGTTTCGGCTGACAGCCGAATCCTAAGAACTCGTTCGAGGTTACAGAAACGTACTCGTTTCCGGTCGGCGTCGTCCCGCTGATATCCCTATTGCTTCTGAGGCAGAGCTTCGTCCAGCCTGTCCGATTGATCCAGCTTCGCCCGCTGCTGTTGAGGTAGATGTTATTGTATCCGTTCCCAAAGACATTGGTGTTCAGGGCTCCCCCGTTGCCAGAATAATGGGCTTTATTGTAATCCGTGGTTGTCAAACGGCTGTGGGGGTAGGTGGGCTGGCCGTTCTGCACCGTGATCAGAAAATCGGTGGCCGAATAATCGCTGCATTTATACAAAGAAAGGGTCGCATTTTGGATAAATGAATTGGCGGTCAGTGATGAGGTGTTGAAGAACAGGAACCCTCGATAGATATAGTAGGTTGATGATGGCATTCCCGATTGTTTCTTTTGCCCGATAGTTATGGAGGTGTCAGAATTATTGATAAAGCCATTGGCATTGATCCACGCGGAATTATAGTTCGTGCTGTAATTGTAAAGAAAGCCATCGTCGGAGCTTGAATATAAGGCGATCGTCGGATCGATCACGACCGGGAACGTCATGCTGTTCAGCGTGGTAACTCGCAGTCCGGAGAGAAGATACCATTCGCCGCCTTGCCTGACGATGCGATAGGTCAGTAGTGTGGTATTTTCATGGTTGTTCAACTCGTACGCCTCACCGAGCGGCAGCGAGCATTTCACAAGCCCGAGCGCGTCCTTGAAGTCAATGCATCCTTCTGAAATCGTCGCATTGCCGGTGAGCATTCCAGATCCATTATACATGTTCAGGTTCAGGCAGTCCACTTTGGTGACGAACACCAGGTACGAGTTCTCGCTGAGGCCGTACGATGATGGAGGATGAGCCTGCAAGAGCGACTTCGTTGTGTTACTCAGTACCACATCTTCTTTGAGCTTTGTGTTGCTGTAGGTATAGGTCACATTGGTGCCGGTGAGCGCATTCGGATAGGTGACTGAATTTTCATATCTTTGTCCCTGGCTGCTTTGTACATTCTGAAGAACCACATGCGCCCAATTCTGAGAGGGATCCAGGTACCCGACGCCAAGCAAGGCAGTTCGCACAACATGTGTTGTCGGATTCTCTGACTTATTGTAAGTGAAAGCGACAGGCCAGCTACTTTGAATGTTTGGCTTGAGATAGATGTTGAATAACCCCTGCTCGTTCCCAGTCCGGTAACCATAGGCGTACGCAGGATGGGCGGCCACGAGGTCCGAAAAGGTGCAGTTGATCGGCGTCCACTCGCTGGTCTCATTTTGATAATTAATTGGTTCTTGATATATTTCAAGGACGTTATCACCAGAGGACGCATTGTAGTACTTGTTCCAGGTGAGCCCTCGACCGACAAGGGTGTAGTTGTCCGGTGATGACGGCGGGTCGGTGAGGTTGATGTACTGGCTGCCCTGGTAGGTGTCCGCAAGGGTGCTGATGTTGATGGTCGCGTTCGCGGAGACATTGAAGCTGTACCCGGTTTTTGTTCGGCTGTTGGTCGCATTGTCAATCGCGCAGATACTGTAGTTGTACCGCCCGGCGAAGGCGGTGTCGTTGAAGATGTACTGGTACGTGTTGTTCGTTAGGTGGGTCAGCGTCACATTTATTGGTAACAAAATTCCGCCATAGGATGGGTAATGAATCACTGCGTGGACAGCACTGATGCCGCTCAGGTTGTCGGTGGCATTTGCCTGGATCGTGACGTTGTACCCGAACCCGACGGTATCCGGCGTATCGGAAACCGCGGTGATCGTTGGTTTAACGGTATCAATGGTGACGTATTGCGCCTCTGTTGTACTTTGATTTCCAGTGGTGTCGATCGCATGCGCATAATACAGGTAGCTGCCATCAGCCAGTCCGGTGAAATTATGGTACAACCTGTAGAGTCCGTTGTTGTAGGAGGCGTTGATCTCCTCCCGGCTGAGCGCCCTTCCGAACAGCTGCGCCTCGTCAAGCACGCCGTCAAAATGGCAACAATCCGTCCTGTTTTCATTGGAGAAACAGGTACTTTGGTTGTTGGTGATGTTGCGCAGCGTCCCGGTTTTACCCGCGTCGAACGCACCGTCAACGTAAAGGGAGAGATTGCTTCCTTTCCGAACGTAGGCAAGGTGATGCCAGGCGCTGTCGGTGACGTCATGGGATCCGTTCAGCGACGTGAACTGCCCATTTTCAGCGGTGTAGAAGAACGGGGTGTTCTTCACGCCGAAGACATATCCGGCCCAGTTCGCGTTCTCCGGCTGGTTGCTGAGGATGACCGTTGTATTCGCGTATGATGTGGCGTGGCTTTTCTCCCAGACCATGAACGTGAAATTCCCAGTACCGAGGTTGAGGCTCGTGTCGTTGCCGACGTCTACGTAGTCGTCGTTCCCGTCGAACATGAGGCCTTTGCCGTATTTTCCTGTGGTGATGTTGGAGGCGTTGATGCCGTTGTGGAATCTCCCGTAATTCTGGTACGTGGAGTTGTCATAGATCCATGTCGTGTCGTACGTGTCCATCGGCCAGTAGCCTTTGAGGCTGCGGTTCCAGTCGATATACGCGGAGGTGTTGAACGGATCGACAACGGTGACGTTGACCTTGACCCACGGGTGATTCACGTAGGCGTTATTTGCGGGGGTTGGCGGTTCATAGTAGAGGAACGGCAGGCTCATGACATAGGATCCGCTGGTGCTGTTTGTGTTATTCTCGCTGTCCGTCGCGATGATTGTGAAATTATATTGTCCGTTTTGTGATGAGTTGTTCAGGGTAAACAAATAGACGTCATCGACAAGGTTCGTCATCGTGTAATTCCCGGTGGTGCCGTTCGGGGTTGTGATTTGTATTGTGACGTTTGTCAGGTTTCGGTCTGTCGCGTCGACTTCTGCGAGAATGGTCGCGTCTGAGGCGTTATGAATCGTCCCTGGGCTTTGCACATAGGGGATCTCCGGGGGCCTCGGGTTGGAGGTGATATGGAGCACGCAATAATCGGTGTCGGTGTGGTTTTGGTTGTCTTTGACGGTCAAGGTGACGTTGTAATCCCCATCCTGGATAAAGGTATGGTTGACGTTGCTATCATAGGAGATGGTGCCATCGTCGAAATCCCACGTGCAGTTAGTGATCTGGTTAAGGCCTTTGGAGGTGCTATGGAATGAGATCGGGGTGTTTGGGGGTGCGCCATGGAAGTAGCTCATGTTGAAATCAGAGTCAAGGTCTGTGACGCGCACGTGAACATAGGTTGTCCCGGTTATGCTCGTTTCGGTGTCTGTCACGCTCAGGGTGACATTGTATATTGCTGTACTGCTGTAGGAATGTGTGCTATTTCTCTCGGTGCTGCATCTGGTTTGATCACCGAAATTCCACAGCCATTGCACGCTTTGTCCGCCGACTTGAGCGCCACTTAAGTATAGAGTTTGACCAGGTAATGCATGGATGACGTCTTGATGGAGCTGTTGCTGTAAAATGATGCCGGCATTCGGGGACACTGTAACCTCCAAATCGTCGGAAGGTCCGCTTATGGCACGAAACGGATGTAACCAGCTGAAAAATTCATCATATGCCCTGACCTTGATTTGATATGTCCCATCATCCCAATAGGCGTGATACATTAATTTTGTCACGCTGTTCGCATCATATAACCCTGAGTCCTTAAACCATAATGGATGTTCATTGGACCATAAATACCAAAATTCGCCTACGAGGTCATCGTTTTGATCATAGGTGTCGGCTCCCCAAGCGCCTCTCTCTCCTACTTGGAGTGATGTTGGGCCATTCGGCTGATCCGGGTTCTCTGGCGCATCATTGCCACGGGGATATAAATAATACCAATCGTCAGAAACGTTGGTTTCATTCGGTTGAACAAGTATATCCGGAAAGACGATAAGATTGAGCCTACCTGTCGAGTTGTACAGATAGAGGTACACATAATATTTGCCTGGATCTTCATATGGGAGAAGGGTGATATCTATTGTATGATGTGATACGGAAGTACCGATAACAAAATCCTTCTCCACGGTTGCTGCCGCAGGGGACCACCAATGTTTTTTCAATTCTGCCTTTACTCTGACAAGATCCGAAGACAATATTGATTGTAACGGCACGTTCACCTCAACGGTATCCACGAGAGTATCATCATCATTTGGTGAATCCTTTGTCGTATAGGTCATTGGTCCGGCGAAACTACAATTTGGGTTGATACAAAAGTATTTGGAGCAATTAAAGATTAGGCTTGCAGTCGCTTCCACGTCTGTAGGGTCGTAGTAATCCATCACGTCACCTTTGGTGTGGTTGACGCCGTCCCGGTGATGGCGGAACCACCCAGTGTCTTTCAGGAACGTGATCGTATCGGGGCCTAGCAATGGTTTTGCAAAGACTATATCATCGCTTAGCATCCCGAAGGGGGTGTAAAGAGCCGAGAAGTTGGCGACGTTATTCGTCTTATCGATGTAGTTCGTGTCCATGCCCATTTGATTCAGCAATGGTTTTAACAGTATTCTATTGGTGCCGATATCGAAGGTGAGTCTTGGGGTCGGCTGGGTGAACCCGAGCTGGTTGAGATCGATGAAAGTCTCAATGTCCTCGTTATTATTGTCTTCCTTGTAATATTTCACGCCTATTTGTCCATATTCTTCTCCGCTGAACAGGACGAATTTCAGGGTGTGCTTGGGGTGTATTCCTGCCTCATCGAGTTCTTTATATTTTTTGGCAAGAGCGAGCACGATACCGCAGGCGATTGCCGAGTCCGCGGTCCCCTGATTGAACCAACAATCGTACAATGAATTAATAACAATTTTTTTCGACGTGTCGGCACCTTCGATCTGGCCGATGACATTATAGCTTGTTACACTATCATCCCAGAATTGATTGAGGGAGAAATCAACCTGATAATTGGCGACATTTTTACTGATATTTCTTCCGACGGACCCGTTGATATAGATTACCGGGAGACGGACATGCATGTTGGTCACCTCATCATGGGAGTCGCCCGTGTAATCATAGCGGATCTCTCCTTTGCAATTTGGTAAGCATCGGAGAAGTCGCATGCGCAGGTTTTCCTTACGAAGTTTAAAAATGTATAATATTAGAGAGACTGAGGCCCTGTTGCCATTAAGGTCTCCTGAGAATCCAAATAATTGTAAGAATCCATTCATGATATTATCGAAATTCTGTATCCTGGGATATCGGGCATAGTTCGGGTTGTTCAAGGTGTCTTCACGGATGAAGACGAAGGGGTCAATTGAGCAATTGAAAAAGGTGGCATTGTAGAATGGTTTGTCTATCGCGTTTTCCGGGTGGTCGACGATATCGTCGAAGGAAAAATCATAATACTCCTCGAATCTGCTGCTGATGTAATCATCAAATATGGTAGAATTAGTTATGTTAAAGTGTTGCATGATATCTTCAAAGGTGGCGTTGAAAAAGTCATTTATGGAGATATCGAATTCACGGGGCTCATGCCAGACTTTCAGATCTGTATAGTTGAAATTATAGGTAAGGAGGTCTTTAAAAAGTCTAGGAAGTTCTATGCCAATAAACCAGCCACCTTCCCGTGACCATCGAGGGCTAATAAAACAGTCAACCGGTGATACGTTAGGTGGATTTGAACTAATGTTCGTTATCGTCATTGATTTATTCAGGGCTGTAAGTGAGGAATTGTAAGGGATACCGATTTGTTCGAGATATGGAGAATATAGACCGGGAGGATTATCTAATCCTATATCTTGCATCCTAATCTTTAAAATTTGTTCCGCCGCATAATTCTCGCCTTTGGATCCAAATGCCCTCCCTTTCGCAAGCTCACTGGGTAAATAAACAATAGGATTATTTATCACGTTGCTAAGATTTTCTGCGACGCTATGCACTAGGTTAAGATCAATGAGTTGATTTTCTTCCGGGGGCGGATTTTGCTCAGCTGTGGTGGTGTAATATTCCCCGATAGCAATGATCGGGAAACCCAGCATTATTGCCAATAAAATTACAATTAGTTTCTTTCTCCTCATATACTGCCTCCTTTTAATTATATACATTTCCATGTGTCATCGGTTAAGAACATTTAGGTATAAATAAATGCATCCCGCTCCCTCTTTTGGATGGGATGAATACATGGGATGTAAAAAGGAACAACAATCGAGGCATGATTTTGAAGAGGCATTATGTGAATTTTTTCCACCGCAATGGCTTCAGGCGACAGCGAAAGAAACCGGGCTGGTGAAACGTGAACGTAAGGTGAATCCTGTTGCTCTTTTCTGGGTTTTAGTGCTGAGTTTTGGGGTAGGGATGCAACGGACCTTGGCCAGTCTTAAACGCAGTTATGAGCGGGAAGGAGACGTTGTATTGAGTGATAGTAGTTGGTATGACCGGTTTTCCCTTGAGTTGATACAGTATCTGAAAACGTGTGTGATCCATGGGATCGAGCATCTGGCTGCAACAGAACACCGGAAGCTTTCAGAGAAGCTTAGGCAGTTCCAGGATGTTCTCATCCAGGATAGCACCATCATTCGTCTGCATGAGGTGTTGGCGAAACGGTGGCCTGCAGCACGTTCCCGAAAGGTTGCAGCTGGTGTGAAGGTGAGCATCGTAGTGAGTGCTGTTGCCAATAGTATGAAGAGCGTTTCTCTTTTCGGGGAGCGCACCCATGACGTCAAAACATTGCATATCGGTCCATGGGTGAAGAATCGTATCTTGCTGATTGACTTGGGTTTTTACAAGCATCATTTCTTCACGAGAATCACTGAGAACGGTGGGTTTTTCGTCTCTCGATTGAAAGGGACCGCGGACCCAACAATCGTCTCGCTGAATAGTATATGTCGAGGAAATAGTATCGATGTAGTGGGTAAACGGATCAGTGACGTACTACCGAAGCTTCGACGTCAGATTCTCGATGTCGAGGTTAGTGTACAGATGAAACGCAGGAAATACAACGGGAAACAACGGACGGATGACGTACGGTTTCGGATGATAGCGGTGTACAACACGGAAGAGGGGACATATCATCTGTACCTTACGAACATCCCCGGTGATCTTTTAGCGCCTGAAGATATCGCCTCGCTCTACGGGGCGCGATGGGAGGTCGAACTGATATTCAAAGAACTGAAGAGCAGATATGCCCTAGATATGATAAAAACCACCAATGCAAAGATCGTTGAGGCATTGATCTGGGTGGCAATCCTTACCCTTCTTGTCAGCAGGTTGATTTACAACCTTGTTCGAACGATGGCTGAAGCCAAAGGCAAAGAAGTCATTCGTTTTACACAGCTGCGCTGGAGTACAATATTCTCTGAAACTGCAGAGAAACATCTCACAGCGCTGCTTCATTATCTGAATATCAAAATGGATCTGATGGATTTCTACAGTTTATATGATTGTCAAGCATTTGATCCTCATGTTCATCGACAAAGATTTAGGGAGAAATGGTGGGCTTAACCGATGACCAATGTATACATTTCATATTGGCTATTTAACATTTCGTATTTTTAAGAATTGATAACAACAACATTTTTAAAGATGTAATTGATATAAAATTATCTAAGGTAGTGGATGTTTATGAAAAAAGCAGGAATCGTGTTCATTTTTTGTATCGTATTTTTATTATCGTTCCCGGCTGTCACCCCGTGTACTCAGCAGGACCAATCGTATTCTCTCCGGTGGCTTTTTACGCCCATGAGCAATAGGTCGCTTCCTTCGATGGAGAAACTCTACCAACCGACCGATAATATATCTAGTGGAGAGGACGCATCGTTACTACCAACATGCTCAATGACGAACCAAACATCATTGTCGGGTGGCCCGATGAATTCTTCGTGGCCGATGTTCTGTCACGATGTTAAGCATACGAGCAGAAGCCCGTATAGTACGGCAGATAATCCGTATGTGGAGAAATGGCGGTTTAGCTCGATTAATTGGATTGGAACTTCAATGACCATTGGCGATGATGGAACGATCTATTTCGCCGTAGGAAATTATATGTACGCATTATATCCAAATGGAACATTAAAATGGATATATACTACTCATGAAATAACAATAGGTTCTACTCCGGCGATTGATGAAAACGGGACAATATATCTTGGGACATGGGGTTGTACGTTATGGGCATTCAACCCTGATGGAACTATGAAATGGAAAAGAACCGGCCTGGGCGGCTCGATAACATCCTCGCCCGCGATCGGTTCGGATGGGACGATCTATTTTGGGACAATGAGGAATAATGGGCAGATCATTGCGATGGACCCGAATGGTAACCTGAAATGGCAGTATTTTACCGGAAGCCCGATCCTCTCTTCTCCAGCAATTGGTGATGACGGCACGGTCTATATCGGCTCCGAAGATGATTACTTATACGCGATGTATCCGAATGGGACGCTACGCTGGCGGTTCAAAACAGGTGATCTGATTCCGAGCGATCCGTCTATTGCTCCTGATGGAACCATCTACGTTACGTCGTCCGATGGGTATCTGTATGCGCTTTATGCAAATGGGACGCAGCGATGGAAGACCCGCGTAGGGGTCGGGTCGATATCGAACTCCGCGATCGCATCTGACGGCACGATCTACGTAGGCGGAGACCATCTCTACGCGGTGTATCCCAACGGGACGATGCGATGGGTTTTTAACCTTGGATCGGAGCGGTGGATTGGACGGTCTTCCCCGGCGATCTCTGTTGATGGGACGATCTATGTTGGGGTGGAAATCAATGATGGGTCTGGCGGGGAGATTCTTGCGGTGAATCCCGATGGGACGGAGCGTTGGAGAAAACTTATTGCTGAAAATGGAATTGATACCTCCCCAGCCATTGGAAGTGATGGAACCGTTTATATTACGGCGGAGCAAGACAAGTCTGGTGATCTCATTGCCATCGGTCGAGGGCCACTCAATGTACATGCAAATGGTCCATATTATGGATATTATCAAATGCCTGTTCAATTCAAAGGTATTGCCTATGGAGGGATGCCGCCGTACAGCTATCATTGGGATTTCGGGGATGGTTACTCCTCAGATGCGCAGAACCCAAGTCATAGCTACGCTGCCTTAGGGAATTACACCGCAGTCCTGACAGTTACTGACAGCGAGGGGAACACCAGCAACGACACCGCTCTCGTCACAATTGTTTACTCGCCTCCGATCATCACGAAACCGGTGAATGCGATTTATTTCATGGATAGGAAAATCATTAATTACGACAGACCCTTTGTCATCGGGAAGATTACCATCGAAGCCGTTATGCAGCAAGACCCATCAGAGATCATCCGCGTGGAATTCTCAGTCGACGGAAAACTAAGGGCCACCGACACGAACGTTCCATATAGTTGGACGTGGCGTCTGCCGTCGTTTTCCTCGCATGTAGTCACCGTGACCGCCTACGATACTTCCGGGAAAAGCTCAGCAACCAGTATAACTGTGTGGAAGTTTTTTTAGACAACAACCCTATTCCCTTGAATGTCGGCTTGGGCAACAAATCGCGGTTCTTTGAATAGAACAATAAGTCGTACTGGAAATAGTCACTAATAAAATATACAAATACAGTCATAGCATCCGATAAAGATTGGTAGCACATGGAGCGAATCAATCGATGTACAGCAATCTCAATAATAGAAAAGTTGTGACACACAAGAAAGCCCCTTCGGGGAAATTTAAACCACTTCATTCTCTAAAATAGTCGTAATCTCATTTCGGTATGAATACTACGAAACCCTTACCCTTTTTGT
>Ga0315282_10005984_pt1 | contig 20504 bp, 15 predicted proteins | sample YL17G07_20_MG_FD_203693 | JGI IMG/M metagenome (GOLD analysis project Ga0315282, IMG submission 203693) | Sediment microbial communities from Yellowstone Lake, YNP, Wyoming, USA - YL17G07_20 | ecosystem: Environmental > Aquatic > Freshwater > Lake > Sediment | place: USA: Wyoming | collected... | reverse complement strand
TGCCGATAGAAATGATAAGTCGTTGATATTCGGGTCATTGCGAGCGCCCCTTGGGTGCGTGGCAATCTCCAAAATAAGAATCTTTTGTGGAGATCGCCACGTCGCTTCGCTCCTCGCGATGACAGGCGCCATCGGCAATTTTGGGTTCTTCACATTTTTTGACATTCTCCAACCCCTGTGTTATAAATTTTTTTGTTCTCGAGAAGCGGATAGCCGAAAGATTATTCCGTCGCGGCGGTGAAAAGCGTAAATCCGGTGTAAGAGATGAGCATAAGCGGTGCCTACACGCTCTTGATGACCCCTTTCAACAAAGACATGTCTTTGGACGAGGCGGGATTGAGGACGCTCGTCCGCCAACAGGTCAAGAGCGGGATTCAGGGACTGGCTCCCCTCGGCGTCACGGGAGAAAGCCCGGCTCTGTCCGAGGACGAAATCCGGCGAGTCGTTGAAATCACCGTCGAGGAGTCGCACGGCGCCTGTCGAGTCGCGCCGGATACCTGCTCCTGCAATCTGGAGCAGACCATTCAAAGGGTCAGGCTTTACGCCGACCTCGGCTGCGATTACGCCGTCGTCTTCGCGCCGTTTCTGGTCAAGCCCACGCCGGCCGGGGTCGTCGAGTTTTACGGCAAAGTCGCGGACAGCTCTAAAATCCCGGTCATCATCCATAATTCCCCGGACCGGGTGAGCATCAACATCGAACCGAAGACCTACGAAAAGCTCATGCGCCACGGCAACATCATCGCCACCAAAGACGGCAAGAAAGAAATGGATCACCTGGCCAAAATCCTCTACCTGGCCCGCGGGACCTCCTTTGGCGTCTTTACCGGGAAAGACACGACCGCCTATCCCCTGATGTCGTTCGGAGGAAGCGGGGTGTTCACCGTCGCCGGGAATATTGTTCCCGACATCATGCGCGACCTCGTGACCTCTTGCTTGAACGGCGAGTTCGGAAAAGCCCGGGAGATCCATTATGCCCACTACGAACTTTTCGAGGCCCTGAGGATGGAGACCAACCCCATGGCCGTCAAGGAAGCGCTCGCCCTCATGGGCTTGCCGGGAGGCCCGTTGAGGCTGCCGCTCACGCCTCTCAACGAGCCGAACCGGGAAATCCTCAAAAAACTCCTCAAAGAGCGGGAGCTGATTTGACGGAGATCTTTCTCAGGGCCCCGGCGACGATCGCCAATTTCGGACCCGGATTCGATATTTTCGCCCTGGCTCTGGCCGAACCGTGCGATGTCTTCAGAATCCGCCGAACAAAATCGAAGAAGGTCACGATCGCGGTCGTCGGCGACCGGGACAACCTGCCGACCGAGGCGGAAAAAAACACGGCCGGAGTGGCGGCCCTTGTTTTTTTAAAAAGACTCAAAGCTCCGGCCGGTGTCGAGATTGAAATCATAAAAAAAATACCCGCCGGCGCGGGATTGGGATCGTCGGGGGCTTCGGCCGTGGCCGCCGTTTACGGCCTCGATAAACTCTTTAAGACCGGCCTTGATGTTGAAGACCGGCTCGAAATTGCGAGCCGCGGGGAGGAAGCGTCCAGCGGCGCCTCGCACGCCGATAACGTCTCCGCCTGCGGCCTGGGCGGATTTGTTTTGATCCGGAATCGACATCCTCTGCGCTTCGATCGGATCGAAGTCCCGGACATCCCGATCGTCATGCGGATCCAAAAAAAATCTATGACGACGTCGCGGAGCCTCATCCCGGGGCATCTGAGCCTGGCCGGGGTAAAAGAGCAGATGGCCTGGTGTGCGGCGCTTGTCCATGCCCTGCATACGGGAGATTTAAAAAAAATCGGAGAGGCGATCAGCCGGGACCATATCTCGGAGCCGGTGCGCTCGCGCTATATCCCCGGATACGAAGACCTTAAAAAAAGAGCGCTGGAGGCCGGCGCCCTCGGCTGCAACGTCAGCGGAGGCGGATCGTCCGTCTTCGCCATCTGCGACAAAGATCGGGTGGACCTGGTGGCCGAAGTCCTGGGCGCACGCCGAGAGACCGATCCGGAACCGCCGCTCGTCCTGAAAACGAAATCCGCCAATCAGGGGGTCACGGAAATCGATGGATTATAAACAAATCGCCGCGCTCATCGCCACGAGCAAAAAAACGACTCCGAGCAAAGTCTATGTCCGAGGAAAGTTCCGAGCGGCAGATTTTAGAAAGGCGGGCTTTCAATCTTTCGGTGAGGGCTCTTTTTGGGTCCTTATCGGAGACTTTGAGGCCATTCGGAAATGGACGGCGCGGCATCGGGCTCGCATCGTCGATCGGCACATCGAACTGGCCGGCCGATATTCCGCCCTACCCCTTCTCGATTTGAAAAACGTGAAAGCGCGCATCGAACCCGGGGCCATCATCCGGGCCGGCGCCCGCATCGGCCGGGACTGCGTGATCATGATGGGCGCGGTCATCAATATCGGCGCTGAGGTCGGGGCTAAAACGATGGTCGATATGAACGCCGTCCTGGGCGCCAGAGCGATCGTCGGCCGGAATTGCCATATCGGGGCCGGCGCCGTGATCGCGGGCGTCCTCGAGCCGCCGAGCCGAAAGCCGGTCGTCATTGAAGACAATGTCTTGGTCGGGGCCAACGCCGTCGTCCTGGAAGGAGTCAGGGTCGGCCGGGGGAGTGTCGTGGCCGCCGGAGCTGTCGTCGTCAAAAACGTCGCCTCCGGAGTCGTCGTCGCCGGGGTGCCGGCCGCGGTCATCAAATCCGTCACAGAGATCGCGAAAAAGGACAAGATCGCAATCCTCAAGAGCCTCCGCGGCCATCGGCGATAGGCCGGCCGAAAAGCGCCGGCGAGCATCTCCGGCGGCGGAGAGGAGACGAGAGGTGGATCTTTTTGAATTGACGAAAGCCCTCGTGAATATTCCCTCCGTCACGGGCGAGGAAGGCGCCCTGGTTGATTTTCTGGTTCCCTACCTCCGCAACCTGGCCTTCACTGTCCGCGAGCAGAAGGTCGAACGAAAGCGGAGAAATGTCTTCGCCGCCCCCCGGCCAAAGCCGAAGGTCATCCTCTGCACTCATCTGGACACGGTACCGGGCTGGTTCGGCGCCTCCGAGGATCGGGCCTACATCTACGGCCGGGGCGCCTGTGACGCCAAAGGCATTATGGCGGCCATGATCGAAGCCGTCCGTATTCTGGACAGGGAAGGGACAAAAGACGTTGGGCTGCTTTTTGTCGTCGGCGAGGAAACCGACAGCAGCGGGGCTCTCAAAGCCAACGCCCTGGACCTGGGATCGAAATTCATAGTCGTCGGCGAACCTACCGGCAACAAGCTCGGCCGCGGGCATAAGGGAATCCTGACCTTTAGACTGTCGGCCAAAGGGCGGAGGGCCCATTCCGCTTCTCCGCAGCGGGGACGATCGGCGATTGAAAAGCTCTTGGACGCCCTCGGCGCACTCCGGGCTCTGGATTTCGGCGAAGACCCTCTTCTGGGACGATGCCTGGTGAATATCGGCCGGATCGAAGGAGGAATCGCGGCCAATGTCGTTTCCGATTCGGCCGGCGCCGTCGTTTCCGTGCGAACCCCGTTTCCGACGGAGCGGATCCTTCACGAAATATTGAGGACGGTCGGGCGGCGCGTTTCTGTCGAGGTGGTCACGAAGTCGGAGCCCCAGGTTTTAAACACGGTTCCCGGATTCAGGACAACCGTCCTGCCCTATGGAACGGATATTCCGTATTTGACCTCCTTCGGCAAGCCCCTCCTCCTCGGCCCCGGCTCGATCGCGGATGCTCATACGAAAAAAGAAAAGATTGAGAAGAAACAGTTGCGGGAGTCCGTCTTCGTCTATATAAAATTAGCCGGAAGGCTCATGATGGAGAAATAACGGTTATGGACGTCGAAACGCCTTTTTTAAGCGCGCGCCTGCGGGGGATCGAAAAGACGCTGATCCGCCGTATTCACGATATGGCCGACCCATCGTGCATTAACCTGGGCTTGGGCGAGATCCGGTTTCCCACTCCGCAGCCCATCCTCGACCACGTCAGAGAGAACCTGGGCCGTTGGCAGCTCGGCTACACGCCCAATGAAGGGTTCGGCGAACTCCGCGAGCTGATCGCCGAACACAGCGGTTTTCCGGTTTCTCCGGACCGCATCTGCGTCACGGTCGGGGCCCAGGAAGGCCTCTTGGCCGCTTTGATGGTCATCGTCGATCCAGGGGATGAGATTCTCGTCCCCGATCCGGGTTTTCCGGCCTATCCGTCGCTCGTCCGGGTGGCGGGCGGGACGCCGCAACCATATCCGTTGCTGCGGGAACACGGCTTCAAGATGAAAGCAGAAGACATTCTCGGCCTCATCACCCCGAAGACCAAGGCGGTCGTTCTCAACAGCCCGAATAATCCGAGCGGCGCCGTTTATTCAAGCGAAGAGCTCGAGAAGCTCGCCCGGGGACTCGAGAAACGCTCCGTGCTGGCGATTTCGGATGAAGTCTACAAGGAAATCTCTTTTGGGGAACCGCCGGATTCCATCGCCCGCTATTCGGAGCGGTGCATCGTCATCAACAGCTTTTCCAAGAGCTTTTGCCTGACGGGCTGGAGGATCGGATGGTGCGCTGTTCCTGCCGAGCTCATCAAACCCTTGGCGAGTTTTCATCAATTGGCGGTGACCTGCGTGCCGGCGATTTCTCAATACGCCGCCATTTTCGCTTTGAAAGGATTCGCCGACGAGTCCAAGAAACAGAATTTGGAGGAGCTCCGGCGGCGAAGAGAGTTGGCCATGAAATATTTGGCTGAAGACACGGATTTGCATTGTGTCCAGCCGGAAGGAACATTTTATATTTTCGTGGATGTCGCCGACAAAATGTCCAAATTCGGCGGTTCGTTGGACATCTCCCTGTCCCTGCTCTCAAAAGCGAAGGTCGTGACGATTCCCGGCGTCGCCTTCGGCGGCCGAGGAGAAGGATATCTGCGTCTTTCGTTCGCCTTGAGTCCGGAACAGCTTAAGGAAGGGATTCAAAGAATAGGGCGTTTTTTTAGCTAGGGGACGGGTACGGACGCGTCCCCGTTTGAGGAGAGATGGCCATGTCCAAAGAACGTTTGACAGCGGTTGATGTCTTCCGCGGCCTGACGATTGCGGCCATGATCCTGGTCAACAATCCGGGCAGCTGGTCGTTTGTCTATCCGCCGCTCCGGCATGCCGCTTGGCACGGCTGGACGCCGACAGACCTTGTTTTTCCGTTTTTCTTGTTCATCGTCGGGATTTCGCTGGCGCTTTCGTTTTCTCGGAGGAGGGAAGAAGGTAGTTCCGCCGGCAGCCTTTACGGCAAAATCTTTCAAAGGTCGGTCACGATTTTCGTCCTCGGCCTCTTTTTGCATCTCTTCCCGCGCTTTCACTTTTCGACGATGCGGATTCCGGGCGTTCTCCAGCGGATCGCAATCTGTTTCCTTTTTGGCGCTCTGATCTATTTGAATACGCGGACGAAATCGAGGATCGCGCTCTCCGCGATTTTGCTGGCCGGCTCGTGGGCCCTCATGACGTTCGTGCCCGTTCCAGGCTACGGCCCGGGCGTTCTCGATGAAAAGGGCAACCTCTGCGGCTACCTCGACGCCAAGCTCCTGGCCGGCCATTTGTACAAGCCTGAATTCGACCCCGAAGGCATCCTGAGCACGCTGCCGGCGATCGTCACAGTGCTCATCGGAACCCTGGCCGGGGATTGGCTTCGCTCCAATCGGACAATCTTCCGCAAGATGACCGGCATTTTCTTCGCAGGGATCCTCCTCACCGTCGCCGGGCTTCTCCTTCACCCCTATTACCCGATCAACAAACAGCTCTGGACGAGCACCTATGTCGTTTTTACGGCCGGGATGGCCCTTCTCGTTTTCGGCGTCTGCTATTTTCTCGTCGACATCTTCCGCTTCCGGAAATGGGCCTATCCGTTTCTTGTCTTCGGCACGAATGCCATCGCCGTCTTCGCCGGATCGACGCTGATGGTTAAAATCCTTCTCGTCATCAAGATCCTCGACGCCGGAAAAACCGTCAACCCGATCACGTACCTTTACAATCATGTCCTTTCTCCCGCGGCCGGCCCTTACCTGGGCTCCTCGATCTATCCGCTGGCCTTCATCATTTTATGGGTGTTCATCATGATGCCGCTGTATAACAGGAAGATTTTTATTAAAATCTAATTCGCTTAAAAAATCGCCGTCCGCTATAGAATCCTTTTTAAGCCTCTCTGACCGTATATCACTTTTCGGGGACATGATCGGAAAATTCATGGGACACAATCCCGAAAATTCGGGACATAACCCTTTTCTCTCGAAAAGGGATTGTGTCCCATGAATTTTCCGGATCGTGTCCCCCTATCTTGAAAAGTGATATAGGGTCAGCAAGGCTCTCCCTTGAGTTCGGTCCCCAAAGCCTGTATGATAATGAGCTGATTTTACAAAAGTTGGAGTTTTCATGGACGCGATCCGGGTCGAAAACCTGACCAAAAAATTCGAAAACGTAACGGCCGTGGACCAGATCAGCTTCTCTGTTTATGAAGGGGAGCTTTTCGGGCTCCTCGGCCCCAACGGGGCCGGAAAAACGACGACGATCAACATGCTCTCGACGCTCCTCAAGCCCACTTCGGGCCGGGCTGAAGTCGCCGGATTCGATGTGGCCAAGAGCCGGGACAGCGTTCGGAAAAACATCGGCGTCGTCTTTCAGGAGCCGGCCCTGGACGGCAAGTTGACGGGCCGGGAGAACCTCGAATTCCACGCCATGATGTACGGCCTCAAAAAAGACGAACGGCGGAAGCGAATCGAAGCGGTCCTGAGCCTCGTTGAACTGACCGACAAGGCCGCGGTCCTCGTCGAAAAATATTCGGGTGGGATGAAGCGCCGGCTCGAGATCGCCCGCGGGCTGATCCAGCACCCGAAGGTTCTTTTTTTAGATGAACCGACGCTCGGGCTGGATGCCCAGACACGCCGCCATATCTGGGATTATGTCAAAAAGCTCAATAAGGAAAACAAAGTCACGATCATCTTGACGACCCACTACATGGAAGAGGCCGATTATCTCTGCCAACGGATCGCGATCATGGACGACGGCAAGTTCGTGGCCATGGACACTCCTCACAGACTCAAGGACGTGCTCGGCGGCGACGTCGTCTGCCTGGAGATCGAAGGACACCCGGAGCCTTTGGAGGCGGAGCTCAAAACTCTGGACTGGATCAAGAAATACAACCGGCGGGAGGAAGCTCTCTATCTGACCATGGAAAAAGGGGAGCGGAGGATTCCCGAACTCATCAACCTGGCTCAAAAGCAGGGCGTCACGGTCAGCTGCGTCCATCTGCGGAAGCCGAGCCTGGAGGATGTTTTTCTCCATTTCACCGGACGGACGATCCGCGAGCGGGAAGCGAATTCTAGCGAACGCAACCGGATGATGATGATGGGGCACGGAAGGAGATGACCATGGTCAGCTGGACGGCCGTTTACGTCTTGTGGCTGCGGGAAATGAAGCGCTATGTCCGGGCCAAGTCCCGGATCATCGGCTCCTTGATTCAGCCCCTCTTTTTCCTGGCCTTCCTCGGCCTGGGATTCAAGCGGATGGCCGTGCCGGGGATGCAGACGGGGACGGACTACATCCATTTTCTCGTACCCGGCATCATCGGTATGACGCTGCTTTTTTCTTCGTCGATGCAGGGCCTGTCCGTTCTCTGGGACAGGGAATTCGGCTTTCTCAAGGAGATCATGGTCGCTCCGGTCGGCCGGGTCTCGATCGTTTTGGGGCGCATCGCCGGCGGGACGACGACGACCTTGATCCAAGGGCTGCTGGTTCTGGCCGTTACGTTCATCATGGGCTTTCGCTTCAGCAGCGTCCCCCTTTTCTTGGTGGCTCTGGCTTTCATGGTTCTCATCGCCTTCACCTTCATCGGGTTTGGCCTGATTTTCGCCTCGAAGATGAAGGATATGCAGGGTTTCGGCCTGATCATCAATTTCATCATTTTTCCTCTTTTCTTCCTCTCCGGAGCGCTCTATCCCTTGCAGAACCTGCCTCGGTTCGTCCGGGTGCTGTCCTATATCGATCCGCTGACCTACGGCGTCGACGGCCTGCGCGGCTGCCTGATCAAGGTGGCTGCCTTTCCGGTCCTCATGGACTTGGCCATCCTGGGAGGGTTTTCGCTGGTCATGCTTTATCTGGGCGCCTACTTTTTCGAAAAGAGCGAGAGCGTTTAATTCATCCAAATGGTTCTCTTCTATTATCCATATCGCTCTCCGTTGATAGGATAGGGAGGGACAAGATAAAAAAAGCGTGAGGAGGGAGAAAATGAAACGCTCTGAAATATTCATATCGGGTCCGGGAACTGTCGTTGGGATGCTCATCTCGTTACTTTTCATGAACATGTCCGCCTGCACCTCTCGGAAAGCGGAAGCCCCGGCCCAACACTTGGCGGCCGGTCCGACGAAAGTCAAGCTCGGCGTCGAAGTCTTCTTTGAAAAATATCTCGACCTGGTCAAAGGAAAGAAGGTCGGTTTGATCACGAACCCTTCGGGGGTCAACAGCCGGCTGGAAAGTACGGCCGATCTTTTTCGGGCGAATCCCGGCATCCAGCTCGTAGCTCTCTACGGACCCGAGCACGGAGTTCGAGGAAACGCCCAGGCGGGCGAATATAGGCCTTATTATTTTGACGAGAAACTCAAGATTCCGGTCTTCAGTCTTTACGGCCCTTCCATGAAGCCGCAGCCGGGCATGCTCAAGAATATCGACGAATATATGCGCTCCTTCGACACGACGCATGCCGGGAAGAAACTGGAAACGTCCATGGTCAAGGACGTAGAGGTCTTGGTCTATGATATCCAGGACGTCGGAACGCGCGTCTATACATATGAATCGACCATGGCCTACGCCATGCGGGCTGCGGCCGAAGCGGGAATCGATTTTATCGTTCTCGACCGCCCCAATCCGATCAATGGCCTCGCCATGGAAGGCCCCATCCTCGAATACCCGGAATACAGCTCGTTCGTCGGGATCTATCCCGTTCCGCTTCGGTTCGGCCTGACGATTGGGGAGTTGGCCAGGCTTTATAACGACAAATTCCTGGAAAAGCGGGCCGCCTTGACCGTCATCCCCATGGAGGGCTGGTCGCGCGACATGTGGTCTGACGCAACCGGCCTCCCGTGGGTGATTCCTTCGCCGAACATGCCGACGCTCGAGACGGCCGTCGTCTATCCGGGCCAGGTCTTTTTCGAAGGGACGAACATCTCCGAGGGAAGGGGAACGACGCATCCTTTCGAGTTCTTCGGCGCGCCCTGGATCGACGCTTTTGAGCTCACCCGGAAACTCAATTCACTCGGCCTGCCGGGCGTCGCTTTCCGGGAGCAGTGGTATACGCCGACTTTTTCCAAATTCAAGGGGGAATCATGCGGAGGCTGCCAGATTCATGTCACGGACAGGAATGCCTATCGCCCCCTCGAAACGACGCTCCACATCATCAAGACCGTCCGCGACATGTATCCCCGTCGCTTCCAGTTCCACGAGAAATATTTTGACAAGATCATGGGAACGGCCACGGTCCGGAAGGCCATCGAAGCCGGAAAAAGCATCCGCGAGGTTGTCGCCGGCTGGGCGGACGGTCTCGCAAAATTCGCCGAGCTCCGCAAGCCTTATCTGCTTTATTGAAAAACGAGCTAAATGGTTCAAGAAAATTCAATCTCTCCGGCCGTCTCTCTTCATCGCCGAAGATAAGAAATCCCAGAAAATAGAGAAAGCAAGGTTTATTTTGCTCAAGACGTCATTGAAAATAACTCTGCTTTTCCCTTAAAATGCAGCTTCTCCCTAAAATCGGCGTTTTTGGATAAGGAGCATGATGCATGGCCTCTATAAAAAAATTTTCCTACGCCCTGGCCAACCCTCTCTCGGTTCTCCTGAATAAACCGCCCCAGGATTTTGAGCGCCGGGATTTTCTCAAGGTTATCGAGCGAAAAAATATCGAGCGCATCACGTTCCATTACACCGCGCTCGACGGCAAACTCAAGGAGCTCAAACTTCCCGCGGCGGACAGCCGCCAGGCCGAATGCATCCTGGCCGAGGGGGAGCGGGTGGATGGCTCGTCGCTCTTCAAGGGCATGGTCGACACCGCCCTTTCCGACCTCTACGTTGTTCCGGTTTTCAAAACGGCCTTTTTGAGCCCCTTTGACGACAGGAGCCTAGATTTCATCTGCCGCTTCCTGACGAAAGACGGAAAGATTGCCCCTTTCGCTTTGGACAATATCCTGGCCAAAGCTGAAGATCTTTTTCATAAAAACACGGGCCTCGAGCTTTCCGCGCTGGGCGAGCTCGAGTTCTTCCTCCTTAGCGACAAGACCCAGAATATCTACCCGGCCCAGAAACAGCAGGGCTATCATGGCTCGGCGCCGTTCCTCAAAAGCGGGCAAATCCTCAATGAAATGGTCCGCCATATCACCCAGATCACGGGTGCGGTCAAATATGCCCACAGCGAAGTCGGCTTTGTCGAAAGCGTCCGCAGCGACCTCAAAGAAATCAGCGAAAAACGGGCCGAACAGCTGGAGATCGAATTTTTGCCGCGCCCGATCGTCGACATGGCCGATCATGTCGTCCTCGGACGGTGGCTCATCCGCAACATCGCCTATAAATACGGCTGTGTGGCGACGTTTGCGCCGAAGATTGAAGAGGGCATGGCCGGCAACGGTCTTCATTTTCATTTGGAGCTGGATAAAAATGGGACAAACATCATGACCGGCGCGGACGGCAAACTGAGCGAGCCGGCCCGGCGGCTGATCGGCGGGCTGTGCGAATACGCCGATTCCCTGACCGCCTTCGGCAATACGGTCTCGTCCGCCTATTTGCGCCTCATTCCTAATCAGGAAGCGCCGACGCGCATTTGCTGGAGCGACCTCAACCGGAGCGCCATGATTCGGGTCCCGCTCGGCTGGGCCAATGTCCGCCATCTTTCCAAAATATTGAATTCCCAGGATGCTCAAGAGTTCAATACTGAGGGCGGCCGGCAGACCGTCGAACTCCGCAGCCCGGACGGCAGTGCGATTATCCACCTCCTCCTGGCGGGTATCGTCATGGCCGCGGATTGGGCGTTCCGGGAGGACCGCAGCCTGCTCTTCAAGGAAGACACGCCTCTCAAGCTGGCGGAGAAGCTCTACGTCAAGGGCAATATTTTCACGGACACGAAGCTGCTCGCGAATTTGCCCGTGCTTCCGACGAGCTGCGTTGAATCGAGCCGGATTCTCCTCGAGAAGCGGGAGCTCTATGAGCGCGACGGCGTCTTTCCGCCGAGCATCATCGAGTATGTGGCCCGGCTGCTCCAGGCGGAGAACGATGAATTCATGAATAAAAAGCTCGCCGACCTTCCGGCGGACGACCGGCTGTTCGAGACGCGGAAGATCATGCACAAGGACCTGCACAGACATTAATTTATGGGGGACATGGACCGCGGGGATACGAATATTAATTCCGGCTCCCGCGGAATGTGTCTCGGTCTTTAGAAGAAGATCATATGCCCACAGAGACGATGACGCCCCGGGAGCGCTGGCTGGCCGTCTTCCGCCGCCAGAAACCCGATCGCCTTCCCATGGATTACTGGGCGACGGACGAGACAACGCTGAACATGATGAAGCATCTGGGGTGCGCGACGAAGCGCGAGATGCTCGAGAAGCTCTATGTGGATTTCGTCATCGAAGTCAAGCCCGAATACGCCGGCCCCCGGCTGGCGCCCCTGACCGATGTTTTCGGCTGCCGGACGAGCAGCGTAGACTATGGAACGGGCGCCTACGAGGAATGCGTCTCTTTCCCGCTGGCCGGATATAAATCGGTCGAGGACATCGCGCGCCGCTATGTCTGGCCGGATCCGGACTGGTGGGATTACAGCTCGATCGCCCGGCAGATCCAAGGCTATGAGAGATATCCCGTCCGGGGAGGCGGATCGGAGCCGTTCTTGATTTATAAGAACCTCCGCGGCCAGGAACAGGCCTTCATCGACCTCATCGAGAATCCCCAGATCGTCCATTACTGCCTGGACAAGCTTTTTGACCTGGCCTTTGAGAACACGCGCCGGATTTTTGAGCGGATCCCGGGCCGAGTCATGTTCAGCTATGTGGCCGAAGATATGGGCGGCCAGACCGACCTGATGTTCTCGGTCAAACACATCCGGGAGTTTCTCCTGCCCGGCATGAAGCGCATCATAGACCTTGCCCATCAGGCCGGCGCGTTCGTCTTCCATCACAACGACGGAAATTGCCGGCGGATCATTCCGGACATGATCGCCGCCGGCATCGATCTGCTCAATCCGATCCAGTGGCGCTGCCCGGGCATGGAGCGCGAAGAGTTAAAAAAAGATTTCGGGGAGAAGGTCATCTTCCACGGGGCCATGGACAACCAGCACACCCTGCCGTTCGGGACAGTGGAGGATGTCCGGCGAGAGGTCCTGGATAATCTGCGGATTCTGGGTCAAGGGGGAGGTTATATTCTGGTGCCCTGCCATAACATCCAACCGCTGACGCCGCCCGAGAACGTGGTCGCCATGTACGCGGCTTGTTATGAGTCCGGCTGGAGGCCCTAGCTTGTCCTGACCGGTGCCGGACGGAACATTTGTTGACGTTTTCCTGTAAGACCCGCGGCTTTTGCCCCTCTTGCCATGCCAAGCGGCTTGAGGAATGGGGGGAGTGGATTCGTGAGACGCTCCTTCTCGATGTTCCGCACCGCCAAATCGTCTTTGTCATTCCCAAGATGCTGAGGGTATTCTTCAAGTTCAAGCGCAAGCTCCTGGGGGAGCTCTGCCGCTGTGCTGTCCGAGCTCTTCTCGTTTATTTTCAAGCCGTGGCGGGGATAGTTCTCGAGCCCGGTGTTATCGCCGCCATCGCGGGTCTTCGAGCAGGTCGCCTTGATGGCGGCCGAAGAGAGGACTGAGTATTTTTAAGGACGTGTGGTTTCGATGGGGGATTGAGGTCTAGCGACTTTCGGGAAGTTTTTCGGTCGTTTGGAACGATGTTGTAGCCGGCGGGCTTGCTTCACGTTAATTTCATCGTTCTTGACTTCGATTCGCGGTCAGGAATATCATTCTTTCGTGAGCGGAGGGTGCAATTCCGAGTATATTGGGAGGGAACGCCGTACAACGCGAAAAAGCAATTTCTTATCCGCTGATAGGATCCAAAGTGAGCAATACAAGGCGCGATCAGAAACCGCCTCATCTATCACGGCCTCTCGCTATACGTGCTTTTTCTTGACATCGCCGCAAGGACGGCGGTATATTTTTGGCGTGGTCAAGTGGGGAAATTCCTCGGTCGAAGCGATTATTGCGGTGCTGCGGAAAAAGGAATTTCCTATAAGTCCGCGTGATGCTAAAGTCTGGTCTAAACAGGCGGGCGTGGTACACTTGTTCATTCGTGAGAGGATTCCATGTCTCTCAGGCTCAAGCTTCTCCGAGTGACCCTCAGCCTCCTGTCACTAGCGACCATCGCGATGGGGCAGAGTTGGGGCCCACCGGTCGATCTGGCCGAACTTTCGCGTTTAGCGAAACTGTCCAAGGCGGAGCAGCTCGAGCCGGCAACCCAGACCCGCCTTCAGCAGTGGTTTTTCCAGCAGGTGGGCGCCTATCAGAGCAGCATTCGGACTTCAGCGCTGGGACGCTCGGCCCTTGTGGATGTTGGTCCCTCTTTGAACCCTCCCGGCGGCATCTACGCGAGAACGTTCGCTCCTCCGGCAGGGCGCGGGACGTACGTCATCTTTTGGAGCGACGACGTCAAGTCCCCATCGACGTGGAACGATGGCGTGAACCTGGAGTTCCCGAGATCGGGCCTGTCCTTGAACGCTGGCGTTCCTTCCACGTGCTGGCACGAATCGCTGCATGCGGTCATGAACCCGGTGACGCTGAGCGTGCGGGTCGAGGACTTCGCTCCGGTGGCTTTCTTGTCCAGAACTAAGGATCGGGGAGAAGCTCAGCAACACGTCTATATCGAGCTCTTCGCCGAAAAGGCGGCGGACTGGATCATCAGTCTCTCCGGCTTCGAACGCGCAGCAGTGGCCGCCGCGGAGGCGCTGGAAGATCTCAAGAGCCGCGGGCAGGTGATCAATTTCGAAGTGGAGAACTTCGTCTGGGCCAAGACCCAGGCCGAATGGCAGACCCGCTGGGAAAAGGGTGCCAAGCACATCAAGCGCCTTCCCCAGCCGGTCAAGGATGAGTTCGAACGGGTAACCTCCACCCGGTTTCCTTCCGTCGAGGAAGCCATCGGATTCTACATGAGCGGCGACTTCAAAGCGCCCGCCGGAACGAAACTGGCGGGCAAGTCCATCAGGGTACCCAAATGGGTCATGTGGCCCGAGGAAGGGGTCATGCCGGTGATCCTGGAAGAGCATGATTCGAAAGCACCCGAGCTGAAGGAGAATGTCTGGAACGCTTCGTTTGGGGTGTGTTTCACCGAACCTCGCTGGCAGCAACATCCTCCTGTCACGCGAGGCACGGCTACGATCACCTTGAGGAGCGACGAGTCCTCGGCCCGAATCACGGTCACGTACGGGGGACAGACCATCCAGCCGTCCAACCCCGCCCCAGGGAGCTCATGGCGCCGCTTCATCGTGAACCTGGGCAGCACGGCCTCCAAGAATGCCACCGGGAGGAACGAACCGGTCCGAGTGGCGGTTTCCGTGAAGGATTCGCCGCGTTCCCCGTCGGCAAGAGAGCTGGTTCTGCCCGTCCATATTGCCTACCGGGACGACCTGTCCCAGAAGACGGCCGCAGGAACGCCGAGCCGGTACTACCTTGATACCGAAGGGATCTTCCTTGTGAAGGTGCCCTCCACATCGGCTTCTCCCAAACCCACGGGACCGCCCGTTGCTTCGGGGCAGGCCGCTGGTCAAGGGGGCCAGGGTTCAACCACTGCACCCCGCTGGGTGTTGATCAATCAGTGGACTCATTTGCCCAAGGCCTCGGAAGCTTCGACGCGGTACAAATGGACTTGCTCCGTTTCGGATACCGGGGCCACGGTGGACTTCTGGAGTTCTAAGTATGGGGCGGGAAAGGAGTGGCCCTATAATCACCGGCTGAACTACAGCTGGGAGATGCCGGCCTACCTGGAACCGGACACCACCGTGCCTCTGCAGATTCGGCAGCAAAGCACCTTCACACCTCCCGGCAACAGCATGTTGAACCGGGACGTTTCCTTGATTGTGCTCCAGTACGACCGTTCCGATGAACCGAAAACCCTCCAGACGAGCGATGTATTCGTCGATTTTCCTTGCGTGGGACTTGGGTCCACCCGTATCTCGGAAATGAGTGATGCGCCGCCCGCCAAGGCGAGCGAACTCCTTTCGCTCAACGTGCCCGGCGGGCGGGACGGGCAGAGGATCCTCATACATGTGGTGGTTTACACCAACTACAACATCCGTGCCTACGCCTATCGCCAGTACGAATGGAGGCCGGGCACCCCCGGAACCTCGAGGCCCAGCACGGCTCCCAAGCTTCCGCTCCAGGCGGAGCCTCAGGCCCAGAACGGCCTTGGTTCCATCGAGAAGCAGGTTCCTCCGCCGCCTCCCCTCAACAAGGCCCTGGATGAGGTTCCGCCACGGAACGGGGAACTGGATGCGGTGACTGGAGAAACGGAGCCGCCTCCTGTTCAGCCCAGCCCCGTCAGGTGGTACACCCACCCGCAGGGCGACTACCGGATCCGGCTGGACCGCGGGTGGCGTCAGAGCTCGCCCGGCCGCATTGAGGGGCTGGACCAACTGGATAGGGCACCCGGCGATTTTTTGCTGTTCCCCAGCCGCCAGCGGACGATGGTCGGCAATCCCTTGGACCAGGCGGGCAAGCTTGCGGCCAATTGGATGTCCCAGGACCCCAAGGCCCGGAGGATCAATTTCCAGGTGGCAGGGGAAGCCGCCGTGGCGGTGGGCATGGCTTCCAAGGACAACGGGAAAGCCATCGCCTTATGGCATATGCTCATCACGCGGAAAGACCGGCTCTATTACTTTTCGGTTTTCGCTCCAGCTTCCACTGGATCCGATCGGTTGCCGGCAGAAATCACGGATCTGCTTTCCACCCTTGAATTCCTGACCGGGACTCCGACCCCGCCCGGAAAGACGGATATCGCCTCGCTCCTTCAACAGGGCACGGACCTCCACAACCAGAAGAAGTTCGCGGAGGCTGTGGCGGTCCTGAACAGAGCCTTGGACCTGGATCCGAATTCCAGCGAAGCCTACCGATGCCGGGGCATGTCCAAGCGCGAGCAAAACGACTATGCGGGAGCGATCGTCGATTTCACTCAGGCCGTCAAACTGGATTCCAAGGATCCCAAGGCCTATGTGGGAAGGGGAATCGCCAGGGAAAAGGCCGGGGATGTTCAGGGAGCCTTGGCGGATTACAGCCAAGGAATTGCCTTGGATCCCCAGTATAAGAATGCCTGGGTTTTCCAAGGGACTCTCAAGTTGAAGCAGAAGGATTATCTTGGAGCCATTTCGGATTTCGACAAGGCCCTCCAGCTGGACCCTTCCTCCCAGTGGTCGGCTTGGCCATACAACAACCGGGGGATGGCCCGGGAAAAACTCGGAGATGTCCAAGGGGCGCGCCAGGATTACCAGAAAGCCCTTGCGCTCAACCCTGGGGACGAAAACGCGCAGAAGAACTTGAATAGAATCAAGTAGACCTATACACCCAAGGAACGATGCCATTAGGGCTCCAAACCCGAACGAGCGAGCCGCGCGGGCAGAGGGGGCTCAATCCACCGGCGGTGGCCCCGTATTTATCAAGGGTGGGCTTCAGATAGTACATACCCTCCATACCGTAGGGTCTGATGAAAAAGTCATCTTAGCCAATTTCGGTCTAAGATTTTTCTTGCTTCCACTTCTTCTTATATCTCACTAGGCCTTGGTCGAGCTTGCCTCTTATGCCCGCTTCAGCGCCGTCTGTTGAGCGGCGTGCTATATTACGAGCGGATCGGCGCATAGATTTACAAGCTGCGAGAGCGGCGTCGGCGGCAAATTATCGATTTCTGGAATAAATATCAAAGCATCAAGTTTATAGGTAACATGATGATGTGATGCACCTCCCCGGGGAGTTTGATAGATTCCCCGATGGAAACTACGTTTTAGGAGGTGCACAGATGAATAAATTGCCGGCGGATCATTCCGGACATGATCGCCGCCGGCATCGATCTGCTCAACCCCATCCAGTGGCGCTGCCCGGGCATGGAGCGCGAAGGATTATTAAAAGATTTCGGGGAGAAGATCATCTTCCACGGGGCCATGGACAACCAACACACCCTGCCGTTCGGAACGGTGGGGGACGTCCGGAGAGAGGTCCTGGATAATCTGCGGATTCTGGGTCAAGGGGGAGGTTATATTCTGGCGCCCTGCCATAACATCCAACCGCTGACGCCGCCCGAAAACGTGGTCGCCATGTACGCGGCTTGTTATGAGTCCGGCTGGAGGCCCTAGCCTTTTAAGGCCGGTCCATCCCTTCCGCTTTCAGGAGCGTTTTTCGATGCGGTAGCCGAGGGCGATGATGGTTTTTATCGATTCCATGGCCGCCTGGCGGTCGTATTCCTTTTCGGCTTCGGAAAGTTCGTCATAGGGCACGAGATCCGGATGTTCTTTATGGATGTCATCCCGGCGCGGACCCCGCCTCCAGCCTTCGACGAGGCGGCGCTTGGCCCAAAGCTCATGGGCGTTCCTGGCCAACAGCTCGGTCAGAGCGCGAATTTCTTCTGCCAGAACGATCTTAGAAGTGTCGATGGGTTTTGGCTCATAGCTCACAGAACCTTCCTCCTTCCTCTTCTTGGCGGGATGTCCAAGACGCACTTTTCTCGCTTTTGTTTTCGGCCGCCTCGGCGCCGGATCCGATCTCCCGGTTGTTCAATTTGATGATCGTTTTTTCCCCGGTTTCCATGTTCATCAAAATTTCTTGGCTTTCTCCGGCCTTGACCTCGATCTCAACCGAAAATTTTTTGTTGAGCCTGGGCGAAACGAATTCGATGGTGTGTTTGCCTTCCTCAAGGTCTTTGACTCTGATCGGGGGGACTTCGCCGAGCAGTTTGCCGTCGATATAGACATCGGCGTAGGGCTGAACTTTCAGCCGAATTTTTCCGGCTTCCAGTTTTTGGAGGGCATACGTTTTTTCAAAGTCCGATTCGACGTCGAGGGATTCTTCGATCGTCCGAAAGCCCTCTTTGGCGATCTTGACTTCATGCTTCCCCCAGAGCAAGGATTCGTTCATGGGGGAGAGCCCGCAGGTTTTCCCATCCAAGAAAACGTTCGCTTCGGCCGGCGCTGTCCTGATCGTCAGCCGGAATTTTCTTTTGCTCAAATCATAGGACAGAGAATTCTGCCCCGGCGTCAAATGGATCTGTTCGTCAACGGCAGACCAGTCTTTGTCCTTTTCGATTTTCAAATGGCAACTGCGGACGGCGAGGGTCAGCGTCAGGGGTGTTTGACCCTTGGGAATTTCATCGATGATGACCATGGCCCCCTCCGGCTTCGTGCTTATTTTCAGGATGAACAGGATTTCGAGATTGTATTTTTTTGAAAATATTTTGTTGGCCGTCACCTCGACGACATCGGTCAGGTCGCTATAATCGGGGGCTTTTTTCAGTTTTATTTTATAAGGCCCGGCCGGAAGCTCGCGTTTGAAGGGAGTGGATCCTTCCAATTTATTTTCGAGGTAGACGTTCGCTCCTGGCGGAATCGAATCGATTTCGAGAGTGCCCGGGGGAGGAGTCTCCGGGAGCGGATTTTGGACTGCCGGTTTGACGGCCTCCGGGGCCGGTTTCTCAGCCGCCCTTTTATTTGACCCCATCCGCTCAACCACGAAATATCCGGCGGCAATCAGGACGAGGAACGAAAAAACAAGGAGGGACGCCCGAAGAGCCCTGGAATGTTTTTTGGGGATGACCGGCCCGGCGGCGAAGGCTGCGGCGCTCTCCGACTCGTCCTGCAAGGGCCGTCTCTGTTCCGGGGAGGCCAGAAGCTCTTTCACCGTCCCCACGAGTCTGGCCAGATGAACATCCAAGGGGGACGACAGGGCATCCATCCAATGATGGGTGCTTATGAAAAATTCCATGGATTTAGAAAGCGGGACGTCCTCGATGCGAAAAGGAATGATGGTGATGCCTTTGCTTCCCGCCCGTTCGACTTCTCGGATGACTTGGGGCGATTGGTTCGAATTGGCGGAGAGAATGAGAATGACGATCCGGGAGGTGTTGATGGCGTTGATCAAAACTTCTCCGTAGAGAGTTCCGGGCAGAACGTCTCGCGGCGCGATCCAACAGCGAATGCCCTGTTTTTCCAGGGTTCGGCAGACTTCTTGGGCCACGGCCCCGTCCAGAGAGGAATAGCTGATGAAAACATCGTGAGTCATCGGTTTGCTCAAGCTTGAAGGATCTCCCCGTCGTGCAAAAAATGCATCACTTCTTTGTCGCCCAGCCCAAGACCGAGGCATTCAACGTATGATTTTTATCCATGGTGATGTTTCCCTTTGCGGAAGCCGCAGCGCCGTCGATTTTTACGACGAGATCATAAAAAAGATAATCGAAATCCAAACCGTAGTCGTAGGAGGCGATCGCGCCTTTTACATAAGTGTAACTTCCGCTGTCGGGAGAGCCGATGACTCCGGTTCCCTTGGTCACGGTCAACGTGAATTTTTCCTCTACATTATCGCTTTTCTTGAAGAAAAGGAAATAGGCGAGGACGGCGCCGACGACGACCGCGATCCCGATGATCAGCGGCAGCGGCAGCTTTTTCTTTGCCTGTCCCGTCCCTTCCTGGCCCACGGCGCCGGGTTTGGCGCTTTCCGAGGAAAATTCGATTTTGGCATCCAAGTAGATCTTGACAAAGCCCTTCGGATACTTTTCTCTATCGATGTCTTTCCCGCTTTCGAGTTCGAACATCTTCTTCAACATGATTTTCGTGTTGGCTTCATCCCCGAGGGCGTAATAAGCCTGGGAAATGTTCAAGTAGAACCTCACCAGGCTGTCCTTGGATTTTAAATAAGAAAATGCTTCGCGGTATTTTTCGAGGGCCTCCTCGTATTTAAAGCTTTTAAAGAGCGATTCCCCTTCCTCGAGGAGCTTCAAGCCCTTTTCTTCGCTTTGGGGGATTTGGCCGAAAGCGCTGGAAACGATCGCCGAGGCAAAGATCAGCAAAGCCAAGATTGCCATCCCGCTTTTATTGAATTTTTTCATGTTTTCATGGTCCCCTTCTCTTGATGTCAATTTCAAAACGCAGCTTTTTCGGAATAAAGGTCAAGGAGCGAAGGCCATAATTCATTTAAAATTATTTTCCCTCTTTTTCTCCTTCTTGACCATAAATATGCCTATTTTTTATCATTTTGTCAATTTGAAAACCCGCTGATCCTGACCGTACATCACTTTTCAAGATAGGACACGATCCGGAAAATTCGGGACATAGCCCTTTTCTCTCGAAAAGGGATTGTGTCCCATGAATTTTCCGGTCATGTCCCCGAAAAGTGATATACGGTCAACCCTGATCGTCTTGACAACCCTTCGAGCTATGCTAAGATGGAGACGAAATTCCGAAGGATTCGGGGTGCCGTGACGAGCGAAAAAAAAGAAGTG
>Ga0315282_10005983_pt1 | contig 20504 bp, 13 predicted proteins | sample YL17G07_20_MG_FD_203693 | JGI IMG/M metagenome (GOLD analysis project Ga0315282, IMG submission 203693) | Sediment microbial communities from Yellowstone Lake, YNP, Wyoming, USA - YL17G07_20 | ecosystem: Environmental > Aquatic > Freshwater > Lake > Sediment | place: USA: Wyoming | collected... | reverse complement strand
AAAAAGTGTGGATCGGCTGATGTGATGAGGAGATTACCTGCCGGAAATTGCCGAGATTCATTTCCTGTACTCTTTCTAGATATTCAAAGGAGTCAAAAAACACCGGATAATTTCTGATAAAAGGAAGTCGGGTGACAAAATAGGCAAGGGAGAGAATAATGAAAGGCATTTTATCTGATATAATAGCTCACGTGCAGAAATTACAAAAGATCGATTTAAACAAGGAACAAATTGAGGCTATCCAACACGGTCGCGGTCCTCTTCTTATAATTGCCGGTGCCGGAACAGGCAAAACTACTGTCATTACTGAACGGATTAAATGGTTGATCTCGGAAAATCTGGCCGCGCCGGCTGAAATTCTTGCGCTTACTTTCACCGATAAGGCCGCCCGCGAAATGGAGGAGCGTGTCGATGTAGCCTTGCCTTACGGTTATACCCAAATGTGGATTACGACATTCCATGCCTTTGGGGAACGGGTACTTCGACAGGAAGCTTTGCACATCGGACTTGACCCGGGATACAAGCTGATGACCGAGGCAGAGTCGGTAATATTTTTCCGCCGGAATCTTTTTAAATTCGACCTTACATACTTTCGTCCTCTTGGTAATCCGACAAAATTTATTGAGGGAATGTTGCAGCACTTTAGCAGACTTAAAGATGAAGATATAGAGCCAAAAGAATATCTTGAGTGGGCAAAGAATAAAGAATCAAATGACGAAGAAAAAATAGAGACAGAGAAATATTTAGAATTAGCAAATGCCTATCAGAAATATGAAGAGCTAAAAGTGAAAGAAGGAATGATGGATTTTGCCGATTTGATAAGCAATACCCTCAAATTATTTCGGAGGCGAGCGAATATTCTTGCCGCATATCAGAATCAGTTTAAATATGTTTTAATTGATGAGTTTCAGGATACCAATTTTGCCCAAAACGCAATGGCAATACTACTGGCCGGAACGGAAAAAAATATTACCGTGGTTGGAGACGATGATCAGGCGATATACAGGTGGAGGGGCGCAGCCATCTCAAATATAATTCAATTTAAGGAGCATTTTCCCAAGACAAAAATAGTCGTTTTAAGGCAAAACTACCGATCCACTCAGGAAATATTAAATCGTGCCTACACGCTGATACAGTTTAATAATCCCGACAGGCTGGAAGTAAAGGAAAATATCAGCAAGAGACTTATTGCCAAGCAAAAAGCAAGAGGTGAGAAGATAGAATTTATTTATACAGAAAGAGTGGAGGATGAGGCGGAGGAAGTTGTAAAAAAAATTAAAGATCAAAAATTAAAGATCAAAGATAATAAAGGAGAAGAATTATATAGTTGGAGGGACTTTGCCATTCTTGTTAGAGCCAATAAACATGCCGAGCCTTTTGTACGCGCATTGCAAAGAGCCGGTATTCCTTACCAGTTCTTAGGTCCGGGTATGCTTTTTAGGCAGCCTGAGGTAAAAGATCTTATCGCTTACCTTAAAGTTCTTTATGATTTTTCCGACTCTGTGGCAATCTTTCGTATTCTTTCAATGCCGATTTTCGACATTTCCGCTCGCGATTTGGCGGCAATAAATAATTTTGCTAAACGTTTGGGATTGTCGATTTTTGAAGGAATAGAAACAATTATTGCCTACCAGACTGGTGATACCCAGCATTGGAGCAGAAAGAGGAATTATCAAAGCTATTTACCTTATATATCGGATGACACAGGGGAAAAACTTATAAAAATTAATGGGATGATTAATCGACATCTTAAACTGGTAAAAACAGAGACCGCGGGACAAATTCTTTATTATTTCCTTGAAGACTGCGGACTTTTGGCATCACTTGCTGAGTATAAAACGGCAAAAGAAGAGAAAGTAGCAGGAAATATTTCCAAATTTTTCGATAAATTAAAAACCTTCGAGGTGGAACATGAAGACGCTTCTATCTCGGCCGTAGTTGACTGGATAGAAATGTCAATGGAGTTGGGAGAAAGTCCGCTGGCGGTTGATACGGATTGGGTGGAGAATGACGCGGTAAACATCTTGACTATACATTCAAGCAAAGGACTGGAATTTCCTGTTGTTTTTTTGGTCAATCTGGTTGCCCAGCGTTTTCCAACCGGAGAGCGGCGAGAGCAAATTCCCATACCTGAGGCACTGGTGAAAGAGATTTTGCCCGAGGGAGACTATCATTTGGAGGAGGAAAGACGGCTTTTTTATGTAGGAGTGACAAGGACTTGTGATAAATTATTTTTAACTGCCGCCAATTATTACGGTGAAGGAAAAAGGGAAAGGAAAATATCGCCTTTTGTAGTGGAGATATTAGGGAAAGAAAATATTGCAGCAAAGCCCGCTTACATTGAAACTTCGGCAGGAAAGCAACTGACATTGCTTGAGTGGAAAAAAGCAGAAGATTTACCGCAAAAAGTCATCAGACAGCCAATCGAGTATCTTTCCTATTCTCAGATCGATACCTTTACAACCTGTCCTTTGCAGTATAAATACCGCTATATCCTCAAAATTCCGGTTCCGCCAACAGCTGCCGGATCGTTTGGTTCCTCCATCCATTTTGCTTTGCAAAAATTTTATGAAAAGGTGAAAAGAAGCGAAAAACCGAGTAAAGATGATTTGCTGAAAATTCTTGATGAGGTTTGGTTGCCGATAGGTTACGGTACAAAACAGTATGAGGAAAAAATGAGGAAAAGAGGTATAGATATGCTCTCTGGTTTTTATGAGAAGTTTTATGATCCACAAGTGCTACCGCTTAGCCTTGAACAGATTTTCAAGATAAAATTGACGCCGACTCTTAAAATCGGAGGAAAAATCGATAGAGTCGATAAAACGGCGGAAAATACACTCGAGATTATTGATTATAAAACCGGTAAGCGGCCGAATGAAAAGGAGATTAAAGACAATCTGCAAATGACTGTCTATGCTCTTGCCGCCACAGATGCCGGTATCTATAACAGGAAACCAGAGGAAGTGATTCTTTCCTTTTATTTCTTTGATACCCATGAAAAAGTTTCATCTACAAGAACCAAAGAGCAGCTGGAAGAGGCTAAAAAGAAACTACTTAATAAGGCAGAAGAAATAGCCACAAGCGATTTCCAGCCGAAAGTCGGCCCCTGGTGTGATTTCTGCGATTTTCGCCTCATCTGTGAAGCATGGCAGTAATTGCTTGACTTCTTCTTTTCAATCTCCTAACCTGGAAATAGGTAGTTTTTCTACCACCTTTTATTGTGGAAATGAAAAAAATCTTATTCTCAATATTAATTATCCTCTTTTTAGTTTATTTTCCAGTAGTTGCAGTTTACTCCCAGTCACAAACTGGTTCGCCTGGTTCCTTGGATCTAGAGTCTTGTTTCCAATATTATGATTATGCAAAAGTAAAAGTAAATTTATCAGAAGATAAAAATAGTTATCAGCCAAATGAAAAGATCAGACTCCGTGGGACGATTACAAACAATAACACTTTTCCTATTGCCAGTGTAATCCTATATTCACAGCTAAAGAGGATTAATGACGTAGCAAATTCACAATCTGACAACGGTGATTATTTGATAGATAGAATTACTTTAAAGGATAATTTAAGCTTCTTACCCCATGAAACTAAATATATGGACATTGAAATTCCTGTGTTGCCGATATACCCGACTGGTAATTATAAGATGGAATACTATGTCTTTTCTAAGGAAGGTTTTCACTATAGTGGTAGGGCATTTCTTGAGAACGATGTAGCCGGAGTGACATCATTTGCCATTAGCAACGATAAGGCGCCCCTTATCTACTTTGACATCAACAACTTTAAGGTTAATGGTATAAAAACAAATCTTAAGGAATTCGGTAGAAGCTACAATAATAGTACCTTCAATTTTGAAGTCCCCATAATTGACAATCGAACAGTAAAATCGGATCTAAAGGCTGAAGTGAAATATTATTATTTTGAAGATGATATAGAAAGTTTACTAGATAAGTCAGAGATTGTGACAATTGGTCAAAATTCTCAAATCCTCAGAACGGATTTTGTTCTTCCTTCGAATTTAGCCGCTGCATATGTAGTCGTGGTAGAGATAGATGCTCCAGTTAAGACAGTATTTAAGTTCAGATTTTACAAAGATGGTGCTATTGCCAAAGAACTGCGAATTAACGATTTGGGAATAACTGATTATCCCCTGGCCGATACCTCTCAAGCTTTTGTCTGTTTTCATTCACCAGCGAATCCGTCTGCTCCAGAAACAACAGTGAAGCTGACAGTATTGGATAGTAATAATAGTGTAGTTGATACCAAATCAGTAAATTCTTCATTTCCAGCAGATGTTTTGGCAATAGCTGTGCCTCTTTCTAAACTAACATCGAAAAATAACTTCTATATTAAGGCAAATCTCATAGATTCCTCAGGAACCAGGGAGATAATCAGGCATTATTCTGATAATCTTTTTAATGGTTCGCTCAAGTCCATTGACATAGCTCCGAATACCGGTGAGCCAGGGATTATTACTATCACTCTTAAGGATATTAACGGTAATACAATCAGTAATAATACCTATCTGGATACAATAAGGGTCATAGACAGCCAGGGCAAGATGGTTCAAGAACAGGATTCAGTGACAGACTTAACCGATCCTTTCCAATTGGGTAACTTACCTAAGGGTAAATATACAATAGAAGCCCAGTTAGGAGATACGAAAGCCAGTAAAAATATCGAACTAACACAGGATTATAGTGCAAGCGGCAAAAAAATAGCCGGATATATGAACGTAAAAACACAAGTTCAACCTAATATCAAGAAAGCACAACCGATGTTATTAGCAATATTAGCTGCACTGGTTTTTATAATACTTGGATTTGGAGCATATTTCATACATAAAAAAAATAAAATTAAGCAAACATGAGAGTAAAATTACTGTTAGTACTGGTATTAAACCTAACCCTTTTTAGTATATTGGCATCACATAATCAGGTTTTAGGAGAGACAGTATGGTTCAGATTCTGTTCACGTATTAGTGATAGTAGCGGACCATTTGATGATGGTAGCGGTAACCGATACCGTTGTAGTGGTAGCAAAAGTCAATGTATACCAATCAATTTAAATGAAAACGCGGTAAGTATTACCCAAAACAATCTTACGTTTGGCGTTGGTGCAAGCTGCCCCAATCCGGTATATGTATATTCCGGAGGAGATTGGGAAACCGCAGGAGGTTCTATTGATACACCTCCTTATAGTTGGGGCGGTACAAATGTTGTAAAGACATCAGTCAATACACCAAGCTTGAATATGTATTTTGACTGTGGTACTCCAACCTATACTGTTGCCGGACCAGATGGTGGTGCGCTTCCATCTTGGCTGAGTTTTACACAATCATATAGGCAACCCCATCTTACAAGTTCAAATGATACAGCGAAGTTGTCCGAATTTGATTTTGTTATAGATCCAGCTGCAAATGTAGCTCCAGGAACACCACTTACTTTGGAATTTAAAAGGACAGCAAATTGCGCAGTCGATGGTAATTCTGGTAGCAATAAGCCCTATAATGCACCTGTATCATGGGCAAGCTCTAATTGTAATCTCTGGCCTACAGTAGCTCCACCTGCATTTAATCCCAGAAGTGTTACCCAGCAAAAAACATTCTATGTCGGTAATTTATGTGCAACAGAAACACCTACTCCTACACCGACTACGCCAGTTTCTTATAAACCAACACTCACTCCTACTCCTATCCCGACCAACACTCCTACCCCTACTCATACTCCCACTCCCACTCTTACTCCTACTCCTACCATAACTCCCACACCCACACCTCCAGCTGTTTGCAACTGCGAAGGTCTGCTTGAGGTGATAAATGGAACAATAGGTATGGGTTCCACTTTTACCGTCAGACAGCATGCTTCAACCACCTCCAATGCCCATGTGAATTCAATGGTCTATCATGTGGAGAGAAAGGTAAACAATGGTACATTTGAGGAGATAGCTAATTCAGGAGAGATTACTGCTGTTGCCACAACAGATGATCCAAATCTCTATTATACGGATTGGACCTATACTATTCCTGTTGAGAGTACCAGCGGTACCTATGAATACCATATCTGGGTAGATCTGAGTAATCGCTGCGAATATAATGCCCATGCATACAATAGATATGATTCAGTAGTCTTAGGCACTTCCACTCAAAAAGGCTCATTTTTTGAGATGATTAGAAGTTTTATAGCCTCACTCTTTGGCAGTTTCCGTGGGACAAGTAAACAGAACGGAGAAACACCGTTTATGGGACCGGCTGCTCCGGGTGGCGGTGGTACCATGTGTATAACCGGAGCAAACAGTCCTAAGCTTTGTACCTTCTATCCAGCACTCAACATCATTAAACAATGCAAACATATCTACTTTACGATCTTTGTGCCGTAGAACCTGTAACAAAACACGTCATTCTGGCTTGTCCAGAATCGCTAAATCATTATAAGATTCTGGATGCGCCTTCGGCTTACCAGAATGACCTAAACGACTAGGTTTTGATATAAATTCTAGAATCTGAAAGATTTATAACTTATAATACTGCCGAGGACAAAAATTCCACTTATACCCAGCAAGAGAAGTGTTATTTCCGTACTGCCTGATACCGGTGGGCTGCTGGTTGGATTTGCTGGTGGTGAAGTAGGAATAGCAGTAGGCGCACAGGTGACTCCTGGTGTAGTCGTGTCGCAGATTGGTCCGAAGGTTTGAGCGGAGACTTTATGAGTGTTAAGAATTAAGAGAATTGCCAATACCACAAGTAATAAAAAACCTTTTCGCATTTTAAATCTATTGTGAAGTATAACCAGTTTCGTGTCAAGTAATCGGGTGTGATACTATTTAAATAGTATGAGGACAAAATATTATCTTGCCGTTTTCATCTTGCCGCTTTTTTTCATTTTTGCTCCTTTTTTAGTGAAAGCAGAGAGCAGTTCAGATGATATAAAGTCACTTGCTCTCTGTTTAAGAAATAAAGATTTCAAAATGTACGGAGCAACTAACTGTAGCGCCTGTGCGATTGAGAAAGGATATTTTGGAGAAAACTTTAATCTGATTAAATACATCAACTGCGATGAAAAAAGAGATTTATGCCAGTCAAAAAATATCCATGCTTATCCTACGTGGGAAGATAGAAATGGGAAGCAATATAAAGGGGCGATGAAATTGGAAGTGTTGGCAGAAGTTTCAGGTTGTCAAATGTTGAAACCCATTGTAGTAAATGAGCAAAATTTTGACAGTGAAAATTTAAAAAAGATCCTTGCCGCCTTTATTGCTGGATTGCTCTCTTTTTTGGCTCCTTGTTTACTCCCGCTTCTTCCTTCTTATTTTTCCGTCATTACCGGTTTTACTTTTGTCGATCTTTATGGCCTTAATTTCGAAAAAATACGCGGCCGGGTATTTATCTCCACTCTCTTTTTCACAGCCGGGTTTGCTGCCGTCTACACCATATTGGGAGCAACGGGTTCTATTGTTGGTCAATTACTTGATAAATATCTAGCAATACTTCTTCGCGCAAGCGGAATCTTTTTGATAATTCTTGGTCTGATACAGGCGGGATTTCTCAAACCTTTTTCACTGGAATTTGATTTTGCCTGGAAAGTGCAGAGGCGGTTGACTCATCTTGGGTATATTACGGCTGTTGTAACAGGTGTTGTGGCTGCTTTATCTTGGATACCGTGCGTGACGCCGCTTCTGACACCCATTCTTATTCTTTCTGCCAAAACTGATACCGTGCTGTACGGAGCATTTCTGCTTTTTATATACTCTTTAGGTCTAACTTTGCCTTTTCTTGCCGGAGGTTTATTTTTCCCGACAGTAGTAAAAACTCTTGAGGAGCATCGCAATTTTTTCCATCAGTTATCGAGAATAGCCGGGATATTTCTGATAGTTTTTGGAAGCATACTTATTCTGGACAAATACAGATTATTAGTTGAAGAATTTAATAAATTATTAGTTGGTAAAATTTTCTAGATAGACCACTTTTTCTCCGGCAAAGCCCTCTTTGAATTTAGTGAATCCTTTCCATGACTGTGCCGCTTTGGGGAATCTCTCGTCATAAATTCCTTCAAAATGGAAAGTTTTACAGCCTTTTTTCTTGGAGAGTTTTAATGCTTCCCAAACAAGAAGGGTAGGAGCAAAAAGTTTTTTTCCTTGAGGAAGAGAAGAAGCATACCAATAATAGGCAATTTTCTCATAAAAAAGAAGAAGAATTCCCGCTAAAGGCTTTTTTGATCTGTAAGCAAGAAGAAGACTGGCGTTACTTGGGTAAAAATTTTCCCAAAGCTTTTTCATTTCGTTAACCAATAAGAACCCCATGGGTGTATATTGTTTTTTGCGGATATCGATAAAATCATCATAGTTTTCAGATTCTTTTACAATTATTCCATTTTTTATTGCTTTTCTTACCCCTCTTCTTTTTGCTTGTTGAAAATTATTAAAGATGTTTTCTTTCGGTTGTGTTAAGTCTATAAAAATATCAGTGGTGGGGTTAAAAGGCGACCGTTCAATTTTGAAACCCTTTTCTAAGAACTTTTTTCTTGTAAGATAATAATTTTTATTGATGGTTAAAATATTAGGTGAGATCTTCAAACAAAAAATCCTGTATTTTTTGAAAAGTTTTGAGATTTCCCCGAAGGTTAAGTTTTCCGGTGGTCGAGAAATTTTAGCAAAAAAACCAATAACAGGAAATTTTTTTAAAAAGACATTGGCAAAATTGAGCCTTTCCACTTTCCAATTGAGAGATTTCATGAAATTGGCAAATTGTGGAGATTGGCGGACGTCTGTCATTTGAGATTTTCAATTTTTGCTTCAATTTCTGTGAGTTTTTCTTTTTCTCCTGTTTTTTGATAAAGGTCCAAAAGGCCCAAGTAACTGAAGCGAAAATTTGGGTCCATTTCCAGGGCTTTTTTATACTCTGCCTCTGCTTTTTTGTATTCACCAAGCGCTTTATAGATATTTGCCAGATTATGATGAGTATTGGGGTAGATATCATCGGTTTCAATAATCTGTCTATATTCCATGATTGCGCGAGTGATGTCTCCTTTTTCAGCATAGGCCATAGCAAGATTATGACGCATCGGAATATGTCCCGGAGTTTGGGCAAGACTTTTAGTATAGAAGGTGATCGGATCATGCCAATCTATATTGCGGATAACTGTCCTTATGAATAACGAAAGACAGATTAGAGAGGCAGAAAACAAAAGTAGTAAGCGGTTATTATTTTTTTGATATTTCTGCCAAAGATAAACGAATAAGGTTGAAGCAAGAAGAAAGAAGGAGACAGAAGGAAGATAAAGATAATGTTCGGCAAGGATGCTGTTTATCGGTATGATTCCAGCGACAGGTAAAAGACCGATGAAAAACCAAAGTAATGAAAAAAGAAAGATTTTGTTTTTTTTCCAGAATACAAGAGAAAAGATTAGCAACAGAGAAGTCGCAAATATAAAAGCAATCACCCAAAAATTTAGCGGTGAAGTGATAATTGGAATGTTTCGAGCAAAGATCAAATCATAAGGAAAAATTAAAACTAATAAGTATTGAAAAAATGCCTCACAGAGAGTCATGATTCTTACAAAAAGATTTTGGCTGTAAACATTACTTTCTTTATAAAAGTTCAAAGTGTCGGCAAAATTGAGGATGGTCAGACGCAAAGAAACATAAATAATAATCAGCAATACAAAAGGAATAAGTAGCAGCAGTAATTTTTTAAATGTAATTTTATGCTCCTTTTGGGTGAAAAAAACAAGCATAAAAAGAGCAGGGAAAATGATCGCCGTTTCTTTGGTAAGAAGAGAGAGAATAAAAAGTAGTATTGAAAATATATATCTGGGGATAAAATACCTGCCTTTTTTGAATAAAGAAATAAAAAGAAGAAGTGAGGAAAGCCCAAAAAAGAGGTAGAGCGGGTCGGTGCGGCCGGAAGCATAAACGATTGCCTCTGTTTGTACCGGATGGATGATGAAAAGTAAGGATGTTAATGCGGCAAGCAGTTTATTTTTAAAAAGCCAGTTTATGAAAATGAAGATCAGTATAGCGTTGATTGCATGGAGGATTATGCTGGTTAAGTGGTAACCCAGGGGGTTATTTTTCCAGATGGCATAGTCGATGGCAAAAGAAGTAAGGAGGATGGGCCGATACATATTGCTTGTTTCCCCCGCTCCGGCAATCATGTTCTCGGTAAAATATTTTGGAAAGTTGCGCAGGTCTTTTACATAAGAATTTTGGTAGATGAGTTCTTCGTCATCGTAAAAAAGTTGATTGGGGAAAATATTGGCGTAAGTGATAAAAGTTACAAAAAGTAGAGTAAGAAAGATGTAATTTGATTTAAATAGTTTTACCATTATAAAGATGCTTTTATTTTAAGTAAAAACTGACGAAGTGAATGAAGTTTATTGTAAACTTGATATAAGTGGGGAGAAATTACCAAGTCAAAACTGCCAGCAAATTCCACGAGTCTTGGGCTATATCCTTGTTTAAATCGGTGGAAACCATACCATTGATCTTTTGGGTTGGCATCCGGCCCTAATGAACCCCACATGTCAAATATTTTAGCGCCATGTTTTTTTCCAAAACGGATTGCTTCCCACATGATAAGGTTTGAAGCCATGGTGTTTCGGAATTTTTCACTTGAGGCACCATACGGATAATACAAAATATCATTAAAAAGAAATAATATCCAGGCAGTTAAAATAATGTTATCCCCTTTAGGATAGGTTGCGGTTAGTAAATGAGCCATACCGGCAGATTTTAATGTTTCCCACATAAGTTCATGATAGCGTTTCGTGTGAGCGAAAAATTTTTGTCTTCTGGTGGTCTCGGCAGTCAATTTAAGATATTGTTCAAAAGCTTTGTGAGAGTTATCCTCCTTGACAATAACGCCGTGTTTTTGGGCAATTTTGATATTGTATCTTGTTTTAGGATGCATATTTTTGAGAAGTTCTTCTTCACTTTTTGTCAGATCCAACTGAAAGGTATATTTGGTAAAAAGAGGATGAGGAGAGGGAAGAATTGAGAATTGAGGATTGAGAATTGAGGATTGAGAAGTTCCTGCTTCAATATTCGGTTCGAGCTTGATGAATATGCATTTATGTTGTTTTCCAACTTCTATCAGTTTAGTGAGCATTTCATTGCTTGGAATTCCGCCTTTGGGGAAATAGCCGATTGTGGAAGACGTAAAAGGCAAGGGATGGATGGTGGTTTGGGCGGTTTCAACAAGTTTATCCTTCTCGTATCTTCCTAATCGTACCACTTCAATCCCGGTTTTTTTCCTAAACTCTCCCCAACTCCATGATTGCAAAGGATGGGAGGCGAGCCGATCAAGCTTTTCTTTATCGTGAGTGGGTACGGATATTACTGGCATATGCTAATATGACTTATTTATGGTATCATATTTTTGATGGCAAGAAAAAATAAACAGGATGAAATTTTGGCAAAGTTTGGACAAAGGCATATTAGTCAATCTTTTATGCTGGTGGTTTTCTCGGTGCTTTTTGTCGTCTTGATTATTTTTATTCTTGGTTATCGCTTTGTTTCCTCAGTGCCTATATTTTTTGCTCCGACTCCCACTCCTTCTCCCTTGCCAACACTCTCAATTTTACCGTATGGGGCTGCCGATTTGTCCCAAGAGGATTATGTAAATAAAGCAAAGGAGGCGTTGGCGGATAAATTAAAAATTGGGGTGCAAAAAATAAATTTGGTTAGTCTCGAAAAGAAACAGTGGGGAGACACAAGTCTTGGTTGTCCAGAGGGAGGAAGATTTTATTCCCAGGTAATTACGCCCGGCTATCTGATAGTACTGTCGGCACAAGGCGGCAATTACACTTATCACGCGGGGGGTGGCAGAGTAGTAAGCTGCGGAAATTAGATGATACCCTCAAAAGAAGTTTCAGTCAGATGCTCTGGAATCTCCAATAAGAAGCGGGAAATCTGATTGGAACTAAACTGTCCAAAATAAAGTCTTCTTCTGGCATAGGTAAGATAAAGTTTTTCCATCGCCCGGGTGATGCCTACGTAGCAAAGTCGCCTTTCTTCCTCGAGCTCCAAGGGTGTAAAAAGACTTTTCGCATGGGGAAAAAGGCCTTCTTCCATACCAACCATAAAGACAGTCTTAAACTCCAGACCTTTTGCCGCGTGCATGGTCATGAGAGTGATGGCATCTTTTTTCTTGCCGTTTGTCACAGGACGTTCAGGCATATATTCCTGTTCAACCAACGAGACATTTTCCAAAAATTGAGACAGAGCCGGAAATTCGGCGGCTACAGAACGCAACTCCTTGATGTTTTCTAATCTTGCCAGATCTTCTTCGATTTTTGCATCATAAAGATCAAGATATGAAGTAGCCTCAAGAACCTGGTCCAGCGTTTCCAAAGTAGAAAGTTGAGAATAATTTTTGACAAACTCCATATATTTTTCAAACCGTTTCTTTCCCAATTTTTCCACCCGTTTTAACGAAATTTTGTCTTTTGAGTTAACCAGTAACCGAAGGTAGGCAATCAGGTCTTTTATTTCTTTCCTCTCATAAAATCTGACTCCGCCTACCAGAATATATGGCAAATTCGCATGAAGCAGCGCTTCTTCAATTACCCGGCTTTGGGCATTGGTGCGATAGAGTACAGCAAAATCTTTAAAACTAGACCTTAGCATTGATGATTGATAATCCAGAATTTTATTGGTGATGAATTCGGCTTCCTGATGTTCGTTTTCCGCTTGAAAGACAGTGATCGGACTTCCGGCATTTTTTTCTGTCCAAAGCTTAAGTATGGGGTGAGAATTGTTTTTGGAGATGACGAAGAAGGCGGCATCGAGAATATTTTGGGTAGAGCGATAATTTTGTTCCAGATGGAATATTTTTACTCCTTTATAATCTTTTTTGAAATTGAGGATATTCCTAAAGTCTGCTCCCCGAAAAGTGTAGATGCTTTGTGAAGCATCACCCACCACGCAGATATTTCCCCATCTTCGACTGAGCAATTTAGTGAGTACATATTGGGCACGGTTGGTATCCTGATATTCATCAACCAAAACATAGCGGAATTTATCCTGGTAATAAAAAGCGATATTTTTATTTTCCTGGAAAAGTTTGACAACAGAAAAAATCAGGTCGTCAAAATCCAAGGCATTATTGTCCCTTAGTATTTTTTGATATTCGATGTATATTCTGGCCACTTCCTTTTGAAAAGATCCATAAGTATACTGCGGATATTCCAAAGAAGAAATAAGTTCATTTTTTGCCTGGGAAATAAGGCTTAAGACCACATTGGGATTGAATTTTTTCCTGTCAAGATCAAGTTTTACCAGTGCCACTTTGATCGCCTCTTTTTGGTCTTCTTTGTCGTAAATAAGGAAATTTGCACCAATGCCGATATAACCTCCATGTTTCCGCAATATTCGGGCAGAAAGTGAGTGGAAAGTGCCGGCGTAAGGAAAACTAGTTGCAAGTTGTTGGTTGTTAGTTGTTAGTAGACGTGAGATTCTTTCTTTCATCTCCCGGGCAGCTTTATTGGTGAAGGTGACCATCAAAATATTTTCGGCAGGCACTTTTTTTTCGGAAATAAGATAGGCCACTTTGTAAGTTAAAACTCTGGTTTTACCCGATCCTGCGCCAGCGAGAATTAGAATCGGCCCTTCTGTACATTTAACTGCTTCAATTTGTTGAGGATTTAGATGTTTGAGAAGGTTACTTTTCATGGTACAATCAATTATGCAGAATTAAGAATTATGAATCAAGAATTATGAATAAAAAGTATATTATTGGTAATTGGAAATCGAATTTAAACACAAAAGAAATCGAAAATTGGTTTAAAGTATTTAATGACAAATATCAAACTGGACAGGCTGATAATTTCAACAATTTAGAGATTATTGTCTGTCCGCCCGCAGTTTATATACCGCTATCAAAAAATTTAATCAGTGAGAATAATCTGCCACTAAAATTAGGAGCGCAAAATCTTTCTCAGTTTAAAAATGGTGCTTATACCGGAGAAGTCTCGGCGGCAATGCTTTCTGAATTTGTAGAATATGTAATTATCGGTCATTCAGAAAGAAGAGGGAAATTTCATGAGGGAGATGAAACCCTTTCGGAAAAAGTGGTAAGAGCAACTGAGGCAGGTATTAAACCGATCTATTGCATTCCTGATGGAAAAACATTCGTTCCGCCCCTTGCCACAATAATCGCTTACGAACCGGTCTGGGCTATCGGGAGTGGGAAAAGCGAGACTCCGGTCAATGCAAGTAAAATAGGAAAAATTTTGAAACAAAATTATAAAGTTGACGTATTTATTTACGGAGGAAGCGTGGATAAGGAGAACGTAAGCAGTTTTTTGAAAGAGCAGGTAATAGACGGCGTTTTACCAGGAAAAGCAAGTATTGACCCTTTTTCGTTTTGGGAGATAATCGTCAATGCCTCTAAAACAATTTAAAAGAAGATTGGTTAAGTACTCACCCTTTGTCAAACCCACAATTTTGCTGGCAGTTTTTTTCATGGTTATCTTACTGCTGATAAGGGCGCTTTCTCCTCTTTTTACCTTTGCCAGGCAAAATAATATTTCCCTGAAATTAGTGTTTAGTCTTTTAACCAGTAAAGATATGCCTCTTAAAAAATATCAGGATAGGACAAATGTGATTATTTTAGGAATAGCCGGTAGCAGCCATGATGGATCAGATTTAACGGACACAATAATTTTCTTAAGCTTTGATTTTACCAAACACGACGTTGTTCTTGTCTCGATCCCTAGAGATATCTGGTTGCCTTCTATGAGAGACAAGATAAATAGCGCCTATCATTACGGTGAAAAGAAGAAAGAAGGCGGAGGAATCATAATGGCAAAAGCGGCGGTTGAGGAAGTCATCGGTCAACCAATTCATTATGCCTGGGTGATAGATTTTTCCGGCTTTAAAAAAATCATTGATTTGGTTGGCGGTGTAGATATTGCTGTAGAGAAGGGCTTTGTCGATGAACATTATCCCATACCTGGCCGTGAAGATGATACCTGTGGGGGAGATCCAAAATTTGCTTGTCGATATGAAACTTTGCGTTTTGAGAAAGGTTTACAGCATATGGATGGGGAAAGAGCGTTAAAATATGTTAGAAGCAGACAGGCAGAGGGAGACCAGGGGACAGATTTTGCCAGAGACAGCCGGCAACAGCAGGTAATTGTAGCGCTTAAAAACAAACTGTTTGATTTATCTCTTCTCAAGCAACTAGATAAGACGAAACAATTACTTTCTATTCTTTCCGAATACTCAACAAGCGATATGGATTTGTCAGAAAAAATCTTATTTTCTAAATTCTTTTTGCAGCTTAAAAACGAAAATATCCGCAAAATCGTTTTAGATAGCGGAGACGAAAATAAAAAAAGGGCAGGATTTCTGGTAAATCCGCCGCTTGAAGAGCAATACAAAAACCTTTGGGTATTGGCACCGAGAACCGGAAATTTCGATGAGATAAAAGAGTATATTACCTGTCAACTGAAAGATCCTGCTTGCCTCTTAAGACCCTAAAAATCCCCCTTTAGGTATGTAGCGGATACATCTTGACAAAGTTACAGTGGGGATATAAAACGAATCTAGACGGATCGTATTAGATTGACATTTAGTCGACAATTTATGAGCAATCTAAAGATTAAGATTGCTTGCCTACTTTTTACCTTCTTATTTTTATTGTCTTCTTTTGCTTCTCCAGTCCTTGCCTTAGTAAATTATTCCTATGATGCCAATGGCAACATGGTTTCTGATGGGGAGCGTTGTTATACCTACAACGATGCCAACCAGGTATCCAAAGTAAAAAAATGTAGTTCCGACCAACTGATTGCTGAATATCTTTACGATTATACTGGTAGAAGAATTGTCAAAAAAGAATACGAGAATGGAGTTCTCAAGCAGACAGTATATACTCCAGATAAGAATTATGAAACAAAGAAATTGCCCAATAACTCTACCCAAAATACATCATACTACTTTGCCAATGATGAACTTGTCGCTCGGAAAAATCCGGATAGCAGCAAAGTTTTCTACCACAATGACCATTTGACTTCTACTAGTGTTTTAACTGATGGAAGTGGAAGCCTGGTAGAGGAGACTGCCTACTATCCTTATGGCGACATTCGTTTCGGAGGAACAGCAAGCAAATATCTCTATACAGGACAGGAGAAAGACTTATTGACGGGATTAAATTATTATGGCGCCCGCTACTACAATTCCCACATCCGCCGTTTTACCCAACCAGATCAAAATCTTCCCGATCCATATGATCCTCAGCAGCTAAACAGATACGCCTATACTCGCAATAATCCTCTTAAATATATAGACCCGAGCGGAAATATTATCCAAATTCCACTCCTACTTTATGGTGCTGGCACATATGCAACAACTGTGGTTGCTGCACCTGATTATCAGCAAGATGTTTTCTTTTTATCACAATCAACTGCAGAATTTCGTGAGAATCCAAATCTTAGAAATGCTGTTTCTGTGGGTGTTGATATTGCCTCTGTTGCTCTTCCGGCAGCATCTTTTGGACTAACTGCACGTGCATTATTAAAAAGCGGGGGAGATGAAGTAGTTGAGCAAGGAGCAAAAGCTGTAGCAAAAAATGCGGAGAAGGTAGGAGATGTTGTTAAAGGTATATCTAAATCTGTAACTAATACCAAGGCTACAGGATCCATATATTGGTCACTAGATAGGTTTGGCGATCCAACATATATTGGTAAGACAATAGATTTTGAGAGAAGAGCGGGTGAACATCTTAGAGATTCCAAAAGAGTTATACAGAGAATCCAAGGTTTAGAAAATGTACCAGTAAAAGATCTTTCTGCTGTTGAACAAACGACAATTGAAAAATATGGCTTAAACAATCTTGACAATATTAGAAACGCAATAAGTCCTATGAGGTCTATATATAGAAGTGCTATAGAGCTAGGAAAACAATATTTAAAGAAAGTAGGACTTTAATATGGGAAGAAAACCAATTATTAAACTCGGCGATGTCTTTGAAATACCATTATCTGATGGTAGGAAGGCATATGGACAATATGTCTACAGTGATTCAGGAGGCCCAATTATGCGCATTTTTAATTATTTTACTTTGCCAAATGAGAAACTGGATCTTCAGGCAATTGATACCAAAAAGCTACTTTTTCCACCGGTATATGCAGGAATTATGGGTGCTGTAAGAGCAAAAGTATGGAAGGTTATAGGAGAGTTACCATTTGATGATTACAAGTTTGAAGGATTTTTAAGTGAGATTAAAGAGATTGGTACGAATAAAGTTAAAAGGTGGTTTTTCTGGGATGGAAAGACTTCACATGATCTGGGTTGTTCACTCCCCAAAAAATATGTAAATTTTGAAAATACGGCTGTCTATCCAGCTGATATGATAGCAGAACGCATAGAAACAGGATTTAATATGTTTGAATATCCAAAGAAACACAATCGATTTTTAACAAAAGAAGAAATTCAAAAGAAATTTCCTAAAGTAAAATTGGATGATTCAGAGTAAGAACTGATATGAAAAAACATATTATCATAAGCATTTTTATTTCACTTCTACTTTTTCTTTTTAGCTTTACTTCAGCTTTTGCGGCGGTGCAGACGGTGCCGACAGCCAATAACCCCTCCAATCAGCGGGATAGGTACCAGACAGATCTTTTCACTGGGAGCGCCACCTATACCTATCCTATCACCATTCCTCCGGGAACCAATGGTCTTACTCCTGAAGTATCTTTATCCTACAGCAGTCTGGGTGCTCGTGATTTTACCATGCATGCGGGTGTTGGTTGGCAAGTAACTCATGATTACGTTGAAAGAGATACTCATTTTACTCCAGCAGATACAAATGATGATACTTTCAAGCTCCATTTTAAGGGAATAAGTTATGATTTGGTCTATGTTTCCGGTGAGAACCGTTATCATACGAAAATAGAGTCATATCTTCATATACAAAAACTTACTTCTGGAGCACAAAATAACAGTGGAGAATATTGGCAGGTGACTACCAAAGATGGTACAAAATATCGCTTTGGTGACCTGCAAAATTCCGAGCTTCTTTGCGAAGGCCGAAGCTTTGTCCGCTTTTGGAATCTGGATCAGGTGGAGGATACCCATGGTAATCATATTTACTATTCATATCTTGAAGATAATGGAGTAGGATATTTAAGCAAAATAGAATACAATAACGACAAGAAGCGTACTGTTGAGTTTACCTACGAAAGCAATCCTTATCAGCGGAGCGTCTACCCGCAAGGTTGCTGGACTCTTGAAACATCTCGCTTGAGCAATATCCAAGTGAAAACAGCTGGAAATCTAATACATAAATATGATCTTTCTTATACCCAAGCAGGAAATAGCCAATTTCTTACCAGTTCAATTACTGAAAAGGGTAGTGACGGATCCAGCCTTCCGGCGACTACTTTTAACTATAATTCGGAGATAAAAAACTGGCGGACGCAATATGAGGCTTGGGTAAATAATGCAGGTATCGATTCGACACTGGAACAGCCCGATGTCCGACTAATTGATGTCAACGGAGACAGTTTGCCTGATATTGTGAAAGGAGCAGGTGGAAATCCTTGGCGAGTCTATTTGAATACAGGCACAAATTGGAGGATCCAATCCGAAACCTGGTTTCCAGCCAACATTGATAAGCTAGATGAAGCTGATGTCCGGCTAGCTGATGTGAATGGTGATGGGTTGACAGATATTGTCAAAGGCCCCGGTGGCAGTCCCTGGAAAGTCTGGAAAAACACCGGCACAAGTTGGAATCCTCAATCGGAAACCTGGTTTCCTGCCAACATTGATAAGATTACAGAAGCCGATGTACGGCTGGCTGATGTCAATGGCGATAATCTTCCAGATATTGTTAAAGGTCCTGGTGGTAGGCCTTGGATAGTCTGGAAAAACACCGGCACAAGTTGGAATCCTCAATCGGAAACCTGGTTTCCTGCTAATATTGACAAGTTGGATGAAGCCGATGTCCGGCTGGCTGACGTGAATGGTGACGGATTAACAGACATCGTTAAAGGCCCTGGTGGTAGTCCCTGGATAGTCTGGAAAAACACCGGCACAAGTTGGAATCCTCAATCGGAAACCTGGTTTCCTGCCAACATTGATAAGATTACAGAAGCCGATCTCACTCTTGCTGATGCAAACGGAGACAATCTTTTGGATATAGTCAAAGGTATTCATAATGGTGGCGGGAATGTTACTTGGAAGGTGTGGCTAAATAAGGGCAATGGTTGGCAGACACAGGCAGAAACATGGATTGATAATGTAAGTATCGGTGCTAATTTAGAAGATAGTAATGTCCATCTTGCCGATGTCAATGGAGACGGACTATCGGATATTGTCAAAAGTAGTGGTGCTGGAAATGTTACCTGGAGAGTTTGGTTAAACAATGGCTATGCTCCGAATTTGCTATCCACCATCCGTACCTCTTATGGCGGTACCACTAGTTTTAACTATCTCTCATCAATAAACTTTACTAAAAATATTCCCTTCACTCTCTATCTTTTGCAAAAGATGACCAATAACAATGGGATGTCTGGTGATCATTCTACCAACGGCACGATATCATATAACTACAATGGGGGTTCATATGATTACCAGGATAAAGAGTTTAGGGGTTTTAACCAAGTTGCAGTGACAGATCCCCAAAATACCACCACACGATACTGGTTTTACCAAGACGATGCTTTAAAAGGCAAGATTTATCAGACAGAGACAAAAAACTCTCTAGGCAATCCATATGTTAAAACAGAACAAAATTGGGGTAACTCCCAAACAAATGGTGTTTACACAGTAAAGTTAAACCAAGAGAAAAAGTATACCTATGACGGAGTAGCAGATAATCCTAAAGTGACGCAAATTGATTATACATTTGATGCCTACGGTAATATCACTAAAAAATCAGAGCAAGGTGATGTGAGTATTTCTGGTGATGAACGACATACTTACAGTGAATATGTTTATAATCCTTCACTTTGGATTGTGGATAAAGTAAAACATACTTTTCTTCATGATAGTGATGATACGACTAAAGTAAGTGAAAGCTGGTTCTATTATGATGGACACACAGGTTTGGATGATATGCCTACCAAAGGTGATCTTACTAAAGAAGAAAAGTGGTTTGAGGGGGGTACAAATCCAGTATTTAAATACGAGTATGATAGCTATGGTAATCAGACTAAAGTAATAGACGCCAATAACCATAGTACCCAGTACGTATTTGGTCTTACCGATACCACCTATACTTATCCCGAACGGATGATCAATGCCAAAAATCAGCAGTTTAATTCTTTTTATGATCTGGGAACGGGAAATTTACTTTCCAAAACCGATCCAAATGGCTACAAAACTTCGTATACCTATGATGTTTTCGGAAGAATCATTAAAGAGATTCAGCCATATGATAGTAGCAGTTTACCAACCGTTAGCTATCAGTACTTTTTCGATGGAGTAGCTCCAGAAGGTACGCTCATCTCAAAGCGGGAAGTAAGCGGTGCTTCCGGCACTCTTGATACCTATACTTT
>Ga0315282_10005982_pt1 | contig 20505 bp, 13 predicted proteins | sample YL17G07_20_MG_FD_203693 | JGI IMG/M metagenome (GOLD analysis project Ga0315282, IMG submission 203693) | Sediment microbial communities from Yellowstone Lake, YNP, Wyoming, USA - YL17G07_20 | ecosystem: Environmental > Aquatic > Freshwater > Lake > Sediment | place: USA: Wyoming | collected... | reverse complement strand
AAGAATTGTTCCAAACGGTTTCGACATTTCGCGATTTCGCTCTCAGTCATGGACTGGAGCTTACCACCTCTCATGCGAGAGGTCAATACTAACTTAACGTAGTAGTACTAGGGACTGGGGGCTAGGGAAGGACAGTAGGCAGCAAGCAGTAGGCAGTGAGCGATTGTCTGGTCCCTAATTCCTAATCCCTGTTCCCTAACCCCTGACCCCTGACACCTAGTAGCTGCGTTACTCCGCCAGTACCAGGTAGTCAAAATTTCCAGGGCCCACACGCCGCTCGAGCTGCTCGACGATGGCCTGCGCCTGAGCGGGGGTCTCATGGGGACCGGAAATATAGAATGGCTTGCCGTCACGCCCGTACTCGAATCGCGTGGGGCAGGCCGAGCCCTGCACATCGCCGAAGATCCGGCTCGCCTCGGCATAATCGGCATGAGGGCTGAATCCCAGTTCGCGCGCGTAGGCCGCGCCACCTTCTACTAGCTTCCGGAAGCAGGCGGCATTCATCGGCTGTAAGCTCTCGGCCTCTGGCCAACGGCGCAGGCGCTGGCGATACTCATCCCTGCTCGCAATGGTAATAAAGGCATTCTTGACCCCCAGGCAGAAGAGGTCCAACAGGAATACGGCCAGAGCAATGTGCCCGTCCGGCAGCAAGCGACTGAACACCAAGTTGCCCATCCCCATCTCGAACAGATTTGCCGGGACCAGAGATTCATGGATCGGGGCAATGGCGGCTGACGCTATCTCTGAGGCCGTCGCTTGAGCTCGTCCTGGCTCGCTCGGGCTTGTCCTTTTTCCCTGCTTTTGGTGCCTCTCAAGGTATCTCAGATATCGCCTCTCATGTCTCGACATGGGAGTGTCCCTCCAGCAAAATTACAGATGCGAACTGCTCTCAGTCGGCAGTAGGCACGAAACAGAAAATAGCGAGCCGCCCCTCGTCCCCAGCCCCGAGCCCTGACGCCTGGCACCTGACACCAGCTTTTAGGGTATTGCCGACCCCAAGAAACAGAAACGCAGCAAGAGAACCAGCACCACTCCCGCCACCACGGTCAGGGCAATGCGCGGGCCAGGCAGCTTATTGACTTCGGGAATGAGGTCTGAGGCGGCTACATAGAGCGTGACTCCTGCCGAAAGCGCCAAACCATAGTTCACCCATCGCTGCGCTACGGCCATGGCCAGGATACCCACGAGCCTTGATATTCCTAACCCGGCCACGGCCCACATCCCGGCGGCGCGGCTTTTCTTGGCCGCGGCCATGACGGAGGCCATGGTGAACCCCTCCGGGATGTTATGAAGGATGACGGCGCCGAAGATGACAATGCCGAGCCAATTGGAAATCAGGAAGCCGCAGGCGATGCATACGCCATCGAAAAACGTATGGGTCAGCAACCCTGCCAGCGCCGCGTAAGCAACTCCGGCGTGGAGAAACTCTTCGGCGTGGGTCTCTTCGCCAAAGTGGAAATGCGCCGGCAGCGAGTGTTCGAAAACATGCACAATGAAGTAGCCCACCAGAATCCAAAGGGCGGCGCGAGCCCCCTGCATGCGCTCCAGACTCTCCGGAATCATCACCGTGATGGTCGTCGCCAGCATGAAGCCGGAGCCGAGGGCGATGAAGTAAGGTAGCAAACTCCGGCGCCAGGGCCGGGCCGTGACGATGCCGCCCCCCAGGAGGTTGGCCACCCCAGCAACCGTGCCTAAGGCGAGGCTGATCCAGAGGTAGTACATACAGTGACGAGTGACGAGTGACAAGTGACGAGCAGAAGTGCAGGCGCCAGGCCTCAGGTGTCAGCGAAGAGCCGGCGGGAAGTTTCCAGAACCAAATCCTGAATCTTCCCGTCTGCTTTTCTGCTCGTCACTTGTCACTCGTCACTGCCCTTATCCGGAATGTCGAATGTGCACGACTTCACCGTCGTGTACGATATAGTCTTTGCCTTCGAGCCTGAGCTGGGCGCGCGCGCGTGCTTCGGCAAAGCCTCCGGCCGTCAGAAGGTCGAGGTGCTTCACTACTTCAGCGCGAATGAACCCACGCTGCAGGTCGGTATGGATTTCACCGGCGGCCTCCAGCGCAGAGGTGCCGGCGCGGATAGTCCAAGCCCGGCATTCGTCATCACCGACGGTGAAAAAGGAGATCAAACCCAAAAGCTGATAGCTGGCGTGGATAAGCCTGGAGACGGCCGATTCCCGCAGACCGTAACTGGCCAGGAATTCCGCCGCCTCGGAATCTTCGAGTTCAGCCAGTTCGGCTTCCACTTTGCCGCAAATCGCCGTGACCGCGGTGTGAGGCCTTTGTTTTAGACCTGCCTGATGCGCAAACTGTTCCGCCGCGTTGGCGCGCGCCGCGTCCTTCTCGCCCAGGTTGAGAACATAGAGCATAGGTTTCAAACTCAGAAAAGTGAAACCTCGGATGACCCGCGCGTCTTCGGGCGCGAGGGAAGCCTCGCGCAGGGGCGTTTGCTTTTCGAGGGTGGCCTTGCACACCTTCAAAACCTGCAACTCCTTTTCGAGAACGGGATTCTTCTGCTTTTTGAGGTCCTTTTCAAGCCGTTCGACGCGTTTTTCCACCACGGCGAGATCGGAGAGCATCAACTCCAGCTCGACGTTTTCAATATCGCGCTGAGGATTGACCGCTCCGCCATCAGCAGGAATCGCTTGGTCTTCAAAGGCCCGCACCACGTGCACGAGGGCGTTCAACTCCCGCAAGCTTTGAGTTTGAACGCCCGCCCGCGTTAAATCGATGATGCTGCCGGGCGTATCGACGTACTCGATGCTGGCGTGGATGGTTCTTGGCCGGTGAAACATCTCCGACAGCCGGTCCAGGCGCGGGTCGGGCACGCGGACAACGCCCACATGCGCTTCGGGCCCCCCTGCGCCGTGCCCGCCGGCGTGCGCGCGGGTGAGGATTTGAAAGAGCGTCGTCTTGCCTACTTGGGCCAGCCCCACGATACCGATTCTTAGCAAGGTCGCCTCAGACAAGTCGAAGTCGAGAGTCAAATGTCAAGAGTAGGCCCGCTGGAAATGTGCGCGACACATACCAGAAGTTCCAGCCGGGTCTATTCATAATACTAGCATAGAGTTGGAGGGCCGAGTTGAGTAGGTCAGTGACTGGGCGCCTGCGGCGCGTTTACAATTTCGGGAACAGCAGGTACTCCAACGCGAGCAAACCGATGGCCGTAATTGTGGTGACGGCGGTTATCACCAAACCCACGCGCGTGAACTCCCAAAAGGAAATATTGGCTCTTTTCTTGGCTTGCTGAAGGACAATCAGGTTGGCGACGGAACTGAAGGGAGTGCAATTCCCCGCCAGAGTGCTTGTGCTGGCCAGGGCAAGCCAGACGTAATGAGCGTGGCTGAAGGACGGGACCAACGGCCGGAAGAGCAGCACGGCCGGCACGTTGCTGACCAGGTTCGAGAGCACGACCATGGCGCCACTGAGCGCGAATAGCTGGGTGACGGGCGCGCCCCGAAGCCCTGGTTCAAACCGCTGCATAAGGTAATCGGTGGTCCCCGATAGCTCCAGGCCGCGAACCACCACGAATAGCGAGGCGAAGAACAGAAGCAGCGTCCAGTCAATATCCTGGTGGATGGTTTCCGACTTCACACGCCCGATGACAAAGATAACTGCCCCCACCGAAATGGCAACCAGGGGGAAAGAGTAATTGAAGATCCAAAGGATGACCACCAGGGAAGCGGCGAAAAGGCATTTGACCAATAAGGGCCGGTCGATGCCTACGGAAGCCGGCCTGCGGGGAAGAACTGGCTTGTGGAAGAAGTCCCGCCGGAAGAAGAGCGCCAGCACCGCAACGTTCAGGAACAAACCTGCCACCGAAATTGGGGCCAGATGAGCGAGGAATTCCATAAACGAAAATCCTGCCGAGATGCCGATGAGAGCATTCTGCGGATTCCCAGTCACGGCCATGCTGGAGCCAATATTGGCAGAGGTTGCCAGGGCGATCAGGTAGGGTGCAGGAGACAGCTCCAGCCTCTCGCAGACCGCCAGGACGATGGGTGTGAAAATTAAGCAGATGGTGTCGTTGACAAAGAAGGCTGCAAGTACGCCTGACGCGAAAACCAGGAGAAGCAAGAGCTGGAACGGTGTGCGCGCAATCGTGGCGACGTGGACACCAATCCAGTCGAAAAAACCCGACACGCGAAAATGCGCAACCAGGATCATCATGCCCAGCAGGAAGATGAGGGTATTCCATTCGATGGCCTGGTAGGCGTGATCGAGGGTGAGCACACGCGCCAGCACCATGGCAACGGCGCCGCAGAATGCCGCCGCAGTCCGGTCCAGATAGCTTCCCATGTTGCTTTCCACGGCGATTAAAAGGTAAGTCACAAGAAATATGGCGACCGGAAGCCAGTGAATGGAGGGCAAATGAGGAATGTGGAAGGGCAAGTGAGTAACTCTCCCGAGCGCGGGACGCCAGCAATCAGATCCTGATAAATTCCTTTTTGCGATACATCCAATAGAGTATTAACCAGATTACAACAAATGCGGCGGCCGCCTCCATCAGGGCGTCCCACCGTCCGACCCGGGGCAGGAGGTGTCCCACGAAGACGTTGCCCCCGTGCCGGAAATCGAACACTTGGGTAGCCACGTAAACAGCAATGGAGTTCATGCCAATGACCACAAACCCGAAGGCCCACTTCTTGTATGCGAGCACATCGATGATCCAGTAGAAAAGCGCCAGGATCAGAAAGCTCAGGCCGCCGGAGATCAGCACGTAAGAGCTTGTCCACATCAATTTGATGACGGGAAACCACAAACTCCAAACCAGCCCTGCCGCCAGGCTCGACGCGCCCGCCATCAGCAGGCGGAAGAGCTTGCTGTGCGGCGAACGAGCGGACATCAGCACCTGCCCGGCCAGTACGCCTAGCAGGACCGAAGCGCCGAAGCCCAGGTAGCTCAGGAACCAGGTGTTTTCGCCATAATGCAGATGGCCGAGAATCAACTGGTCCACGTAAGTTGGCAGATTTCCTTGGGGAGTCAAGACACCGGCGCCCACGCCGGGCACCGGGACCAGCATGACCACGGCCCAATAAACGAGGAGGAAAGCCGCGATGGTGGAGCCATGCCATTTCGCTTTCAACTTTACCGCCACCAGGGTCGCGATCAGGTAACCCGCAGCGAGTCCGTGCAGCACGCTATAACAGGGGCGGAATTTGCGCCAATCAAACAGCAGCAGGTTGCCTTGCGTGACCGTCCCCAGGCAGAACATAAGCATCGCCCGCCAGAGAGCATGGAGCAGCAGCCTGCGATCCGTTTCGCCCTTGGCCCGCCGCTTGGCCAATGAGAGGGGAATGGCCGCTCCCATGATAAACATAAAAAGCGGCCAGATCAGGTCATAGAAGTGCAGCCCCTGCCAAGGTACGTGGTGGAACTGCTCGAGAAACTTGTCGAAGAATGGGCGATGGATGACCTTCCCCAAGCCCATCAAAATTGCCGTGCCACCTGTAATCCAAAACATATCGAAGCCGCGCAGGGCATCGAGTGAAACCAGCCTCTCGGTGCGTAGTGCCGGGCGGGCAGTTGGGGGTTGGGGTGTCTCGACGTTTGGCAGTTCGACCTCAATGGCTTCCATGCCGCCTCCTCCAAGCCGCAGTCATTCCCGCGAAGGCGGGAGTCCAGTGCGTGGACACCGTAGCCAGGTTCAATTCCGCTAAATAAGTGGTGTTTGGACCACTTTTTTGACTTCGTTTGGCCTTTTTTGCACTCCAAAACCAGTTCGTTTTTGGCACCCTAAAATAGTTAACTCCTTTATTTTCACTAGATCGTTGAGTTCGTTCCATTAAAAAAACATCTTTTTTTGCGGCAGCGGGAGCTTGGCCCCACGATTGACTGACCAATTGGCAAACCCGCCGGCGCAGGATCGCTGCTACAACTCCGGACTGACCCACAACCTCTTTTCCCATTTCCTGCCGGATTTCTCCGTCCGCCGGGTCGATTTCGGAATCCTCACCTGCCCCCGTTTCCAGGCGGTCTCAAATGACAACCGACATAGGCTAGCACGCCTGGGTTGTGCAGTCAAGCGGAAAGCGCGAAGGTCAAAAAGTCGGGGACCGTGGACCGGGAGGAAGGCTACGGGATATCTCGGTTCGGTTTTGCCAATTAGCCATGGGACCTCCCCACTGGAGCAAGTTTTTGGCTAGCATGTTCCTCGTAGGAGATTCTAATACCTGCGGCTGAGATGGGAATGATTCTCTCCGAAATGCTGAATCGCCGGGTCAGCCCAGATTATTTTAGCCGTCGCTTCAATCGCTGCTTAGCCTGGATGTGGGTGGAGGTCCGCCCCTCCTGGAGGGCTTTTTCGCCACGCGCGATGCCTTCCAGAGTTCGTAGTTGACGTGAAGAACTCTAGGCATGGACCTACTCGAGGCGCTTGAGGGTAGGCAATGCTTTGATTGACTTGCCCGACGCCCGCTTGGCCATTCGGATCTCATAAAAGCTCTGCAAATAAAGCCTTGACGTGTTGTCCCTCCGCGAGCCTCCTGGTTCGGGTGTCCCGGTAGCTAACAATCATGAATGAGTCCAGCGCTCTTTATGCCTTACGTCAAGCGTAACAACCGCCCTGTTCTCTTCACCCGTTAATTGGGCTTGAGCCAAAGGGGGGACGGGTGTAGGCTTTTCTTAGACAGAGTCGAGACTGGAAATTCGGATTTGAGGAGGGTGTCATGAGGAGAGCCCACCTGTGCATGCTCGTACTCTGGGCGGCGGTATGTCTTTCGTCCGCCCCACTGACAGCCCAGGTCGCGGGGACGCTGGGTGTGACTGCATTGGACACCCTCAACCGTGATCGCGCCACGAAGAACCGCTGGGTGGTCACCGGCAAAGTGACGACGCTGGAGGGTGAGCCGGTCCGCGGGGCCGTCGTCGAGGTGGATCCCCTCAATGCCGGCGGTGAATTCCGAAGCCTCATAACAGACCTGCAAGGGGGATTTCTAACCGACTACTGGTTAATTATTGCAGCGGCCAGCGAGTTCAGCGCGACCCTGACGGTTACCAAGAAAGGCTACCTTAAGGCGCATGCGACCATTGAACTCACCGATCCCTCCAAGGCGTGGGTTATTCCCGTGACGCTGCGGGAGCCGGGAGAGGACCCTCGACTGCTCCCCCAGGCAGTTCTGATCTCGCGGCTGGCGCCGCGGCTGAAAAAACTCGGAGCTTCCGACGGGCTCTCGGCGGCGGAGGAAAAAGATTATGCGCGCGGTGTGGAGGAGTTCCTCAGCCGGAAGCGTCCAGACCGAGCCCTGCCGCCCTTCACCAAAGTGATCCGTCATGACCCTTCCTGTGTGCAGTGCCGCACCATGTTGGCGCTCGCCGAGCTCGACTCGGGAGATTGGGACGGCGCCTACCGCAACCTCGGGCTGGCAGGCGAAAAGATTCAGGCGGACTCGAGCCTGGGGCGCTCGGAACCCCTGCTGGCTTTGGGGGTGATGGAGAGCTGGCGGCGCAAGCCGAAAGACGCGGCAGGCTTTTTCCTTGAGGCGCTCAAATACGCGCCCCGAGACGCGCTAGTCCTTCAGGAATTGGGCCGCTCGCAGGTGCTGATTCAAGATTGGGAGCCTGCGCAGCAATATCTATCCAAGGCCATAGCTGCCGGTGCGGGACCGGAGGCGCGGCTCTTGCACGCCGAGGCTTTGCTGGGCGGAGATCAAGTCCAAGCAGCAAGCCTAGAAATGACGCGTTACCTTGATGGGCGCGAAGTGAGAACGATGCCACTCGAGGTCCGGCAACTTTGGGTGCAGATTGAAAATCGCAAGAAGATCGAGGCAGCCTACGCCAAGGCGCAACCGAAGGGCGAGACAGCCATTGACCACTATCTTCGCCACCCTCCGCCCGACCTCGCGGGCCTGCAGCCCGCCACCGACCAGAGGCCCTTGAACTCCATCCTTAGCGCGGTGGGCAAGACCGTCGCGGAGTTTTTCCGGAATTTCCCCAACACGACTTCGTTGGAGGAGATTCATCAGGAAAAGCTGGACCGTAAGCAAAAGGTGGGCAACACACTTGATCGGAAGTTTCGCTACCTGTGCTTCACCCCAGCCAAGGTTTGGGGGCCAGGTTTTGATGAGTACCGAGTGGATTTGGCGGGCGCCCGAACTTCTCCGCAGATCCCCGAGGAGGGGTTCATGCTCACTTCGGGGTTCGCCTCGGCTTCCCTGCTTTTCCATCCCGCCTACCAGTCTCAAGCCGTCTTTCGTTACCTGGGATGGCAAAAAGTGAACGGCCGGAATACTTATGTGATTGCCTTCGCGCAGCAACCGGGAAAGGCGCGTGTGTACGGGATCTTTAAGTTTCGGGAAACGCGAATGATGACTTTCTCCCAGGGTCTGGCCTGGGTGGATGGTAAGAGCTACGAAATCCTCCGCCTGCGCACCGACTTGTTGGCGCCCCTATCAGAAGTCAAGTTGGAAAGGGAAACGACGGAAATCGCTTTCGGGGATGTGCAGTTTAAGAGCATTGGCAAGGGATTCTCGCTTCCGCGGCACGTCACGGTCACCGTGGATTGGAAGGGCAAACACCTCCAGAACGAGCATCGCTACTCGGATTTCAAGCTCTTCAATGTGGAGGCTAGAGAGAGGCCAGGAAAGCCCAAAGAGGTCGGTGAAAGTTCCAAGGGAATTTCAGGTCCTCGAACCTCGCCTTAATCTTTAACGCTAATGCGTGGCCACCCACTGTCTTCGCGGCATGAGCTGCACAGGGCCCAGAAGGCCAGAGGGAGGCATCCTCGCTGGTGCGACCTCGCCATAGGTACCCCAGCGGATGCCAAACGTTTCCGCCAAAGCTTTGCGGTCCGGTTTGGGGAGAGACCGGACATGATGAATCCAGAGATTTCCCACTTCCACATTCAAATGGTTGCTGCCCAGCTTTAGAGCCTTACCGCAAGGCAGGATTCGTGAACCTTTCCAAGCGCTTCCCAGATCAATTCCATTCAGGACAACTTCTGCGGTCTCGTGCACAGCCCCCAAATCCAGCGCCCACTCAATCTGCTCGCCCAGACTCGTTAATTCAAAATCGGTTTCGTAGACTGCCCAGCCGCTGTAATCTTTTCCCTCTCGCAAATCATTCCAGGATTGCAACCGGGTCAACGTCAGCGCGCCTTTGTCTCCAAGCGTCAGGCGCCATGGGCCACTCAAGGGGATTGGTTCCGGGATTCCTGTGACCTCAAATCTGTGATCCTTGCCCTCCGCGTTGGTCAGAAAATACTTCCCGTTTTTCGGGATGAGACCCGTCACTTGAGTCCTATTTCCAACTTTTTCGATCTTTAGGGGGCCAAGCCAGTTTGTGTGGGTGACGATGGGACTATTGCCTATCATACTAAATACTACAAAGCACGATTCAAACGCAGCGAGCTGGACTTGAACTTCGGTAACCGGCGAACTCGAGCCTTCACGCGTGGCATGCCTGAATACCAGGGTGTTTTCGATTTCGCCGCTCTCAGGATTCCATCGCTGAGGTATCTTGTGCCCAACGGAAAACTGCACTCTTAAGTCCTGAAGAAAGGCGGATATGTTGCTGATGAAATACAAATCCAGGTCGTCCGATCTTCGATGCACGAAGCCGACACTCTCCCGCGCACGTTGGCGGGCCGATTCACTCGAGTCCCCAGCCTGGACTATTTCGAAGTCAGGCGGGAACGCCGCAGGCAAGCGTGCCAGCAAAACCGAAAGGCGACGGAATAAAGCGACCGCACCTTTGCCACAGGTCACGAAATCATTCTGTCTGGGCAGGTTGCCTCCCCAGAACGTGCTCAGAACCGATCTCAACCGCGCGGTCCTGGTGTCGTTATCCTTGAGCCCCGGAGCCGCCGCAGGGAGTCCTCCCGCGAAGATGAGAAGACCGCCTTCCTGAACGAATCGCAGCAAACATTCGAGCGACTCCGGAGGCATGTACTGGACCTCCGGGATGATGACCACCGAGTAGGCTCCCGTCTCGGCGCGCAACTTGCCAGCCTGAACGGAGGCGAGACGCGCCAAGGCATCGTCGTTGAGGAAGTCGAAGTCATACCCGGCGCGTCTCAACTCGAGGCACAACTCCGTCCCGAGTTGCCTTTCAATCTCGACGTCCATGTTCAAACCGCCGATGCCGAACTTGGCGTAGACGTCGGCAAGGGGAACGTACACCCCCACCGGATTGACCGCTACCCCCTGTTGAAGCAAGGCGCAAACCCGTTGAATGTACTGAGCTAAGTACTTATAGTGGCGCCACCAAATATTATTGTGGTTGATAACCGTGGAGGCATAGAACACCCACCCGGGTTGTCCCACTTGGGGCGGTGAGTAGGAATAGCCCTGGTTTACGATCTGGTTGATCCCGTCCAGGAATTGCGCGTCTGTAGCTGCCTTCATCATTTCAAGCGTGACCATGAAAAGAGGAAAACGCAGCCACGAATAGGTCTCTGCCGAGATCACCGGTTTTTGATAGATATGGCCGGCGGAAGAGGCGAGGCGGCGATGCTGAATGTCAACCGCGTACTCGTCTCCACCTTCGATGTGCTCGCCTTCAGGGATGTGGGCCAGGGCATATCCCTGCATGACATCACCCATGGCGCCATGGGCCTGGATACGCGCCGTCATGCCACGCCTCTGGCTCCAATCAGCTAAAGGCGCGAAAAAGTTCTCCAGGATCAAGTCTGAGAGGATGAGGTGATAGTCGTAACGAATATGTGGAGTCAGGGGGCCGGCCTCTTGCCACAAGGCGGGGAGATAAGGCGTCAACGCATAGCCGCGCCGTTTTTCGAATTCCTTCAGCAAATTCGGAGTCCAGTCCGCCCCATAGGCTTCCAGGCTGTCGCAGAAGACTGAATGAAAGGGAGGGTCTGCGACCTCCTTAAGTTCATTGAAGACTTGGTCTCCCGCCGCTTCGAGAAAGAGGTCCATGGCTTGGCGGCTGAAATGGTCGATGACGTACCCTTCCATACCCAGTGTGGGCCGCTTCACCTGCTGGCCCGTGGGACAATCTATAAACACCATAATTCTCCACGCGCCCGGGGGAACCACCCAGTTTTCGAAGCCCATCCCGATGAGGTCGCCGTACCTTGTCTGCCGCTTAATTTGGTCTGTGATCACTCGCGCGTGCTGGACATCAGGCTGGCCCGACGGCAGAACGGGAACTGCCACGGCGGCAACGATGTTGTCAGATTCGGTTAGCTCAGGTGTAAGACGCCAGGAGAAGCGCCCCGGCCCTACGCTTTCCTGAATCAGAACTCGCGCTTCGCGCGCGGCCAACTCGATGGGGATGAACGGCCCACCGTACGGCCACCCGCTTCCCAAAGTGAGATCGAACTGCATGCCCAGGCGGCGAGTTTCTCGAATGGTGTGTCGCAGGAGGTCAAACCACTCCGAGGAAAAGTAGCGGATGTTTCGAATTCCTCGTTTGGGGTCATCTACTTCAATCGGGTAAAGCGGTTGAAGTTCCACTCCACGCAATCCGCTTTCAGACATTAAGATGAGCTCACGAGTAATCTCCTCCGGCGTGGCCGCTCCGCCAAACCACCACCAGCGGGTCATAGGCTGGGCGGACTGGGGCGGATTGAGGAACAAATCTCTCAACCTGGCTGCTTCTTCGCCGGGTGAGGCCCCTTGGGGTGAGGACCCCTTCGCGACACTTCCCGCTAGTACTGGAGCGGACCATAGCGTGGCCAGCGCCATCCCGGCTTTTCCAGATTGGCGGATAAATTGTCGTCGAGTGAAGCTTGTCGGCCTCATTGCAAGCGACCTCCATCTTTAGGTAGAATGACGAGGGTGGAATGCGCTCAGCCGTAATGGTGGGCGGTAGAGGATTCGAACCTCTGACTTCTACCGTGTGAGGATAGCACTCTACCGCTGAGTTAACCGCCCACGCAGCGTCATCCAACATAGCAAATTTTCGGGTGTGGGTCTAGCCCGGACCAAGGCAACGCCAGCGAATATATCAAATGGGAAAATCGAGTGTAAGCGATCAAGCCGCGGTAGCTCCCGAGCTCCTTACGCGGGTGCAACGGTCCGTCCAATCCGTCATTCGGGGTAAGGACGAGGTGATCCGGCTGGCGCTGGTGGGTCTGTTGGCCCCCGGCCATCTCCTCATTGAAGACGTGCCGGGAGTGGGGAAGACAACGCTTGCACATGCCCTCGCCCGTTGCTTTGACTGCGCCTTCCACCGTATTCAGTTCACCTCTGACATGCTCCCTTCGGACGTCATCGGAGTGAGCGTTTTCAGCCAGCAGACCCAGCGCTTCGAGTTCCGCCCGGGGCCGATCTTTGCCAATATTGTCCTGGCTGACGAAATCAACCGCACCACGCCCAAAACTCAGAGCGCTTTGCTTGAGGCCATGAATGAAAACCAGGTGACGGTGGACAACCGCACTTCGCTCCTGCCTCAACCCTTCATGGTAATGGCCACTCAGAATCCTATCGAACACCACGGGACTTATCCGCTCCCCGAATCCCAACTCGATCGCTTCCTGATGCGCTTGAAGATCGGCTATCCCAGTTCCGAAAGCGAGAAGGAAATCCTCCAGGACTTTGCCGAGTCCGACCCGCTGTCGAACGTCCAGCCCGTGATGACGGGGGCGGAGGTTGTCGAAATCCAGAAGCGAGTCCGCCGGGTGAAGGTGGATGAAGAGCTTTTGAATTACACGCTGGCCATCGTGGAGAAGACCCGGCAGCATGAATACCTTAGCCTGGGAGTGAGCCCGCGAGGATCTATGTCGCTCTACCGTGCTGCTCAGGCCCTTGCCTTCCTCGAGGGCCGCAACTATTGCATCCCGGACGATTTCAAGCGCCTCATTCTTCCCGTCTTTTCTCACCGCTGCGTGGTGAGCTCGCGCTACATCTCCACCCTCAAGAAATCCGACCAGAGCGAAGCCATATTAGAAGAGATCACCAACGCCACCCCGGTCCCGTTGTAGCGAGGCGATGATGACCACGCTTGGGAATTCCACGACCGGCAGCGCCTGGGCAGACTTGCGCCTTCACATTCGCCAGCAGTGGGCGCGCACCGACCGCCCGGGATGGCGGCGATTCGCCCAGGGTCTCGCGGGGCTGAGCATGGCCTTTTTCCTGGCGCTCTATTCCACAGCGCTCACCGAGGCCGGGCGGGTAGGGGCGGCTGTCTGGGCGGCTGCCATCTCACTATTACTGACTGCGATGGTTGCGGTGAAGGTGGTCCCCTATCTGGCGCGGCGGACGGCCCTGGAGCGTTGGTTGGTCAAGCTGGAGTACGAGTTCACGCGCGAAGGGATGATCTATCTGGTTATCATTGGCCTGATCGCCATCGCGGCCTTGAACACCGGGAACAACCTTCTCTTCATCATTCTGGCCAGTCTCCTGGCCGCCATCCTGGTTTCCGGCATCCTCTCGCAAATCGTGTTGTCACAACTGGAGCTGGATTTTGTGCTGCCCGACCACGTCTTTGCCGAACAGCCCCTGATTTCGCGGCTGACGGTCAGCAATCTGAAGTGGGTCTTTCCTTCCTTTTCCATCACAGTCTCAGCCTGGGATGCGAAGAGAAAAAAGCGCAAGAAGAGCTTGGTTCCACGTGCGCGGCAAATCCTGGATGCGCCCGTTTACGTCCCTTACATTCCCCACCGCTCCTCCGTCACCCAGCACGTCGAAATCACTTTTCCGCGCCGTGGCCGCTACACGCAAGAGGGCTTTCGGGTCAGCAGCAAGTTTCCTTTCGGCTTCCTCCGTAAGTCCCATGAAGTCCCCACCAAGCAGGAGATCCTGGTATTGCCCAACATTCAGCCCACGGAGGAGTTTTACGAAGCCCTTCCGCTGATCGGGGGCGAGATCGAGAGCTTTTATAAGGGACGAGGTAACGACCTCTATGCCATCCGAGACTACCAGGAAGGCGACTCGGCGCGGCATGTGGATTGGAAGGCGACCGCGAAGGAGCAGACCGTAAAGGTGCGGGAATTTACACGTGAAGACGAGCGCCGCTTGTTGCTGGTCTTTGACCCGCGATTGCCCCCCGCCGATTCAAGTCTCCTTGCCAAGTTTGAAAAGGCCGTTACCTTCTGCGCCTGCTTGGCGTGGCACTTTTACGAAATCGACGCCCAGATGCAATTCTTGACCGAAGGGTTCGAAACGCTTATGTTGCCTTCGCAAGAGGTCATCTATCCCGCGCTCGAAGCCCTGGCGCTCATCGAGCCCACGATGGGGGTTTCCGCCTCTGCCTTGCTACCGAAGATTGCGTCCTCGCCGCGGGCCTTCCCCATCATCATCACCGCTCAACCCCATGGCTCGATTCCCACTAGCCTCTGGAGTTCCTCTTACCTGGTTTTCATCGATTCGCTTTAGGTTATGGTGAAATTCGCTTCGTGGCGAATCGCAAAGCATGGGTTACTTTGACCAACAGCGCGCAAAACGATTCGCTCCTGGTGCGACGGTCCCATTATCGCCACCTGCGGAAAGCTCCGGGATTCCAAAACAGAGGTCCGCGCCACCCGCTTTGTTGGGTAAGAGCCACAGACCTTGGAAAGCAGGTCTGCGCTACGCGGTTAGCCTGTTTGGAGAAATGGGGCGCATCTCCCAGACGTTCAGAGTCTTCAAGCGGGCTTTGTCCCCTCGGGCAAACATGCCGAGACCGAGGCTGTCGGGTCGCAACGGGTAAACGCGGCTGGTGAGGCAAGCGCGATCGTTGGCGAAAATTTCTATCACCGAGGCATCCAGGAAAACGTGCAACTTCAGCGTTTCGTCGCCGGCGAGGGCGAACGGTCCCCCCGACGATCCGCGCTCCACATCTGGGCTCAGGCTGGAACGTTCGCGTTCCACGAGGAGGTTCCCGCTTGTCCGGTTGTAGGTGATCGAAGTCTGCTCTTTTCCATCGGGTGTACTGCGCACCGTCAAGCCCACTGCTTGGCAAGCACCCGGCTCGAACTCAGCCTGAATCTCCAGGCTGTCGCCTCGCACACTCTTCAAGGGTGAAATCGAACTTGGAAGAATCGGCAGGCCCTCGAAACGTTGATGCCTGCCTCGCAAAACTTCGATTTCAGAAGCGGGGGCCATGCTGAGCGCCCCCTCGTGACCGAGCGTCAGGACACGAGGCAGTGACATCACTCCGGCCCAACCGGCGGCGCGCTGTGCGGCCTCGCTCCGCCCCTCCCTGAGCCAACCCCACAAAATTCGCCGACCCTTCTCGTCCAGCATGCTCCTTGGGGCGTAGTAAGAGTCCCCGAGGTCCGCTTTTCCTTGGATCTCGGGATGAAAGTATTGATTCACATATCTGCCTGCACCTAGTGTGGAGACGATCAGGGCATGCTTGTCAGCCAGGGGGAAGAAGTCCGGGCACTCCCACATTTCGCCGGTGCTGACCGGATCATTCCCCGGGAGGAGTTCATCCTTTCTGCCTTTGCACAGGAGGTGGAGATAATCCCAGTAGATCAAATCTCTGGAGCGATAAAGCAGGACCATGCCGCTCTCGCCTTTGATGCCCGAGCCTATCGCCAGAAACCACTCGTCCCTTTCACGCCAGACGCAAGGATCGCGAAAGCCCGTGGTCTCCATGCCCTGTGGAGGCGCGGCAATTACGGGATTGCCGGGGTCCTTACGCCAGTTCATCATTCCATCGTCGCTCCTCGCCAGGCACTGGACCTGCGGAAAAACACCGGTGTAGACAATCGTCGGAATGGCTCGGTCAACCACCGCACAGCCTGACCAGCAGCCATCCTTGTCAGGTCCGCCCGGGGTGGGCGAGAGAGCGATGGAAAGGTGCTTCCAGTGCACCAGGTCGGGGCTGACGGCGTGCCCCCAATGCATGCTCTCCGGGAAGGCCCCGTTCGGGTTGTGCTGATAAAACATGTGGTATTGGCCCTTCCAGAAGATGGGGCCGTTGGGGTCGTTCATCCAGTTCGCCGGGGGCATCAGGTGATATCGGGGGCGCTGGGGGTCCGTTGCCAATTTCTTCCTCAGCGCCTCTTTCTTTATCTGCTCGGCGCGAATGCTCGTGCTGCTCGGGAGGGCAATCCGACCGCCCAGCAGGGTGGCGGCGGAGAGAGTGAGAAAATCGCGCCGGCTGGCCATACGCTGAACCCCCTTTAATCCCTTAGCAACTTCTTTCACCCTGAGCCGGCTCGCTGTCATCCTGAGCCCTTCTCCTGTCATTCTGAGCGAAGAATCTCTGCGGTTCGCTGAGGATAAACCGCGCGAGGGATCTCCGCGTTTGCTCGATCCTTCAACTGCGGGGATTCTTCGCTTCGCTCAGAATGACATGCCATGGTGAAATTCTTCGTTTCGCTCAGAGTGACAACTGGATCGCGCGTGCGCTGAAACGCTACGGATTTGAATTCCCCCCCAGTTCAGGACGAAATTCGACCTTGTAAATCTCCACCAGCACTAAAAGGAGCGTGACCAGGAACGGCCCCAGGAACAAGCCCAGGAAACCGAAAACTCCAATACCCCCGAGAACGCTCAGGAAAACCCACAGCGTGCCAATTTCCGTCCCACGCCGGATGAAGATAGGCTTAACAACGTTATCCACCGTTCCCACCACGCCGGCGAAAACCACCAGCAGGATGATTCCCTTCACCACCGCCCCCGTCAGGATGTAATACCCCACTAGCGGCGCCCAGACCAGAGCCGTCCCCACAACCGGGACTAAGGATAAGAAGGCCATAACCGCGCCCCACAGCAAGGGAGAGGGCAAACCGAAGAAGAGGAAGACCAATCCCCCCGCTGTGCCCTGAATCAAGGCAGTGGCGAGGCTGCCTCCGAAAGTCGCGAAGGCAATGGTACGAAACTTCTCGATGATTTTTTCTTCGTGCTCGGGGCGAAGAAAACTCAACTGTCTGAGCTCGAGGAGCATCCCCGGGCCTTTCAGAAGGAGATAATAAAGAGCAAAGAGCATGACAAGAAAGTTGACCACGAAGCGGGTAATGCCTGAAAAAATGGAGGCGCTTCTGCTGACCAGGAACTCGCTCACTTTGCCGATGGCCTTCGCGGCCACCGCACCCAGGTCGGGCTCGGGCAATCCCAACCCCTGGGTCTTGGCAAGCAACCACTGGTAAGAGGATGTTCTCCGGACGGCTTCAAAAGATGCAGGACCGCCCGCCGCCACACGTCCCTCAAGCATCCTGTAAGCGCTGACGGACTGTTCAGCCATCATGAACAACAGAAACATCGCCGGCAACACGATGACCACGGTGAGCAACACGCAGGAAAGAGCGCTCGCCCAGCGGGGATGGCGCAGCCGGCGTGAGAGGGCCGAAAACAGTGGGTGGAAGATTGTGGCCAGAATAGCAGCCCAGACCAAGGCCGGCAGAAAAGGCTCCAGGATGCGGAAGACATAGTACAGCACGACAACCAGGACGAGCAGGACGGCTATCCGGGCGTAGTCGGCGCGAGGCATCGTAGTTGTCAGTCGTCAGTTGTCAGTCGTCAGTCCTCAGTTACCGGTCATTCCCGCGAAAGCGGGAATCCACGTGCTCGCGGGCTCGCGTGGTCCCGCAGCCGTTGTCTGGCCAGCACTACCGCCCCTAACGGTCCCGCGTCGTCGCCGAGTACCCCGGGAACAATCTTCACCCGCCGGGCATCATGGCGGCGAAGGAAATACTGGTAAGCTGTTTTCCTGATCGGGGTCACGTAATCTCTGCCCAGCCGGCCGGCAATGCCTCCTCCAATAATCACGCATTCAGGATCGAGCATATTGACGACGTTCGCCACCAGGATGCCCAGGCAAAACTGCGCGTGCTCCATCACTTCCTCCATCACCGGATCATGCGCTTTTAAGGCTCGCTCAATAATGCTGCTGGTCATGCGCTCCCTGCCCCGCTCCTTCATAAGTTTCAGGACGATGCTCTTTTTTCCTCTGCGTACGGCAGCACGCACGTCGCGCTCCATCGCGGTCCGGCTGGCCAGAGCTTCTGCGCAACCGCGGTTGCCGCAGCCACAGCGTGGTCCGTTGATCTCCACAACTATATGGCCGACCTCTGCGGCGGCCCCGCGCGAGCCCAGGTAAAGCCGTCCCCCTGAAACGATGCCTCCGCCAATTCCCGTCCCCACGAAGATCCCTACCAACTCCTGCGCTCCCTGGCCTGCGCCCAGGGCGTATTCCCCCATCACTCCCACGTTGACGTCGTTTTCGACAAACACCGGAACTTTCAACAGCGCTCCCAGCTTGGTTCCCAACGGCACCATTTTCCACCCCAGATTCGGCGCATGATGAACGACACCGCGCACGGGATCTACGGCTCCCGGCACCCCGATGCTCACCGTGCGCAGGTCGGATAGTTTCAAATGCGCTGCTTTCACCGCGGCCTCGATTAGACCGGCAAGGTCCGCAATCAGACGATCGGGCTTCTGCCTGGGGTTGGTGGGCGCTCTCTGCATTCCCAGAATCTTGTTTTCTGCATTCACCACCAAGGCGCGCAAGCGCGTTCCCCCCATGTCGACTCCCACCATGATTTGGCCCTTAGCAGGCATCCCAATGTCCCTCCCGGAAACGCTCCGAACCCCTGTTAGCAGAGTCTACCTTAACTTAATGATTCCACGAAATGCCAGATTTGATCGAAATCGTTGATTGAATTCGTTGACACTGCTCGGATTGCGAAGTAAGCTTTGTGCACTCTTCAGGTGAAAGTGCACCTACGTCTCAATCAAGGGAGGTTAAGCCATGTTAGAAAGCAAGATTTCCAGGCGTGATTCCTTTTTTCTGATCGGAAGCGGAGCTGCCCTGGCCGCCTCGGGGTTCAATGCCAGTTGCGGGAAGGTAGAAGCGCCGGCAGTCAAGCCCAGCCAGGCAGAAGTGGAAAGTCCCGAGGTCCAGGCAGACCGCGCGCGCCGAATGAAATGGTGGCATGAAGCCAAGTTCGGCATGTTTATTCACTGGGGCCTCTATAGCGTGATTGGCCATCATGAATGGGCGATGGAGATGGAAGGGATTCCGGTGCGCCAATACGAGGAATTGGCCAAGATTTTTAAGCCGCAGCCCCACGCGGCGCGAGCCTGGGCCAAGCTGGCCAAGCAAGCCGGCCAGAAGTACATGGTGATGACAAGCAAGCATCATGAAGGTTTCTGCAATTGGGACACGAAGCTAACCAATTATTGCGCGGCAAAACAGGGGCCAGGCCGCGACTTGGTGGCGGAATATGTAGAGGCCGCTCGGGCTGAGGGACTGCGTGTAGGTTTCTATTACTCGCTGATGGATTGGCACCACCCCGACGGGGCCCGCTGCGCCACCGACGAGGCGGCCCGGCAACGCTTTGTCGAATACACCCACGGGCTAGTCCGGGAGCTGATGACCAATTACGGGAAGATCGACATTCTCTGGTACGACGTGGATTGGCCCCTGACGCCTGAGCAGTGGGAGTCCAAGAAGATGAACGAGATGGTGTTCAAACTCCAGCCGGACATCATCGTCAACAACCGCAACGGTCTACCGGGAGACTTCTCGACGCCGGAACAGGAAATTCGCGCCGAACGGGGAGGGCGGGCCTGGGAATCCTGCATGACCATGAATGATAGCTGGGGTTACGCCGAGGCCGACGATAACTGGAAAAGCGCCAAGACGATCGTCCGGAATCTGATCACTTGCGCCAATGGCGGCGGAAACTACCTGCTGAACATTGGCCCGAAGCCGGACGGCTCGGTGCCTGAACCTTCGGTCAACGTCCTCACCCAGGTCGGTAAATGGATGAGCAAGAACGGGCCGACGATTTACGAAGCGGAACCCGGCAAATTGAACTGGCATACGTTCGCGGGGTACACGCATAAGGGGAACACGCTCTACATTCACGTCCACTTCTGGCCGGCTCAAACGGTGGGGACCAAGGCGCTCGATTACTACAAGCCGCCCACGGTGGTGGCGATTGGTGGACTGCGGACGAAGGTCAAGTCGGCGCGCTTGTTTGCCTCGGGGAAGAGGGTGGATTTCGTGCAGGACGACATCTCGGTAAGGTTCACGGGTCTTCCGCACGACGCGCCAGACCAGCCGGTGACAGTCATCGAGGCGGAGTGCGAATCCGAGCCGACCATCGACAGCGGCTATGTCCGGAGGGAGCGACCACGAGCTGCGGTAGGGATATAAGGCCCGGCCTTCTCCCGATCGGAAGTGGGCGCTTACGCCGGAGCGTGCGACAACCATCTAGTGTGTTGTCGCACTCACTCGATCCCTGCCAGCTCACTTCAGAGCCATCGCCCCCTCCAAACGCACCGTGACAATCTGAAATGGCTTGACGGCGAATCTGAACCCGTGGGAAGAAACCGAAAGAGGCCCCTGCTTCCGTTCCAGGACATCACTCGCCCACGCTGACTTCACCTCGAGAAGTGGGGTTTGCACTTCAACTGTGCTCTCTTTGCCGGCCACCTCAAGAAATCGCAAAATCGTGCCCTCGCCGTCCTCCGCTGTCTTCCAGGTCACCAGCACAACGTCTGGATTATTCACTTGCAGGAAACTACCCCGAGCTGAATCCAATGGCCGCGGAGAATTGAGCGCTTTATCCTGTGAGGTGATGCGGTCCAATTCCACGGGCGACATCTCTTCGCGACCCAACCGGCTCAGATAGGCCGGCTCGAGGTTATGGCCGCTAGTCA
>Ga0315282_10005981_pt1 | contig 20506 bp, 12 predicted proteins | sample YL17G07_20_MG_FD_203693 | JGI IMG/M metagenome (GOLD analysis project Ga0315282, IMG submission 203693) | Sediment microbial communities from Yellowstone Lake, YNP, Wyoming, USA - YL17G07_20 | ecosystem: Environmental > Aquatic > Freshwater > Lake > Sediment | place: USA: Wyoming | collected... | reverse complement strand
CCGTGTGCAACAGCCGGTTGGGGCTCTCGGGCTGGCACGTTCGGCCGCTGAGGTAGATCGCCTCGATCGCCGCCTGCGTCAGCAGGTTCTCCCTGGCGGAACATTCGTACAGTTTTTCGCCGCCGCTGACGGCCCGCGCGAACGCCTCGGCCTGGCGGACGAACGTGCCGAGCGGCCCGCCGTCGTCGTTGGCCTGGTCCAGCACCGTCCCGTCCGGATCGCGAAGCAGGCACGACTCGCTGTTGGCCGTCAGCGAGCCGTTGAGGCTGTGGAGTGTCAGTTCCTCGCTGACAGGCCCGCTGCGGCGCGTGGTGACCACCGACGCCATGCACCCGCCTCGGTATTGCAGGATCGCCGCGGCCGAATCGTCCGTGTCGTAGATCGGCACGGGCGCCCCGCCGGCTTCGCCGGCCGTCTCCGCCCTCCGCTCGCGGACGTTGTGCCCGTAGACCTCCTCCGGCAGGCCCAGCAGCCAGGTCAGCAGGTCGATGGGATGGTAGCCCAACTCGAGCAGCGCCCCGCCGCCGGCCGAGGCACGCCCGCCGCGCCAGTCGAGCTTCGAGCCCCAGTTGAACAGGTAATGCGCCCGGCCCAGGAAGACCGGCCCGAGCCGGCGGCGCAGGTCCCACGCCCGCCTGTAGCCGACGGCGAATCGCCTCTGCGTGCCGACGGCAAACTTGAGCTTGGCCTTGTCCATCAGGCGGACCAGCGCGAGGGCCTCGTCGAGGTTTCGCCCCAGGGGCATCTCCTTCCAGAGGTGCACGCCGCGCTGGGCGCAGAGTTCCACGAGGTCCGGCGCCGCCATCGGCGGCACGGCCAGGTACACCGCCGCCGGGCGGGTCTCCGCCAGCAGGCTGCGGTTGTCGCCGTAGTGCGGGATGTCCGTGCCGCGGACGGCCTGCTCGGCGACGGCCAGGTCGCGGTCGGACACGCCGACCACGCGGACGGCCGGACTGGCCCGAAGGGCCTGAAGGGTCCACCGTCCGAACCCGCCCACGCCGATCACGGCCACCGCAAGGGCCTCTTTGGGTCGATCTGGGGTCATGAATGCTCGATGTATGCCGGCGGGGCGTCCCGCGTCCTGTGTCGATGCCGCGACAGCCGTTTGCGACTCCCGCCGGAGCAGAGGAAGCATAGGCTCACCGGGGCCGGCTTGTCAAGCCGAGTTTGCGCGGCCGAGCCGCCGGCGAGCGACCTGCTCTTCTTGCGGAAGAACAGGTCATTCACCGCCGCCGCCCTATTGCCAATCGGGCGGGTTTGGCATAGGCTTTTTCCGTGCGCCCCGGGCTTCGGGGCATTGGGCCGGGACCCATAACCTTTATTCCGCGGCGGACATGACCGACGGCGAGATGGACATTCGGCACGTCACGATAGTTGGCGTGGGGCTTTTGGGCGGCTCGGCGGGCCTTGCGCTCAAGGCGTTCGACCCGCGGATCCGCGTGGCTGGCGTCGGCCGGCGGATGCGGTCGCTCGAGCAGGCCCTGGCCATCGGAGCGGTGGACAGCGTCCACACGGACGCCGCCGAGGCCGTCGGACAAACCGACCTGGTCATCCTGGCGACGCCCGTGGGGGCCTTCGAGCACCACATGCGGGCCATTGCCGAACACCTGGCGCCCGGCGCGATCGTCACGGACGTCGGCTCCACCAAGGCATCCGTGGTCCGCTCCGCCCACCGGATAGTGGGCGCCCGGCGATTCTGCGGATCGCACCCCATGGCCGGCAGCGAGCAGAAAGGCCCCAACTCCGCCAGGGCCGACCTGTTCGCCGGCGCCACGTGCATCCTCACCCCCACCGCCAAGACCCCGACCGAGGTTGCCCGGCGGGTGCGGACGCTCTGGGAGAAGATGGGCATGCGGACGGTCGTGATGACCCCCGCCCGTCACGACAGGGTCGTCGCGCGGGTCAGCCATCTTCCGCACGCGCTGGCCGGCCTGCTGATGCTGCTGCCGGAGCCGGCGGACCTGGACGTCTCCGCCACGGGCTTCCGCGACACAACCCGCCTGGCCAGCGGCGACCCGGAGATGTGGCGGGACATCTTCCTGACCAACCGCGCGGGAATCCTGCGCGCCCTGGACGACTTCGACGGGTCCCTTCGCGGCCTTCGCGGCCTGGTCGCCGCCGGCGACGGACGCGGCCTGGAGGAATTCTTCGCCGCCGCCAGGAAACGCCGCGACTCGACCATCGCCCGGGTGATCCACGACCGCCGCGTCTCGGCGGAATGAGAAAGACATTGCTCGCGGAGGCTGCGGCGGCCACGTTCCAACGTCAGACGCGGTTGCTGCTTGCGCTTCGCATCCGACCGGCTCATCCTTGGAGGGTTTGCTTCGGACCTGGGCGACGCTCCTCTTGGTCCTATTACTGTCGGCATGATTCCCGGAGTCTGTCGTAATGCTCCAGGACGCGAGAGAATGAGGTGCCCGCGGACAGCAGACTATCGCCTGCCCCGCCGGCGCCGCTGAAGGTCGACAGGATGTATTCCGCATCCGAGCGTTCGATGCCGTAGAGGAGCATGTAGGCCGCGTCCAGTTCAGCCAGCAGGTCCGCTCGCTCGTCGTCCTTCCACTTGTGGACCGGCGGGGTGAAGCCCGCGGCCTTGGCGAGTAATACCATGTCATTGCTGGTGCATGTGAGCTTGAAGACCCGCCGGGACACCCAGTCCACCAGCTTCTGACGCTTATTCCATGGACAAGCGTCCAGGTAGAAGTCCGGCGGAAAGACCGGCAACTGCTCCACTATGAAGAAGTTCAGATGCAGGCCGCCGACTTTCTGCCTCGCCGCGAAGTCCAGAGCAAACGAGTTCATGTTGGCAAGGAGGCAGCATAGCGCCCGCTCTTTGATCTTGGGGTCTGTCAGCAGCAGCGGGGCGGAGTTCACCGCGCCAACGTGTGGAATGAACGAGGCTATCATTGTGCGCATATTGGTCGGGCTCGTCACATCCTTGAAGCAGATGTGGGCCGACCCTTGTTCGACCGGCAGCACGCGATGGACCTCGGCCTCGTCCACCCACCACCGCGGCTCGACGCAATACTCCGGGTTCTGGTGTTCGACGAGCGTCGTCTCGGCAGTTTGCCCCTGGCGCATCCAGTTGCCGGCTTTGACCACCACGCTGGCGGCCCGATGGTCGTAAGCCTGAACCATCTTGGCCTCGTAGAGCGGCAGGTATCGCTTCTTGCCCTTCTTCCAGCAAGCCCCGTCGCGGGTGAACCTCTCGGCCTCAAGCTGCTCGCGAGTGCGGAAAAGTGCGGAGTCATTGGTCTGGTGGAACATCGTGAAGAAGCGCACGTCCCAGGGATTGCCGCCTTCCTTTCGGCCCCGGTCGACCAGCACGGGCACGCGACGGTAAATAGCCTTGGTCAGGTCCGCATCGCGACGGCTGCGGAAAACAGGGCACGTTCGCGTGTTGGGATTGAGCAACCGCAAATCCTGGGCCGTAAGGGAGATGTGGCGGCCTTTGTCATTCAGGTCACCCATCGCGCGGGCGAAGAAGACGAAATCCATCGACCTGGTCTTACGCTTGGCCCCGCCAAAGAGCAGGACGCTGAACTTGAATGACCTGTGTACGTCCGGGAATACCGGGGCCTTGTTCTCGAAGTCATACAGGCCCCGAATAGCCTTTGCTCTCACCAACTCGCCGAAGAATTCCCTGGTGGTGTGGTCGGTGGCGATGCCGGAAGGCACGAGCAGCCCCACCAGCCCGCCAGGTGCGACGATGGAATGAGCCAGTTCGGCGAAGACGGCGTACGTGTTGATGTCGCCTCTGCCCGACAGTGGGAACCGGCCGCACGTGCGAACATGGTTCAGGACGCCCTCAGCCGCGGCTTTGGCGTCTCGGTAACGCCGATAAAGATCGGAATTGGTCCTCTCCAAGTCGGCAATCATCTTCCCGCGCGTGGAGGCATTCATTGCCCCGGCGATGGCGGGCGCTGCCGCGTCGAAAAACTCTCGTTCCTGGCACTTGAGGCGCTCCCAGGGTGGATTGCCGATAACGCAGTCAAATCCGCCCTCCGGCCGGGAGAAGACTTCCTTGAAGGTCTCGCGCCAGTCCATCGCGTGGGGATGCACCTTGTCGCTGACGAGGCTGTTGCCGCAGACAATGTTGGATGAAAGGTCGGCCAGGGTTCTGCCCGCCCTGGCCGAACGTATCCACAGGGCCAACTGGCTTATCTCGACGGCCTCCGGGGAAAGGTCCACGCCGAACAGGTTGTCGTGCAGGATGAAGTCGGAAATCTGATCGTACAGCGGTTTCGCCTGCTCGCCCTCATGGAAAACGAGATGTTCCAGGACGTACTGGTAGAGTTCATCGAGCACGTCATAAGCCTGTATCAGGAAAGCTCCGCTACCGCAGGCGGGGTCAACAATCCTAAGCTTGCGAAGTACGCTCAGGCAATCACGCCAGTACGTCGCGTGCGCCGCGTCAGGCTTTGAGGCCGCAAGGTCCTGGGGTGAAAGACCGGCCCTGGCGGCCAGTTCGTCCATTCGATCGTTAGCGAGTTTGGCGACAGTGTTGTACGTGATGAACTTGGTGAATTCCGGCGGGGTGTAGTAGATGCCGAGTTTTTTCCGTTCGGCCGACTTGCCCATCTTGGGGCCCGCCGCCTTGACCGGCTCGCCGAAGAAGCCGCCCAGGCGCAAACGCTCCAGGTCGTTGACCGACCGCTCGAAGAGGTGGCCCAGGACGTCGACGTTAACTTCATCGCCGAAATCGTAAGAACCGATGGTCTCAAAGACCGTCATCCAGTCGTCTTCGAGGGACAGGTCATCCACTTCCGTGTCACAACGGAACAGGCCGCCGTTGTACCCGGGGATCTTATGAGCGGGATCCCCTTGGTCCACGGCTCGGAAGAGGTTCAGGAAGTTCTGCCAGATCGGGTTGGTAACTCTGGTGAAGGGGGGACGTTGGCTGTAGGCGGTGTGGATGATTCGTTCCGGGAGCAGGCCGCGATCCTCGCAGAAGGCCAGGAAGATGATTCGGTCCATCAAGCGCTGCGTGATGTAGATTGCCTTGTCCAAAGGCTTCCTGTACGGCGGGCGGCATAGGTGACCGACCAAGGCCACGCGCTGGTCGTGGTAATGGTCATAGAGTTCGTCGCCTACCTCACGTTGCCGCCTGCTTGTCTTGTCCAGCAACTCATCCGCGCGAGGGACCTGCCCCATCGTCCCCGGCAACAGTCCGCCTTTCTGAAAGACATAGTAAAACTGCCGAAAGGTGTCTTCATCGCGCAGGTCTTGAAGGGTAAAAAGCTGGTACGCCCGCGATCCCTGGGTCCTGTGATAGAGCCGAAAGCTGACCATATTGCATACGATCCCCCACGGGCACTCAGGCACGGCGTTGAGGTAGTCCCAGCACTGTTGAACGGGCGTGCGGCCCTGGGAGCGGTCGCGGTCCACGTTCACGGCCGGACCCTTGAGTTCGATCATGGCGCGAGGTTTGCACTTCCTGTCGTGCTCGAATAGGCCGATGGCCGCGTCGACTTGTCCGCCATTAACGGCGTACTCGGGCTCTATGTTCCACCGATCAAGTGCCTCGCTGAAAAGCGTGTAGCCCAACGCCTGCCCGAAGATCTCGGTCAGGAACTCCGGCTTGAGTTTGGATTCATTTCGTGCCCGCAACCTTCCCTCGGAATCCATGTCGGCCCACTTCAGGATGATCTTGTGGGCATCCGCTTGCTGCTTGTCCCGCAGCCGGTAGTCGTCACCCGCCTGCCGGAGGTATCTCCCCAGGAAAAGCCCCCGCCGGCGGGCAGGTGCGTCACCGTAACGAGCAACATTTAGTTCAGGGAAAAGCTCAATGTCTTGGCCATCCTGTGGCATCCTGCACACCTCATCCCTGCGGATTCTAGCATGGGCCTCCCGGAACAAGACCTATTAAATCCGCCTTCTCGGCAGGTGCGCCCGTCACTTCTTCCGGGCCGACCGAGCGGTTCCGCCACCCCACTCCGTATGGCTTTCATTCCAGAGCAAGGGCAATCAGTCCAGTTTCCACCCGCCGTTGGGGTCCTTGCGGGCCTGGAAGCCCTGGAGCCTGACGGGCTGGTCCTTGCCGTTCTTGGTGCGGTACTGCGATATGACGCAGGCCATGGCCTGGTCCTTCTTGACCAGGATGTCGACGCACTGCCATCGCACGATGGTCCAGAAGCCCGGCTCGATTGTTTTCTCAAGGGGGATGGTCTGGAGGATCCCCACAGATTTATGCCCGGGCGGCCAGAGGGCGGCAAAGGCCCCGGTGTCGCGGGCGTTATAGGCGGTCGGGAAGGTCTCGATGAGCTTTCGGATGGCGTCCTTGTCGGCCTGGAGGGCGCCCAGCGGCTCGAGCGACCCGTAGAACTGGTCGATGATCTTTTCCGTCGCGGCCTTGCGGGTGTCGGCGGTGGCGGCCAGGGCCCGCAGCGGCTTGTGGAGCGGCAGGAGTTCGTCGCGGGCGTCGCCGGGCTTGTCGATCGCCGGCAGCGCCTTGTCCATCAGCGACATGACGCTTGCGGCCGTGCCGGACACGAAGCCGCGATACTTCTCGAGCGTCTCCTTCGAGACGTTGCCGCCGAGATGCTTCAGGGCGACCGTGCCCCACCGGCAGATTTCCTGGCAGCTCTGGGCGCGGTTGACGGCCATCTGGGGCGAGGAGATTTCCTTGCCGGCCGGGCTTCGCGTCCAGGCCACAACCAGCCGGGCCGCCAGCCGGCCCAACTGGAAGTCGTCGGGCTTTTTCTCGGCCGCCATGCGGTCGTGCTCGGCGGCCATCTCGTCGCGGAGCGTCGCCACCTCGGCCGGGTCAGCCTTCATAATGGCGTCCACGAGTTGCTGGTCGGCACTGGACTGGCTGGCGACGTTCTGCCCCGCCCATGCCGTCTTGTACACCCGCCATCGCTGGGCAAGCGCGGGACCGAGCTTCGCCTTGACGGGCTGGGTCGTCGGCTCGCCGGCGGCGGGTTTTTGAGCGGGGTCTGCCGGGGCGGCATTGGCCGCCATCGCGGCCGCCAATGCCAAAATGCCCATTGCCGGAATGCTTCGAGCGTTTCTCATGGCCTACTCTCCGCGCGAATGCCCAACCCCGGGACCACCCAGGGATTGCTATCCCTGGGCTTCTCTGTTCTCCCCTCTGCGACCTTTGCGATCTCTGCGTTGAACCGCTTGTTCTTTCTTCTTCTTCTATCCTCGGCGTTCTCAGCGGTCTCTGCGTTAAACCGCTTCTTCTTTCTTCTTCTTCTTTCCTCGGCGTTCTCAGCGGTCTCTGCGTTAAACCGCTTCTTCTTTCTTCTTCTTCTTTCCTCAGCGTTCTCAGCGGTCTCTGCGTTAAACCGCTTCTTCTTTCTTCTTCTTCTTTCCTCGGCGTTCTCAGCGGTCTCTGCGTTAAACCGCTTCTTCTTTCTTCTTCTTCTTGCTTCTTCTTTCTTCTTCCTACCGCCCGCCGCCCAGCAGGTGCACAAGCGGTGTCGGGCGGTCGGTGCCGGGGATGAAGGCAGGCCGCTGGGACCACGGGGCGATGGACAGCACGCCGGTCAGGTCCATCCAATGCTGGAGCCGGGCAGGCCGCAGGCCCCAGGTCATGTGGAAGTGGTTGGCCGGGGCGTACTGCTTGTACTCGGCCATGACGGCGTACTTCGGCACCACGAAGGTGTGAGGCCAACTCCAGGTGGACGTGTGGGCCACCGCCTCGGCCAGCTTCGCCGGCAGGGCAGTGGTGACGGCCTCGTCCCAGACGAGGCCAAAGCGGTCGCCTGGTGCGTGGTAGGCCATGCGCGCGGCCAGCCCGTCGATGCCGCCCGGTGTGGTGAACGTCACGCTGTTGCCGCCGCCGGGGAAGTAGAACTCATCGGCCAGCGGCATGGCGACCCCCTTCATGCAGGCGGCCGCGCCGGCGCCCGGTTTGGCGGCCCAGTCGAAGCTGGCCGAGCCGCTGTTGTCGCCGTCGACGAAGCCGCGAGAGGCCCAAAGCTCCTTGCCGGTGAACTTGACCTTGAGCTTCCTGGCAAGGGCGCAGATCTCCCAGGGCTCCCAGACCTTTCGGAAGTCCATGAACAGCGGCGGGTTGCCGGCGGACAGCCAGGTCATCACCAGCATCGTCAGCAGGCCCTGCACGTCGGCCTCGGTGGCGTAGGGCAAGGCGGGCTTGGGCCCGCGGTGGTCGAAGGTCGAGTTGAAGAGGCTCTCCATCGCGTCGGCCACCGGCAGCGGCGTGCCGCGGCGGTCCGAGCCCCACTCGAGTTGGCTCATGAAGCCGCCGCCGACGGCGCCGAGGTCGGCCATGATGTCGCGAACGACCAGGTACATCGCCAGCGAAAGGTTGAACTTCTCGCTGTCGGCCTGGCCGCGAAGCTCGAGCCTCTTGCCGACCATCTTGTCCACCCACGAGCGCATCTCGGCCAGTTCGGCCTTGTCGTAGCCGCCCTTGGCGACCATGTCGGCCAGGAGCTTCATGTCCAGGCGGGTGATCTCCAGGCCAAAGGCCCGGCGGGTGGCGATGACGTGGGCAAGGGCGGTCTCCATGCCCATGGAATCGTGGCCGAAGATCACGACGCGCCGCCCTTTGAGCCCGACGCGCGCCAAGGCCGCGTAGCACCAGTCGACCAGCGCCTCGCCCGTGGCGGGCGACATTTGCGGCTTTTGCCCCTCGTCCGGCCAGGAGCCGACGTTCAGGGCCACGAGCCTGCCCATCTGCGCCAAGGCGCCGTTGACGGCGTGGGCGTAGACGACGCCGGGCTTGGGCCCGCTGTTGCCGCACGTGATGTTGACCGGCATGTCCGGCGAAAGCTGGCTCAGCAGGCTGATGAGCGTCAGTTGCGGAAAGGCCCAGGTGTCCGGCGCGCAGATTACGGCGTCGACGCCGGCGGCGCGGAACTGGGCCGCCACGATGTCCGCCTGCTTCTCGCCGTCGATGAGCACCGGCGACCAGACGACCTCGACGCACGTGCCGTCCGGCATGCGAACCGCTCCGGCGACGTGCTCGGCCACCAGGCCGGCAATGTTGGCTGCCCGCTGCCGACTGGCGGCGTCGATACGCGGATCGCACGTGGCGCAGACTCCGAAGGTCACCGTTCGTCGCGGCCGGGCCGCCGCACCGGCATCAAGCATCCTGGCCTTGGGCATGTGAAACTCCTGCACGGGTTGTAAACTGGGACACGGCGTCGATGCGCCTGCCACATGCAAAAACTCCTACAGTGGTTGAAACTGGGACACGGCGCCGACGCGCCCGCCGCATGCGAAAACTCCTACAGTGGTTGAAACCGGGGCGCGGCGCCGACGCGCCCGCCGCATGCGAAAACTCCTACAGTGGTTGAAACCGGGGCGCGGCGCCGACGCGCCCGCTCTCAGATGATAGCGTCCCGGCGTGGGGGGTCAACCGGCACTGCCCCAAATCCCAAATGACAAGCGCCAAGCCTTCCTGCCGCCAGGCAGGCCTCTGATGCCTCGGTTCATACGCCCAGTGCCTTACGGGCGCCGGCCAGGGCAGAGACGGTGAAGATCAGCGGGTAGAGGCGTTCGAAGTACCAGAGCCTGGCGAAGTACAGGCCGATGGGCGCGGCGGGGAAGTCCCGCCCGCCTCGCGTGCGGGCGATGAGCCAGCTTGCCGCGGCGGCGACGGCGGCGGCAAGCCGCTCGGGCGGGATGATCGCGGTTCGCCCGGCGGTTCGCGCAGCGGCCGGCGCGGCGGCCGGCGCGGCTGCGGCGGACATCAGGCTCGCCAGGGCGTCGAGGGCCAGGGCGGTTTCCTCGATGGACGGCTGTATCCCGGCGGCGCCGCCGAAGCCGCCGTCGGGCCCCTGGCAGGCGAGCAGGTACTCCGCGCCGCGGCGGATGGGCTCAGCAAGTTCGGCTCGCCCGTCGGGCCCCTGCCACATGCAGACCAGAGCCGGCAGCACGCGGGCGGTGCCGTAGACGGGGTTTGACTCGCCGGGCGCCTCCTGGTTGCCGAACCACAGCGGCGTCCACTGGCCTTGGGGGCCCTGGCCGCGGATGAGGAACCGCACGGCCCGATCTATGCCGGCCTGGACCCGCGGGCCAAGCGGCGGCTCGATGTCGGCCTGCCAGTCCGTCCAGGCCAGCACGGCGTGTGCGGTCAGGTCGTCGCTGGACCGGTCGAATGGCAGGCGGCCCCAGCCGCGGCAGAAGGTCGGCATGCCGCCGTCGCGGTTCTGGAGGTCCAGCAGCCAGCGGCATCCGGCGGCCGCGGCGGCAAGGCTTGACGAGTCGTCGGGCGCCAGTCGGCGAAGGGCTCGCAGTGCCCCTGGCGTGTCGTCGGCGTCCGGCACGCCGCCGGAGAGGTCCGTCCACGCCCATCCGCCCGGCGCGGCCTGGGTGTAGGGGTGCTCGCGTCCGGCTTGGCAGGCGATCAGCCAGTCCCGCAGCCGGGCGCGCTGGTGCCCGTCGAGCGCGTCTTCCGGCAGGGCGTTGACCGACAGCGTGGTCACCCACGTCGCGAGATTGGTGTCGATCGGCCAGGCGCCGTCGGGGCGGCGGGTTTCGCGGAGAAACTCCACGGCGCGGGCGATCGTCTCCTCGGCGGGCTTGGACCCCGCGGCGCCGCTGCCGCCGGCGGATGCGGGTGCGCCAAGGGCCGAGAGGCTCATCAGCACGAAGCTCGTCAGCGGGGCCGCCTCGAGGTATCCGCCGCTTGCCGGCTGGATGTCGCGGAGTTTGGCGAGCGTCTTGTGGCGGGCGCGGTTTCGCAGCAGGCGGACCAGGGGGTTCCACGTCGGGCGGCGGGCGTGGCGGACCTGGCCGATGGCGATAAGCGCCGGCAGGGCATAGCTGACCACCGGCAGGCGCAGGCGCCGCAGCGCCTTGTGGCTTAGCGCGCCAAGCTCGAACGGCAACTGCGCGACGTGTTTCCAGCAGTCCGGCTCCGGCCCGAGCTTGCCCGCCAGGGCGGCCGCCGTAAGGATCGGCGCGGAGAACGTCCGGTCGTTCCCGTAGCGTGCGGAGACGGCCGCCGCAATGTCCGCCGGCGAAAGCGAGCCGCAGTGCCGCTGGACGTACGCCTCGGCCCGCTCGACGGCCAGGCGCCGGGCGGCGTTGGCGGGCGCGCCCGCGGCCCCCAGAGCGCACCAGCACAGCACGGTGGTCGAGAGGTTCGAGCGGCTCGCCACGGTGTCGCCCCATCCGCCGTCGGCGTTCTGGTGGGCCGTCAGCCAGCCCAGCGCCCGGGCGACGATCTCCGCGCACTGCTGCCCGCCGCTCTCGCCGCCTGGCTCCGAGGCCCGGCCAAGGGCCAGCGCGGCCACCGCCGTCGACAGCGCGCTGCTGGACAGCCAGCCTTCCCAGTGCCCCTCGGCCGTGCGGTGCGACAGCAGCGCATCGACCGCCGCCGCAAGGGCCTCTCGCAAGGCCGTGCCATCAATGTCCGTTCGGGTGTCCATCTTCCTTTACTTCACAGTGCAGGTTACCCCGCCGGGCCGGACTGTCCAACACCAACCCATTGCCTCAAGCCAAGTGTCCGGGCGCGGCCGGGGCTCCGCCGAGCCTAGAATAGATTAAAGACGCCGGGCGACCTGAGGTCCGAGTATCTTGTGTGACCCAGTCCGGTCCGGCGCGCGAAGCCGCGTGGAGAAACAACATGACAATGGAACGACTGATTCGCCTTATCGCCGGCACGTTCATCCTCGCAAGCCTGGCGCTCGGATACTGGGTGAGCAACTGGTTCTTCCTGTTTACCGCCTTCGTCGGGGCCAACCTGTTCCAGTCCGCCCTGACAAAGTGGTGCCTGATGGAAGACATCCTGGCCAAGTTCGGCTACAGGCCCTGCGGGCAGCAAGAGGACGGCGGTTCATCGCAAAGGGCGCAAAGCCACGGTCCCGCCGGGGTGCCGCAGAGTTCATAGGCGGCTTTTCCTGTATCAAGATCTCTCGCGGTCCGGCTCGCGTGCAGCCCCGGGTGCCGTTTGGCTCGGCTGCGCCTCCCGCAGCGTTGCTTTTGCCCACCCCAACCTGCTAGGCTAAAGGCAGGCGCGGTCGATGCCGGGATGTCAGGAGCATCCGAACATGGGCCTCGGAACGTGCATGAAGACCGTAGCATGGGCGTCTCGCCCATGAGTCCCACGGGCGTCTCGCCCGTGGAACCCGTGGAACCCCGCGATTTGCACGGCCGGGACGGCCGTGCGACTCTCACGGGCAGGATGCCCGTGCTACGCGAAACGGCGGTCTTCATGCACGTCCTCAGGATCAACGCGAGGACATGAAATGGACAAAGACCGGCCCTGCCGTCGCGGTTTGTGAGTTCCGGCGGCCAGGAGAAACGTAAAGAAGCCCTGGCCCTATTACCTATTACCTACTGGTGATTACCTTCTTCCAATGGCTTCGACGATCCAGCCTTTCAACATCCTGTGCAAGCCGGTGTGCGGCATCTGCAACCTCGATTGCAGCTACTGCTACTACACGATGAAGCCGCGGGAGCTTTACCCCGGCCCGCGCAAGTTCCTCATGAGCGACGAGGTGCTGGAGACTTACGTCCGCCAGTACATCGACGCCATGCCGGTGCACGTGGACTTCGGCTGGCAGGGCGGGGAGCCGCTGCTGGCGGGCAAGGATTTTTACCATAAGGTGGTCAGTCTTCAGAGGAAGTATGCCCACAGCGGCCAGGAGATCGCCAACGCGATCCAGACCAACGCCACGCTGCTGGACGATGAGTGGTGCGAGCTGCTCGCGGCAAACCGATTCCTCGTGGGCGTGAGCCTCGACGGCCCGGCCCAGTGGCACGACTCGTTCCGCCGCGACAAGCAGGGCCAGCCCACGTTCCACCGCGCCTGGCACGGCATCGAACTGCTGCGGAAGCACAAGGTCGAGTACAACGTGCTGGTGACTCTCAACAGCGTCAACGCCCCGCACGCCGGCGACATCTACCGGTTCTTCGTCAACCGCGACATCCGCTACCTCCAGTTCATCCCCATCCTCGAGCGCGACGCAGGGGGCAACGTCCGCCCGTTCTCCTGCGGGCCCGATCAGTGGGGGCAGTTCCTGCTGGACGTGTTCGAACAGTGGGCCGGCCGGGACGTCGGAAAAGTCTCCGAGCGGTTCATCGACAACGTGCTGCACACGATCATCTTCAACAAGGCGTCGATGTGCTGCTACAGCGACCGGTGCGCCAACGCCCACGTGCTGGAGTACAACGGCGACCTGTATGCCTGCGACCACTTCGTCTACAAACAGTGGAAGATCGGCAACATCGCCGAGCGCCCGCTGGCGGACATGCTGGCTGACCCGCTGCTCGAGCAGTTCGCCCGGCTCAAGTGCGATCTGCCGGCCGCCTGCCGGGCCTGCGAGTATGTCCAGTTCTGCAAGGGCGGATGCCCCAAGCATCACGTGCCCATCGGCACGGACCCCCATCGCGTCAACTGGTTCTGCGCGGGCTACAAGCGGTTCTTCCGCGAGGCCCTGCCGGAGTTGACCCGCATGGCGGCCTACGTCCGCCACGGGCAGATCCCGCCGCTAAAGGACGCCCCCCAGCCCAATGGCGACGTAGCCCAGCGCCAGGCCGCCTTCGAGGCCGGGCCGGGCCCCGACGCCGCCATCCCACACAAGCAGGAACTGCTTAAGGCCCCGCCGCCCGCGGCTGCCAAGCCAGCGCCGATCCCGGCGCCGCTGTCAAAGACGCCCGGCAGAAACGACCCGTGCCCCTGCGGCTCCGGCCGAAAGTTCAAGAAATGCTGCGGACGCGCGTAATACGCGTTGCTGTTAATTCTCGCGCCTTGGGGCGACGGCGAAGGGGACTGGCTCCGCCGTGCTGTTCGGCGGTGCCTGTCCCTGCTGTTGCCCCATGCACAATGGTCGAACTGCGGGGAAAGGCACCTTCGTCCCGATCCCGATGTCCATCGGGATCGGGACCCTTCGGAGCCAGTCCCCTTGCCCCGGCTCGCCGCCCGGCAGAACGTGAAATCCGCGCGAGAAGTAATCGGAATGCGTATAAGCACCGCCCGCCGGCCTCGCTTGCCCGCGTCTATTCCTGCCGGCTTGCTCTATGGGGGCTGCTATTGCCCGATTGCCGCGCCGTAACGCGCCGGCCGTCAGACTATCACCGGTTCGAGGTTCAACAGGTGGCAGTACTGGGCGAGTTGGTCCTTGAAGTCGCCGTAGAGGAACACCTGGTGGAAGCCCGGAAAGGCCAGGACGTCCTTGACGTTGTCGAAGCGGACCATGACGGATACCACGCATCCCCCGGCGGGTGGGACGGATACGTTTTCCAGGACCGTGCCGGCGGAGATGAGCACCTTTGTCGGCTGGGGGGCTGGGCCGATCTTGCCGGGAAGGACGTCCACGCAGGTGACTCGCTGTCCAGGCCGCCATATGGTTCGCGGGACGGCGTCGCGGTTGCCGTGGTGGTGGATGATGTCGAACGGTTCGGCCGGCTTGTCGAAGCCGCCAAGCCGCGTCGGGCATGAGCAGTGTGCGCCTATGATGGCGCCTCGGGCGGTCTCTGCCACGGGATCCTGCTGGAAGCCGGGCCGGTCGAAGAGGTACTGCACGAGCGTCTGCGACGCGGCGGCGCCGAGGTCGGCCTCGCAGGCGGCCGGGATGCCCTCATCGTTCATTCTGGACCACGCGATGCACGGCAGACTTACCTTCGTTTTCCCCAGCGCCCCGAGGCAGTCCATGGTGATGCCGTCGGCCTGCTCGCGGCGAAGCAGCGTTCGCGCCACGACGTAGCTCTTGATGCCGTTGATCACGTCCTGCCGTGTCGCGCCGCTTTGCCGGCGGGCGCGGCGCATGTACTGATCGGCCATCGCGAGTATTTCATCGCTGTCCGGCGTGCGATTGTATTCGTCGAGGAAGTCGCTGGCCGGCACGTATCGCAGGCTCATGCCCAGGTGCGGCAACTCGCTGTCCGCTCGCTTGTTGCCGCTGATGACCAGGAACCTCGTCGCCTTGATCTTGGCCGCGGCCCAGAGCATCTTCAGGCCGTGCTGGACTTGCGTAAAGTCGTCGGTCGAGCAGATGAAGCAGCCGGGCTTCCGCGAAGGCCCGGCCGTGTTGGTCGTGAACGACGAGCCGACCGGCGAGAAGACCACCGTGGGTATCTTGCTGTTGATGGCCTTGCCGGCCGTCGGCCAGGCGTGCTCCTGGCGGTCCAGCAGGACCACGAGCAGGCCGTCCGGCTTTGCCGCCACGGACTGAGCCACCCACGCGTCGGCCTCGGCGGCGGAGTAAATAGGCTCTGGCCGCAAATTAAGTGTCAGGCCAAGCTTATTGGCAGAAGCGGTGATCTGTTCGGTGTACATCTTTCGGGCGGCCTGGCCATCGTAGACCGCCCCGGGCCAACGCATGCCGTAGTCTTCCTTTCGGCGTACGAAGCACGCGCGGACCGTCGGGCGGCACTTGCCGGCCGGGCCGGCCTGGGAGATTCTCTCGCCTGTCGGGGCCATCTGGATGGCTTCGCCGCAGCCGGCGATGATCGCCCCCGCGGCGGCCGAGACGCCCACGATAAACTCCCGGCGGCTAAGGCCATGACAATCCGAACATCCGGCAGGGCATCGGCTTTTTCGCATTGGCATACAGCAATCTCCATGGGTTAATGGCGAAAGCGGGCAGGTCTACCGGAAAGAATCCAGTGAGCCTTACTGACCTATTCAATGTCGCGCGGGGCAAGAGGTTCCACTGTTTTCAGTGCCAGACGGCCATGAACTTGCCCAGTGAGAGTCCGCGGCGCAAACGGGCGATGCCTTCGCGGTCGATGGTCATTCGTGGGATGGTCCAGTTTGCCGTTTTGATGGCCACGTGTCCTTTTCCTGCGCCGAAGGAATGGGTCAGTTCAAGGGCCTCGGTGACGGGCGCCTCGCGGTGGCGGCGTGAATAGTGGGCGATAAGCCGCTGGTTGGTGATCAGCACGCCGGCCATGCCGTCCTCGGTTCGCGCGTAGTCGCGGTCCGGCGTGTAGGAGAGGAACTGCTCGCCATGGCGTGGCTGGAACCATTGCTGGATGCGGTGCTGGACGACCTCGGCGAGGTTGTCCCACGGGTTTTCGACGAGTTGCTCGACGCGGTCTTTGACCGCCTGGTAGCCCTCGACGTTCTGGCCGAGTGCGGCGTCGATGAACCCCAGCGCGCGTCGGGGGCTGCGGATGAGCAGCCGGCAGAGGCCGCCGCCGGTCTCGCGGTTGACCTGGATCTGCCCGGAGACCTGCCCCGAGCCGCCGCACATGTCGCAGACCCAGTAGGGCATCGGCAGGTTGCCGGGCGGCGGGACGTTCGGCACTTCCGACAGGCGGTCGAGCACCTGCTGGTTGGTCAGGCCCAGGACTTCCTCGTTGCTCAGCACGAGTTCGCCGGCCTTGTGCTCGGCCTCCAGGGACACGCTGTCTATCAACTGCGGGGCGAAGATGACCGCGTGCGCCCGCAGGTGCACTCTCGCGTCGCAGCGGATGCACTGGCGCGGGAAGGCGGCGCGGAACTCGGGCTGGTGCAGCAGGCTTGGCGCGAACTCGATCAGCGTGCCCTGTGCGTCGACCTTGACGATGCGGGCGTCCGGCTTGGCGCCGGCGGCGGCCGGGGCCCCGTCCGGCGAATCGGGCACTGCCGCCGGAGGCGGCGCCGCCGACATCAGGTCCTCGCCGGAGATGTTCATGTCCATGCCCTGGTCTTCTTCCGGCGGCGCATCGTCGCCGGGGCCGTCCTCGCCCGTCAGCCATGACGCGACGACGTCCTCGACGGGATTTGGCGCCGGGGGAGCTACCGGAAATTTTTCCTTGCAGCGCCCGCATCTCACGTTCGCCTTGACGTTCGACTCCGGAACTCCAAGCCGTGCTCCACAGTGCGGGCAGATAACGATAATAGGACTCATCGGCGGACCTCGCTCACAAGCCTAGACATGTGCCGTCAGTTCAACCGCCGGGCGCAAATGCAGCCTCGAACCCTAACGCGTAATGACAGATCGCCCGGGCCAGTGCATAAGTTTTTCAACTTCGCCTCTGATTATAATTCATATCGGACCGCGACGCAACACCACTTTGAACAATCATTTTTATCAACCAGGCCCGGGGCAAGACTCTGCAAACCGAAGGTTTACAACCGCCCCGGGTCCGCCGAAAACGCAAATGCCGTGATCTGCCCGGCTGAGGGCCTATCATGCTCAGGTCCTTCAGGAGTTGACATGGCCAGTTTCAAGCTGAACGTCGCACGAGTGAAAGGTTGCCCCGCCCCGGCCAAACTGGCTGAGGCCGGGCAACTTGGGGGGTCTCTCCGCCTCGATCTTTGCCGCTCTGGCTTCCAGTTGCCGGGCGAAGTCTTCCGGCGGAAACTGCTTGCCGCCGGAGATTGCCTGCTCGATCTGGCGCCAGTTCTCGACGACTTGCAGCCTGCCCTGGCCCCGCAGGGCGCGGATCTCGGCGGCAAGTGCCCGCATGTCCCTAGGGTCTTGCTTGTAGTGCGGGATGAGGCAGGCCGACATGCCGTTATCGACGTACGCCTGGGCGTCCGACAGCTTGTCGCCGATGCCTATGGCCACGCCGGAAAAGTCCCGGCGAAGCGCCGCCAGCCCGGCCGACTTGAACCTGCCGCTGTCCGGCAAGTCCTTCACCTCGCCTGTCAGCAGCGGCCCGCTCGGATAGCCGTCCTCCGCCAGCCAACTCTTGCTCTTGCTGGTCAGCAGGTCCGGGCGGCGCGTCAGGTAGATGATGCCGTATCGCCTGGAGACGCGGCCGAGAACCTCGACCGAATCGGCCAGGGGCTTGCCGCCGTCGACGACGGTGCGGTCGAGGTCGACGACGACCTGGGGCGTCCTCTTGTCCCTCGAGGCCACCAGGAGCGGCGCCTTGACGCCCAGCATGTCCCGGAAGTTCTCGTTCGGCACGGCCACGATGCCGGCCTGGAAGCTGTAGTTGCCGGCCTCGGGCGGCGTCCAACGCATCGCGGCCACGCCGTTGGCGTCGGTGGTGATTCTTCCGGCCACCCAGTCGCCGCGGGTGAAGGCCACGGTCGCGCCGGCGATGGGCTTGAGTCCGGCGGCGGTGCGCAAATGCGCCACGAGGTCAACCGGCTGCCTTGGATATGCCAGCGTGTCCATCGCGTGCAGCACGGCCCCATTCTCGGCGTCGACGAACGCCTCGCCGCCGACCCGCCGGACGGCGTCGGCCCGTGCGCCACCGGGGTCTTTCGGCGCCGGGGCGGGCGAGACGGCGGGGTTCATGCCCGCAGGGGCGGCAAGGCCGCCAACAGGCGCCGCGGCCGGCGCGGGCGCGGCAGGACTGACGACTGTGGGTGCGGCCGAACCGGCCGCCGCTGGCGCGCCTGGCGGGGCGGGCGGACGCGCGGGGCGGGCGGCGCGGCTTGCGCCCGGATTGCCGGCGCTGACCCACTTGCCGGTGCTCCAATCGAACGTCGCACATCCGCCGGCGACGAGCATCGCCGCCGTCAGGATCATTGACATCAGGGCCTGCCTGCCGGCAGGCATGGTACGAAGTATTCTCACTGACTGGCTCTCCCGCGAGTCAACAACGACATTCTAAGGTCGTTGGCCGGGGATTGCCAAGGCTTGGTGTCGGCCTGATTCGGTTCGTGTCGGCAAAGCAATTGGAGGATAGGGTGCACGCGGCGCAGCTTTTGGGGCTGATGACCAGGGTCCGGCTCATGACGACCACTGCCACTTTTGACGGCACGGCAGGTCGACCAGGGCGGCGGCTTCGGGGGCGCCCTTGACCTTCATGGCCTGGCCGTCCCACTCGATGTCGCGGTTGAGCCGCAGGGCAACCACGCCGGCCAGGCCGATCTCGGTGAGATGCCCGCCAATGTCAAAGTCGGAAAACACCTTCGGGCCCCCAAGGCAGGCCGACACCCATTCATCGAGTTGGCCGTCGGATTGCGGCAGGGTGTGCGGAATATCCTTCAGAGCCTCGTGATTCATCACGCCGCGGAACTTGGGCTCGCCCTTGAGCTTCAGGGTGCATTCATCGTTCCACAGGCCGGCCGAGAGGTCGCCCTTGTCCCCAAGCAGCATGCAGCCGAGATAGGGAATCTTGCGGAACGTGGCGGGCAAGTCCTTCGTCACGCGCTCGGGGGGCATCTCACCGCCGGTGTACCAGAAGACCGTCACGGCGGGCAGCTTCTGGCGGGCGGGGAACTCGAAGCGAACCGTGCAACTCGCCGGGAAGCTCTCCTTGCCCATGCCCGTGCCGGAAATCGAAATCTTCGTGGGGTAGCCCATCTTAAGGGCACGCACCGGCAGGTTCAACGCGTGGCAGCAGAAGTCCGCCAGCGACCCGCCGCCAAAATCGTACCAGCCGCGCCACTTGATCGGATGGTACATGCCGTCCTTGTACGGGCGCATCGGGGCCGGGCCGACCCAGAAATCCCAGTCCAGCCCCGCCGGGGCGGGATCCTCGCCGGCTGGGCGGTCTATCCCGCAAGGCCAGCCGTGACTCGGATGCCACACGTGGACCTCCCGGATATCGCCCATGACGCCCGCCTGTATCGCCTCGATGCTGCGGCGAAGCGTCGGCGCGGCGCTGCCCTGGTTGCCGGTCTGCGTTATCACCTTGGCCTGCCGCGACAGTTCGCTCAGCCGGCGCGTCTCGGCCACGCTGTGGGCGAGGGGCTTCTCGCAGAACACGTGCTTTCCGGCCCGGATCGCGGCCGTGCAGATCGCGGCGTGCCAGTGGTCGGGCGTCGAGACGATTACGGCGTCCAGCGACTTCTCGGACTCCAGGAGCTTGCGGTAATCCCTGTATGCCTTGGGCTTTGCGCCGTCGTCGCCGATGATCTGCCGGGCGGCGGCGATCTTGGTTTCATCCACGTCGCACAACGCGACGATGTTCTGCTTGAGCCTGAGTGTAAGCCCCTTGAGATGGCCCGGAATCCGCCGGCCCAGGCCGACGCACGCGACGTTGAGGCGATCCTTTGAAGCACCAGGGGCGTCCGCGCCAAGCGCCGAGCGGGAGAAAATGTAAGGCGCCGACATCGCCGCCGCCGCCCCGGCCATGAATTGCCTTCTCGTAATACGCATTGCCGCCAACTCCTTGCCGTTCTAATGCCGCCGCCGTTGGACGACCATGCCTCACGCCATCCAGTCCGCGCCAACTGCGGCACACCTTCATATTCAAACTGTCTTCATACTCAAACCTCACTCAAACCGGCCGGTTCTTCGCCGCTTCCCGGCCATCGATCTCGCCGGAAGCCTAGAATGGTCTGTCAACCAGGAATGAAGGATGTGAGCCATGACCAATTACGTAGTCGTCATCCACAAGGTCAAGGACTATGAAACTTGGAAGCCCGCCTTCGACCGCAGCGAGGAACTGCGCCATGAGTATGGCGTGAGAGGCGGAGATATCTGCCGAAGCGCCGACGACCCCAACGAGATCTGCGTCGCCCTCGAATGCGACGATCTCGACAGGGCCAGGAAGTTGCTGAAGCTGCCCGAGATCAAGGGATTGACAGGCTCGTTTGTAGCGGCCCCGTAAGGGGCTTCCTGAAGAACCGCCTTACTTCTACTGTTACGTTTGCTGAAGTTGGAGGAGTCCGCAGGCCGATGAGATGAACATGGATACTACGGCGACAGGGACGTTGCTGGAGGATCCCCGCGCGCAGGCGTTGTTG
>Ga0315282_10005980_pt1 | contig 20510 bp, 14 predicted proteins | sample YL17G07_20_MG_FD_203693 | JGI IMG/M metagenome (GOLD analysis project Ga0315282, IMG submission 203693) | Sediment microbial communities from Yellowstone Lake, YNP, Wyoming, USA - YL17G07_20 | ecosystem: Environmental > Aquatic > Freshwater > Lake > Sediment | place: USA: Wyoming | collected... | reverse complement strand
TCGGTCCATTCGAGATTCACACAAACCGCCGCCACCCCGCGCTCAACCGCATCGCGACACATCTCGCGAATGTCGGCCTCGCGCGCATCGGGCCGCAGGAGCGTCTGCTCAATCATTGGCGCGAGATCGCCACACTGATCGAGCGAAAGCGCCTGGGGAAAAAGCCGCCGCGCTCCTTCCGCAATAACCTGGTTGAGGCGGATACGTTGTTCCCCGAGCATGCGCTCGTCGGCGCATGTGGGCAGCGTGCCGTGCGTGGTGTCCTCGAGCCGCCGCACGATCCGCTCGACCAGATCGTGGACCACTTTGGAGATTTCCTGGGGTTCCATCTCAGAGACCATCGGATTGTTTGGTCGTCGCCGGACCGTTCGTGCCATCGGCGCATACCACACCCCAATTGGGCATGGGCCGTCCGCCGTTGTCAAGCCCTTGCGCGACGGACGATTCCTGAGCCACGGCAATTGCGGAACGGCGGGTTTGATGTTGTATGCTGCCCAGGAGAGTGGGGTGGCCTGTCTGGTCCGCCGATTTTCACAGGCTGACAGCCTGCGCCACTCTCGTTTCGCGACGCACAATTCCTGAACCTGGGAGCCTGTCGGAATACCTCGAAAGAATCATCGGGAGCTGAACCCGAAACCAACGGCTCCGACGGACTCCTCTTACTTGTAAGATCTCCACGGATCAACGCCCGTGATCATCCGCAACTCGATCGGATCGCTTATGGTCCCAACGTTTCCGGCCGCATCCATGACCTGCAGGTAAACCGTTTTGATTCCATTGCCCGGCGACAGGGTCCAGGCCTTGGTGAAAACAAGCATTTCCCAAGCACTCCAAGCCCCAGTCTCATTCCTGAACCGTATGGCCGTGATATAGCTCCCCACATCGCTCACGCTGAGTATCAGGGTGACGGGAAGTTTGTCGGTTGAAGCAGCGCCGGAATTGATCGAGAGCCATCCCGTGGGCGGGGTCTGGTCCAGAATGATGGCATCGCTATAGACGACCGAAAAGTCGCCGTTGCCGTCCCGGACCTGGAAGTAGACGGTCTTGTTTCCATTGCCGCCGGTCAAGGTCCACGTCTTGTTGGTCGCATACGGTTCCCAGCCCGTCCAGGTCGAGCCGTCGTTGCTGAAGTGCATATCGTAAATCGGGAGACTGCTCGACGCCGACACCGCCAGGTTGGCGGCGGTGGAGCTGGTGTACGTGGCCCCGGAATTAATGACAATGCTCCCCGGCATCGGGATCATCACGGTGACCCGGATCGAATCGGTTCCTACCAGGAGTTTGTCGTAGTCCAGGAATTCGAGCGTGATGAGATTGGAACCGTGCGGGACGGGAATGGCGATCGTCCAGTGGACCGCGTCGCTCCAGTAGGGCCAATAGAGCTGCCCCTGGTAACGGATCCAGCTGACATTGGCAGGCGCCGTCCCATAGAGGGTGGCGCTCGTGATCGGGACCGTCAGCGGATCGGGGTTTCCGATATTGCAGGGCGTGGCCGGCAGCAGATACGGCGCCATCTGGCTCTGAATGTTGGTGCGACGCTGATCTATAAAAGACTTTGTGGTGGCCGCGCTTTGACCGCCGACGAGCGAGAAGTAGTGGTCAATCCAGGGATCCAGGAAAGCGCGGGTAAAGTACTTCGCCATGTACTCATGCGCGTTATTGAGGAAATAGTGTTCCATGGCGCGGAAATGCTCGAATCTATTGATCTGGGGAACGGTGGAAGCCCAGAAGGGACACGAGTTGTCATAGAAGCCCAGTTCGTTGTCCCAGGGAACGAGGAGCCACTTGCGGGTGGAAGGCTGAAAGTAGAAATAACAGTTCTTGGTTTCGCGGGTCGCAAAGAAATCCCAATCCCCGTCCACGGCACGAACGGCCATCTGGCGTGCCCACTGCTGGACGTCAATCCACTTCCACACCTCCGGTTCGGCCGAGAGGTTCGGGATCTGGCTGACGGCCCGGATGGCCAAGATCATCGAGGTATAGTCATCCTCGCGTTCGTGGTTGCGCAACCGCCAGTTCCAGCGATACACATCCTTGTCGTTGCCCCAGTCCTGCCAGGTGGGTTCGCCCCGAATAAAGCTCGTGAAGACCCAGTCGTTGTTGTCGGTGTATTCGTAGCGACTGGACAGCTCGAGCAGCTGGCCACCGCTGTCGCCGCGAAAGAATTTATCGAGGTAGAGCCGGCCGGGTAGGATCAGATCCTCATTGATCCCCTCGTTTCGCCCGTTGACCCGGGCCTCTATAAACTCGCCGGGGCAAGTCGGTTGCCCCATATAGCGCTCCATATCATAGCCCAGGTGGTCGCGATACCCACCGTTTTGCGACGCGTCGAAGCGGGCCTCCCTGTAACCGAACAGCAGGTTGTCACTGGGGAAAGACACTTCGTAACCGCGGTAGCCGCCGCCGCCCCGTCCGTAGGGACTTCCCGTGAACACCACGCCGCAGTTGTAGTATACCTCTTTCTCATCGAAAACAAAGGTACAGTTGACGGGGTCGTTGCTAAGGTGTGGCCGGTTGAACAGATTATTCAATTCGGCCGCGGTCATGACCACGCGATATCGGGGAAAGTTCGAGCTCCAGGCGCCGGACTCCACGCGATAGTCCGCGGGACGCGAGATGTCCGTCGGCCAGGTGTTGACTGCTCCCCGGCAGTCGGTTGCGGCCAGATAAAACGCCACGTTTTGACCGGCGGCGCGGGGAGGGATCGTGGCCGCATAAATTCCATCTCCCGCCACAAGGTCCCCGCCGGTTCCATCATCGCGCATCACCACCCGAATATAGGCCGGGTCAGCGTCGGCCTTGAAATAGACCACGGCCGAAGTGACGCCGTCGGGGTCATAGACCCGCGCGCGAATGGTGACGGAGTTGGCCGCCAGGGGAACGACCGGTGAGTGAGAGACTTTGCTGAAGACCGGTCCCAGATTGGCCCGGTAAGCCGAGTTCGTCGTACCCGGCGTACCGGTCAGCGTGGGAACGGGCAGGACGTGGGTTCTCTGCAACTGGTTGTTCCAGATACGCGTCAGCAGCAGGTTGGTTCCCCATTGCCACTTGGCCCAGAAACTGAGCGTATAGGTCTGGCCCGAGGGCATGGGGATGGCCGAATCCTGTTCGATGTGATTCGCCCCCGGATCGCCCGAAGCCGTGGTGATGATCTTGAGGCAGTTGCTGCCGCTGTGCGCCGTTTCCGACGTGACGCGGCTCCAGACATGCGTACCCATACAGAGCCAGTTGCCGATGCCGCTCTCGAACCCGCCGTTGGCCATGTATTCGGTGGCGCCGATGGTCAGATGAACGTCGTCAATCAGGGCCACGCCCTTGCCGAGGAGGAGCAGGTGCAGCTCGTGCAGTTCCGCGTTGGGATCGGTGTTGACCACCCCGGAGTACGTGAACTGCGTCCAGGCGGCTTTGCTCCTCTCATCGCTGGGCGCCCAGTTCTGATAGTTGCTGTTGTCCTGGCGCGGATCAATCAGCTCCAGGCTCGAACCGTACCCGTCGGCATACTCCGACCAGTGGCCGCCGTCGTAATACCTGACCTCGTTGACGATGTTGTGGTTGGCGTCGCGAAGGCGGATGCGGTCGCCGCCGTCGGCCAGCGTGCCGCTGGTGTTGCCCAACACGATCGAAGGCGACAGGCTGTAACGCGAAATCAGCCGATTCCGGTCCTTGGCCACCACCAGATAGCAGTGCGACCCAATGCTGGCGGTGGTGGGGAAGTCAAAGCGGATGGCGTCCGAGAGACTCCATCCCGCCAAACTGACCGGCGTTGCGCCGATGTTATAAAGCTCCACATATTCATCCGCCACATTGTTGGTCGGCGGATGGTACATGATCTCGTTGATGACCACCGACGTGGTCAGGGAGACCGCGTTGGCCGTGCCCGTCGAGGGCAGCATGTTGTACCAGTCATTCGAGCCATCGGGCCAGCGCCCGGTGCTCCAGTCCTTTGGACCGGGGTCAACCTCGCGCGCATCGAGGACCACATTGGCCGTGGGCGAGGTCAGCAGAACCCGGTCGCCCCAGCTCGTCATGGTGAAACCCAGCTGGGGCTGCAAAAAAGCGATCCGGCTGCGGGCCGCGATCATCGTGTTCGTCGTGATCTGATAGAGGAGCAGATTGTCGGGATTGTTGCTCAGATAGAATCGGCCGATGTTCAGCGGCGCGTTGGACGTGTTGTACAGTTCGATGAATTGCGTTCCCGAGGTGTTGAAGCATACCTCGTTGATGACCACCGGGAAAGGAATCGGCCCCGCCGGCGGAAAGCCGTTGTCGCGACCGGGCGTGCCGCCGGGCTGAAGCGACGCGCGCCAGTTGTCGGGATCGTTCGGATCGCCGCGCAGATTCAACTTCGCCAGCGAGTGGCCCGCCCCGTCGGCCGCCGTCGGCCATTTGCCCCCGTCGTCATAGTCCACCTCGGCCATGACGCCGCCGGCCGGATCGCGCAAAATGATGTGATCGGAATTGTTGTTCAGCGCCCCTAGAAACGGCCCGACCACGTTGCTGATCCCGTAGCGCGCCATGATCGTCGCCGGGTCGCGCGCCACCACCAGGTAGCTGCGCGGCTGCAGGATCGTTCCCGACGTGAAAACATAATCAATCCCCTCGTTGAACTGCCACCGGCTGAGGTCCACCCGGTGCGCCGTCTCGTTGTACAACTCCACCCACTCGTTGTGCAACTCATCCGTCTGTGGATGATACATGATCTCGCTGATGACGATCGCGGAAACGGGAGAGGAAATCAGTGAGGCAAGTCCGACGAGCAAGAACCATTTCGAACGCATGGACTCCATACCCCCCAGCAATCCAGGCTGGTAGAGCATCCTGCGGCTCGGCCCTTCCTTGCAGACGCTAGCCATTAGTTTCTGACAAACCGAAGAGAATGTCAATCTGAAAGCCGCAGCTTGGGGCGACCGCCAATGGACAATGAAAAATGAAAAACGGACAACTGACAACAGACAATGAAAAACAGAGACCGGACTTTTGACCTTTGACTTTAGACTTTCGCCCTCCGGGGCCACGGCTTCTCGTCAAGCGGAATCAGGGTCTCAAGTCGAAAGTCGCCAGTCCGGCTTCTGCTTTTCTGTTTTTCATTCTCCGTTGTCCGTTTTTCATTGCCCGTTCTTCCCGTCTTCCCTATTTCGCCGGGTAGGACTTCCACCCGCTTACACCCGTTCCGAGGGGAGCGGTCACCTCAATTGAAGCCGTACCCACCAGATTCTTGTCATAGTCGAGAAATTGCAGATTGAGTAGGTTCTTCCCCCGATGGAGCGGGAGCGCGACTCGCCATGCGGTGGCACCCGTCCAATCGAGATAGTTCTCCACCCCGTCCAGTCGAACCCACCTCACCTGGACGGGCGTCGCTCCCTCCAGCGTCACGTTTTGCGCGGGCACCGTGAAAGGGGCGCCGACGATTTCGCCGACGATAACGAAAAAACCATTCGACACTCTCTGGGGTAAGGGGTAGAAGCCCAGCCAAGGTTCTATGGATGCTCTCGTGCGGAGCGTGGTACGACAGCTCTACGATCAGGAGCTTCCACCCGACAGGGATCAGGCGGGATTATGGCGTCGGCGGCGCGAAAACGTTACGTGGTGGGGCGGCGATGGGCCATCGGGCAGGCCGATCCATCGGTCCTGCGACGTCTGGAGTCCGACGGAACGGTCTCGCCCCTGCTGGCGCGGGTATTGGCCGGCCGCAGCTTGACCACGCCCCAGGCTGCGCGTTCCTTCCTCGAATCGCGTCTGGCCGATCTGCTGAGCGATCCCTTTGCTCTGCGCGACATGGACAAGGCCGCCGATCGCGTGGCCGAGGCCGTTCGCAAGCATGAGAGCATTGCGGTTTTCGGCGACTATGATGTGGACGGGATCACGGCCACGGTTCTTCTGCTCCGCCTCCTGCGCTGGCTGGGTTCCGATCCCGTTTACTACATCCCCCACCGCGTGAATGAAGGCTACGGACTCAGCTGCGACGCCATTGACCTGCTGGCCGGCAAAGGCATTCGCCTCCTCATCACCGTGGACAACGGGATCACCTCGCTCGACGAAGTGGATCATGCCACCTCGCTCGGACTCGATTGCGTGGTCACCGACCACCACCTGCCGGGTCCGACTCTTCCCCGCGCCTCGGCGGTCGTGGACCCCCACCGGCCCGACTGCGCCTATCCCTTTCCCCACTTGTCGGGCGTGGGAGTCGCGTTCAAATTGGCCCATGCCGTTCTGCGCCGACTGGAAGTCGAAGGGAGCGAGGGCAAGGCCTTCCTCACCGCGCAACTGGACCTGGTGGCCCTGGGAACGGTGGCCGACGTCGTTCCGCTGACGGGCGAGAATCGGGCGCTGGTGCGGGCGGGTCTGGCGCGCCTGGAACAAACGGAAAACGCCGGTCTGGCCGCGTTGCTGGAGCTGTGCGACTGCGACACCCGGCCCTTCCCAGCCGATACGATCACGTTCTACCTCGCCCCGCGCCTGAACGCCGCCGGGCGGACCGAACATGCTTCGCTCGCCGTGGAACTTCTCCTGACGCCCGACCGAAATCGAGCCGCGGACCTGGCCCATCAACTCGACCAACTCAACGACCGCCGGCGCGCCGTGGAGCGACGCATCTTCGAGGAGGGTCTGACACTCATCCGTCAACAGTGCGACATGGAGAAGGATCTTCTCTATATCGTTCTCGGCCAGCAGTGGCATCTCGGCGTGATCGGCATCGTCGCCTCCAAGCTCAGCGATCATTTCGGGCGGCCGGTCGTCGTGTTGTCGGAATTCGACGGAACGGTGCGTGGTTCGGCCCGCAGCACTCCGCGGTTTGACATCCATGCCGCGTTGACGCGGTGCACCGACCTGCTCCAGACATTCGGTGGTCACGCGCAGGCGGCCGGACTTTCGCTTTCGGCCGATCGCGTCCAGTCGCTCCGCGAGCGTCTTAATGCGATTGCCGCCGAATCGCTTCGGGACGAACAGGAAGTCGAGGAACTGACGGTGGACTCGGCCTGCGAGGCCGAAGACCTCACTCTCGATGCAGTCAAGGATCTCCAGGCGCTGGAGCCTTGCGGTTATGGCAACCCCAGCCCCCTCTTTGCGCTCTTGAACGTTGACCTGATTCGCGAGCCGCGAGTCGTCGGGACGAGTCACCTGAAGCTGTTGGTGGCGGCGGGCCACCAGGATTTCGACGTGATCGGCTTCGGCATGGCCGGAGCGATCAACGACCTGCGCCAGATCGCCGGCCCGATTGACATTGCCTTCCGTCCGGTGATCAGCGAATGGGGCGGTACGCCGCGGGTCGAACTCCAGCTGTGCGACTTCCGCCCCTCGGAAGCGTAACGTTCGTAGTTCCGCCTTTCAGGCGGCAGTGAAACCCGCTGAAGCGGGGACTGCGAACGCAGTCCTCACACCGTCAGCAGCATTTCCAACATTTCGCGGTCGAGCTTGTGGCCGTCGAAGTCTTCATACTTGACGTCGGTACGGCCGCTGTCCACCCACCCGAACGACCCACGTAAATTCCACACGGCCCATCCCACGCCGTAGTCCTTCAGCATGGCGAACAGGTCGTGCTGAAACGCCAATGCGACTTTGTGCGGTGTGCGGTTGTAGACGCCGGTTTCGCCGCAGTGCACTCCGACGCCCTTTCGCATCAGGTCGAGCCAGGGGATGTAGCGTTTGCGAAGATACTCGCGGTCCCAGACCGTGTTGCCTTCTTTGAGCGGCCAGGTCGGCTCGGGCCAGGTGTCCGATCCGCGTGCCCACGACGCCTTGTAGTGGGTGAGATGAAAGGGTTGATAGGTGTGCATGCTTTGGGCGATTTTGAGGTCCACCAACTCGGGCATGGGCGAGTTGGCCGTGTTAAGGCCGTCGGCAATGACCAGGCGCTCGGGATCTTCTTCGCGAATCGCTCGGACCATGCGCGTAACCACCTTCTTGTGGTTCTCGACCGTCAGGCCACGGCCGCCCGGTCCCGGCGGCTCGTTCCAGAGGTTGAAGCTCACGATAGTCGAAGGGATGCCTTTGTAGCGGCGGGCAAACGTGCGCCAATGCAGCTCGCAAATCTCCTGTGCCTCTTCATCGGTCCAGAGATTGAGAGGTTCCGCGGGTGGGTTGACGCAGTAGCCCGGCGCGCGGTGGAAATTGATGTCCACGTGAATCTTGTAGCGCTTGCCCCACTCGACCGTCTGGTCAATGTCCTTGAGAGCCGACTCCTTGAACTTGCGCGTGTCGGGCCTCTCGCACCAGAAGCGATAGTCCATGGGCAGCCGGACGAAATCCATGCCCCACTTGGCGAGCCACTCGAAATCGCGTTCGACAAAAGGCCTGTTGGGAGGCTCGCCTTTGGCTCCCGCCGCAAACTTCTCCAAGAGATTGGCCCCGCGCCATCGCGGCAAAGCGTTCTTGGGAATGGGCGCCTCTTCGCCGACCGCTGAGCGTGTTCCTGCAACGGCGCCCGTCAGCACCGTGGCGGAAATCGCCCCCGCGCCGACTCGGGCCAGCATCTCGCGCCGTGTCATTTCTCTTCGTTCCATCATGACCCGCCTCCTCAAGGAATTCTCACCACAAAGACACCAAGGCACGAAGACACAAAGGAGAAGCCTTTCCGTTTGTTTTTGGTTTCAATTCATCCTTCAGCCTTCATCCTTCATTCTTCGCTTTAATGCTTTTCCGTTTCCAGATGCTTGGCATACTGTTCGGGCGTGAGCAGATTGCCGAGCTCGGCCGGGTTCGACATTTCGATCCGGATCATCCAACCGTCGCTGAAAGGCAGACGGCCGACCACGCCGGGATCGGCGGCCAATGCCCCGTTGACTTCGGTCACGCGGCCGCTGACCGGCGCATAAAGATCATAAACCGCTTTGACCGCTTCGATCACGCCGAACGGCTGGGATTGCCTGACCTCGGCGCCCACGGCGGGCAGCTCGACAAACACGATGTCGCGGTTCAGGGCCTCGACGGCGTATTCGCTGACGCCGACCGTCACCACTTTGCCGTCCACCCGTGCCCACTCGTGAGTTTTCAGATAGCGAAGGTTACTGGGGATCTCCATACTCGGGCTCTCCTGTTCAATATGGAACGCCGGCGGCCTCAAGCAGGAAGTGAGAGGTGAGAAGTTGGAGGCGGGAAAAGCGGCCTGGGGTTTCTTCGCTTTTCGGGTCTTTGACCTCGTCACTCTGATTTCCTCGCCCGGCCGCATCCCGGCCTCAATCCAAAATCCAAAATCGAAAATCCAAAATAGGAAGCCCCGGCGAGGCCGCCGGCGTTCCGTTCTTGGACTAGCGCTTGCGCGAATAAAACGGCCTGCGAATGACGCGGGCCGGAACCCTCTTGCCTCGAATCTCCACGGCCAGCGTCGTGCCGACCTGGGTGAAATGCGGGGTATAAATGTAGGCCATGGCGATTCCCCGGCCCAGCGTCGGCGAGAACGTTCCGCTGGTGACCTTGCCGACGTCGGCTTTGTCCATAAAAATCGCATAGCCGGTCCGCGGGACTGCGCGTTCTTCCATCACGAGGCAACACAGGAACTTCGTCTTTGCCTTCGCGCGCTCGACTAGGGCCGCGCGACCGACAAAATCCGGTTTGTCCAGCACGACGAATTTTCCCAGACCGGCCTCAAACGGTGAAGTCTCATCGTCGAGCTCGTTCCCGTAGAGCGGCATCGCCGCCTCGAGCCGCAGCGTGTCGCGGGCGCCCAATCCGACCGGCGCCAGCCCGCGACCCTGGCCGCGCTTCATCAGGGCGTTCCAGACCGCTTCGCACGGAGCCGCCTCCAGATACAGCTCAAAACCGTCCTCGCCCGTGTACCCCGTCCGCGACACCAGCATCCTCACCCCTGCGACGTCGGCTGCGTTGAAATGATAATAGGGAATCGGTCGCAGCGGGAATGGCGTCTCCTCCTGAAGGATCACCTCGGCCCGGGGGCCTTGAATGGCGATCATCCCCAGCCGCATGGAAGCGTCCTCGATTTCGACGTTTGCGCTGCCCCGATGGCGGTTCAGCCACTCGAACCCTTTGATTCGGTTCGCCCCGTTGATCACCAGGAGGATCTCTTCCTCTCCTCGATAAACCGTGATGTCATCCACGATGCCGCCTTGTTCGTTGCACAGGAACCCATACTCGACCTTTCCCTTGTCCATGGCCGCAACATCGGCGGTGGTCATCCGCTGGGCAAAAGCGATCCGGTCGGGGCCGGTCAGAACGATTCGCCCCATGTGACAGAGATCAAACAGGCCGGCGGCGTTGCGGACCGACTGGTGCTCGTCGGTGATGCTGGTGTATTGGAGCGGCATCAGCCAGTCGTGAAAATCGGTCATACGGCCACCGTGCTGCTGATGCCAACGGGTCAACGGGGTCTCATGCATAGCTTTCCATGCTTCTCCTGGAGCCAACTTGAATTGAGGCGGTTCACTTTTTGGCCGACGTCTGCCGAATGGGATTGGAAAGGGCCGCCGGGCGATTTTCAAGCGAGAAGATGAATAATTCCTCAAGGATAGACGAACACAAAACGCTGTCATATTAATGGGAGCGGAATGCTGTTGACACACATATCCCGTCCGTCATTGCGAGGAGCCGTTTTGCGGCGACGAAGCAATGACGGGAGAGGGCGGGACCCATGTCAACAATATCTTGCTCCGGGTAATAAGATAGCAAAAGTGCTCGCGGCGATTTGTACCACTATCTTCCAATTCCTTGTTTTCTTGCAAAGGTATCTCTTAAACATGGCGCATAAGATGCTTTGTGGCAATGTTCTACGAAGCTTTCGCGAAGGGGGTTTTTCGGCCTACAGCCTGCACCCTACAGCCGAAAGCCTCGTTTGGTTGCGGCCATGCCGCTCCCGGGAATTCGTGTGTTCTCGTTTAGTGCGATTTCCCCGGAGTCCAATTTCCTTGATCGCCCGGCCCAACCCGGTCCATCATCGCCATTGGGATGTTTAACAGGAGAAAAAACGACGCATGGTTTCGAACGACTTGAAAGAGAAACTCGAACGTCTGCGTGAGGCGTTTCGCAACTACGGTTCCGCACTGGTCGCCTATTCCGGCGGCGTGGACAGCACCTTTCTGCTCAAGGTGGCCGTCGAAACGCTCGGCCGCGACAAAGTTCTCGGTGTGACCGCGCGCTCGGAGTCACTGACCAGCCGCGCCTTCGAACTGGCCTGCCAGATTGCGCGCGAGCAGAACTTGCCCCAGGAAGTCGTCACTTATTCCGAGCTGGAAATCGAAGGCTATGCCGACAACCCTCTCAACCGCTGCTACTTCTGCAAGAGCGAGTTGTTCCACCGGATGCGGGAGCTGGCCGATGCGCGCGGGCTGGCGGTCGTGGCCGAAGGGAGCAACGCCGATGACGTGGGCGACTTTCGACCCGGTATGCGCGCGGCCGCCGAGTTGGGGATGAAAAGTCCCTTGCGCGAATTGGGTTTTCGAAAAGAGGAAATCCGCGCGCTCAGTCTCGAGATGGGATTACCCAACTGGGACCGTCCCTCCGAGGCCTGTCTGGCTTCGCGATTCCCTTATGGCGAGCGCATCACTCATGAGAAACTCGGCCAGGTCGAGCAGGCCGAGAGCATCGTTCGCGAGCTGGGATGCCGGCAAGTCCGCGTTCGCCACCACGGCAAGGTCGCGCGGATCGAGGTCCTGCCCGACGACATGGCCCGCCTGCTCGATCCGGCGGCGCGCCAGAACCTCGTCGCGCAATTCAAAAAGATTGGCTTCCACTATGTCACGCTCGATCTCCAGGGCTACCGGACCGGCAGTATGAACGAACCGATCGCCGCGGAGATACGTTCCACGACGCGATGATCAAGGCAAGAGCAAGAAGGCAAAAGCAAAAAGGCAGAAGTAAAAAGAAAACGAGCCACCGGTGTTTTTCGGCCGAAGAGAAAACCATTGACCCGTTGAAAAACCGGGGGCTTTTTTACCTGAAACTTGAAACCTGAAACTGCTTTTCGCTTGCCCGTGTTCACTTTCGACTTTCGACTTTTCACTTTTGCCTTCTCTTCGTTTGCGGGAGCGTTCTCGATGACTGAACCCATCAAAGCGGGTCTGAAGGTTCTGGCCATCGGCGCCCACCCCGACGACGTCGAGTTCACCTGTGCCGGAACCCTCGCACTGCTGGCCGAGCGCGGCTGTTCGATCGTCATCGCCACTCTGTCATCGGGCGACTTGGGAAGCGTGGAACTCTCTCCCCTCGAAATCTCGGCCGTCCGGCGGCGGGAGGCCGAGCGGTCGGCGGCGATCATCGGCGCGATTTACTGCTGTCTGAACTTCCACGATTTTGGAATCTACGTGGACGATCAGGCCAATCGCCGCGTCACCGAGTTGTTGCGCAGCGCCCGCCCCGACGTGGTGTTTGCCCCATCGCCCCAAGACTACATGGCCGATCACGAGAACACCAGCGCCCTGGTCCGAAATGCCTGTTTCTATGCCTCCGTGCCCCACTACACCACGCAACTGGAGATCGGCGCAGCCACCCCGACCGAGCAAATTCCCGTCCTCTACTACTGCGACCCGGTCGGCGGGACGGACTTTCTCGGCCACCCCATTCGCCCAACCTTGCTGGTAGATATTTCGGAGACCATTGACATCAAGAGCCAAATGCTCGCTTGCCACGAGTCGCAGCGCGAGTGGCTGCGCCACCAACATGGTGTAGATCAGTACATCGAGGAAATGCGCGCCTGGGCGGTCGAGCGCGGCCGCCTGGCTGGCTGGAATTTCGCCGAAGGCTTCCGCCAGCACTTGGGCCATCCCTACCCAAACGTGGACGTTCTGGGCACGCTTCTCGGCGAGAGCGTCCAGCGCGCGTGACCCCGTCGCGCTGTGCGAAAGAGCGACAAATCGTTCCATTTGGTACAACATTCGGATGTGCTGGGTACCTGCGGGCGTGTTTCCTCTCGAGAATCCGGCCACTGGAGTTGGATGTTCTCGATGGCCACTCCGACCAGCTGTCGGCCCGAATATTGCTCCTCCCGCCTTCACGGGTTTCGTGTCCTCGTGTCTCTGGGGCGGCCCGGAGAGTGACGCTTCACACTCGGCGGGCCCTCTGGCCACGCAGGATACGAGGCCGTACAACAAATATTCGGCAGCGAAGGAGAGGAACAACGATGGGCAGGAAACAAATCATGGTTCTGACGGCGCTGTTTTGCTCCGTGGCACTGCTCACGTTTGCCGCGCGCGGTGGCGGAGGCAAACGCCAGGGGCGGGCTGGCGGCGGGCGCAAGGCGGGGCAAGCGGTCCAGGCGACGGCCGCCACACAGGTCGCCAAATTCGTGGCCAAAGACGTCGGTCTGGCCGCGGACAAGACCGACAAGTTCGTGGCAGCTTTCGTGACCGATCGCCAGTCGGCGCAGCAGCGTCTCCTGGAGGCCCGGAAAACGAAAGACCGCGCACAAACGCAGAAGGCTCTCGAGGAAAACCGCAAAGGCCTCGATGCGGTTCTCGCGGACAGCCTCACAGCCGACCAGGCCAAGAAGGCCAGAGAATATGATCTGGAAGCCCTGGAGCAGTCGGTCGGCGGGTTGCTGGCCGCGAATGTCGAAGAGGCCAAAGTCGAGCAGGCGGTTCCCGTGCTCGCAAAATATCAGAAGGCGGCGGCGGAACTGATCGCCAAGGCGCGGGCCAAAGAAATCTCGCGCAAAGAGGTTCCGGACAAGGGAAAAGAATTGCGCGACTCGACGGCCAAAGAGTTGGAGCCGATCATCGGAAAAGATGCGGCCACCACGTGGCAGGAGTCGCAGCGAATGAGCGGTCCTATCGGGAAGGCCAAGGGCGGCGAGACGCGTGCCAAGGGCGCTCGGAACAAGGCCGGCGCCCCCGCTGAACCCGTTACGCCGGTTGCACCGTAGGGCTGCACCCACGCGAATCCGGCGCGTCGTCGCGCGGTCACACAGTCCGCGCGTTGACGCCGTATCCAAACCTGCCTGGTGCGGGCGCTCGACCCGCTCCAGGCGCTTGTTTTTCCCGAAACGCGCCGCGCGCCCAGCCAGGCGCCGCTCCCATTCTACGTTTGGCCTTCGCCTTTTCCGAAAACCAGCGAGCAGTTGTTGCCGCCAAAGGCGAACGAGTTCGAGAGCGCGACGGCGAACCGCGCCGGTCGCGATTGGTTCGGAACGACGTCGAGTGGGCACAGCGGATCGGTCTGCTCGTGATTGACCGTGGGCGGCAGGACCTGCCGCCGGAGCGCGCACGCCGTGGTCACAGCTTCCAGCGCACCGGCGGCGCCCAACGCGTGTCCGAGCTGCGACTTGGTCGAACTGACCGGTGGACAGTGGCCGCGCCCCTCGCCGAACACCCGCAGAATCGCCGCCGCCTCCGCCACATCGTTTTGCGGCGTCGCGGTGCCGTGCGCGTTGATATAACCCACGTCGGAAGGCGCCAGGCCGGCATTGTTCAGCGCTGCGATCATCACCGCGGCCGCGCCCTTGCCGGTCGGATCGGGCGCCGTCATGTGGTGGCATTCCGTGCGAATGGCGTAGCCTCGGACGAACAAATCCACCGAGCGGCCGCGCCTGCGCGCCTCCTCGGCACGTTCCAGGACGAGAAAGCCCGCTCCTTCGCCCAGCGACAGGCCATTTCGCTTCGCATCAAAGGGCCGGCACGGTTCCGGATCAACGGCGCGCAGCGAGTTGAATCCGGCATAGGTCAGCTCACAGAGAGTGTCGGTCCCGCCCACCAGCGCGCAATCCGCCCGCCCCGAACGAACCAGGTCGAACCCCCACCCGACAGCCATCGAACTGGAGCTGCACGCCGTGGCGAACGTGGCCCGTTCGCCCCGCAGCCCGAAAAACTGAGCCAGCACGTCGCCCGAATAGTTGGGCGCGTAGGGGACCAGGTCAAGGGCATCCGCGCGGGCGCCGGCCAGCCGGCTCGAAACGAATCGTTCGGTGGAGAGCATCCCACCGACACCGGCGCCCAAGACCACGGCGATTCTCTCGGGGCGATAGTAATCCTGCGGACGACCGGCGTCCTCCAGCGCCTCGGCGGCGGCGGCCAGAGCCAGTAAATCACTGCGCGAAAGATGACGAAGTGACTGCGCGGCAACGGGGACGCGCGACTCGAAGCCGCGCACCTGCCCGCCGATTTTTGTTCGATGACGCGAGGTATCGAACAGATCCAGGGGCCCGATCGCGCAGTGGCCCTGCACGATCCCTTCCCAATGTGAAGCCACGTCGCATCCCAACGGCGAGACGATCCCAAGGCCGGTGACAGCAACCGAAGGATGAAGGATGAAGGATGGAGGATGAACCGGCACGATGAATCTACCTCACCCGTCTGTCGGTCCTCGGCGATCTCCCGGTTCTCGGCCTTTTCCGTTTTACTTCATCCTTCATCCTTCCGCCTTCATCTTTCTTCTTCAGGGTTTCTTCGGACGCAGCACACTGGGAGCATAGGCGGGCCGGGCCAACAGGCGTTCGACCATTCCCGTGAGCAGGGGATACTGGTCGAACAGCCGCATGAAATCGGTGTGGAGACAATAGTATTTCTCGACGGCGCCCACCGCTTCGTCCAGATCGTTGCGCCCCACCTCGCCTTCGCCGCGCGTGGCGGCATAGGCCAGGGCATACCAGCGGATCAGCGCCACGAACACAAGCAGGAATCCGTAACCTTTGAGCAGCGGCGTCGCCACAATCGCATCTTTGCGAAACAGCGAATGAAGGCAAAAGCCCGTGAGCGTGTGAACGAAATAGGGATCGCTCCAGTCGGCGCGCACCGCCCTCAGGCGCCAGACCGACAGCCGTTCGTCCAGTGGCGGCATCCGGAACGACCCCAGTCCGCCCATGTGTCGCACGTACTGATAGAGCAAGTAAGCGGTGCGTCCCAGGCGGCCTCGGCGTCGCGCGTCGAACGCGCTGCGATAGGTGATCAGCAAACCGATCAGAGCGCGATGGAGACGCGCCGACCCCCGAGCCTTGCGCGCGATGGCGATGACCCGGCGATACTTGTCGTCGCCGAGGAGCTGGACCAGGCGCTGAATCCGGGCGTCGGTGGACGCCTCCGCATCCGGCGCCCTCTCGTGCACCGTGCGCTCGAGCAGTTGCAGCAGGACGTATCCCGCAATCAGCCGGTCATCGAGCGAAAGCGTCTCGAGCACCAGCAGGTCGTTCAGGCACGACTCGATCTGGAGGTACGTATCGAACTGAATCGGCAAGCCGTCCGACAGCTCAATGGGATCGGCGATGGCTTTCACACTGTGGGCGCGGGCGAAACTATCCGCCAGTTCCTGGCGCTGCTCGGCCAAGGGCCGACCCCGATTGGCCCGCACGCTGGGGCACGCCATCGAGAGCCCCACGAACACCCCGCCGGGCGTACACACGTAACGAAAAGGGAAATCGCGGCAGGTTTGCGGTTTGGCCGCCGGGCCAAAGTTGGCGTGGATCACGCAGCGCCGACTGGGTTCGAGAAAAATGCACCGTCCCGACATCCGCCGCAAGGCCAGACCGCCCTGCGCCCCCTCACCGCGCTCGGTGTAATGATCGGCGTCCAGATACTTGGGCGAAATACTGCTCAGCGGGAGTGATTTCAACCGCGCCAACGACTCTTCGTCCAGCGGGATCTCCCAGAAATCCTCGCAGCAACGGCCCGAATTGTGACACGAGAAATTCATCTCTTCCGGCAGGTGTAGCTGTCCGGGATCGAGGGCCTGACGGACTTGACGCGCTGTTTCGCGGCTATTATTCGCCATGGAGTCAAAAGAAGCGTTTGACATCTACCACCTACCGGTCTATACGTACGGAAAGTGTCGAGGGGTTGTAAACCCCTAAAATGTTTGTTTCGGCGGAAAGCGGCCGCCGAAAGGAGTAACTTCAGCATGGATCTTTCCGCAGGGTTCATCAATATGCCGGGTGGATCAGAATGGCTCGTCATTTTTTTCATCATTCTGGTCGTCTTCGGTCCCAGGAACTTGCCGAAGATCGGGCAGGCGATCGGGCGCGGCATCCGCGAATTCAAGGATGCCAGTGAAGGGATCACGCGCACGATCGAAGAAGAAGTGGCTGCTGCTGAGCGTAAAGAACAAGCCAGCCAGGAGACAACCCGTTCCACCCCCACATCGGAGCCCCCCCACGAGTCCTCCGAACAACACACGGATCACAGTGGATCGGATTAATTTCCGCGCCCTTCCTCTGCCCCAGTGACAAGTCCGATGTTGACGTCGGACCGTTGTGGTGGCAAATGAATTGTCTCAAAGGGTAGGGTTGGCCCCGGTCTTGATCGCGGGGTGTGGATCGGCAAGCGAGGACATAGTCCTGTGAAGGGTTTCTTGGAAAGACGAAAAGTCCGACGCTGGCATTCGGACAATCCGCGGCGGGAAATGACCTTCCTCGAACATCTCGGCGAGCTGCGAGGTCGGTTGATCATTGGCTTCGTCAGTATCTTCTTCACCACCATCGTCGGGGGCATCTTCTTTGCCCAACCGATGCTCGACGTGCTGACCCGTCCTTTCAATCAGGCCAAGCCCGCCCCCAAGCCCGAGGACATGCTGGTCATTCACATCGCGCCGGACGGAACGCTGCACGCGATCAACGCCGGCGAGTTGAAAGAGGGGCAGCTTTCCAAACAATGGGTAAAGATCGTCGGTCCCCGCGGAAGCGGCGAGACCCTGGTCGGACCCGGAACGCAACAGGGCCTGGTCGCACTGACCCTGATGGCGCCGTTCCTCCTGCTGATCAAGGCGGCCATTATCATCGGCATCGTGTTTGCCATGCCCATCTGGCTGTGGCAGCTGTGGCTCTTTGTGGCGCCCGCCCTGACGACCTTTGAGCGCCGGACGGTTCGGCCCGTGTTGCTGGCCGGCATTTTTCTGTTTCCGATCGGGGTGGCTTGCGCCTATTTGCTGTTCACCCTGACCATGCCTTATCTTCTGCAATACGCTTCGTTCATTTCCGGCGTCCAAATGATGCCCGACATCCAGAAGTACGTCAGTTTTGCGTTGAATCTGATGCTCTCTTTCGGATTAATCTTTGAGGCGCCATTGGCGCTGGTGATCGTGGTGCGCATGGGCTTTGTCTCCACCGCCACCCTGGCGAGGAGCCGTCCCTATGCCGTGGTGATTATCTTTATCGTGGCCGCGATCCTGACCCCGACCACGGACCCGTTCACGTTGATTGGGATGGCGCTGCCGATGTTGCTGCTGTATGAGATTTCGCTCTGGGTATGCCGGATCGTCGAGCAAAAGACCAAGGCGGCCGAAAAGAGAGCCGTCCGCGCGGGGGAAGTAAAGGCAGAGTGAACCGACTGAAACGTCCGAGGAGGGCCGGTTTCGTCGGCCCCAACTGACCCGAGGGAAACGGCCGATGCGTGCTTGCTGGGCTGCCCTCATCCATCTTTCCTCCGCGAAAGAAGGCCGTCTTTCGACGATCCTGCAATCCATCGGTCTGGCGGTCTGCTCCGGCGATTGGGAGCACGCCAGCCAGCCTCGGCCCGACGATCCGCCTTTGCTGGCGATTGTCGCGCTCGAAGACTACGCCCGGAAATGCTCCACGCCGGGGTGGTTTCAATCGGCCGCCCCCCCGCCGCTGACGGTTCTGATCGGGGCGGGTTCACGCACTCCCGAAACCCTTGGTCTTCAGCTCCGTCACGACGTGCTCAACGTAATCCCCGAAGCGCTTTACGACGACCGGCCCTGCCTCGAGCGCGTTCTGCGCGGATTCGTCTTTCCCGACGAGCTGTTCGACATCCGGCGGTTTGCCGCCGAGCAATCGGTGATCAAGCGATTCACGGTCACCACCCTGCCGGAAAAGCATCAGGTCGCCGAAGACGCGGTGGCGCTGGTCGAGCCCTATGCCGCGGCGCGACGCCACCTCCGCGATATTCGACTGATCGTCAACGAACTGATCAACAACGCCATCTTCCATTCGTTCCTGAGTCCCAGTGGCGCCGCCAAGTATTCCGCACGGCGCTTCCAGACCCTCGAGGTGGGCGAATCCGTGGTCGTCGAAGTGGCCGTGGCGGACGAAGCGGTGGTGGTGGCCGTCGAAGACAATTGCGGCACACTCAGTCCGCACGAAGTCCTCAAGTATATGCAGCGCCAAACCACCGGCGAGGGCCTGTATGACAGCCACGGTCGCGGGTTCTATCTGATGACGAACCTCACCGACCATCTGAGCGTTTGCCTGGAGCCCGGCAAGCGGACGCGCATCGTGGCCCTCAACCACGCCGGCGCCTCAACGCCCGTCGGCAGCTTGAACTTCTTCATCGCGGGCTGAAGCCGTTATCAGCCGGACGCTCCGATCACCCAGCAGACTCGATCCGTCAGAAACGCCGTTTGGAGTGCGGCGGCACGATTCTGCAATGATTATGGTGCGCGTCATCAGCCCGTTCCGACCGGCCGGGGTTTGATCGCTCCTCCCGCGGTGAAAGCTATGTTGCGAGTTCTTGAGACCCGCCGTGCGGCATTCAATCTACTGTTGAGTGTCGCGGCGCTTTTGCAGAAGCATCGAGGCGATCTTCATGTTCGAACGCGATGGCGGAGGAAACTGCGGTGAACATCTCGGGCCTGAAGGATCAACTTCGCAGCACCGACGGACGGAACGCTCTGGCGCGCCTCTACGGCACGGCTGATGCCGTCCGGGAACAGGTCGCGCGTTACGAGAATCTGCTCGACGTCTTCGAGGGCCGCTTCCCTTCCGCGGGCGACGACATCGCCGTTTTCAGCGCGCCGGGCCGCACCGAGGTCGGCGGCAACCACACCGATCACAACAACGGTCGCGTCCTTGCCGCCGCAATCAATCTCGACACGATCGCCGTTGCCGCACCCACGTCCGACGGCATCATCACCCTTTTTTCGGAGGGCTATGACGAGCCCTTTGTGGTCAACACGACCGAGCGCAGACCCCGCGACGAGGAACAGGGAACCTCCAACGCTCTGATCCGCGGCGTGGCGGCGCGGCTGAGCGAGCGCGGGTTTCGCGTCGGAGGGCTTTGCGGTTGCGTGACCAGCGATGTCGCCGTGGGTTCGGGCTTGAGCTCCTCGGCCGCGTTCGAGGTTCTCGTCGGAACGATCCTCAATCATCTCTACAACGGCGGGGCGCTCGAGCCGCGCGAGATTGCTCTGGCCGGCCGCCACGCCGAAAACCATTTTTTCGGCAAGCCGTCCGGCCTGATGGACCAGATGACCAGCGCGGTGGGCGGATTTGTGACGATAGACTTTGCGGAGCCCGGCAATCCCGTCGTGCGCCAGGTGCGGTTCGATCTCGCCGCGAGCGGTCTTTCGCTGGTGGTCACGAACACCGGCGGCAGCCACGCCGATCTCACGCCCCATTATGCGGCCATCCAGCGCGAAATGCAGGTGGTGGCCCGGTCGTTGGGAAAGGACTCCCTGCGCGGGCTCTCCGCCGAGCGCCTTCTCGACCAGGTCGGTCGGCTGAGGTCGCATCTGAGCGACCGCGCGATTTTGCGGGCGCTCCATTTTTTCGGCGACAATGAGCGGGTGGTCGAGCAGGTCGCCGCTCTCGAATCGGCCGACGTCGCGCGTTTTCTCGCGCTGGTCAACGAATCGGGCCAAAGCTCGTGGATGCTGTTGCAGAACTGCTACGTGCCCAGTCAGCCGGA
>Ga0315282_10005979_pt1 | contig 20511 bp, 13 predicted proteins | sample YL17G07_20_MG_FD_203693 | JGI IMG/M metagenome (GOLD analysis project Ga0315282, IMG submission 203693) | Sediment microbial communities from Yellowstone Lake, YNP, Wyoming, USA - YL17G07_20 | ecosystem: Environmental > Aquatic > Freshwater > Lake > Sediment | place: USA: Wyoming | collected... | reverse complement strand
ACTCCTCTCGCGTAAAAGGCCACGGGGTCGCTATCGATGTAATCGGGAAGCCGGATGTATTTGTTATAATTGTTCCCCGTAATGAAGGAGTAATACGCGCCCACAGTAATGTCGAGTGGCAAAACGAAAGAGCCGACGATCTTGAAGATGTGCGTGGGATCAATGGTCAGCCGTCCGTCGGCATTGATCTGATAGTTGGGGTTGCTCCAGAGCGTGGATGCCCCCAGGCTCGAAGTTCTTCGCTCCGCGTATTCTCCCCAGGCGTTATCATCCGAACCCCAGGCTTTGCTCAGGACGTACGAAACCTGGAGCTGCCAGTTATTCGAAAACCGTTTTGTTAAAGAAAATTCAATTCCCGCGTAGTTCCTGGCCGGAGTGAAGCCGACGATATTGGGGAACCCAGCGCCGTAATTTTTTCCTCCCTCGGGGTTCGTGATGAGAAATTGATTTTCTCCCGGGTTCAATCGCTTATAGACATTATAGGTGCCGCCCGAGACCGGATCGGTCCACTGCACGGGTTCCCATCGGCCGGTGAGGTTCACCCGATCAATAAAATCGTGATTCGTTCTGTAGATGAACGTGGCTCCCGCCGACAGGTCTTTCAAAATCTCTCTTTCGACACCGACCGTATACTGATTCATGTAAGTCATTTTCAGGTTCGGATCGACGGTGTAGGTCTTGGGGTCCCAACGCTGTATCCACTGCAAGACCCATTGGTCTCCGTACGTCCCCGGAGGCAATCCCTGTTTTTCCGCCAGGGCGGGGCCCCAGATCGAAAAGGACATGTCTCCCTCCGGATTGAGATGCAAATAGAACATGCCCATTATTCCGTGATAGTATTTCCCATAATGAAGCTTGATGGCCGTGGAGTGGTCTCCGAGGGGATCAATCGTGATTCCGAGGCGCGGGGCGATACCCAGCTTCGGCTTGAAAACGGTTCCCATATTCTGGAGAGTGCCTCTCCAGCTATCGACCCTAAGTCCCGGGTTGATCTTGATGCGGTCGCTCAAAGACCAAGAGTCCTGTATGAAACCGTCGATTCTCTGCGTTCTGGGTTCGGCGTTGTAGCCCCCCCAGCCCCACAGGTAATAGGGCGCTCCCGCCAAATCATAGTACAGCTTGCCTCCCGGATAGCCACGTTTATTACGGAGCCAGGAAGACTCGAATTCGACTCCGACCTTGAAGTCATGGGAGCCCTTGATGAAATCGTCGGCGTGATGGCTGACTGAGGTATTGATCTGGAAGCGGCTCCTGGGAATATCCCAATACTCCCAATAATTTTGAGAGAGATAATTGGTCGCCAGATCATAGTGGGGCGGTATATCGCCCTGAGGAAGTATCCATGTTTCCTTCTGGATGTATCCTCCAAACTTGGCTTCCAAGAACGTGCTTGCGGAAAAGATATGAATATATTGGGCATTGAATAGAAATTGATGACCTCTTCGGCTGGGTGTCGACTCGGGAGCCTGGAAAGGACTGGCCTCAATATTGCTTCTTTCGACGTGGCTGTATTCGAGAAAACCCATGAGCCTGTTGTCGGCATTCATCTGCCAGGTCAACTTGCCCATGGTCCTGGGCTGAATCCGAAGCTCTCCCCCAGGTTCATAAACCCGATTATGAACCTTGCTTCGATAGTATTTCCCGGAACTGAAAAACCAAAGCTTGTCTTTGATGACGGGGCCGCCCAAATTGAAATGGACAGTTTCGACTTCGTCGAACTCCTGCCGCTTCAGGTCCGGATTGTTCGTGTTGGAGCTGTTCCAGGCCTGCGGCTGAAGATAAAAATCAAACAGGCCGCCGAAGGTATTCCCTCCGGACTTGGTTACGGTCTCGACAACGACTCCGCCAAAGCCGTCGTATTCGGCGTTCGCTCCTACCCCTTCGATCTTCATTTCTTGAATCGAATCATAGTCCAGGCGCACTTCTGCTTCTCCCGCCTCTGGACTGTTGATCCGGACGCCGTCGATCAAGAAGCTATTGGCCAGGCTCTCGGAAGCCCCAAAGGCCGATTCTCCCGAGACACCGGGCGCCAATCCCAGTTGGTCTCTCATCTCTCGGGTCGATGGGATTTGTTGGAGATATTCATTCTCCATCACCGTCACGGCTGTCTGCGAATCTTTGACGTCGATGAGCGGGGCCTGGCCGATGACCGCGATGGTGGCTTCGAGCTTGCTCACGGTCATGACGAAATCGACCGTCAGAGTTTCCCCGACCCTCACCCGGACGTCTTCCTTCTTCTGAGGATTAAAGCCCGAAAGCTTGGCTTCAGCCGCATAGACTCCCGGGAGAAGGGCTACAAACCTGTACCGGCCTCGATCATTGGTGATCGCGCTCTGACCTCCCCCGATCAGAGCCGGCGAGGAAATCGTAACCTCGACGCCTGGAAGAGGTTCCCCCTCGGCTGTCGTGACTCTTCCTTCGATGACACCGCTCTGCTGGGATTGAGGAAGAGCAGGCCCGTAGGAAATCATCAAGAGAAGGAAGAGGATGCAGAAAATTCTTCCTGCATTTTTCATGAATCGACCTCCTGTCTTTTATTTTTTCTTGTTTCTGGCCTTCCTGGCAGGCCTTTGCTTTTCCAGGTTGCGTTTGCAGGAAACGATGTGCCCCTTGATCGTCTTGGCCGCTTTCTCAGGTTCCCTGTTCTTGATGCACTCAAAAACCACCCAATGGCTCTTCGCCGCCGACCTCCTCGACGCCTCATTCCTGGCGTGATCATAAAGGAATGAACGGAGGTGGTTGTTGATCACATCCAGAATCTTATTAAAAAGAACGTTTCCGGAGATCTGAGCGATCTTTTGATGGAAGATGAAATCGAGCTCCCCGAATTTGAGAGGATCATCGAAGAAATTCTCCGCCTTCTGCAGAATATCCTCCAAGACGACGAGATCATCCCCCGATCGTCTACGAGCCGCTAAGAAAGCGCTTCGCTCTTCTATGGCTAACCTCACCTCCATAAAATCTTCGTACAAACACGCACTCTTGGCCGACATAAACGGTACAAAAATATTGGTAAAACTGGTGCTGCTCATCTCCTTGGCGACGTAGGCACCTTTCCCCTGGATGACCTCGATGATGCCCAAGGCTCTAAGCCGGGCCAGGCCTTCGCGAAGGCTGAACCGGCTGATGTTGAGCTCCTGCTGCAATAAACGCTCGCACGGGAGCTTCTCTCCCGGGACGAGACGCCCTTCTTGAATCTTCTTGATGAAATGGTTGACGACCGCTTCAGAGGTCGACAGCCTCTTGAGGATGGGTTCAAAGCTCGTACCACTGATATTAATCATCAGACCGCCTTTTTTTTAGAAATTATATAAAAATCCGATGTCTGTCAAGCAATTTTTTCCTTCATTATCGATAACAATTAAATACTGAAAGGGCGTGCTCCAAGAGGAGAGATCTCGGCTCAGGGAAGAGACCCCGGAAAATATGATTAAAGCGCGGCAGGGGCGGACTGATTTCAGCCGGCAGGTTTATTTCTTTTACCTCGCTGCAGAAATTCAAACCTTTTCTGGCCGCAGGCTGGACACTTCGTTAATCCGTTTCTTATTTTAACGAGCTCGCAGCTTCCGGTCCAGACATCGATGTTAATCAGTCCTCCCAGAAGCGCGTCATTTCTCTTGACGAGCAATTTTATTCCTTCCGTGACTTCCAGGGACGCCACGATGCTGACTGCGGTCCCCAAGATTCCGAAAGTCCCGCAATAAGGAAAATCCCCGGGTGTCGGCAGTTCTGGAACGATGCACCGAAAGCAAGGCGTTTCTCCTGGGATAATGGCAAAACACAAACCTCGGGTCTCCATGATTCCTCCGTAAATCCAAGGCACACCGAGTTTTAGGCAGGCATCGTTGATGAGAAATCTCGTTTCAAAATTGTCTGTTCCATCAAAGACGAGATCGGTGCCCTTTATGAGATCTTCTATATTTTCCGGCGAGATTTCAGCGACAATCGGTTCTATGCGCACTTCCGAATTGATTCTTCTTAATTTTTCAGCCGCGGCCAGCGATTTGGGCGAGCCTCTTTTAACATCTTCTTCATCAAAGAGAATTTGCCGCTGGAGGTTATCCAGTTCGACGAAGTCGCGGTCGACGATGGTCACGCTTCCCACCCCGGCTCTCACCAGACAGTTAGAAATCATGGAACCTAGTCCACCACAACCTGCGACGACCACGGACGAATTTAGAAGCCTCTTTTGTCCTTCTTCCCCGATTTCTTCAAGAAGGATTTGTTTGCAATAGCGATTCTCTTGTAACCGGTCAGGCATACATTCCTCTCTCTTCGATAATCTAGGATCGTCCCCCATTTTTCAGGTTTTTTATAAAGTCTTCAAGTATTGCCTTTAGTCGATAGATGTCTTCATATTCGATAAGGCTGATACTTGGATATTCGATTCTGGAAAGGCCCCTGATCATGGTTGATAGGCTGTTTTCCCAGTAGCCCTTCTTGTAGAGAGCGAGAACCGGTATCGGACTTAATCCTATTCTCGGCCGGAGGTAGGCGTGGGCGAATTCTATCCCGGTTCCGAGGCTGGGAGTGGAAACCTCGAAGACGGCGCCGTCGATATCGCCCTCGACGAATTCTATCATCTTGTTTCTGACAAAGACCAAACGATCAATCCCCGTGAGTGGCGTCGGTCCTATCGCTTTTTCCTGCAGACTGATGATTTCGTCTCGGGTCCGACCACCCGTGTGTTCAGTGCAAATCGTGACGCCTTTGGCCTTCAGAGTGGCGAGGATGTGCCTGTAGATGTCACCCCGTTCCCCAAGGTCTTTGTGTCCCTGAATGGCCGCTCCGAAGAAGATTTTCATAAAAATGTCCTCCTAAAGACCGAGTGTTCATTCTAAGCCATAATGAACCAAAATGGAACAAAGGAATCTCCGCGATTAGTCTTTTCCCGAAATCATTGTTATAATCGGAGACCGTTGAATGAAATGACGAACGGATCTTCTGAACTGCGAATCTTTCTGCGGTGCGGAGTCAAACGAGGAGCGACAGATGTCAGAAAATCATCAGGCTTGGATTCCTGAAATAAGCGGTGATTGGTGGCAGATCGCTGGAAATCCGGATTTGGGCAAATACCAGAAGGCTGATCAACAGCCGCTGGATTTCGCCATTTGGAAGGCCGTAGACAGCAGCTGGCAGTTGTGGTCTTGCGTCCGCCGGACCGGCTGCGGCGGACGCCATCGACTTTTTTATCGCTGGGAGGGCGCCCAACTCACTGATCGCAACTGGCAGCCCATGGGCATTGCTATGATGGCTGAGCCGAATTTTGGCGAGACAGAGGGAGGACTTCAGGCTCCCTATGTCGTCCGGAAAGCTGCCGCTTATTATATGTTTTATGGGGACTGGGTGCACATTTGCTTGGCCAAAGGCTGGGACGGGAAAACCTTTGCTCGGCACTTGAATACCGATCAGCTAGCCGGATTATTTGCAGAAAAGCCGGGCACGAGCTCCCGGGACCCGATGGTAATGACCTATCGGGACCGCTACTATATGTATTATACAGCTGTCCCGGAAGAGAAAGGGGCCATATACTGCAGGATTTCAACAGACCTTGTAAGTTGGGGAGACTCCTTCATTGTTTCTTCAGGAGGAAGCGCAGGGGATGGTCCATCTGACGCGGAATGCCCATTCGTTTTCTACAGGTCCCAAGATTATGCTTTTTATCTTTTCCGGGCTCATCCGGACAAGAAGAGCGGAGAATACAGGACTTCAATTTACCGATCTGAGAATCCTTTGGATTTCGGCGTGGAGTCTGACCGCTGCCTTGTCGGGAGCCTGCCGTACGAGGTCGTGAGGATCATCAAAGATGGGCCGGAGTTCTTCATTTCCTCCCTGAATGCGGATTATACAGGGATCAGGCTGGCCAGGATGAGCTGGGTTCCGGTTTAGAATCCGGCCTCCTATCTTAACCAAGATCAGAGACGGACTCTCCTCTTCGCTGCCTAAATTATGACATTAGAATTCCAGTCTCAAGGCCACTCGGAAAGTTCTGGGGTTTGTGATGCCCCAGACGTATCCGAACTGGTATTGCGTGAATGGGTTCAGGCGCGTCTGACCGCTCGTTATCGTGCCGGCGTTGAACACATTGAAGACGTCGACGAGCGCTCCCACTCTGGTTTTTCCAAACCGGAAGAATTTTTCAAGCCTGAGATCAAGATTATGTCTTCCGGGGTAGCGGAAGTGCCCCTTGTCCTCTCCGTAAATATAAACAAAGGAAGCGGAGCTTACAGGATCTGGATTAATGGCAATGGGGAGGGCCAGATTGGCATTATAGGGATAGCCACTGGCATAGCTGTAATAGGCACCAAGTGTGACATCAATGGTCGGCACATCAACGGCTCCGTAGATCTTCACCAGGTGAGTGGGGTCTATTCCGAGAAGGCCGTCGGCATTGATCTGATAATTGGGGTCCGAAAACAACGTGCCAGCACCGAGCATTGAACTCCTGTTTGAGCCAAATTCTCCCCAGGTGTTATCATTTGTCCCCCAGGCTTTTCCCCATGTGTAGGAGGCATTGATCATCCACCCATGGGAGTATCTCTTTTCGAAGGTGAATTGAAGGCCTCTGTAGTTCCTTGACGGGGTAAAGGGGACGATCCCGGGATACGCGGCTCCATAATTCTGGCCCGCTTGAGGGTTTGTCAGAAGGAATTGATTATCTCCGGGATTCAGCCTCTCATAAACGGTATAAGTTTTTCCAAAATCGGGTCCTGGATAGTTGCAGGTCCAAGTTGTTGCCCGCCACTGTCCGGTCAAATTCACTCTGTCCAGCAGGTCCCGATTCTGCCTGTAGATAAAACTCGCGCCTGCGGAGACATCTTTCCACAGCTCTCTTTCAATTCCGATAACGTACTGGTTCATGTAGGGCATTTTGAGGTTCGGGTCGACTGTATATTTGTTCTTCCAGATGTCTTCATAATTAAGAATCCATTGGTTGCCATAGGTTCCAGGCGGTAGCCCTTGCTGCGACTCCAAGACAGGCCCCCAGATATATTCTCTAAAATTTCCTTGCGGTTGAAGGCGCATGAAGAACTGGACCATCATTCCATGGTAATACTTCCCATAGTGGGCTTTGAGGATTGTGGATTTGTCGCCGAGAAGATCATAAGTGAGGCCGAGACGGGGAGCGATGCCCATTTTCGGGGCATAAGCTGCACCCCCGACTGAGGGAACATACCCCCTCCAATAATTAAGCCTTAGACCCGGATTGATGGTCAGGCGGTCTGTGAGCTCCCACCGGTCCTGGACAAAAGCCGACACCCTCCTGTACTTGGGGTAGAAGTCCTCTCCGTCCCATTGATGCAGCAGATAGTTTCCTCCATTGTAATCCAGGTAGTATTTCCCGCTGGGATAAGAATAAGAGATATGGACACTGGATATTTCGGCTTCGGCTCCCAGCTTGAAATCGTGATCCCCCTTTATGAAATCCTCCGCATGATGGGAAACAGAGACGTTTGCCTGAAGGCGGAGGCCGGCCCGATAATAGGTCGACGGAAAATTCCCGGTTAGATAGTTATTGGTCAGTTCAAGATGGGGAGGCCGCCCATTTTTGTCGACCTCATTTTGTCCCTTCTCATAGACTCCTCCGATTTTCACTTCAAGGAGAGTCCTTTCAGAAAAGATGTGAAGATCATTGATATTAAAGTAGAGGTCCGTGTGAGGCTCATTGGTGTTGGCTTCGGGCGCCATCAAAGGGTTGGTTCCATAGTTATAGATTTTATACGGTTCGGTTTCCATCCAGACCGAGAGCCTATCGTTCTTGCTTGCCTGCCACGTTAATTTCCCGGCTGCCCTCCCTCCTTTTCTCAACTCGGTTTTTCCTGTAAAATCCTCGATGCGATTATTCTGGTAATTGTATTGGGCGCTTGCAAAAAACCAGAGCTTGTCTTGGACGATCGGCCCTCCCAAATTGAAATTCCCCTCATAGGTTTCGGGCCAGTCTTTGTTGAGGAGATAGGGATAATTACCCCAGTTGGCGCTGTGAAAGCTGGGCTGCCGCACAAACAGGTTGAGAGTCCCGTGGAAATCGTTCCCCCCCGATTTCATCACTGTATCGACAAGAGCACCGCTGTATCCATCGTATTCCGCGGGCGCCCCGACTCCTTTGACACTGATCTCTTCGATAGAATCATACTCTGGGCTAAATGTATTCTCCCCCGCTTCTGGGTCATTGACTTGGACTCCGTTGAGCAGGTAGCCATTAGAATTGCTTACGGCCGAACCAAACGCGGATCGATCAGTGACTCCGGGGGCAAAATTCAATGCCCCTTGGACGTCTCTATTAGGCAGTTTTTGCAGAAACTCTGTTTTCATGTCAACGGTCACTGTCTCTGAATCCTTGATGTCAATCAGAGGAGCTTTGGCGATAACAGCAATCTCTGTTTGGAGTTTGCCGACTTCGAGGACAAAATCCACGGTGAGTGTCTTTCCCACGCCGAGACGCAAATCCGGGCGCTTCTGCGGCGTGAATCCTTGAAGTTTGGCTTCAATTTCATATGTCCCGGGCAGAAGAGCGACAAACCTGAACTTCCCTTCTGCATTCGTGATCATACTCTGGGGGCCGCCTATAAGGGCTGGCGAAGCCACCGTGACTTCAACGCCGGGAAGCGCTATGCCTTCGGTCGACGTAACTTTTCCCCGGATTTCGGTCATTTGAGCGTGAGCCAAAAAACAGAGCACCAGAAAGAGACAGAAAAAAGTCAGAATTTCCATGGCTCTCTTTTTCATAAAGTCCTCCTTATGACTCCTTGATCTCGTAATCCCGCATCGACGGATTTGATGGACTCCCGGGAAAATGAAACATCAAATATGCCCAAGGCTCTTAAACGGGCCAAGCCTTCCCGAGGGCGGAATCGGCGGATGCGAAGATTCTTCTGCAGAAAACGCTCCCGGGAGAGTTTCTCTCCTGGAACCAGCTGCCGTTTTTGAATTTTACTTATAAAATGATTCACGACTTACTCCTCAGAAGTCGACAGCCTTTTGAGGATCGGCTCAGAGCTCGTATTGCTGATGTTAATCATCAGACCACCTTTGCCTTAAACAATTATATAAAAATCCGACCTGTGTCAAGCGGATTCTTTACAAACTAAATAAACAGTGCTAGCATGGGCTCCGTCGACTTTATAGACTCCAATTTCACGCAAGGTCAAACCAACAAAAATCGGAGGTCGAAGCATATGAAGAATATATTGGACGGCATTGAAGACGTCTTGTTGATGGGCCCCGGTCCGTCGTGCGTCCCTCCCTCAGTCTATGAAGCTTTGAGTCGTAAGACCCTAGGCCACATGGACACATATTTTATCCAAATCATGGACGAAATCAAAATCCAACTTCTGCACATCATGAAGACCGAGAACTATTTAACCTTACCCATTTCCGGAACGGGCTCCGCGGGTATGGAGGCAAGTTTTGTTAACCTGATTGAAAAAGACGATTCGGTTCTTATCCTGATCAACGGGGTTTTCGGGGAGCGGATGCGGGACGTCGCCTCGCGGCTCGGCGCCAAAGTCGACAGCGTTGAATTCGAGTGGGGCACTCCGGTGGATCCGGAGAAAGTTCGAGAAAAGGTCTCAAAGGGCGCTTACAAGATGGTGGCCATGATTCACGCTGAAACCTCGACCGGAGTCAGAAATCCGGCTGAGGAAGTCGCCGATATTCTCAGGAACGGGGAGAGCATCTACTTGCTTGATGCCGTGACCAGTCTCGGCGGTATCGAGGTCGCCACGGACGCTTGGGGGGTGGATGTCCTTTACAGCGGCACCCAGAAGTGCCTCTCCTGCCCGCCCGGCTTGGCCCCCGCGTCTTTCTCCAAGAAAGCGCTTGCCGTTATCCTCAATAGAAAAACGAAAGTCCCAAATTGGTATCTGGATATGAGCCTGCTTTCGAAATATTGGGAAGGCAGGAGCCGAGTGTACCATCACACCGCGCCCATCAATATGAACTACGCGCTCTACCAGGCTCTTTATCTCATCATGGAAGAGGGTTTGGAAAATGTTTTTAGGCGGCATTTGGAGAATCATAACAAGCTCGTTGAAGGTCTCGAGGGGCTCGGTCTAAAGATGCTCGTCAAGCCGGGGCACCGTCTTCCGATGTTGAATTCGGTTCTCGTTCCCGAAGGCGTTCGCGAAGACGAAGTCCGGGCCAAACTTCGGACCCGGTACAAAATAGAAATCGGCGGCGGATTAGGACCTCTGGCCGGGAAAATATGGAGAATTGGCCTTATGGGCCATACAGCGAGAGCTGAAAATGTCCAACGCGTCTTGACAGCCCTGAGAGAAACTCTAAGGAAATGATCGCTGTCAGGTAAAACTCTGGTGAATTCCCATCCAACAAGCCGCTTTTAGAGGAGAATGCTAAGATGGCTTTAGGCTATACGGGCAACATTCTTAGGATCAACCTCGATGATTTGAGCTATGGAGTTGAAAAAAAATCAGACTATTTTTACCGGACATTTATGGGAGGAAGTGCCATGGCCTCGTACTTTCTCCTGACCGAAATGCCAGGGGGCATCGACGCCTTGAGCCCGGAGAATGTTCTTGTTTTCACGACGTCGGTTTTGACGGGGACACCTCTGCCGGGGGCAAACCGGTACACCGTGGCGGCCAAATCCCCTCTGAGCGAGGGGTTCGGAGAAGCGGAGGCCGGAGGATTCTTTTCATTTCAGCTCAAGAAAGCCGGATTCGACGCCGTCGTCATCAAGGGAAAAGCGCCAAAACCTGTTTATCTCTGGCTCGAAGACGGGAAGGTTGAATTGAGAGACGCTTCGCACCTATGGGGTCAGGATACCGGATTCGCCCAGGAGAAGATTCGCGAGGAATTGAACGACAAGAAAATCATGATCGCCGCCATCGGCCAGGCGGGCGAGAATATGGTCCGTTATGCATCCATCGTCCACGATCTCAGGCATACCAACGGTCGCGCGGGGCTGGGAGCGGTCATGGGCTCAAAAAACCTCAAGGCCGTGGCCGCGAGAGGGAAAGGTCCCCTGGAATTTCACGACGTCGAAAAGCTCAAAGAGCTGGCTTCCCATTTCGCCAAGAATTTCAAGAATCACCCGGTTTCCAGCATCCTGGTCGCGGGCGGAACGCTTGGGTGGGACATGGAGGATCTCAACGCTGATGGTGTCTTGCCGACCAAGAATTTTCACGGCGGCTCCTTCGATCAGGTCGAAAGAGTGACCTACGGGCAGATGGAGAAGACCGTCTATTTGGGCCGGGATACCTGTTATGCCTGTCCGATTCGCTGCAAACAAGTTTGCGGCGGTGGAAAATACGATATCGACTCCAGGTTTGGAGGCCCCGAATACGAGACGTCCGGAGCGTTTGGCCCATGCATCCTGAACAACGATATCGAGGTGATCGCCAAGGCCCATGAACTCTGCAATCGATACTCCCTCGACACCATCGACACGGGAATGACAATCGCCTTTGCCATGGAGTGCTACGAAAACGGGTTGATCACCAAGAAGGATACCGACGGCCTGGAATTGCGCTTTGGAAACGGTGACGCAGCGCTGAAGCTCATCCCCAGGATCGCCTTCAAGGAAGGCTTTGGCGCGCTTCTGGCCGAGGGAAGCTACCGGGCCGCGAAAGTTATCGGAAAAGGCGGCGAACGGTTTGCCCTGACCGTCAAGAGGCAGGGCCTCCCCATGCATGAACCCAGGGGAAAGAACAATATTGCCTTTGCCTATGCTACATCTCCCACAGGCGCCGATCACATTGAAGCCGCTCACGACATGCCGTATGAAGAGGGGAGGTGGGCCGTCCCTGACCTCTTTCCCATCGGCCTGTTAAAGGGCATTCCTGCCCGAGGGCTTACCCCTTATAAAGTGAGATGGTTTGTCTACAATCAGCACATTTACAGTTTATTGAACACTCTTTCTCTTTGTTTTTTTACGGCAGGCCCGGCGCGAATGTTCCGGTTGAATCAGCTCGTGGAGATGGTTGGGAGCTCCACCGGATGGGAGACAAGCTTGTTCGAGCTCATGACCATCGGGGAGAGGACGACGACCTTGGCCCGAATGTTTAATATGAGAGAAGGCTTTGATCGGAAGGATGATGCCCTGCCGGACCGTCTTTTTGAGCCGCTCGAATCCGGACCCTTGACGGGCGTAAAATTGGACAGGGCTCAGTTCGAGAAAGCGCTTGACCATTATTACGAGATGATGGGCTGGGATGTGGCCACGGGAAAGCCGCGGGAGGCCAGGCTCTACGAGCTCAATATCGCCGACCTCTCTCAGTTTTAGAGAGTCGCGGAATCAGCCCGTTTTCACCGGTATTTGGGATTCAGCCTCCGCTGCTTATAGGGATAAAAGCAATCGTGTCGTTTGGACTCAATGACCTCCCGCTTTTGACGAACGACTCAAAATTCTCCCCGTTAATGAATATCCTTGTGCTTTTTTCAAGGTTATCTTTCCAGGGAATAGCCAACCGTTCGGTGATTTGTTCCACCGCTCCGGCCGGATCTGACGTCAATTCCATTTCGATCTCTCTCTGCCCCGAGTATCGTTGCATGATGGTGATGAACATGACCTTGACGCGCACGGTTTCGATATTCATTCCTGGCAGTTTAGCATGATTGCCGTTGATTTTCCATTGTTCGAGCGGCTTCGCCTCTCCCAGGCCCGGCCTTGTCTGTTCCGACTCAGATTATCCCAAAAAGAGAGACTGAGCCAATCAACAAAGAATTGCTTCCCCGCGCCGAGTTTCATATAAAATAGGACGCGAAAAGGAGTTACAACAATGAGACTAGGTCCCAAGGTGTTCTTTCTTATGACGCTCCCAGCCCTTCTCACAGGGATTGCTTTCGGCCAAGAGAAGATAGACTACGAGATGATCAACAGGATAAGAGAAGAAAGCTTCGAGCGCTCCCGGGTGATGGAGATCGCCGGCGATATGTGCGATGTCTATGGCCCGCGTTTCTCTCATTCTCCCGCCTATAAAAAGGCCGCTCAATGGGCGCGGCAAAAATTCGAAGCATTCGGCCTGGAGAGCCGTCTCGAGCCCTACGGCGAGGTGGGAGTGGGTTGGGAGTGCCTTTACGTTTCGGTCCACATGCACGCCCCTCAATACATGCCGATGATCGCCTATGCCAAACCCTATTCGAGGGGCACGAACGGGAAGATCATCAGTGATATCGTCCCCATCGACACAAAGAAAATATTTTCGGAACCGGACCTCGAACGCTTCAAGGGCAAACTGAGAGGAAAAATCATCTTTGTCGTGCCGAAGCGTCTGCTCACGCTCAATTTCAGGCCGGATGCCGTTCGTCTCTCAAAGGAAGAGCTTGACGATATGGAAGAGCTGCGGATTCGGCCGATGGAAAAGGCGGCTGCAGAATCTGAGAGGAACGATCAAAACCCGGAACGGGACAAAATCCGTCAGCCGCTTCCCCCGTCCGAGATCGAAGAATTCTTCGAAAAAGAAGGCGTGGCTGCTTTCGTCGAACCAGGAGGGCCGCAGGGAGATGCTCCCATGGACAAAGGGAAGGTCGTTGTGAGCGCCGGGCCTCCGCTTCAGCGCGGCGCGGTCCGGCCGCTCCCCGCGGTTATCGTCGCCGTGGAACATTATAACCGGGTTATGCGCCTTCTCGAGAAGGGCCTGGAAGTCAAGATGGAAATTGAAACACGCGTGAACTATGACGATCAGGACCTTCAAGACTCCAACGTGATGGCCGAACTGCCGGGGACCGATTTGAAAGATGAAATCGTCATGATCGGAGGACACTACGACAGCGAGCCGGCGGGAACCGGCGCGACGGATAATGCGGCCGGAAGCGCGATCGTCATGGAGGCCATGCGGATTCTGAAAGCCGTTGGTGCACGGCCGCGCCGGACCATCCGGGCCGCCCTGTGGGGCTGCGAGGAAGCAGGTCACCTCGGTTCAAAGGCATATGTGAAAAGCCATTTTGCCGACCCGTCCACGAAGGAGCATCGCCCGGATTATGATAAATTGTCGGTTTACCTTAACGTCGATTGGTACGGCCGATTCCGCGGAATCTACCTCCAGAGAAATGATTTGGTCCGGCCGATCTTTGAGGAATGGATGAGACCCTTTCAAGACGTTGGAATGACCACACTGGTTCCGGGCAACACGGGGGGGACCGACCATATGAGTTTTGTCGAGGCCGGCCTTCCCGGGTTCCAGTTCGTCCAGGATGATCTCGAATTCTTCACGACGACTTTCCACACCAACATGGACGTCTACGACCGCTTGGTGCCGGAAGACCTTATGCAGGCATCTGTGGTTCTTGCCGCCTTTGCCTACGATGCCTCCATGAGAGACGATAAGCTTCCCCGGACGAGCAACCAGATGAAAAATGACCGGAGATGGCACAAGTGAGGAGTGCTCACCAATTCATCTCCCGAAAAAACTCTTCGCGGGTGGGAAACAGAAACGAAACAATCTCGAAGAGCTCGGGGTCGTGTTTTTTGAGATTTTCCGCGTTCAGGAGAACGTCATTATCGACACTCAACCGGAATGAAGGCTGGATCGGACGGCCTTTTTCATCCTGAATCCGCCCCGAATAGAGGTGATGCTGTCTCACGCCATAGAAGATATCCAGACCGATGGCCAGATATTCGTAGCTGAATGAATCAGCCGTGAGGCCGTCCCAAGGCCGGAAAAGCTTCCGTTCGATGGCGCTTCGTGTCGCCTTTTCTAGGCGCTTTTGGACCTCTCGGTAGGCTTCTATAATTCCGCCGCCGTGAATCAGGTGGGTGATCTCTTCAACGGACGCATCCCGGCGAAGGTTCGAAGGCCCACCCAGCCGGACGAAGTCCGGAATGATTTCCTCATCCTCCAGGTCCTGATTGCGCATTCCCAGCTTATTTTCGTACATATAAAAACCTATGGCCGTGTTGCGCTCCTCGAAGGTTTTAAACAGGGTCATGACCGTTTTTTTCTGTTTGAGGAAATGGGTGATCTTGCCCGATCCTTTTCTGTCCTTCGACAAAAGGGCCTCGGCGACCTTGGCAGCATACTCGATCTTCTTGGGATCGACCCCCGCTGTGGCGTAGAAGCTTATTCCCGACCCCTCTCGTCTTTGCGTGAAAATGTCCAACGCGTGTTCGCGCTGCGGCGTCTCCTCCAGGGCGATGATAATCACGACCTCTTCCATGAATCCGTCCTCATTGGTGGCCCGGGCGGCGGCATAATAATGGGCGGGATAGTTGGCCGGATGCGCTTTGAGCCGAAGCTCGGCGGTGTCGGGGTTAATCTCCACGATTCCTGTCGCGTCCAATTGGCCCTCTTTGAGGTATCCCCTTCGGTCCCGTCGGGGTGAAGGAGGAAAAAGGCTCCAGGTCACCTTTTTGCTGTTCGGAAACACAAGTTCGATCCGGCCGATCTTGTCGCCGATCTGCGTCGCCCTGGTTACCAGAAAACGGTCGAACTCGTCGGTGACGACAGGGGGATCGAATTTCCCTTTTCCCACGCAGGGGCTCAAGATGATGAGCACGCTCAAACAGAACAATCGCGACAAAATGAGAGACGTCGGTTTTTTCATTTTACCCCTCCTTAAACGCAAGAGCCTTCAATTCGACTTGTCCCTCTTAAAACCGGCCTCTTCCTCGGCATCGGCCAGGTAGCCTTTCTTTTTTTGGCCCGTGACATAGTAATCCCAATAGCTGGCTGTCCCTTGAGGCTGATTCAAGTCCACCATGGCCCCGTCTTTAAAGACCATCTTCACCTTTCTGATATTCGAGATGTTTTCCAGGGGATTTTCGGCGACAACCAGGAGATCGGCCAGCTTCCCCTTTTCTACCGTGCCTAGTCGATCCAACACGCCGCAGAGATCCGCGCAGTTGCGCGTCGCGGCGATGAGCGTGTCGCTTTCGCTGATACCGGAGAGGATGAATTGCTCGATTTCCAGGATGCCGATTTCTCCGACGGGAGTGGAATCCGAGCCCGCGCAGACTTTCACGCCGGCTTTGACCGCCTTCTGCAACGCCTGTCTCTGGTGAAGAGCATGTTCTTGGGATCTTTCGTCCGCGTGGGCGACGAGAGTGCGCCCCCAAGCGACTTTTCTATCAGCAGAATAGCCCAGCTTGGCCAGCCTTTCGTCCCTCTCCTTGATATACCGATCGCTCAGGTTGCAGATGATGGTTGGAACATAAAATGTCCCTTTTTCGGCCATGAGCTTGATGGTTTCGTCCTTCAAACCGTAGCCGTGCTCAATGCTGTCAACACCCAGCTTCACGGAGCGGTATGTCCCCGGCTCAGCCGAGTGGGCGGCGACACGCAACCCGTTGTGATGGGCGACCTGCACGGCGGCCTCGACCTCGTCATCGAGCATCTCCACTTCGATGATCTTGATCCAGTTCACGCCGTGTTGGATCTGCCTGCGGACGGCTTTTCTGATCTCGGCCACCCCGTCGGCTCCGCCCTCGATATCGCCACGATGCCCCCCGGTCGGGGAAACAATCTCCCCGCTGGCGAAGATCCTGGGTCCCATGAAATACCCCGCATCAAAAGCATCTCTCCAGGCCAGGTCCAGAGAGTCCCGCTCCCCCACGGTGCGGATACTTGTGAATCCGTGACGGAGACCATCCATGGCGTTCAATCCGGCCCGGATGACTGCCGAAGAAAGGGATTCCTTGTCCTGAAGATGGTTGGGGTCAGGAAGGAGTGCGGCCAGGTGCATGTGCACATTCCATAGGCCCGGAAGGACATATCCCTTCTCAAGGTCCAGGACCCGGACGTTCTCTTCACCGGGCGATTTCTTATAGATGCCCGTTCTGATCTCGGCAATCGTATTCCCGACCAACACGATGGTCATATTGTTCAGTGGCTTATTCCCCGTGCAGTCAATGACATTGCAGTTGGTCAGGATTGTTTTTATCGGAGTCGCTTGTGATTCCGGGTCCGCCTTCAGAAGCGTGATTGAGGCCGATAGCGATACAAAAATAACCAAAAGAGTTAGGACTTTGGCTGTTTTCATTTTTTCTCCTCTGTCAGGAATTCTGAATACGTTTTTTTTTCTTAACGAATTGACGCTACTTTATGAATTCTTCCAGCGTTGACCGGCTGGGGGAGATCATGATCCTCGGAATAGTGGCCTCAAAAAGCTCATACGACCGGGGGAGCTTGGATTTGAGTTCAGCGCTATTCATGATCGTCCACTCGGCCTCCTTAGGGCCGTACGTCTCCCGGAGGTCCCAGGAGGTGTAGATAATCCAGTAGGCGAATTCCTGAAGCAACACCCGATTCCAGACTTCACTGTCTTTAAAACGGTCGTATTGCCGAATATCATAATATTTCTTGTCGATCGCCTCCTGCATGGCCTGGTAGAGTTTCGAGCTTTTAGAAATGCCCCACTCATCCGGAAATGTGTTTTGAAGTCCGACATCGGTCACGTGGTGCAGGATGTGCTCGACGACCTCGTTGACCTGACCGGGCACGCCCTCCATGATGATGTCACAGCTGCTGTTCCGGCTTTTTGTAACACGCCAGGCCGCCTCATCGGAAGGCGCGAACTTGTGTTCTTTGCCTCTAAAGAGCGGAATCAGCGCCTTGTAGCGGTACAAGTTCCGGAGAACCTCTTTTTGAAGCTCGCTGTCGGTCGTCCCGTTTTGGGGAAACATCTCTTTGATCGTTTTGGCGACCCTCCGCATGAAATCATCGGAGATATCATCGCGGCCAATCAAGGTTATGCCGTAGACCGATAGTTTTTTTGTGAACGGCTTGTACTCATCGGTCGGAATGATTTCACTTTCCTGATAAAGGTTGGCAGGTGGTTCAGCGGCCGGCGAAGTCAGGATGCACCCTCCCAAGTGGGTCTTGGCTGTCTTGACCGACTCTGAGGAAACTTTTGCCTCGACTTTGTTCCATGCGCCCCTTCCCGTGCTGGTGGAGCCTAATACCAAGGCCAAACAAAGAATTGCACAGATTGTGTTTCGAGCATTCATGGAGTTATCTCCTTTATCTGACTTTGACCGTTACCGCGTCAAGAAGAGTTTGACACGTTCATGGACAGCCGGCCCTCCCGTTTTCATCTCTTCGTTGTTGTGGTCGCCCCATGTTGCCAATTTCCGAACGAAACTTACAAAAAAAATAGAACTAATTCAACACCCTTTTAAAGAAAGAAGCAAGTGGAATTTTGCATAAGATTTCCGGATCACCTTTTTCTTATTCTTGAATGATCAGGTTGACCTGGCTTTTTTTTCTATGCTAAATAGAGGCAGGAGGTTTGCCCATGTCAAAAATCCTGCGATGGACGGCTTTGATGATGATGGCCTGCCTGATGATCCCCAAGACCTTCGGCCGCGACGCCCATGATCTATGGGAAATCGCGAACATGATCCGAGGAGACAAATTCGACTATGTCCTGCCGAAGGCGATGAGAAACAACAAGATTGATATGTGGATGATTATTGATAAGGGGCGCGGAACGGAACCGCTTTTTCAGGATTTCGGTGAGGTCACCAGCAACGGAAACGGGATCTTTGTTTTTACCGACCGCGGAGGGGATCGGATAGAAAGAGCGGTCTTCGGAGGAGAACCCGGGCTTCTTAAAGAAAGCGGGCTTTACGATCTCTTTGAGCCCCCCAACCGTCTGAAGCCGTTTATCGCGGAACGCGATCCCAAGAGGATCGGCGTCAATATCTCTACCGCGCAAGAGCTGTTCGTGCCCGAAGGCCGGCCTCTCTTTGACGGCCTTTCTCACACGGATTATATCAATCTCAAAAAAACGTTGGGCGAGCCGTATGCTTCCCGGTTGGTCTCGGCCGAGAAATTGATTTCAGACTTCCGATCAGAGCGCGTCGCCGGCGAGATCATCGAATTTTCGAAGATCGCCAACATCACGCGAAATTTTATAGAACGAGCTCTCTCCAACGAAGTCGTCACCCCGGGCAAAACGACTCTGAACCAAGTGAGCTGGTGGCTGGAAGACCAGAGGCACGCCCTGGGACTCGAGAGCGGCTGGCGTCCCACGGTCTTTCTCAGCCCTCCGGACGGCATCGAGATCAGCAACACGGACCGTCCCATCCAGCGGGGAGACGTCATTCAGATCGACTGGGGCATCGGCGGGAACAACTTTTTTACCGACATGAAGCGTTTTGCCTATGTCTTAAGGGAGGGAGAAAGCGGACCGTCGGACGGAATCCAAAAAGCTTTTGAAGAATCCCGAAAAATCAGGGAGCTGGTCAAAAAGAATGTGAGATCAGGAAAAACCGGCCGGGAGCAGCTGGATAACCTAAAACGTCTCGTGGCTCAAGCCGGATATGTTTACACCGAGGAGGAACATCCCAGCTCCGGCCAAGGCATCGAGGTCAACATCGGCATGCACGCCACCGGCAACCTGGGGCATGACGTCGGCGCGTCCCTGTTTGAAATCTTCCCGGTGCGCACGACCTATGAGATCAGACCCAACAGCCTGATCGCCTTCGAATTCATCGTCTTCACTCCAGCTGCCGAATGGGGCGGCCATAAGGTTCCGGTTTGCGTTGAGGAAGATGCCCTGATCACGGAACGGGGAATCGAATGGGTCCATGCGCCTCAAAATCGAATCCTGGTGATTCGATAAACTGATTGTCGCCTGTGCATTTTCTATCTCAGGGCGAGCCTTTTCGAATCCCTAGGCTAGAGACCAGAAAGCTTGAAAATCCGACTTCAGAAGTGGTACTTTGAGCGGGCAGGTCACACGTTACGTTACGGACCAATAGATTATGGTATAGAGATTTTAATCTTGTATGTTCGTGAAGAAGGAATAAACATGAAGATCAAGAATTCCCGCATTCAGGCGCGAACCCGCCTGAATGCCGTTATCGACTCTCATGTGCACGTGTTGAGAGAGAAAAATTTCGAAAAATTTACTGAGGCCAAGATTGGGCATAAGCATCCCAAAGATACTTCAATTGAGTCTTTGGTTGGCTGGTTAAGAAATTCCGGGGTTAGCAAAGCGGTCATCATGGGCCAAGATTGCCGTCGAATTTGGAACTCTTCATGCGGTGAAGATTATGTCCTAGAATGTGTCAGAAAATATCCCGATTTGTTTGTAGCTCTGGCCAGTGTCGAACCGGTGGATAAGGGGGGGAGATTGAACAAGCCCGGCCTTGAATATTTTGAAAAAGCAGTCGGGGAATATGGCTTCAAAGGATTATTGCCCACCCCACCTTATGGTTATTATTCCTCCGATGCCCCTGAGGTCTATCCCTTTTATGAAAAGGCTGTGGAACTGGACGTGGTCGTTCAATTTCATCACTGCGCATCTTCGGCTGGGATTGCCTTAGCTCCTTTTAAGTACATAAATCCACAGTCTCTCAATAATGTTTTGATCGATTTTCCTCATATGAAGGTTGTCGTGGAGCATCTCAACGATCCTTGGTCCGAAGAGCTCTATTGGATGATGATGAACCCGGGCGTTAGTCTCTATGCAGATCTCGCTATGACTTATCACCGGCCGATGACTCTGACATGGAACCTGGTTAAAGCCAAGGAGCACGGCGTCATCGATAAGATCATGTATGCATCGGATTATTGGGTAGCCGGTTCGGGTGTGTTCTCGGATAAT